>Ga0256914_1001477_pt1 | contig 21083 bp, 18 predicted proteins | sample HulkmetaG_FD_191571 | JGI IMG/M metagenome (GOLD analysis project Ga0256914, IMG submission 191571) | Hydrothermal chimney microbial communities from Main Endeavour vent field at the Juan de Fuca Ridge, Pacific Ocean - Hulk | ecosystem: Environmental > Aquatic > Marine > Hydrothermal vents ... | reverse complement strand
CACGGCCCCCCGCCCAGTCCAGTCCAGGCCGCGGCCGCGCGCCTCACTTGCCGGTCGCCTTGTTTGTGCGCAGAACATCGCGGCCGGGACATGTTCTTTCAGCCTCCCCCAGGGCAGCGCACGCCTGACGCGCGCCTTGCACACGCGCGCCACAAAGCGCGCGCCCGCCAAGCCCAAAACGCCCGCCGTCCTCCGCGCAAGGGCCCACAAGAGCCTAAATCTGCGAACTTCCACAGTTATTCACGACGCTATCTACCCAAAAAGACAAACTACGCCCCCAGTGCCTCAAAAGATTAAAATCTCCGAATTTGACAAAAAAGGCCTTGCAAAAAAGCCTCTCATGTTAGAATGGGCCGGCCTCAAATCGGGATTCCCCGTTTCCTGGCTTCCCCCACTCTGGCACTGCAACGCACCACGGGGGTCGGTGAAGTTCACCGACAATCTTTTTTGTGCGAGGGCCCTTATGCGCTTTTCGTTTTCTGCACGGCACAAGATATGGTGGTGGCTCAGCCTGTTGGGCCTCTTCTGGCTCCCCGCGTGTACGGCCGCGCCGGCTTCTCCCACGGCAACGCCCACGCCGCAACTCACCGAGACTGTTACCCTATCACCGACGCGATACACGCATCCCAGCGCCGCTTTCACGCTGCCCGTGCCGGAAGGCTGGCACGTGGCGCGCGAAACCGAGGTCGGCGTACGGTTCGAACCCGATGCCAACACGCCCAGCACTGTGCGTTGGATTGAAATGGTGGCAATTTACACTGGCGAGCCCTTCGAGCCCGACACGCTCCGCACTTTTGGCCGTCAGTTCGCGCAAGATTATTGTCCCGTACCGGGCGCATGTGAAGTGTACAGCACCCGCTTTGACAAGCAAACAGGCACCGAACTCGCCATTGGCACCCGCTACGAACGCAACGGGCAAGATGCATTGCACATCCGTCTGAACTTTCGCCAAACCGGTTCGGTGGTCTATGCGCTGATCGCGGCCTCAACAGCACGCGGCGCCCTCCGAAGCCTCCAAGACGCCCTCTGGGAGCACGCCCAACTCGCCCCCGCCCAAGCCGCGCGCCTGCCCCTTTACGGCTACCGCCGCGATGCCGTGTTCCCCTTGCACGCCAACCACCCCGAAACTGGCCCGTACCTCAAGGTCCCCATCCCGCTGGGCTGGCGCTTGAATCAAACCTCCGAAGTGCGTGAAGATTACTACTACAGTTACGCGCTGGCCATGTCGCCCGACGGCTACTTCGGCCTGAGCGTTTATATTGGTCACCCGAGTTTCAGCGCCGACACCTTGCGCCAAGATGCGTTGGACACCCTCACCAGCGTCTTCCATTTCGACCCTGGCGCGTTCACGCTGGCCCACCAGCACCGGGACATGGAGGGTCGCTGGATTCTCAACTGGGAGGCCACACCGCCGGGCATTCAAGCCGCCACGTTGGCGGCCATCCACGACAACGAACTGGTACTGATCACAGGGTTGGCCAAACCCGCGCTGTGGCCCATGGCCGAGTCTTGTTTTGACAAAGTGCTGCAAACCTATCGGGTGGACGAACAACCGTGAGGCCGGGGCCTCAGTCCAAATCCAACACGGCAATGCGGCGGTGGATGGTGATCTCGGCCAAAGTCACCTGACAGGCGTACGCGTAGACCTCGACCCCAGCCCGTGCAGCCGCGCGCAGCGCGTCAGGAAACGCGACGTCCGCGGTAGGGTGTGGCCGAAACGCGTGCGCGTCCTCTCGTTGGACCACGAAGACCACCGCGGCCCGTTCCCCCTGGGCCACGCGCTGGGCGAGTTCTTCCAAATGGCGGCGTCCGCGCGCCGTGGGCGCATCGGGGAACATCGCCACTCCGCGTTCGACCAAGGTGACAGACTTGGTCTCCACCCACACCCGCTGGCCCGTGCGCGCGTGCCGCAGGCAAAAGTCCAAACGCCCGCCTGGGGATGCTGGCTCAGCCCGCACCTGCCAGGGTTCGGCCGCGGGCAGCCAATCCGCGAACAGGCCAGCCTGCCAAGCCTCGCGAAAAAGCGGATTAGGCAAGCGCGCATCCACCGAGACCAGGGCAGTAGGCATTTGCACCAACAGCAAGTCATAGGGGGTCTTGCGCCCAGGCCGCGGCGCAGGATGCACCCACACGGGCCGGCCGGGCACGAACAAATCATGCAGACGCCCCGAGTTGGGCACGTGGGCCGCGACGAGGCGGCCGTCTTTCAGGCGCACGGTAGCCCGAAAGCGGTTGTCCCGCTGCACGAACACCGCAGGCACCAACGGCGGCCATCTCATGGGACGGGAACCTCCACCACCTGCCGCTCCTGGGGGGCGAGGATGGGCAGCGGATGTTCGGCCACCACCCCTTGGGGGCCCACCAAGCGCAGCCAATGTCGCGCGTAGGGGAAGGGATACGCGCCGCGCGTCTTCCAGCGCAAGCGCAGCCGCGAGCCGTGCTGGCGAATCTTGAGACTGACGACCAAAGACGGGCCATCGCCGTCGCCGGCGTCGAAGTAGGCCACCCCCTGACCACGGCCGCGCGAGCAAGGCCAGGCCAGCAGCCAGACCAGCGCGTCGTGCTCGGCCACCGGCAACGCGTGGCCGCAACGGCCATACACGGCCACCTCAGGCGCGGAGTCGGGCGCGGGCAACGGTACCCACGCCCGCAGCCACCCAGGTTCGGACGGTTGGGGGCCCCACGCGGGCCAGACCAGAACCCCATCGCCCACCAAGAACGGCGGCGGTATGGGCAGCCCGCGCGGGCGCGTAGGACGCAGCCAAAACCACGGCCGCACCAAAGGCCATCCAAAACGCGCGGCTTGCCAAGCCAAAGTGTACCAATAAGGCAACCAACGCACCCGCCGCGCCAAGGCCGCGCGCACGGTGCGTTGCACCTCCTCGGGCCAACGCCATGGCTCGCGCGGGCCCACGGCAATGGCCGAATGCAGCCGGAAAAAGGGCAACCATGCCGCCAACGCGAACCAGTGGCGGAACAGCGCAGGCGAAGGCTCCCCCGAGAAGCCGCCGATGTCGGGCCCTGAATAGGGTTGCCCGCTCAGGCTCAGGTGGAGCGTCTGGCCTATGACCAGATTCAGCGCGTCCCACGTACTCTCCAGATCCGCGCTCCAATTCCACGCGTGGCGTTGCACACCGGCCCAACCCGAACGGCTGAGCAGCCAGGGGCGCCGCCGCGGGTGTGCGCGTCGCAGCGCGGCCTCGCCGGCCATGTTCATGTGCAAGCCATACAAATTGTGATACAGCCGATGATCCCCGGGGCAGGCGTCGCCGCGGTGTTGCGTATCGTCGGGCAGCGTCGGGTCGCCCACGACCGCGAAAGTGGCGGGCTCGTTCATGTCGTGCCAAAGGCCCGCGGCGCCCCACTGCCAAAGCGGAGCGTATTCCCCCGCCCACCACTCTCGGGTGGCCGCCCGACTGAAATCCGGAAACGCGCACCAACCCGGCCAAACCGGCGCGTGCACTTCATTGCCCTTCGCGTCGGTGAGGAAGTGCCTGCCGTCGCGGCCCGCGCGATAGGTGGGATGCGCCGGGTCTGCCGGCACGCCGGGGTCGACGATGGGCACCAACCGCACACCTTGAGCCTCGGCCCGCCGCGCCAACCCGGCCAGGTCGGGGAAGCGAGCGCTATCGACGGTAAACACCCGCCGCCGGGCCATGTGGTCAATGTCCAAATGCAGGGCGTGCAACGGCAAGCGATGGGTGCGATAGCCCTCCAAGACCGCCTCGACATGTTCTTGGGTGCGGTAACCCCAGCGGGATTGGTGAAAACCCAACGCCCAACGGGGTGGCAAAGCCGGGGAGCCAGCATATTGAGCCCAGCGCTGGGCCAAACGCCGCGGCGGCCCCACGAACAGCACGGCCTCGGCCGGGCCGCCCTCGAAGGTGAAGGCCAAATCGCGGCCCACGGTCACCGTGCCACGCGCGGGGTTTTCGTAGAACCACAGGTAGGGCCAGTGCGCCGGCTGCACCACCCACACGATGGGGATGGACAAGTACAGAGGGTCGTCGCCCGGCCCATACGAGCCGCCAGGGTCTCGGTTCCACAGCCGATAGGTACCGGGGCGCAAATCCCCCGCGCGCGCCCGTAGCCCCAAGCCATACACCTGTGCGCGCGGGGGCAAAGGCACGCGATGAAGCCAGCCCTGGGGTTGCGGCCACGGCCAGGGGTCCACACGGAAAGGCTCGGAACGGCCTTGGGTGCGCCACACCAGACCAGCAGGGGTGATGGTCACCTCCAGCCACGAGGTGCGCAAACGCCCCAAGCCCGAGCGCGAGTCAGGCCGCCATGTCACCGCGGGCAACGGCGCGGGCCAGGGCGGACGCCCCCAATCGGGCACACGCGGCCCGGGGCGCCAAGCGAGCCGCACGCCATCGGTGGCCAAGAAGGTGAGGTCCAATGTGATGTCGTCGGCGAAGTGCACCCGTGCGCCATGGGGGTGAGGCTCCGCGCCCAAAGGCGGGCCGAGGGGCAAGCGCGGCTGCGGGAGCGGAGGCAAAGGCCGCGCGGTCAAAGCGCGACGCGCGTCGTACACCACCGCGCGCCAAGCGTTGGCCAAACCAACCAGGCGCAGGCCGTAGAGCATCTGGCCTACACTGCGACGCACGGCTTTTAGCAGGGGCACGGACGCGCCTCGGCGAGCGGGTCGAGAACGCGAGGAAGCCGCCATGCCTCACCTCCTCGGTGCCGGCCGCGCGCGCCAGCGGCGAACCAGGCGCGCGCTCAGCAACGCGCCCACCGCGAGGGCATAGGCCAAAGGCCGCGCGACATCGCCGCGCAGGGCGAACAAATCGCCTTTGGCCGCCAAGGCCAAGTGCACCACGGCCAAGACAGCCGCGACATACACGGCCCGATGCAGCGCCTTCCAGCGCCGCGCGCCCAAGCGCCGGGCAATGCTTCGTGGCGAGGTCGCGGCCAACACGGCCAAAAGCAGCCACGCGGCCGCGCCCCACCAAATATACGGCTTCTGCCGCACGATCTCGTCCCAAATCCAATCCCAGCGCCAGGCATAGTCAACGCCCAAGAAAGCGTACGCGTGCCCTGACGCGTAGGCAAACGCGTACAAGCCCCAGGTGCGGCGCCAGGGCTTGAGCGCGCGGACTCGCGCCCACCACGACAAGGGCGTGGCGGCCAAACTCCAGGTCAGCATCCACAGCGCGGCTTGGCCCAAGCGTTGCGTCCAATCCTGAACGGGGTTGGGGCTCAAACGGCCCAAGCCCGCGTCCACGAGCAGCCCCAAGAGGGGTAACCAGCCAAAGCCGTGACGCGCCCACCATCCCCAGCGGCCGCGCATCAGTAGTTTTCCTCCAAGTCCATGCCCGCGTATAAGGCCGCGACCTGAGCCTCATAGCCGTTGAACATGAGCGTTGGCCGGCGGCCGCGTTCCCCCAGGCGGCGCTCGGTCGCTTGCGACCAGCGCGGATGGTCCACTTGCGGGTTGACATTGGCATAAAAGCCATATTCGTGCGGCGCGACAGTGTTCCACAGGGTCGCGGGCTGCTGGGCGACCAATTCAATGCGCACCACGGCTTTGATGCTCTTGAAGCCATACTTCCACGGCACCACCAGCCGCAATGGCGCACCATTCTGCACCGGCAGCGGTTTGCCATACATCCCCGTCGCCATGAAGGTCAGTTCGTGCCAGGCTTCGTCCAACCGCAGGCCCTCGGTATAGGGCCATGGGAAGGTTTGGTAATTGCGCTGGCCGGGCATGTGCGCGGGGTCGTAGACGGCCACAAAACGCACAAAGCGGGCCTCGGCTTTGGGCTGCACGGCCTCGAGCAACCGCGCCAGCGGAATGCCCACCCACGGAATCACGGCAGACCACCCCTCGACGCAGCGCAGGCGGTAAACCCGTTCTTCTTGTGGGAACCGCCGCAGCAAGTCTTCCAGACCCAGCGTCAGGGGCTCGTGCACCAGGCCGGTGATTTCGATGGTCCACGGGTCAGTGGGGAAATCGCGGGCGCGTTCGGCCACGGCCCGCTTGTCGGTGCTGAACTCATAGTAGTTGGTGTACCCTGTCACCGCGTCATAGGGCGTGGCGGGATCGCCGAACTCATCGCGCGGCCCAGGCGTCGCTGCCGTGGGCGTCGCGGCCCGAGGGCGCGGGGTGCACGCGGTCAGCCAAGCCGTGGCCACGGCCAAGCCCGCGGCTTTGAGAAAATCGCGCCGCGAAAGATACACATGCTCGGGGGTGATCTCGGATCCCGGCGGTTGGGGAATCGAATCTCTCATCATACGACTCCTATGGAGGAATGCGGGCGGCCGTGCTTGGAACGATTCTACCATTAGAAGCCAGCCAGGCATTGGCCAAGGGGCATTGGGCCCAACAAAAGGGGCCACGCGGCCGGCGCACGGCGCGCGGCATTCTGACCATTGCAAAGCGTGACGCGGCGAGTATACTTGAAACAGCCCAACCGTCATTCATCCACAGGGTGGGCAGGAGCGATCATGAGCGAACTCATTATCGTGGGCGGTGGCTTGGCCGGCAGCGAAGCCGCGTGGCAGGCTGCGCAGCGCGGCTTGAAAGTGCGTCTGTACGAGATGCGGCCGGTGAAAATGACCCCCGCGCACACCACCGGCTACTTGGCCGAACTGGTGTGTTCCAACTCATTGGGCACCACATTGCCCGACCGGGCCGGTGGGCTGCTCAAAGAAGAACTGCGGCGCATGGGGTCGTTGCTGCTGCAAATCGCCGAACAGAGCGCGGTGCCCGCGGGCAGCGCGCTGGCCGTCGACCGCGAAGTCTTCGCGGCCAAAGTCACCGCGGCCTTAGCGCAACATCCCAACATCGAGATCATCCGCCAAGAAGTCACCGACATCCCAGACGGATTGAGCGTCATCGCCAGCGGGCCGCTGACCTCCGACGCGCTCTCGCAAGCCCTGCTGCGGCTGACCGGCCAAGAACAATTGTATTTCTACGACGCCATCGCGCCCATCGTGGTGGCCGATAGCATCAATATGGACGTGTGCTTTCGGGCTTCGCGCTATGGCCGGGGCGAACAGGCCGAGGGCGACTACATCAATTGCCCCATGAGCCGCGAAGAATACTACCGCTTCGTCGACGCGCTGGTCCAGGCCGAGCGCATCGAACTGCGGCCTTTCGAACGCGCTGTCCTCGACACCGGCGTCAAGGTCAAGGCCGGCAAAAGCCGCTTTTTCGAGGGCTGTCTGCCCATCGAAGTGCTGGCCCGCCGCGGCCGCGACGCGCTGGCCTATGGCCCCCTGCGCCCCGTTGGGTTGGTGGACCCCCGCACCGGCCAACGTCCGTACGCGGTGGTTCAACTGCGCCAAGACAACCTGACCGGCACGCTGTACAACATGGTCGGTTTCCAGACCAACCTCACCTTTTCTGAACAACGGCGAGTCTTCCGCATGATCCCCGGTTTGGAGCACGCGGAGTTCGCGCGTTACGGCCAAATGCACCGCAACACGTTCTTGTTCTCGCCCGCGCTGCTGCTACCCACCCTGCAGTTTCGCGGCCGTGAGGATCTGTTCTTTGCGGGCCAAATCACGGGGGTCGAGGGCTATGTCGGGAACATCGCCACCGGTCTGTTGGCCGGCTGGAACGCTGCCCGCTTGGCCCAAGGCCACGCGCCCTTGGTGTTGCCCCGCGAAACCATGCTGGGCGCGCTGTTGTACTACATCACCCACGCGTCCGAGCACGATTTTCAGCCCATGAAAGCCAACTTCGGCCTGCTGCCGCCCTTGCCCCAGCGTGTGCGGGACAAACGCGCTCGGGCCCGCGCGTACAGCGAGCGCGCGCGCCAAGCCCTGGACGCGTTCTTGCGCGCCCTGCCCGACCCGCCTGCCCCGCTTCCCTCAACATGAGGATGTTGGTGCAGGGCCCCGTAGTTTTATGTTATACTTGAGGTGGCCCTTACCCGCCCAACGGCCAGTAGGACACAGCCATGCCTTGGGAAACCTCTCTGTTCGCGAATGTACCGCCCGTGCTCGTGGCCTTAAGCGCCGGCCTCATTGGCTTTCTGACCGCGGTGCTGTTGCTGCGCTCGCGGCGCCAGCGAGGTGCCGGTGGGCCCTGGCATCTGAACCCCGATTACCCCGAAGCCCCCGGCTTCATGCCTGACGAAGACCTGGAACTGGACGGACTCTTCAAAGACCTCCCCCCTTTGCGCCCCACACCACCCGAGCACCCCACCCCCGCAGAAACCAGCCTCTGGCAGCGGGCCTATGAGCGCATGTTGGAACTCCTGGGCATCGTGCGCGGGGATCACAAGGCCTTGCGCATGATTGTCTGGTATCCGACCAAAGATCGCAAACGCTGGCGCGCGCGCCTGGGCTTCAACGTGCCGATCAAAGAAGTGCACTTCGCGCTGGATTTGGACACACACCCCCAGTTGTGCGAATGGGTGCTGGACCGCGAGCAAGCGTATGTTCAACCTCTGAGCGCGGATGCGGCATTGCGGGCGTGGGACGCGTTGGCCCATTGCCGCAGCGGCTTTTGGGTGCCCATTCGCTACTTCCACCGGGTCGACCGGCTGATTTTGCTGGCCCACCCCAGCCAGACTTACTTCCAGCCGCATCGGGCGCGCCTGATCAGCACCGCGCTGGCCATCGCCGCCCTGGAGGGCGCGCGCTTGTGGTACGAAGACCTGCTGCAGCGCATCAAGACCCAGTGGGTGCAGTGGGAAAAGCGCCTCTACCGCCGCCTGGCCCGGCAGTTGCACGATGGCCCTGCCCAAACCGTGGCCGCGCTGGCCATGGAAGCCGGCTATCTGCGCCTGCAGAGCAAACGCAACCCGCAAGCCGCCCTGGCGAACCTCAAACGGCTGGAAGACCTGGCCCGCGAAGCCGCCCAAGAGATCCGCCATTTGCTGTTCATCTTGCGCCCGGTCATCTTGGAAGAGGAAGGTTTGGCCGCGGCTTTGCACGATTTGGCGACCAAGATGCACCGCCTCTATCGGCAGCAGGTCATTTTGGAACTCTCGCCCGAGGTCTTAGAGCGCGTGCACCCCACCGTGCAAACGTTACTCTTTTACATCGCGGTCGAGGGGCTCAACAACGCGGCCAAGCACGCCCAAGCCGAGACCGTGTGGGTGCGACTGCGCCCCGACCCCCGGGGCGAGCGGCTCATCTTGGAAATCGAGGACAACGGCAAGGGCTTCGACCCCGAACAAGTCTTCGGTAATTACACCCGCCGCGAAAGCCTGGGGCTACTCACCCTGCAAGAGCGGGTGCGCCGCTTGGGTGGGCGGTTGGAAATCCACTCCGCGCCCGGCCAAGGCACGCGGTTGGTCATCTACGCGCCCTATGTGTTGGAATCGGGTACAGACGAAGAGCCCGCGGCCGAGGACGACGAAGAACTACCCACGGCCGACAACGCGGCCGGGGCCACCGCCAAGGCCGACGCGACCCAAGCCCCCGAGGCTGCGCCGTCAGCAGAAGAGCACCACGACACCACGCGAACCTAACGCGGCCAGAGCCCGCCGGCCATCACCCGCGGCCGGGCGTGGCTTCGCGCGCCGTGGCCGTGGAATCAAGCCGTGTGTCGATACGCGCGCAACGCGGGACCCAGCCGACGCACGGCCTGCGCGCGGTGGCTCAAGCGATTCTTGGCGGCCAAATCCAACTCTGCCAACGTGCGGCCGACCTCGGTGACCAAAAAGAGCGGGTCATAGCCAAAGCCATGCTCCCCTCGTGGCGAGGGCACGATTTCACCCTCGACCGTGCCCTCGGCCAGCCAAAGATGCCCTTGGGGGCCAGCCAAGGCCACGACGCAACGAAAGCGGGCCGTCCACGGCCGCGGCCGGTCGGCCAGTTGGGCCAACAAGTGCGCTCGCCGCTCCGCATCGGTGCCCTGCTGACCGCGTGGGCCAAAGCGCGCGGAGTGCAGCCCTGGCGCACCGCCCAACGCGTCCACTTCCAAGCCTGTATCATCGGCCAACGCCCACAAGCCCGTGTGCCGCACCGCGGCGCGCGCTTTGAGGACCGCGTTCTCCGCGTAAGAAGCGCCCGTCTCGTCCACCCGAGGCAGGCCGCCCACATCTTGGGGCGTGAGCACCCGCCAGCCATACGGCGCCAGCAAGGCCCGCAGTTCTTCCTGTTTGCCCCGGTTGCCGGTGGCCAGCACCAGCGTGGGTGTGTCAAGGGATCCATTGCGGAGCATAGGCACCTTCCAAAAGTCGCTCGTGATGGTTCGCGTCCAGGTCATACCACCACAACTCGGGCGCGGCGCTCAAGTCCAGTTGGTGTGTGCGCACGTAGGCCAACGCCCGGCCATGGGGGGCCCAGGCAAAGCCCAAGTGGTTATACGCGGCAGCGTCGGTGAGAGGGTAGGCCGCGCGACGCGTCAAATCGAACAACCACAATTGCCGCCCGGGGGTCCACGCCTCGGCGCGCAAATTTTTGCGCCCAAAAGCCAAGTAGCGCCCCGTAGGGTCGGCCGCGGGCGTTGCGTCCTCCCAATGCCAAGCACCGGTAAGGTCGTCTTGCGCGTGGGTCTCGAGGTCATAACGCAAGATGTGGGCGCTCAAACGCGGATCAGGGATGTCGGGCACGCTGCGCGGCACCTCGTACAACTCCACATGATACAACGCGCGACCATCCGCGGCCCAAGCCGCGTGCTCACCAATGTCGTTGGGGACCCGCTCTACCACGCCCGCGCGCGGCGACCAGAGCACATAGGCCGCCGCGGCCTGGTCATAATAGGCCAACCAACCGCGCGGCGACCACAAGGGCCCATACGCATCGCCTTGAGCAGGCAGGGGCTGCTGGGTGTCGCGGACCGGGTCCCACACGTGCACGCGTCGGGGGCCGCGCCGCGGGGTGCGCACAAACGCCACCTGGCCATCGGGGCTGAACTGGGGCTGGTCGCACAAGTCCTCACCGCACGCGAGCACGCGCCGGGCCGGGCCCTCCGGCAGGTCCAGCCACCACAGGTCCGCGCCACCCTGGGCATTGCGCGCGCTGTAGACCAGCGCCTGGCCGTCAGGCGCCACCGCGAACGCGACCACGCCGTGAGGGGCCTGGGTCAGTGGCCGCTGCCGCGCGTCGGCACCGGCCGCGGGGTCTCGAACATACACCTGCCGCGTCGCCGTGTAAGGCCATAGGTACGCCAACAGCACGGGCCGAATGCGAAACGCGTGGGCGCGAGTCGAAGATTGCACCGGTGGCCCCACGTGCACGACCACCTTAGCGCCACGAGGCCAACCCGGCCGCGCGGGCACGAACCGCCACACGCGCGCGCCCTCCTCCGCGACCCATTGCCCCGACACCGCGGGCTCAAAACGGACCCCAGCCTGCACGGCTTCAGCCGTCACCGGGCCACGAAAGCGCAACACCACTTCGGGCGTGCGCGACCAAACCTCAGCCCCGGCCTCGGGCGCTATCGACACCAACACGATGCGCGCGGCCCCAAGCCCTTGCCGATACGCGGCATAAGCCAAACCACCCACCAGGGCCACCGCCAGGGCCACCGCCCACCACCGACTGCGCGCGGCGCGCGCCTCATCCAACGCCATGGGCTCTTCCTCGCCGGCCAACGGCCGTGTTGGCATTATACCAATGCCCCGCGCGGGGCACGGTGCCCCGGCCTCGCCCGATTTCGCGGTACAATGGAAAGGGTGTGCATGCACACCGCACGACGGTACTCTGGAGGTGGAACATGGCCCGCAAGACGAGCAAAAAATCGGCCAAAGGCAAAGAATTGAGCCCTTATGAACGCCGCCGCCAACGCTATCAGAAAATCATGGGCATCATCGGCATCCTCATTGCGCTGTCCATGCTGGTGCCCATGCTGCTGCAGGGGTTGCTGCGCTGAGCCATGCTTGGGTTAGCGCTGCTCTACGCGGTGCACTTGCTGGCCACCGCGGTGTGGGTGTCCGCGCTGATCGGGTTGGCCTGGTTTGGGGCCACACCCACCACGGGGGACTGGCTCCGCGTGTGGCAGCAACACAAGCGGGTGGACCTCGTCCTTTGGGCCGCGCTGGCCGCGTTGGGGGCCACGGGCATGTTTCAGATGAGCGCCAACGCGCAATACAGCGGCGTGCTGCAAGTCCACAGCCTGTGGGCCGCGGCCCTGCTGATTAAGCACCTGCTGGTGTTGGCCGTCCTCGCGCTAACCGCGTATCATAGCCTTCACTTGCTCCCCGCGCTGCGTCGCCGGGCTTGGCGCGCCTCACGCGCAGAGGCCCCTGCGCGCCCGTCTGGCCAGGACGCGCTCGCGCGGCAGTTGCGCGGCTGGCTCTGGGCCCAACTGGCGTTGGCCGTTGGCGTGCTGCTGCTCACCGCGGTGCTGCGCGCCACGGCCTAATCCCCCTTCCCCCGGGAGCCAACCATGCCCAAAACCTTGCTGGTGGTGGACGACAAGCCCGAGTTACGCCTGCTGCTACAGGAATATCTCACCCAAGAGGGCTATCGCGTGCTTACAGCCGCGGATGGGCGCCAAGCCCTCGACATCGCCCGTCGCGAACGCCCCGACCTCATCATCCTCGACATCATGATGCCCGAAATGGATGGCTACGCGTTCTTGCGCACCTACACGCGCGAAGCCAACACCCCCATCCTGCTGCTCACCGCCAAAGTCGACGAAACCGACCGGGTTTTGGGCTTAGAACTGGGCGCCGACGACTATGTGACCAAACCCTTTAGCATGCGGGAACTGGCCGCCCGGGTACGGGCCATTTTGCGCCGCGTGGAAAAAGCCGCCCAAGACCGCGGGGCCCGCGCGCGGCGTCAAGTGGCCGATGTCGTCCTCGACCCCGTAGAGCGCCGGGTCTGGGTCGCAGGGCGCGAGATCCCCGACCTCACCCCCACCGAGTTCGCGCTGCTCGAAACGCTGATGCAAGAGCCCGGCCGCGTGTTCACCCGAGCCCAGTTGTGGGCGCGCATCGCGGGAACAGAGCGCTTCTTGCGCGTGGACGAGCACACCATCAACGTCCACATCCACAACTTACGGCGCAAGATTGAACCGAACCCGCGCGAGCCGCGTTACATCCTGACCGTGTACGGCGTGGGCTACAAGTTTTGCCGCGAGGATTGAATGCACCGTTGGCCGCTTTCGGTGAAGATGGCCCTGGTGCTGGCCGCGATGGGGGTGCTTGGGGTCTTGCTCATGGCTTTGGCCGTGCAAGCATTGGCCCAAGTCGCGGTCAGCCGCTTCTTGCGGGCGCGCCAAGAGCCCGCGTGGCTGCACGCGTTAGAGCGTTATTACGCGGACCACGGCTCATGGGCCGGCGTTGAGCCTTACTTGCGACGCCAGTACCCCCGCCTGGCCGGCGACATTCCCTCCGAGGCCGTGAGCCTGTGGGTGTGGGATACCGCGCAGCGGCCAGTGGTGCGTTGGGGCGCGCGGCCCGCCGCGTGGGCGCCCAAGCGACCGGTGCGGGTTGCGGGGCAAACGGTAGGCTATTTGCAGTTGGTCATTCGAGCCGATCGCCTGCCCCGGCAAGCCCCCGAAGCCCGATTGTTGCGCCGGCTAAATCACATGGCTTGGGGCAGCGCGCTGGTCGCGGTGCTGGTCGCGGTGGTGGTCGCATGGTTGTGGGCACGACGCCTCACCCGACCGCTCAAGGCCTTAGCCCAAGCCGCGCAGGCCGTGGCCCAAGGCCGCCCTGGGACGCAGATTGCGCTGGCACCGCCGCATGACGAACTGGGCGACGCGGTGCGGGCCTTCAACCGCATGAGCCAAGCCCTGGCCGAGGCCCAAGAAGCCCGCCGCCGCATGACCGCGGACATTGCCCACGAGTTGCGCACGCCCCTCAGCGTGTTGCTGGGTTATACCGAGGCCCTGGCCGAAGGGCGCTTATCCCCGCGCGCCGACATCTTCGCCACCTTGCACCGCGAAGCCCAGCACCTGCATCGCTTGGTGCAAGACTTGCGCACGTTATCCTTGGCCGATGCCGGCGAGTTGACGCTACAGCGGGAACCCGTCGACCCGGCCGCCGCGCTGGCCCATGTAGCCCAAGCCCACCGCGCCCAGGCCCAAGCGCAAGACATAACGCTGGAATGGCATGTCGCGCGCGCGACGCCGGCCTTGAACGCGGATCCCCATCGGCTGCATCAAGTGCTGCACAACCTGGTGCGCAACGCGCTGCAACATACCCCCGCGGGCGGGCGGGTGGAAATGCTCGCGGCGCCCGCCGAGCCCGGATGGGTGCGCCTCATCGTGCGCGACACCGGGCCTGGGCTACCCCCCGACGCGCTGGAGCAGGTGTTCGAGCGCTTCTACCGGGCCGACCCCGCCCGCAGCGGCGAAGGCACCGGCTTGGGGCTGGCCATCGTGCGCGCCTTGGTCGAAGCGCACGGCGGCACCATCCACGCGGCCAATGCCGCCACAGGCGGCGCGCAGTTCGTGATACGCTGGCCGGCCGCGACCGCGGCATCCGCCGCCCCTTGAGCCGTCTTGCAGGAGCCTGTCGCGTGTCCCAGCCCTATGCCGAAGTCGCGCTCTATCTGCCCCACATTCTGAACGTGTACGACTATTGGGTGCCGCCCGCACTGGAGCCGGTACGCGTGGGGCAACTGGTGGAAGTTCCTGTTGGGCCGGCCAACCGCCCCACCCACGGCGTGGTTTTGGCGCGCAAGGCCGCGCCCGCGGTCGAGCCGGTCAAGCCCCTGCGCGCGGTGGTAGACCCCGACGCGGTGCTCACGCGGGCACAAATCGCGCTGGCGCGCACCCTGGCCCGCGAGACCTTGTGCGGCCTGGCCGAGGCCTTGGCCCCAATGCTGCCCCCCGGCGTGGCGCAATGGGCCGATACCGAATACCGCTTGAGCCCGGCCGCGCCGGAGGTCTTCCCCCAAGATTTGCCCCGTTTGCAGGCTCGGGTGCTGGCCCTGCTGCAAGCGCGGGGCCCCTTGCGCAGCCGCCAATTGGCGCGGCATGTGCCGCCCGAGGCGCTGGAAGCGACGCTGGACGCGCTGCTGCGTCGAGGCTGGATCCAGGCACGGGCCGTGCTGCCCCGTCCGCAGGCGCGGCCGAAACGGCTGCGCCAGGTGCGCTTGGCTGTGCCACGCGAGCAAGCCCTGGCGCAGCGCGAAACCTTGGGCCGCGCGGGCAGCGACGCGCTGCGCCGGCGCCAAGCCCTGCTGGACGCGCTGCTGGACGACCCCGGCCCGGTGGATGTCTCGTGGCTCTACGCGGCGACTGGCGCCCGAGCCGCAGACGTGCAGGCTTTGGTGCGCCGCGGGCTGGTCGAAGTGCTGGAGGCCGAGGCTCAGCGCGACCCTCTGCTGCGTATGTTGGCTACGCCGCCGACCGAACCCGAGCCCCCCTTACGCCTCACGCCCGACCAAGCCGCCGCGTGGCAGCAAATGACCGCCCACTGGGAGGCCCACCCCGACGCCGCGGCGCCGGTGTTGCTCCACGGCGTTACCGGCTCGGGCAAGACCGAGTTGTATTTGCGGGCCACAGCCCACGCGCTGGAGCGCGGCCGGCAAGCCCTCATCTTGGTGCCCGAGATCGCGCTAACGCCGCAAATGGTGCGCGCGTTCGCGCGGCGCTTTCCTGGCCGGGTGGGGCTGCTGCATTCACGATTGAGCCTGGGCGAGCGCTACGACACGTGGCGCCGCGCCCGCAAAGGCGCGCTGGATGTGCTGCTGGGCCCACGCAGCGCGGTGTTCGCACCCCTGCCGCGCCTGGGCCTGATCGTGGTGGACGAATGTCACGCGGACGCGTACTATCCCTCGGACCACCCGCCCTTTTGGCACGCGCGCGAGATCGCGCGCCATTATGCCGCGCTCACCGGGAGTTGGCTCATCTTGGGCTCGGCCACCCCCGAGGTCACCACCTATGCCCGCGCGCAGCGTCGGGGATGGCCCATCGTCACCTTGCCGCGGCGGGTGACCGACGCCCAGGGCCGTAGCCGGCCCCTGCCGCGCGTTCATATCGTGGATATGCGGGAAGAGTTGCGGGCCGGTAATGCTTCGATTTTCAGCCGAGCCTTACAAACCGCGCTGGAGCAAACCCTGCAGGCTGGCCATCAAGCGCTGCTCTTCCTCAACCGCCGCGGCCACGCTACGCACGTGTTTTGCCGCACATGTGGCCACATTGTGCGTTGCCCCCGCTGCGATGTGCCCTTGGCCTATCACCGCCAGACCCAGCGCCTGCTGTGCCATCACTGTGGCTACACGCGGCACGTGCCCTCGCGCTGCCCACGCTGCGGAAGCCCTCGCATTGGCCGTTATGGCACCGGCACCCAACGGGTGGTGGACGAGGTCCGCCGGCATTGGCCCCAGGCCCGAGTGCTCCGCTGGGATGCCGATACGGCCCGCACGCGCGACGCGGCCCAAATCTTACTGGAGCAGTTCCGCCGCCACGAAGCCGATGTGCTGGTGGGCACGCAAATGATCGCCAAGGGGTTGGATTTGCCCCGGGTGACGCTGGTGGGCATTGTGCTGGCCGATGTGGGTCTGGCTTTGCCCGACTATCGCGCCGCGGAGCGGGTTTTTCAAACGCTGTTGCAGGTCGCGGGCCGCGCGGGCCGCGGGGAGCATCCAGGGCAGGTGGTGTTGCAAACGTACCAGCCCGAACATCCGGCCATTCAAGCCGCGGCGGCCCATGATTACGCGGCCTTTTATGCGGCCGAACTGGAGGCCCGGCGCAGTCTGGGCTACCCGCCCTTTACCCGTTTGGTGCGGCTGGAGTACCGTCACCGGGACCCTGAGCAGGCACGCGCGGCAGCCCAACGGCTGGCCGCGCAATTGCGGCATCGGCTGCGGGCCGCGGTTGGCACCCGCATGGTGGGCCCTGCGCCGTGCTTCTTCGCGCGCGAACGGGGGGTCTATCGCTGGCACATCATTCTGCGCGGCCCAGACCCTCGGCGCTGGCTGCGCGGCCTGGCCCTGCGTGGCTGGCGCGTGCAGGTCGACCCGGTAAGTTTGCTGTGAGGCCACGGCCTACGCGCCCTATGTGCGAGACAACCACCCCCGCACTGCCGCGGCCTGGGCCGCGGTGATCAGGCCGTGGGCCTCCCAGAAGGCCAACAAGGCGCGCAGGCCGAACACCGCGTGCAAGCGCAACCCGTGCGCGGCCAGCATTTTGGCCGCGCCACTTTCCCGGTCCACCAGCACCACCACGTCGCGGGCGGTCAGGCCAACCGCGCGCAGTTTGTCCAGGGCCTCGAGTTTCGAGCCGCCCGTCGTGGCCAAATCATCCAGCAGCACCACCCGCTCGCCGGCCCGGTAAGGGCCTTCCACCAAGGCGCGCGTGCCATATGCCTTGACCTCTTTGCGTGGATACACCACGGGCCAACCGCCCTCCAAGGCCACGGCCGCGGCCAAGGGCAACGCGGCATAAGGCAGGGCAGCAATGCGCGCAAACGACAGCCCGCGCAACAGCCGGGCGTAGGCTCGAGCCACGGCCCGCAGCAAATCGGGATACCCCACCACTTGCCGCAAGTCAATATAGATGGGCGACTCGAGGCCTGACTTGAGCGTAAAGCGCCCAAAGCGCACCAGCCCCCGTCGTACCAAATCCGCGGCCAGCGCGCGAGTATCCGGATCCCAGCGGTGCCAGGCAGGGGAGGACGGCTCCGCGGCGGCCCGCGCGAGCCCCGTGGCCAACGCGTCATCCCGCGCCCGGCGCAACGTATCGCGCAGCGCCTGAGCCGCGGCGCGCGGGTCAGCCGCGCGGGCAATGCTGCGCGCCGCGGGCACCAGCACCCCCAGGCCGTCGGGCCGCAACCCCGCGCGCAACGCCGCGACCGGATCGCCGCCCTGCGCGCCCACGCCCGGCGCGAGCAGCCATGACTGGGGCGCGGTGGCTCGCACCATGGCCAGCGCGTCGGGCACGGTCGCGCCCACCACAAAGCCCAGGTTGGGATGCGCCGCGGGCTGCGCGAGTTCCAGCAAGTGCGCGTAGAAAGGGCGTCCGGCTACCGTCACTTCTTGCACCGCGGCCGCGGCTGGGTTCGACGTGCGCAACAGCAAGAACACCCCTCGTCCAGGCACATCCAACCACGGCTGCCACGCGTCAGGGCCCAAATAAGGGCTGACGGTGACCGCGTCCGCATCCAAGACCTGAAACGCGGCCTGCACATAGGCCCGCGCGGTGGAGGCGATGTCGCCCCGCTTGGCGTCGAGCAGCACGGGCAAACCGCGCGCGTGAGCCGCGGCGATGAGTTCGGCCAGCACGGCCAAGCCTTCAGGCCCCAGCGCCTCGTAGAACGCGATGTTGGGCTTGACCGCGACCGCGAACGCCGCGGCAATATCCAGCAAGGCCATGGCCCAGTTCCGGGCCGCGCGCGGCGTCCATTCCCCCAAATCTTCGGGATGCGGGTCAAGGCCCAACACAAACAAACTATCGAGCCGCGTGGCCCGCTCGGTCACTTGGGCGAAGAAGTCGCGCATACCGCCACCTCACGCCTTGCCCAGTACCATCGCCAACAAGGCCATACGCACATACAGGCCGTACTCCATTTGCCGAAAGTACGCGGCCCGAGGGTCTGCGTCCACCTCTTCGGTGATCTCGTAAACCCGCGGGAAGGGATGCATGAGAATCATGCGCTCTTTGGCCTGGGCCATGACCTGGGGCGTGATGACAAACGCGTCTTTGACTTGTTCGTAGGCCGCGGGGTCGTCGAAGCGCTCTTTTTGCACGCGGGTGACATAGAGGACATCGCTTTCGGCCAGCACCGGCTCCAAGCGGTCATACTCGGCCTGAGGGATGCCCTGGGCCGCCAACTCGGCCACAATCTCACGGGGCATGCGCAAGTTGGGCGGCGAGACATAGTTGAGTTTGACCTGATACAGCGAGAGCAGCCGAGCCAGGGAGTGCACCGTGCGGCCGTAACGCAAGTCGCCCAACATGGTCACGGTCAGGCCGTCCACGGTGCCCAGTTCTTCACGAATGGTGAACAAGTCCAACAGGGCCTGGGTGGGGTGCTCGCCCGCGCCGTCGCCCGCGTTGATGATGGGCTTGCGCGCGTACTTGGCGGCCAGCGCGGCCGCGCCTTGTTGGGGGTGCCGCAGCACGATGACATCCGCGTAGGCTTCCAATGTGCGCACTGTGTCGGGCAACGACTCGCCTTTGGTCACCGACGAGTAGCGCACTTCGTTGATGGCAATGACACTGCCGCCCAGGCGCTCCATCGCGGCCACAAAGGAGGACGCGGTGCGGGTTGAGGGCTCGTAGAACAAGTTGGCCAAAATCTTGCCTTTGAGCAAATCGAACGCGCCGATGCGCATGACCATTTCGCGCATCTCGTGTGCGACGCCGAAGATGTATGTCAGATCATCGCGGCTGAACTGACGCACCGAAACGATGTGTTTGCCATAGAAAGGGGCATCGCGGCGATCGCCAAAGGGAAGGTGCGGGCTGGTATAACGCTGGGGGGGCTGAAACCGGGCCATACAACACGCTCCTAAAAGGGGGTCGGGGCGCGTGCCCGGGGTTCCATTATACCCGGGCCGCGCGGGTGAGGTGCGCTCGCCACGAACCCGGGGTGCCATCGGGCCGAGAGGTGACATGAAAACGGGGCCGCTTCGGGCCCCGCACATACCACTGTCGAGGGGGAATAGGCTCCGCCTCGGCCTGAGCCTCGGCACCCAGGCGTTGGACGTGGTCCGTCACCGGCGGCGCTGCGGTCCAAGTACGCGGGTCACGCATGGCCTTGGGTCCATCCAAAGGGGCGTCGCGTGGCCATCCCATCCCGCCCCATTGTAGCACATCCGCGCGGCGTCCGGCCGCAACACGACGCGGGCCCGCGCATCTGGTAAGATTCATATCAGCGCCTCAACGCCAGGAGAAGCGACGCATGTCCACCGAACTCGATTTGTCGGCCTGGCCGCCACAGGCACAAGTCGGCTTGCGTTTGTATCAGCAGGGCGATTATTTCGCGGCCCACGAGGCCCTGGAGGACGCGTGGCGCGCGGCCACCGATCCCGTGGCGCGCGAAGGCCTGCAGGGGCTGACCCAACTGGCCGTGGCATGTTTGCACGCGCAGCGGGGCAACACCGCGGGCGCGGTCAAAGTGGCCCGGCGCGCGCTCAAGCACTTGGCCGCGACCCCTTGGCACTGGCGCGGGCTGGACATGGCCCACTTGCGGGCCGCGCTGGCCCTGTGGTTGGCCGACCTCCGTCAGGGGCGCGTGCCTAATGCCTGCCCGCGCCTGCGCGCGGCGCCCTCCTCAAGCCCACCCCGCAGCCCATCGAGCCCGCGGGTGCGCTCTTTTGTGCTGCGCGAGGGGCGCCTGACCCCCGCGCAACAACGGGCCCTGGCCACCTGGGGCCCGCGCTATTTGCTCCCCTTAGAGCAGGTCTTGGACCCCGCGCGCGTGTTTGGTCGCCGCGCGGCGTTGATCCTCGACATCGGCTTTGGTGACGGCCAGGCCTTGGCGACCTACGCGCAGGCGCATCCAGAGATGGACTTCATCGGCACCGAGGTCTACCGCCCTGGCGTGGGCGCGCTGCTGCAGCGCTTGGCCCAGGCCGGCATCGACAACGTGCGCGTTTTCATGGCCGACGCGTGGGAGGTGCTCACCCGCGCCATTCCCGACGCCAGCCTGGCCGGCGTGCAAATCTTCTTTCCCGACCCATGGCCCAAGCGCCGTCATCGCAAGCGGCGTCTGATTCAGCCCGCGTTTGCCGACCTGCTGGCTCGCAAACTGCAACCCGGGGGGTGGCTACACTTGGCCACCGATTGGCCCGACTATGCCGCGCACATGGCCGCGGTGCTCGACACCCATCCTGCGTTTCGCAACGCCAACCCCCGGGGCGGACCTTATCCTCCGGCTCGGCGTCGCCGCCCAACGACCAAGTTTGAGCGCAAGGCCCTGGCCGAAGGCCGCGTGGCCACGGATTTTCTCTATTGGCGCCGGCCGTCGTGAGCACCGCGCGGCCGCAGCGGAGCCCTTCCCCAAAAGCCGCCTCGCGCGGCCTCACCCTCAGCCCGCGTAGCGCTCCAACACCGCGTAGAGGGCTTGGGTGCCAAAAGGCAGCGCGTCGACAGGGATGCGCTCGTTGGCCGCGTGAATGGTATCGCCAAACGCGAAGTCGGGCGGCAACGGCATGGGCAGAAAGCCATAGGTTTGAATGCCCAAACGCGCGAAGTGCCGGGCATCGGTCACGCCCGTCAACAGCAGCGGGATGGGCACGCCTTCAGGGTCCAGCGAGCGCAGCACTTGGGC
>Ga0256914_1001476_pt1 | contig 21098 bp, 20 predicted proteins | sample HulkmetaG_FD_191571 | JGI IMG/M metagenome (GOLD analysis project Ga0256914, IMG submission 191571) | Hydrothermal chimney microbial communities from Main Endeavour vent field at the Juan de Fuca Ridge, Pacific Ocean - Hulk | ecosystem: Environmental > Aquatic > Marine > Hydrothermal vents ... | reverse complement strand
ATGCTTCGCGGCGAGCGACGACATCGCCTGTGTCGTGATCGAACCGATCGCAGGGAACATGGGGCTCGTTCCGGCGGACGAAGCGTTTCTCACGGCGTTGCGGGAGCTTTGTGACAGACATGGCGCCCTGCTCCTTTTCGATGAGGTGATGAGCGGTTTCCGCGCCTCTTTGACGGGGGCTCAGGGGCTCACGTCGGTCGAACCGGACCTCGTGACGCTCGGCAAGGTGATCGGCGGCGGTATGCCGGTAGGAGCTTTCGGTGGACGTGCCGAGATCATGGCGCGGTTGAGTCCCGAAGGGCCGGTCTATCAGGCGGGAACACTGAGCGGCAACCCGGTCGCGATGGCGGCGGGTCTGGCCCAGATCAGGCAGCTGAAGGCGGACGTGGCGATCTACGAGATTCTGCAGATGCGTGCCGAGCGCCTGATGAAGGGTTTCAAGTCGGCGGCCGACGCCCACGACATACCGCTGCAGGTCGATGTGCGCGGCAGCATGTTCGGTTTCTTCTTCAACGAGAAGCCGGTGAAGAATTTCGACGATGCGCTCGCCAGCGATACGGATCGTTTCGCGAAGTTTCACCGGGCGATGCTCGATCGCGGCTTCTACTTCGCATGCAGCCAGTTCGAGACCGGGTTCATCAGTACCAAGATCACCGAGGCGATGATCGACGAGACGGTCCGTAACGCCCACGAAGTGATGGGTGCGCTCTGATGGGCGAAGAGGAGAAGCCGAAGGTCAGAAAGGTTCTCGAAGGGGCCAGCGACCTCTCCCTCGGCATCTCCATGGTCGTCGCCGTCGTCATCGGCGTCGGCCTGGGAATCGGGATGAAGAGGCTGTTTGGATACGAATGGCTCTTTTGGCTCGGTGTCTTCTGGGGGGTCGCCGCCGCGATCCTCAATGTCTACAAAGCCTACAAAAAGCAGATGAAGTCGCTCGAAGAGCTCAAGAACGATCCCAGGTACAGAGACTACCGCTACAGCGATGACGACGAAGATTCGTAACGTCGCGGCCGTCGCCGTCTCGGTCGCCCTGCTGGGCGGTGCGGCGATCTGGTCCTTTCTGGGGAGCCGGTCCCTGCTCAATTTCGAAGCCGGTTTCTTCAGCGCGCTGCTCGTGCTCGCCGCCACGACCTTCGGATATTGGCAACTGGTGCAGGGGAGCGCCGGGAGCCGGCCCCATCACGAACCGCCCTGTGCGACAGATCGGATCGACGACCGTTTCGGACTCTGGGAGGAAGAGGGCGAAGAGAAGATCACGGATGCGGCGGAACTTTTCCGGCAGCAAAAGAGCAGGATCCGAAAGGGGCGTCGCGACTTCGGAACTCTTTTGAAAACGGCCAAACCGGCCCTCTCCATCTACCGCCTGGGCGCCTATGCCGTTTTGGTCTATGCTCTCTTCGAACTCGTTTCGCAGAACATCTTCGAGCCGGTTCTCTATCTTCTGGGAGCGGGGGCGGCTCCCGCGGCGACGGCCGTGACCCTCTGGATCTCGAACCGATCCTGAGACTCCCCTGCCCATTTTCAGAATCTCCATGAGAGGTTACGGATGCGATCCGGTTCCGGAACGGGCGTCTGTGGCCGGACACTGGTCCATGGGACTTTTCGGATGATGCGGTCGTGAATCGTTCGGAGGAGATGTCCCGGCCAAAGCCCGGTGCACACTTTCCGATGAAGCGAGGGGGCTTTTGCGATCCGTTCTTGCCGAAAGGGGATCTTTGAGATGGGCTCTAGGCGGAAATGAGGGGGGCCTCCAGAAGAATTCGCTTCTCCTTTCTGGCGACGTACCCGTTGAGTTTCTTTGCCAGGGCGCTCAGTTGCGAGAGGTTGCAGCTCTCTTCCAGATCCCCCCTCACGGCGATCTGGAAGATGGGATAGCGCCTCTTTTCGAACTTCAGCGTCTCTCCCGTTTTGAGCGTCATACAGATCTCGACCGGTTCTGTGTCGCGAAAGCACAAAAAGATCTCCGTCATCAGCTTCACGAACTCCTCCGGGTGTATCTTCATCTCCGGAAATGTCGGGTCGAGCGATGTCGTGAAGCCGTTGCGCCGGCCGATGGAGTTGGTGCTGACGGCGAGATCGATCAGCGTATAGATGTTGTGAAAGCTCATGTTCTCGATCTGGGGATTGCTGATCCGCTCCGGGGGTTTCTGGTAGAGGCGGATGGCGATCGTGTCGTTGTCTTCGTATCCGACCATGATGCCGAAAAATTCGTAGCGTCCGTAGTTGAGATCGAGCATCGTCGTCTTGAAGCCGTAGGAGATGTTGGCGTAGGCGACGGCGAGATCGAAAATCTCCTTGACCGTCGCTTCGGCCAGGAGGAACTGCGCCTCCTGGTTGAGAGTTTTGACCCTTCCGTTACTGTCGAAAAGGATCCAGGGGTTGTAGTCGTACTCGATCCACTTTTCCAGAAATTCCATCACTCTTCGATGTAGTTTTTCAGCTTTCGGCCCACTTTGGGATGCTTGAGCTTCTTGATCGCGCTGCTTTCGATCTGGCGTACCCTCTCACGGGTGACGTTGAGCTCCTTGCCGATCTCTTCGAGGGTGCGGTCGCTCTCATCCTCCATCAGTCCGAAGCGCATACAGATGACCGCCTTCTCCCGCTCGTTGAGCTGGTCGAGGACGTCGTCGATCTGGTGTTTGAGGTCCTCTTTCATCACCGATTCGATCGGGCTCGCGCTGCTCTTGTCCTCGATGAAGTCACCGAAGCGGCCATCCTCTTCGCTGCCGACCGGGGCTTCGAGGCTCACCGGCTCCTTGGTGATCTTGATGACGTTCTTCACCTTGTCGACGCTGAGTCCGACATCCTTGGCGATCGTCTCGACATCGGGCTCCTTTCCGGTCTCCTGGAGGTGTTTGCGCATGATCTTGTTGATCCGGTTGATCGTCTCGATCATGTGGATCGGGATGCGGATCGTGCGCGCCTGGTCGGCGATGGCGCGGCTGATCGCCTGCCGGATCCACCAGGTGGCGTAGGTGGAGAACTTGTACCCCTTTTTGTACTCGAACTTGTCGACCGCCTTCATCAGGCCGATGTTCCCCTCCTGGATGAGATCGAGGAACGGGAGTCCCCGGTTGGTGTATCGTTTGGCGATGGAGACCACCAGGCGGAGGTTCGACTTGGCCATGCGGGTTTTGGCCTCTTCGGAGATCTTTTTGCCACGCTTGATCTGCTCGAGGATCTCCTGCAGCTTCTCCGGGTCGAGGTTGAAGCTGTCTTTGGACGCCTCCTTGGTCTGGAAGAGCTTCTTGATCTGCAGGTAGGTGCTCACCATCGTCGCTTCGGGAACGGCGGCGGCGATCTCCTCCTTGGACATGTTCACGATGTTTTCGAGGATCTTTCGGTGGTTTTCACGAAGCTGTTCGTTGAAGAGCGGCAGGCGGTATTCGAGCCGCTTGAGCTCCTTGTCGAACCCTTCGTCGCTCTTGAGGGCCGTCTCCATCGCCTTGACCAGCTCGTTGATCAGCTTCGACGTCGGCCCCAGGTCGAGCAGCCGCTCCTTGAGCACTTTCTTCTTGAAGGAGAGGACCAGCTGGTAGTGGAACTTCTCCTCTTCGCTCGCCTCTTCGCCGGGCGCCTTGGCCAGCGTCTTCATCCAATCCTTCTTCGCCTTTTCGAGCGCCTTGAAGGTCTCCACCACCTTGGCGACACGCTTGTTGTCCTTGGTCGATTTCTTCGCGCTTTCACTCTCGTCGTCGCTCTCGTCGGAGTCGCTCTCCTCGAAACTTTTGAAGAGCTCCTTGACACGGCGTTCGCGATTGATGAGCGGCTCCTTGTAGTCGAGGATGAAGTCGATCAGGTAGGGGACCGAGCAGATGGCGTCGAGGATGATATCCTCACCCATTTCGATCTTCTTGCTGATCTCGATCTCCTCCTCCTTGGTCAGGAGGGGGATCTGCCCCATTTCACGCAGATACATCCGGACCGGAGAGTCGCTTCTGGACCACTCCAGGAGCTCCTTTTCCCGCGTGAAGTCGAACTCGTCTTCGAGCGATTCGTCGCTCAGTTTCTGGCGATCCGACTCCCGTTTTTCGGCCTCTTCGATATTCAGGAGCATCGCGCGTTCGCTGGAGGTGATGATCTTGATGCCATATTTTTTGGAGAGCTTCAGGACCGTCTTGGCCTGGGCCGCCGTCGGCTGTTTCTCGAAGACCTGGACAATTTTTTCGAAGGTGATATATTTTTCGTTCTTCTGTTCTTCGAACAGTTTTTCAAGTGCTTGATTGAGCTCTTTGGCAGTCATAGTAAGGAAAACTCCTTGCGTGAGAGTAAGGGGGATTATATCCAAAAAAATGTAAATTGTACATTAACTCGCACTTATCCATCTTCGGATGGCCGCTGTCGTCGCGTAGAGGGCTATGGTCGCTGAGGGGTCGAAGGTGTCGTTTTTCGGTTGGTTCGGGATGGTGAAGCCTCCTTGTTTCGCCGGTACCGCGGAACGGCACCGGCCGGGCAGGTCCGGTCGTATACAAAAAAGAAAGGGAACTGAATCGATGAAAAAGGGGGGACTTTTCAAAAAATCGAATTCGGACCTGCCGGCCGATGCCACCGTAGATAGAATCGGCACTTTTCGTAGACTGTTTAGACCCTTGTGAAAAAAATCTTCTCGACACAACTGGAACGCTTCTTGCTTCATCATCGGCAACGAGGCAGAAAGGATGCTCATGCAGAATGGTTTCTATGCCGTTACCGGGGCGATGGTGACGCAGTTCAACCGGCTCGACCAGATCAGCAACAATCTGGCGAACCTGAATACGAACGGATACAAAGAGCACAACCATGTCATCGGCGACTTCATGCGGATCTACCAGCAGAAGCGCGACGATCTTCCTCTTTCCAACCAGACGAAGGAGGCGGCGAAGTTCCTCAACCGCTCCATCAACCGGGTTCCGCATGTGGTGGAGGAGTACAGAGACTTCTCGATGGGACCGATGGAGACGACCGGCAATCCGCTCGACGTGGCGCTGGGCGAGGGGGATCTCTTCTTCGCCGTCAAGACGCCTGGCGGTGTGCGCCTGACAAGAGACGGCGCTTTCAAGCTCGACGAAAAGGGCCATCTGGTGACGCGGGAAGGGTATCCGGTTCTCTCGTCCAACTACTTCAGGAACGGGCAGCCGATCTCGCTTCCTGCCGAGGCCGTCAATCTCAAGATCGATACTTCCGGCCGGATCGAGTATATGGACCAGACGGCCCTGGACACACCCGTCTTCGTCGACAGGCTGATGGTGGTACGGGTCGAGGATCTGCAGAGTCTCAAAGCGGAGGGGGAGAATCTTTTCACTCTGGAGGGGGGGATCTCGGAGCGGGACCTCGCCATCGCGACCCGGACATCCGCCGTACGGCAGGGGATGATCGAAAGGAGCAACGTCAACCCGGTCCGCGAGATGACCGAACTGATCGAGACCAACCGGCTCGTCGAGATGTACCAGAAGGCGATGAACGCCCAGATGGACGATCTCAACAACGATGCGATCAACAAACTCGCATCGATACGGGCGTAGAACTTTTTGAGGAGGAGAGAGGAGCAGCATGATACGTTCACTCTACACGGCGGCCACGGGGATGGTGGCCCAGCAGATCCAGATCGACACGACATCCAACAATATCGCCAACGTCAATACGATCGGCTACAAAAAGCAGCGGGCCGAGTTCGCCGACCTGATGTACCAGACGATCGAGTACGCCGGCACTTCGACGAGCGAACAGACCCGGTCGCCCACCGGCATCTCCGTGGGGCTGGGCGTGAGGCCGACAGCGATCGCCAAGCAGTTCACGCAGGGAAACTTCAAGGAGACCGGAAACAACCTGGATCTGGCCATCACCGGGAACGGCTTTTTCAAGGTGCTTCTTCCCGACGGCACGGAAGCCTACACCCGAAACGGCGCCTTCAAGCTCGATGCGACCGGAACGATCGTCAACTCCGACGGGTACAAACTCTCTCCCGAGGTGGTGATTCCCGAAGATGCCGTGGCGATCTCCATCGGGACAGACGGGACCGTTTCGGTCCTTCAGGCGGGTCAGCAGGAGGCGACCGACATCGCCCAGATCCAGTTGACCAACTTCATCAATCCTGCCGGTCTGCACTCGCTCGGAGACAATCTTTTCGTCAACACCTCCGCCTCGGGTGACCCGATCGAAGGGGTGCCCGGGCTCGACGGCCTCGGCCAGATCCGCCAGGGGTTCGTGGAGATGAGCAACGTGCAGCTGGTCGAGGAGATGACCGACCTGATCACCGGCCAGCGCGCCTACGAGGCCAACTCCAAAGCGATCAGCACCAGCGACGAGATGCTCCAGATCGTCAACAACCTCAAGCGTTGATTCTTTTAGACCCATTCGGCCCCGCGAGGGGTCGAATCGGACGCTTAAACTTCTTTCGCACCACTTTTTGATATAATCCGCATAAAATTCGAGGCCGACAGGGCCGGATATTCAAAAGGAATCCGATGAACGTCATTACCGGTAAAGTGTGGAAGTTCGGTGACAATATCGACACCGATCTGATCATCGCCGCACGCTATCTCAACACCTCCGACCCCCACGAGCTGGCCAAGCACGTGATGGAGGACGCCGATCCGGACTTCGTGAAGAAGATGCAGCCGGGCGACATTGTCGTCGCGGGTGAAAACTTCGGCTGCGGCAGCAGCCGCGAACACGCCCCGATCGCACTCAAGGCCGCCGGTGTCTCCGCCGTCGTCGCCAAAAGCTTCGCCCGCATCTTCTACCGAAACGCTTTCAACATGGGGCTTCCGATCTTCGAACTCTCCGAGAGCGACCGGATCGAAGCGGGCGATCTGATCACGATCGATATGGAGAGAGGAACCGTCACCGACCTCGAGAGAGGCCACACGTACCGCTTCCAGCCGATTCCCCCGTTCATGCAGGAGCTTCTCGCCTGCGGCGGGCTGATCAACTACGCCAGGGCGGAGATGCTCAGGCAGGGAGGCGTCGATGCGTAGCTACAAGATCGCCCTGATCAAAGGGGACGGAATCGGACCGGAGATCGTCGAGGAGGCGGTCAAAGTCCTCGATGCGGTGAGTTTCAGCGAAGGCTTCGAGCTCAAATACGAAGAGTACCTTCTGGGAGGTGCGGCGATCGACGCGACAGGCGATCCGGCACCGAAGGAGACTCTCGAAGGCGTCAAGAAGGCCGACGCGGTTCTCTTCGGTGCGATCGGCGGCCAGAAGTGGGACACCCTTCCGCGTGCGAAGCGCCCCGAGACGGGACTCCTGAAACTGCGCAAGGAGTTGCAGGTTTTCGCCAACCTCCGTCCCGTCACCGTCTACGACGAACTGGTCAACGCATCCACCCTCAAACCCTCCGTCATCGAAGGGGTCGACCTGATGGTGGTGCGCGAACTGATCGGAGGGATCTACTTCGGCGAACCGCGCGGAAACGACGGCAAAAAAGCCTTCAATACGATGGTCTACACCAGGCCCGAGATCGAGCGGATCGCAAAAGTCGCCTTCGAGATCGCCAGACGGCGGAACAAGCGGGTCTGCTCGGTGGACAAGGCGAACGTACTGGATGTGAGCCAGCTCTGGCGCGATACGGTCGAGGAGGTGGCGAAGGAGTATCCCGAAGTGACGCTCACCCATATGTATGTCGACAATGCCGCGATGCAGCTGATACGCGACCCCAGGCAGTTCGACGTCATCTTGACGGGCAATATCTTCGGGGATATTCTCAGCGACGAGGCGAGTATGCTCAGCGGCTCCATCGGCCTGCTCCCCTCCGCCTCCATCGGCGACAAGTACGGTCTCTACGAGCCGATCCACGGTTCTGCACCCGATATCGCAGGGCAGGGGATATCCAACCCGATCGCCACGATCGCCAGTGCGGCGATGATGCTGCGGTACGCGCTGGGAGAAGAGAGTGCGGCCGACCGTATCGAACAGGCGATCAAGCAGGCGCTGCACGAAGGGTACAGGACGCAGGATCTGAGTGCCTACGATGCCAAAGAGGTCTGCTCGACGAGCGAGATCGGATCGATCATCGCCAATTACGCGAGCAAGTGAGCCGAAAGATCCAAAGAGTGGCGGAAACGGTGATGGGGGCTCAGCCGTGAAGACCCTGACGCTGGCCCAGATCTACGAGCTGCAGGGGCTCAAGAGCGACGCCCTCGAAATCTACAAGGAGATCCTGGAAAAGGATCCGGACAACCCCGAGGCGAAGGCGGCGATCCGACGACTCTCCGGTATCCGTCGCCGCTTCGGGGGCGTCAACGCCCGGATGAAACGTTTTTTTGTCGAAATGGACAGCGACGCGGAGTTCGCGGAGTTCGAGCGCTGGCTTTCGAAACTGGAAGGATGACTGTATGGAACTCAAAGACGTGATTCTCTCTACGATCGCCGAACTCGGTGAGGAGCCGCGGGAGGAGAGCGAGGCGAAAAGAGCGGCACCGGCCGAAGAGAAGATGAGCGAACCGCCCGCTTCGCCCGATGTGGAGGAGAGACCCCGAAATCTCTCTGCGGCCCACCTTTCCGACTCCGAGTTTCTCGCGCAGGAGCGGGAGTTTCTCCAGAACCTCCGCGAACGGATCCTCGTACTCTTCGAGGGGTTTCAGTCTCCGAACAACAAGCGTGTCGAAGCGAAAATCGATCTGACCCTCAACTTCCTCGAGTACCTTCTTGCGACGCTCGACGAGCGTATCGAGACGCTCAAAAAGTCGTGAAACCGCAACTGAACGCACAGTTACAGAGCCAACTCGACCATATCCGGAACTTCTTTTCGACACACTATCCGTCGGTACGCCTCTACCTCGTGGGCGGCGCGGTGCGCGACATGGTGATGGGACGGGAGGTCTACGATCTTGATATCGAGTGTTACGGGATCGGGGAGGAGGCGTTTCATGAGGCGATGGAGCGCCTTGGAGCCAAAGGGGTGGGGCGCAGCTTTTTCGTCTACAAGTGGGGGGATATCGATCTCTCTCTTCCGAGAACCGAACGAAAGGTCGGCCGCGGACACAGGGGGTTTGAAGTGCGACTGGCACACGATACGAAAGAGGCCTCCCGGCGGCGGGACTTCACGATGAACGCTCTGATGCTGGATCTGCAAACCGGAGAGATCGTCGACCACTGGGGCGGACTCGAGGATATCAGGCGGCGTCGGATCCGTGTCGTCGATCCCGCAACGTTCGTCGAGGATTCGCTGCGGGTTCTTCGGGCGATGCAGTTTTGTGCGCGGCTCCGGTTTCGGGTGGAGCGCAAAAGCCGAGATCTTATGTGCAAAATGGACCTCGACGATCTGACGCCCGAGAGGATCTTCCGGGAGTTCGAGAAGATGTTCGAAGCGCCCCACCTCCACTACGGGCTCTTCGCGATGGCCGATCTGGGGATCGACAAAAGAGTGCTCTTCGTGGCGATCGGACCGGCCGATTTCCGGAGAATGGCGCGCCATATGGTGCGGGCAAGGAAGTGTGCGGATCCGCATATGCGCCCCTATCTCTTTCTCTATATCCTCGCCTGCGATCTGCATCTAAATGCAGGGAAGCTCTGCGAACGGATCCATACCCCCAATCTCTACAAAAAAATACTTGGATACCAAAAGTGTGTTCCGTCGCGGATGACCGACCGTTTTCTCGGCGCTCTTGCGCTTCGCCACCCCCTCAGGCAGTGGCTCGGCATCTACGCCGACAGTGCCGCGGAGCGTGCGAAGCGGCTCGGGATCTACCAGGAGCGTTTCGATCCGGGGATCCGGCCGGCCGATCTGCTCGAAGAGGGGTATACGGGAAGAGCGCTCGGAGAGGAGCTGAAGGCGCGTATCCGACGCGAAGTGCGGCGCCGGTTCTCCAAAGAGGTCGTATGAGGGTCGCGCTGGCCCTCTCGGGCGGAGGGATCCGCGCCATGGCCCACCTGGGGGTCGTGGAGGTGCTGCAGCGGCACGGTTTGAGGATCGGTGCCGTCAGCGGAAGCAGCGGCGGCGCGCTTGTCGGGGCTCTTCTTTGCGACGGGAAGGGACCCCGGGAGATCGCTTCGATCATGGGCACCCTGCGCCTCAGGGATCTGGCAGGAAGACCGCGCGGCGGCGGCGTTTTCGGACTGGAGCGTATCGAGCGGCTCCTTGCAACGCATCTGGTCTCCCAACGCATCGAGGAGATGCCGATCCCTTTCACCGTAGCCTGTACCGATCTGAAAAAGGGGGCCGTGCGCTACTTCGACCGGGGGCCTGCGGCGAGACTCTGCACCGCATCCTCCTCCCTCGTTCCCATCTTCTCCCCCGTTCGCTACGAGGGGACGCTCCTTGCCGACGGCGGATTCATGGACAATATGCCGACGAAACCTCTCAAACGGTTCGCATTTCCGGTCGTGGGGATCAATGTCAACTCGATTCCGCCCACGGAACCGTCCGGAGTCGTCGGGACGACGATCCGTGTCCTGATGCTGATGATGGCGGCGAATATCGAAGCCTCCAGGAGCCTGGCCGATCTCTACATCGAACCGAAAGGGTGCGGCTCGATCAACATTTTCGATCTCAAAAGCGGCCAGGCCGCCTACGACGAGGGGGTCCGGGCCGCAGAAGGGGCGATCGACCGGATTGCGGCCGTCGTCGAACGTTTCGAGAAAAACTGAACCGATTCATCACCGAAACCGAACGACGATTCGTCAATCGCCTCTTCGAGTCGATTTTGCAGAGCGGCTTTCTCTTTTTTGGAAAGGGTGGGTGAAGGATTCGATATACTACTAGAATAATGAAAAAACAGCAGATTGAAACGTCCGAACTGTCGAAGCTTTTCGAAATGGCCCAGGATGTGGCCCGTGTCGGGTACTGGGAGTGGGATATCCGCACCAACGAAGTGATCTGGAGCCGCAGGAAGATCGAGATCTACGGTGAAGATGCCAAGAGTTTCGAACCGAGCTTCGAGAAGTTTCTCGAAGTGATCGACGACGAGACGAAGTCGAGGGTTCTCAGAGAGATCGATCTCCTCCTCGGGGGTGAGAAGGAGGAGTACGACCTGCAGCACATGATCCGTCTTCGAAGCGGAAAAAAGGCGTGGGTCCATGAAAAGGGTTTCGTCGTTCGTGCTCCCGACGGCGAACCGCTGAAGATGGTGGGGATCGTCTACGACATCACCGACAAAATGACGATTCTCGAGGAGCTCAGAGTCGTCGAGGCCCGGAGCCGCTATCTCAAAACCCACGATCAGTTGACGGCTCTTTACAACAAGGAGACGCTTCCTGAAGATATCGAAAAGATGATCGAAGCGAACGAACCCTTCTCGGTCATCTTTCTGGATATCGACGATTTCAAGTCGATCAACAACACGTTCGGCCATCTCTTCGGCGATATCGTCATCAAAAAGGTTGGCGCACTGCTTCAGCAGATGGCCGAATGCGGCAGGGTCTACCGGTACGGGGGAGACGAGTTCGTCATTCTGGTCGACGAGTCGTGCATCGCCTCCGAAGAGCTCGTCGGGAAGATCGAGTCGCTTTTTGAAAGGAACGTCTCCATTCTCGGAAGGAGCCTGCTGTTGACGATGAGTATGGGAATCAGCCGCTATCCGGAGAATGCGCGCAGCACAAAAAATCTGATCAAAAACGCCAACTGCGCCCTGGCGCTCGCCAAAAGCGGGGGGAGCAGCAGAGTTCTCTTCTACGAAGAGTCTATGAGCGACCGTGTCGCGCAGAAACGTTCCGTTCTCGATGCGCTCAGCGGGGCGCTCAAAGAGGAGGAGTTCGTCGTCCACTACCAGCCGAAAGTCGACTCTGCGGAGGGAGAGGTGGTCGGTTTCGAGGCGCTGGTCCGGTGGAGAAACGGCCAAGGAGAGCTGGTGCCGCCGGACCTTTTTCTTCCGATCGCCCGGGAGTACGGGATGATGAGTCGGATCGACGCGATCGTTTTGAAGAAGGCTCTGGTGCAGCTTCGCGAGTGGCATCGTGCGGGGTTTGTGGTTACGCTTTCGGTCAACTTCAATATGAGCGATTTCGAGGATCGCCGCATTCTTGACCTTCTGAAAGAGTCCGTTCTGCTTCCCTACGTGACGATAGAGATTACCGAAGGCGAGTTGATGGCCTGCAGCGAAAAGGAGTTGGATCTCATCGAGGAGCTCAAACGGCTCGGGCTCAGGATTTCGCTCGACGATTTTGGAACGGGCTACTCTTCGCTGCGATATATCCACAAACTGCCGATCGACGAACTGAAGATCGACAGGGGGTTCGTGGAGCATATTCCCGGAAACCCCAAGGATGAGGCGCTCGTGACGATCATCAAGAGTATCGTCGATACCTTCGACCTCGGGTGTGTCGTGGAGGGGGTCGAGCGAAGCGAACAGGTGGAGTTTTTCCGCGATCTGGGACTCACGACGATCCAGGGGTATTTCTACGGTCGTCCGCTCCTGGCGGAAGAGGCGACGAAGATGCTCTCGGCCTGCGGCCGCGTCAACGAAGACAAGAGCCCTTCAAGCCCCGGGATGGTATAATCGCAAAAACCACCCAAAGGGCTTCGATGACCAGGTACTATCGTGTATTGATCGATTGCAAAGACGAGAAGGGGCTCGTCTACAAGATCAGCAAGGCGTTCTACGATTTCGGTCTCAATATGGAGAAGAACCGCGAGTACGTCGACGCACAGAACGGCAAATTTTTCATGCGCAGCGAAGTGAGCGGGAAGTTCGATCCCGCCGCACTCGAAGCGGAGCTCAGGCTCGTGTTGCCCGAGAGTGCGACGATTCGACTCGTGGAGCCGCGCCCCAAACGGATCGTTCTGATGGCGACGAAGGAGAGCCACTGCCTGGGAGATATTCTGATCCGTCACGAAGCGGGCGAGCTCGAAGCGCAGATCGTCGGTGTCGTCTCCAACTACGATCTGCTGCGTGGACTGGTCGAGAAGTTCGAAATCCCCTACGTGTGCGTCAGCCACGAGGGGTTGCAGCGGGCCGAACACGAAGAGCGGATCCTCGATGCCCTCTCCGGTTTCGGGGCGATCGACTATATCGTTCTGGCCAAGTATATGCGGATTCTCACCCCCGAATTCGTCCGCCGGTACGACGAGAAGATCATCAACATCCACCACTCCTTTCTCCCCGCCTTCATCGGGGCCAACCCCTACAAACAGGCCTACGACCGGGGTGTGAAGATCATCGGGGCGACGGCCCACTTCGTCAACAACAATCTCGACGAGGGGCCGATCATCGCCCAGGATACCATTCCGGTCCACCATGCGATGGACTGGAGGCAGATGCAGAGTGCGGGGCGCGATGTGGAGAAGATCGTCCTCGCCAAGGCGCTCAAGCTCGCGCTCGAAGACAAGATCTTCGTCTATGCGAACAAAACCGTCATATTCGACTAGGCCCATCCCGTGAAAAGAGTCTTCGCCCTCACGATCGCCGTCACCCTTCTCTTCGCCGCGGCGAGCTTCTGGGACGAAGTCATCGCGATCGAGAAGAGGTTCTATGGACCGCAGGCGCCGGCGGCGCAGACGCTCCCCAAAGAGACGAACGCGACGAGCGGGCCGAAACCGCAGGATGCTTCGTCCCTCGTCGACGAACGGGTGGGAGGGTTCAACCGTCTGATCTCGATCCTCAGGGAGAGGCCCTACGAGGTGACGTCGGAAGAGAACCCGTTTTTCGACCCGAACGTTGCGAAGCGGGAGAGGGCGAAGCTCGTCGCGCGTATCGGCGTGAACCGCGAGTATGGGTACGAAGCCGCCGTCATGCGGGATATGATGGCTCTCAAGACGCTCGAGACGAAAGAGCGGATCTACCGTTTCTTCACCACCCTTGCGCAGAGGTGGACTTCGATGGACGACAAGGCGCTCGAAGCGATGATCGAGGCGGAGCGGAAGTTCCTGGAGCGGATCGATATGCGCCGCTTCGCACGCGTCTACGAACAGAGCCGGATGCAGAAGGAGAAGATCTCCACCCAGATCGTGCAGAACTTTCAGGACCTGAAGATGCAGGTCGGATTCTACGGCGACTTTCTCGAGTATCTCGCCTCGAATCCGTCGCTTCTGCACTACCGCTCTCTCGCGGCCATGTTCAAACTCGACGTGATCATCGACAGGATCAACGGTGTGGAGCTTTTTGCCAAGATCAACACCTATCTGCGCTATATCCGTCTCGATATGGGGAGGATCCTGATCTTCTTCCTGATCATGCTGCTCGCCTGGGGAGCGAGCTTCGCGATCTACCACAATCTCTATCGCTTTTTGAAGAGGAAGATCCTGCAAAAAAGAGACCGTATCGACGAACTGCTGCTGGCCAACCTCGACGGGATCCGCAAGCCCCTCTACCTGCTCGTGCTGGCGTTCGGTCTCGAGTTCGGACTGGAGGTACTTCTCTACCCTCGGCCGATGGCCGAGGGGGTGAGTCTTTTTTTCTACGCGCTCTACCTGGGAATCGGTGCCTACATCGTGCTCGTCGTCATCGACAGTCTCTTTTTCGACTATCTCGTCAAACATGGGGAGATCAAAAACCGGCAGATGCGCCAGGAGTTGATCAACCTGGTTCTCTCGATTCTCAAGATCACCGTCGTGACGATCGCACTTTTCATGCTCCTGGTGCGTATGGGTGTCAACATCACGGGTCTTCTCGCATCGCTCGGTATCGGTGGTCTGGCGATCGCGCTGGCGGCACAGAACACCTTGAGCAACTTCTTCGGCCTTCTGAAGATCATCTTCGACAACTCCTTTTCGCAAGGGGACTGGATCGAGACGAAGGATGTGGAGGGGACGGTGGTCGAGATCGGTTTCATCAGTACCTTCATCCGTACCTTCGACAACGCTCTTATCACCGTTCCCAACGCGACCCTCGCCAACACTCCGTTGAAAAACTGGAGCAAGCGGACCGTCGGTCGCCGCATCAAGATGCATCTAGGCGTCACCTACGGGGCGGAAAGAGAGCGCCTGAAAAAGGCGATCGAGGAGATCAGGGAGATGCTCGTGTCGCATCCGGGGATCGCCACGCCCAAGACCGTCGACACCCAGGTACTCATGCGCCGTTCCAAAAGAGAGAAGAAACTCCTCTCCGTCGAGGACAAGTATGGCGTCAAGAGTACGCTTCTGGTCTATCTGGACGAGTTCTCCGACTCTTCGGTCAATATCCTGATCTACACCTTTACCAAGACGACGAAGTGGGAGGAGTGGCTGAAGATCAAGGAGGATGTGCTGCTTAAAATCTGGGAGATTCTCGACCGAAACGGATTGGAGTTCGCATTCCCGTCCGAATCGATCTACTTCGACCCGCAAAATGTCAAAGAGAGTTTCAGGGCGTTCAAAGAGTCTTGAAACCTTCCCGCTCCGATTCGCTTCCAGGCGCCGCCGCAGGTCTTACATTGTGTTGCGGTGGACGATGATCAACGCTGAAAACTCCCTTTAACTTTTTATCGAAATCGCGCTATAATCGATTCGAGCCCATCTCAACGATCCCCCTGGGCGGTAACGGAAGCGACTTTGTTCCGTCTCGTCGTCGCTTCTTCTTGACGTAGCTTTGGCTGCGCCCTGCGCTTTCCGCCTCACGGTGCCACTTTTTGCGCTGTATTCCCTCCGATCGGGATCTTTGAGATGGATTCTATTCCAATCTCCAGGGCCAGACGATGATCCGCAAACATGTGACCGAACAGACCGCGATCTTTTTCAGCGTGACCAAATGGGTGGTACTCTCTTCGGTGGTCGGTATCGTGATCGGCGCGGTCGTCACGCTCTTTCTCAAGATCCTCCAGATTGCGGAAGGGAGCCGGGAGGATCTGCCGTTTGCCTACTTCTACCTCCTGCCATTCGCTCTTTTTCTGACGGTCTGGATCGTTCGTACCTTCGCGCCGAGTGCCGAAGGACACGGGACCGAGAAGGTGATCGAAGCGGTCCATAAAAGCATGGGAAGATCGACATCGCAGTCATTCCCGTCAAACTTTTCGCTACGGTGTTGACGATATTCTCCGGGGGGTCGGTAGGGAAGGAGGGACCGGGTGCGCAGATCGGGGCGGGTGCGGCGTCGTGGCTTTCGGATATGTTGAAGTTCTCCGAAGAGTATCGCAGAAAGCTTGTGATCTGCGGAATCAGCGCCGGCTTCGCTTCCGTCTTCGGCACCCCGATCGCCGCGACGATCATGGCGGTCGAGCTTTTCGGACTCGAGATCGCCCACTATGCGGCGCTGAGCGCGGTGATCAGCTTTCTGATCACGGGCCACAGGAGCGTCTTCGCTTCGCAGATCCTCGCGATGAAGAAGTCGGAGATCCTGGAGGTGAAGGTGGGGGAGGTGATCGAGCACGCCGAGGTGGACCTCGAGGAGTCCAAGATCGGTCGGATCCGCAACATCCGCGAGCGGATCAGGCGCCGAAGGGAGAAGTTCAGACAGAAGCGGGCCGGCAAACCGCTTTCGAGAAAGGAGAAGTAGCGTGGATATCATCATCGCCGGAGCCGGAAGAGTCGGCTTCAATCTCGCCCGTACCCTCTGCGGAGGCCACAATGTGACGGTGATCGACCGCAATGCCGAAGCGCTCCAGCGCCTGCAGGAGAGTCTGGATATCCTGCCGATCCACGGCGATATCGAGAATCCCGAAACCTACCGGAAGCTGATCGACAGGCAGAGCGACCTCTTTATCGCCGTGACCGATCTGGACGAGGCGAATCTCATCTCGACGCTGATCGCCGACGATGCGATCGATGTGGAGCGCAAGATCATCCGTCTGCGCAACACCTTTTTCGCCAAGAGCTCGATTCGCCAGAAACTGGGGATCGACGAAGCGGTTTTTCCGATGGAGCTGACCTCCCGGACCGTCGCATCGCTGCTCGACTACCCGAAGGCCAACAATGTCAAGCGGTTCAAATATACCGATTTCAAGCTTCTCTCCGTCCGGGTCAGGTCCAAAGAGCGCGAGCTGAGTCTTCCGGCCGACGGCTACGCCGTGGTCGGGATCGAACGGAAGAGGAGTTTTTTCATTCCCGAGCCGGGCGAGCCGGTACGGGCGGACGACCTGGTCTACCTTTTCGGGGACGAACGGCCGATCCGCGAGCTCTGTTCGAAGCTTGAGACCCAGACACCCGGCTCGATCGAACGGTGTGTCGTTTTCGGTGGAGGAGATCTCGGCGTCTCGATCGCCAGGGCGCTCGTGGAGAGGGGAAAGGATGTGAAGCTTGTGGAGAAGGATATCGGTCTGTGCCGCCGCGCCGAAGAGAGCCTCGAGGGGGAGGCGATGACAATCAGCTGCAAATACGGTACGGCCGAACTCTTCGAAGAGGAGGGGCTGGGGTACGCCGATATGATGGTGGCCGCCACCGACAACGACGAGTACAACATCATCAAGTCCCTCGAAGCCAGAGAGCACGGGATTCGGCGTGTCGTTGCGGTCAACAACGAGATGGAGTACTACAACCTGATGCACACGCTGGGTATCGTCGTCGTGCGAGGGCCGAAGATGAGCGCCTACAATGCGATCATCGAGAGCATCTACTCCAGCGGTGTCGTGACGGAGCGGCGCTACTGCGGGGGGAAAGGTGTCGTCTTTTTGCGCAAGATCTTTCCCGACTCCCGACTCATCGGCAAAACTGTCGGACCCCTGAAACGAAAGAGCGGAAGCCGGGCCTTCGTGGTTCGAGGCGGGGAGTTGATCGATTTTAACGAACGGATGGCGATCGAGGAGGGGGATGTGATTGCGGCGTTTGGTACGATCGAAGCCGAAAACGTTGTCAAAGCCTGGATCCATGGACTTTAAAAGCATCTTCAAACTCCTCAGCCTCATCGGCATGACGCTGGCGCTCTTCTTTCTCGGCACCGTTGCCGTCGGCGTTCTCTACGGCGAAGCCTACCGACCGATGCTTCTTTTCGTACTCGCTTTTCTGGCGCTCAACCTCCTGCTCTGGCTCACCCTCAAGAGCCATGCGATCAGACTGGGTATCCGCGAGAGTATCCTGAGCGTCAATCTCCTTTGGGTCATGCTCGGTATCGCCGGGGCCGTTCCCCTGCTTCTGTATACGCCGGTGAGTTTCGCTTCGGCCTTTTTCGAAGCGATCAGCGGTTTCACGACGACCGGTGCCACCGTCTACTCCGATATCGAAGCGCTTCCAAGGATGGTCCTTTTTCACCGCAGCCTGATGCACTGGCTGGGGGGTATGGGGATCATCGTTCTTGGAGTCGGCCTCCTTTCGGTCATCAACCCGACGGGGAGTCTCAGCCTCTTCAAGGCGGAGGCGACCGGTATCCAGATGGAGAAACTGACCCCCCGCATCAAACATACGGCTCTGAGTCTCTGGGGGGTCTATCTCGTCTTGACGCTGGTCGATACGCTCCTGTTGAAACTCTTCGGTATGGGGTGGTTCGATGCGCTCAACCACGCCTTTTCGACCGTCTCCACCGGCGGTTTTTCGACCAGAAACAGTTCGATCGGAGCCTTCGGGAGCGATGGAGTCGTCTGGGTGACGACGCTGGTGATGATCCTCTCGGGGATCAATTTCCTGGCCCACCTGCGCCTCTACTACCGCGATGCGAGCGGATACCGCACCGAAGAGGTACGCTGGTATCTGACCCTCTTTCTGCTCCTCTCGGCTCTTTTGACGATCGTACATGCCGATATGGGTCACGACACACTCTACGATTCGCTCAAACACGCCTTCTTCACCGTCGCGTCGGTGATGACGACGACCGGTTTCGCCACCGTCGACTACGGCGGATGGAGCCATTCGGCGATCGCCCTGATCTTCGTCGCCATGATGATCGGCGGCAATGCCGGCTCCACCGCCGGCGGGGTCAAGGTGATCCGCTACGTCATCATCATGAAGACTCTCTTTTCGGAGTTCAAGCGTATCGTCCATCCCAATGCGCTGATCTTTGTCTTTGTCGACGGGAACAGGCTCAAGGAGCGTGTACTCTCCTCCACGTTCGGCTTCTTTTTCCTCTATATACTGACGATTCTGCTCCTCTTCGTCTATATCTACGCCCGAGGATTCGATGCCATGACGGCGATCTCCGGGGCACTGGCGATGGTCGGAAACATCGGACCCGGATTTTCCCTGGTGGGTCCTGCCCAGAATTTCGGTTTTTTCGACGATATCGACAAGATCGTCCTGTCGGTTGGCATGATCGTCGGTCGGCTGGAGTGCTATACGGTATTCGTCCTTCTGAGTCTCTCTTTCTGGAAAAGGTTCTGATTCAAAGCAGGTCCGGTTTTCCGAAGTGGTACCCCTGGGAGAAGTCGACACCGAGCTCCTTGACGATGGAGAAGATCCTCTCGTTTTCGACGAACTCCGCGACGGTTTTGATCTCCTGCTCCCGGGCGAAGGCCACGACCGTCTTGACAACGGAGAGAGAGAGCCGGCTCGTTTCGATATTTTTGATCAGGCTTCCGTCGATCTTGAGAATGTCGGGCTGATAGTCGAGCAGACGCTCGAAGTTGGAGTAGCCGGTGCCGAAATCGTCGACGGCGATCGTCACACCCATCTCCTTGACCCTGGCGATGAAGGTTTTGATCTGTTCGAAGTCTTTGACATTCTCGTCTTCGAGAAGTTCGAAGACGACCCGCGAGGCTTTCTGGGAGTGCTCTTCGAGGAGCCGATAGATCTCCTTCCGGCTGGAGCGCTTCTCGATATCGAGGGCCGAGAGGTTGATGGAGATGCTCTTGTCGGTACGATCGAGGGCCAGAAAGGCGTTTTCGAGAACCATCGAGGTGATCTTGGCGTAGAACTTGCTCCGTTTGGCGGTCTCGATGAAGAAGTAGGGCGCAAGGACGTTCCCCTTTTCGTCGACGAGGCGCACGAGCGATTCGTACTTCTGGATCTCGAGGGTGTGGTTGTCGACGATCGGCTGGAAGTGGCAGATGATCGTGCGCCTCTCGATCGCCGTCTTGATCGTTCGGAGTGTCTGGAGGTTCTTTTCGGCTTTGTCGTGCTCTCTTTGGACCAGGTTGTTGGCCACGATGAAGTCCAGTTTCTTCTCCTGCAACTCCCTGAGTCCATATTTGGCGTTCTCCAGGGCGTTGGTTCCGTAGGAGAAGCTGACCAATACCGATATGTCGTAGTCGATCTCGTCGAGGCTGATTCCCGTCTCGTTGATGTTGCGCTGGAACTCCCTGAGCTTTTCGACGATGAAGTCGGCCTTGTGGGCGCAGATGCGCTTGTCTTTGGCGAAGGCGTATTCTCCGTTTCCAAGAATGTAGACCTTTTCGAATTCGCACTCTTTGGGGATAAACTCGAAGAGCCTGTTTGCGAACTTCTCTTCGATCGTCTGGGTCAGACGGTGGCCGTAGAACTTCTCGATATCCTCGAACCCTTCGATCTTCACCAGCACCATGATCGTCTCCTGGCACGACTCGATCAGATCGTGGAGCTGCTTTCTGGGGTTCATGATGTCGGTGATGTCGCTGCGCAGGGCGATATACTCCAGTATTTCGCCGTTTCGGCCGAGAATCGGTTTGATCGTCGTCTGGACATAGTAGAACTTTCCGCTCTTGGTCCGGTTTTTGATCACCCCCTGCCAGATCGTCTTGCGCTTCTTGATCGTCTCCCACATCTGCCGGAAGGTCTCGGCCGGCATATCCGGGTGACGGACGATATTGTGGGGTTTGCCCATGAGCTCCTCTTCGGAGTATTCCGAAATCTTGCAGAAGGAGTCGTTGACGTAGGTGATGATCCCCTTCGGATCGGTTTTGGAGACGATGTTTCCCGCATCGGTCACCTCCTGGTACTGGCGCAGCAGATCGAGGTTTCGTTGCGCCTCCTCTTTCAGGTAGAGCTTTTCGACGATATTGTTCAGGACACCCAAAAACTGTTCCAGGTCGATCGGCTTGAGAAGATACCCCTCCACACCGAGCTTGATGCTGCTCATGAAGTATTCCGATTCGTTGTGGGCCGAGAGGATGAGGATCGGGATCTCGGGGTTGATTTGCCGGATCGTCCGGATCATTTCGAGTCCGTTCATCTGCGGCATGTTGATGTCGGTGATGATGAGATCGATCGCTTCGTTCCCGAAGGCCTCCAGCCCCTCCGCACCGTTCGAGGCGGTGACGATATGGCCGAAGAACTCGCCGAAGATGGACAGCGTCGAGTTGCGCGCGTCCGTATCGTCCTCGACATACAGGAGGTTCAGGCGGTGGCTGTAGGATATGATCTTTTCGATATCGTCGATCATTCTCCGCTCTCCAGTACGATTTTGAAGATGGCGCCCTCTTCGCCGTTT
>Ga0256914_1001475_pt1 | contig 21101 bp, 17 predicted proteins | sample HulkmetaG_FD_191571 | JGI IMG/M metagenome (GOLD analysis project Ga0256914, IMG submission 191571) | Hydrothermal chimney microbial communities from Main Endeavour vent field at the Juan de Fuca Ridge, Pacific Ocean - Hulk | ecosystem: Environmental > Aquatic > Marine > Hydrothermal vents ... | reverse complement strand
ACTTCGCCTGCCGCATCCGCCAGACGGATGACCTGGCCATGGTGCTGGCTTTCGCGCCCCAGACACGGCGAGTGGAGATGGTGCTCCACGACCTGTGGAATTCGGCGGTGCCGGACCGGCGCCGCCCGGGGGTACGGGTGGCCCGGGTGGGCCCGGAGCAGATCGCCAAAAAGGCGCAGGTGCGCGAGGAAGAGGTGCGCAAGGTGTTGGAGATGCGCAAGGCCAACGGCGTGCTCAACTACGGCGACCGGGTGATCCGCTTTTTCAGGGAGCCCAACTTCGAACCCGTTACCCGTCGCGCCGATGCCGCCGGCTGAGAGCGACCGGAGGGCTCAGAGCATCATGCCGCGCAGCGTGAAATAGAGCAGTGCCGCCATCAGGCCGGAGGCGGGGACGGTGATGATCCAGGCGGCCACGATCTTCATCAAGGCGGATCTTTTCACCAGCTCTCGGCGATAGATCTTCTTGAGCCCCTTGCGCTCTTTCTTGGTCAGCTCGGCTTTCGCCTTCTTCTTCTTTAGTTCGGCCAGCATCCGCCCCTTCTCGTTCACCGATGCGCGGCGGAACTCGTTGAGAAACGCCTCGATCACCTCGTGGTCCTCTCCGGCGTGGTGAGCCTTGATCTCTTCGATCATGCGCGCATAGGACGCCTTCAGGTACTCCCGCAGAAAGCCCACGCCGAACACGGCGCCCACGGCGATGTGGGTGGAGCTGACGGGGAGCCCCAGTTGGGTGGCGATGATCACGGTGATGGCCGCCGCCATGGCGATGGAAAAGGCGCGCATCTGGTCCAGCTCGGTGATTTCGGACCCCACGGTGCGGATCAGGCGCGGCCCGTAGAGCGCCAGGCCGATGGCGATGCCCAGGGCACCCACCATCATCACCCAAAGGGGGATGGCCGCTTTCTTGTGGATGCCGCCTTGGATGATGGCGTCGTTGATGGCCGCCAGAGGGCCCACTGCGTTGGCCACGTCGTTGGCGCCGTGGGCGAAGCTCAAAAGGGCGGCGGCGAAGATGAGGGGGACGGTGAACAGCCGGTTGACCGCGCTCTTTTCGTTCTCCAGGCGGTTGGCTTGGCGGGCGATGAGCGGCCTGACGATCACATAGACCACCACCGCGATCACCAGACCCATTCCCAGGGCGGTGAGGATGTCGGTTTTCCACACCTTTTTCAGCCCTTTGAGGATGAGATAGGAAGAGAAGGCCCAGGTCATCAAGGCCACCAGCACCGGCACCATCCGCTTGGAGGCCTCGATCATGTCGGAACGGTAGGTGATGGTGCGCTTGATCAGGTAGAGAAAGGCGGCGGCGATGAGTCCGCCCAGCACGGGCGAGATCACCCAACTGGCGGCGATGGTGCCCATTTTCGGCCAGTTGGCGATGCCCACGCCGCCGGCGGCGATGCCCGCGCCCAGCACGCCGCCGACGATGGAGTGGGTGGTGGAGACCGGGGCCCCCAGGGCGGTGGCGATGTTGAGCCAGATGGCACCGGCCAGCAGCGCCGCCATCATCAGCCAGATGAAAACATCGGTGTCGTTGATCAGCGCAGGATCGATGATCCCTTTTTTTATGGTGCCCACCACGGTGCCGCCGGCGATGAGGGCGCCGGCGGCTTCGAAGATGGCGGCGATGACGATGGCGCCGGTGAGGGTGAGCGCCCGCGAGCCCACCGCCGGCCCCACGTTGTTGGCCACGTCGTTGGCGCCGATGTTCATGGCCATGTAGCCCCCGATCATGGCCGCGGCGATGAGCATGAGCCCGTTGTGGATCTCGGTGAAACGCATGCCGGCATACATCATGATGCCGAGGATGAACAGAAGTCCGATGCCGAGTCTGAACAGCTCTGGCCGGCCGTGGCTGGCCGCAGTCTCGATCTGGTGGATGTTCTTCAGTTCCACGTTGGGTGCCCTCTGGAAGCCGGCGGGCGCCGGCGGACTCTGGGTGTGAGTGCGCGATTCTATCCCAAAACCGGCAAAGACAGGTGTCGGCCGGGCGGGATGGCCGGCCCGTTCGAAGTGGCGTATAGTCTTTCGTTTCCACCGGCCATCCCGTCGTGTCCATGACCGACCGCTACGCCGTCATCGGCAACCCCATCGAACACAGCCTTTCGCCGCGCATCCACGCCGCCTTCGCCCGGCAGACGGGGGAGGAGATCGAATATGGCAGGATCCTGGGAGATCTGGAGCATTTCGAGGAGGATGTGCGTAGATTCTTTGCGGAAGGCGGCAAGGGCCTGAACGTGACCGTGCCCTTCAAAGAGCGCGCATTCCGGCTGGCCGACCGGCTCGGCGAGCGCGCCCGCGCGGCGGGGGCGGTGAATACTCTGGCATTGCAGGCCGACGGAACCCTGCTGGGCGAGAACACCGATGGCATGGGGCTGGTGCGGGACCTGGCGGTGAACCATGGCTTCCATTTCGCCGGCAGGCGGGTGCTGCTTCTGGGTGCGGGGGGCGCCTCCCGCGGGGTGGCGCGGCCGCTGTTGGAGCAGCGTCCGGCGGAGCTGGTGATCGCCAACCGCACCGCCTCGAAGGCCGAATCCCTGGCGGCCGGGCTGCAGAAGTTGGAGGTGCCGGTGCGCGGGTGTGGGCTGGATGCGCTGGAAGGGGAACGCTTCGATCTCATCGTCAATGGCACCGCGGCCGGCCTTTCCGGGGCGGTGCCCGCCATTCCCGACGGCTGCCTGGCGCCGGGCGGCTGGGTCTATGACATGATGTACGGTTCCGAGCCCACCGCCTTCGTGCGCTGGGGCCTGGCGCATGGCGCCGAAAAGGCGCTGGACGGGCTCGGCATGCTGGTGGAGCAGGCGGCCGAGTCCTTTCTCGTCTGGCGTGGCGTGCGGCCGTTGACCGCGCCCGTCATCGAGCAGCTCAGGCGGGGTGATCCGGCATGACGACCCTCGTCGGAAAACGGTGGCTGCCGTGGGTGGTCCTGGCTCTGCTGTTCGCGGCTTGCAGCGAAAACGGCGAACGTGCCGCGGCCCGGTTCGAACTGTTGGCCCAAGTGCCCGCGGAGACGCCCTATGTGTTTGCGGCCGGCCGCCCCTTGCCCGATGCGGTGAGCCGCCATTTCTTGAAGACGCTGGCGCTGGGGGAGGCGGATCGCGGTATTCGGATCGCGAATCGAGTCGCCCAGGCGAAAGGGCCGGATCAGGCCCGTCCGTGGCGGCTGCTGGCCGCCCTGGAGGCGGAGCTCGAAGGGCGGCTCACGCCCGAGGGGCTGGCCTCTTTGGGTTTTCCTCTTAGCGGTCGCAGCCTGCTCTATGGGCTGGGGCCGCTGCCGGTGCTCTGGCTGGAGATCGAGGATCCGCAACGGGTAGAGGCGCTGCTCGACCGGGTGGAGGCCAGGGCGCAGGAGCCGGCTCAGCGCCTGGAAGCGCAGGGCCTGGCGTACCGGCGCTGGGCCTTCGGCAAGCTGGTGGCGGTGGCGGCGGTGCGAGATCGCTACTTGGTGCTCGCCGTGCTGCCGCAGGCGGCGGAGACGGAACTGCTGCCGTTGGCTCTGGGTCTGATCCGTCCCGAGCGCTCGCTGGCGGACACCGGCGCTTTCCGCGAGTTCGTGGCGGGGCGGGGTTACCAGGGGCATGGTGACGGCTATCTCGATCTGGCTCGCTGGGTGGCCCTGATGCTGGGCGAGGCCGGGGGCGTCAACGCCCGGGTGGCCAAGGCCCTGGGGCTGAAGCCGGCGGTCGCCGGCGAGGCGTGCCGTGAGCTGGCGCGCCACCTGGTCGGGGCCGTGCCGCGCATCGCCGTCGGCTATCTTCAGGCCTCGGAGACGGGTTACACCCTCGAGGCGGCCTTGGAGACCAGCCCGGCCGTGGGCCGCTGGCTCGAGCGGCTGGCGGCGTTCGTCCCCGGTCTGGGCGCCGACGAAGCGGCCATCTTCTCCGTCGGCCTGGCACTGGACCTTCCCACCTTACGGGACGCGCTGCGTGCGGCGTTCAACGACATTCTTGCACGGGGTGAGGGGTGCGAGCATGTGGACGCCGCCGCCCTGACGTCGGCCATGCAGAGCCTGGAATTGGCCTTGAACCCCATGGTGGCCGGCATCAGGGGGGTCAACCTGACGTTGGAAGAGATCGAACTGGACGCCGAGACGCGGGCGCCCCGTTCCGCCCGAGGGCGGCTGCTCATCTCGACGGTGGATCCACGCGGCCTCTTGGGCATGGCCGTGGTGCTCGATCCACGGGTGGCCACCCTCCAGGTTCCGGCCGACGGCACGCCCGTGCTTCTCCCCTTGAGCGGTGTGACCTCGGCGGTGCCGCTGTGGGTGGCCGTCCGCGGAGAAGTCCTCGGTCTGTTCGCCGGGGAGCAGAAGCCGGAGGACGCCGCCCGGCGACTGCAGGCGCCGCCGGCGGACCCCCACCTCCTGTTCGTTCTCGATTACGACGTGGGCAAACTGCTGGCCCGCGTGGGTCCTTCGTTGGAGGAGGCCGTGCAGGGTGCCGCGGGCGCAGAGGCGGAAGAGACACGGGCCTTCTACCGCGCTGTGGAAGAGACGGCCCGCCTCTATCGGCGGATCCGTGTGGAGGTGCTCGGCCTGAAACGGGGGCTGACATTGCGGACCACGGTCCGTTTCGACCCCGAGCCGCCCCGGCCCTGAACCGCGTCGGCAACCGCCCGCCGGACGGGGTTGAAACCGTGCCGGCCGGGCGTATATTGCCGGCATGACCGTTTCCCGGAGACGCGCCATGGACAACCCCTTGCTGGCGGAGGAGGGGCTTCCTCCCTTTTCCCGCATCCGGCCCGAGCATGTGGAGCCGGCCATCGATCACCTGCTGGCGGAGAATCGCGCCGGGGTGAAACGCCTGCTGGCGGAGGTGGAACGGCCCGGTTGGCACAACTTCATCGAGCCCCTGGAGGAGATGGAGGAGCGCCTCTCCCGCGCCTGGTCGCCCGTCTCCCACCTCCACGCGGTGATGGACAGCGAGGCGCTGCGCGCCGCCTACAACGCCTGCCTGCCCAAGCTCACCGACTACGGCACCGAGATGGGCCAGAACCGGGCGCTGTTCGAGGCCTACCGTAAGGTGGCGGAGCAGGGGGAGAACCTGGATCGCGCCCAGCGCAAGCTGCTGGAGAACGCCCTGCGCGACTTCCGCCTCTCCGGCGTGGATCTGCCCGAGGAGAAGAAGGCGCGCTTCCGGCAGCTCTCCAGCGAGCTTTCCGAACTCACCACCCGCTTCGAGGAGAACCTGCTGGACGCCACCAACGCCTGGGAGAAGCGGGTCACCGACGAGGCGGAGCTGGCGGGCCTGCCCGAGTCCGTCCGGGACCTCGCCCGCCAGATGGCGGAGCAGAAGGGGCTGGAGGGGTGGCTCTTCAACCTGGAGTTTCCCTCCTACTACCCGGTGGTCACCTACGCCGACAACCGCCAGCTGCGGCGCGAGCTCTACGAGGCCTATTCCACTCGCGCCTCCGACCAGGGGCCTCATGCCGGCCGCTTCGACAACAGCGAGGTGATGGAGCGCATCCTGGCCGTGCGCCACGAGCTGGCCCGGCTGCTGGGCTACGCCAACTACGCCGAGCGCTCCCTGGCCACCAAGATGGCCCGCTCTACGGATGAGGTGCTGAGCTTCCTGCGCGACCTGGCCAGGCGGGCGAAGCCCCAAGCCGAGCGTGAGCTGGAGGAGCTTCGCGCCTTCGCCCGCGAGCACCACGGCGTGGAGCAGTTGGAGGCCTGGGACCTCCCCTACTACAGCGAAAAGCTGCGCCAGCACAAGTACGACCTCTCCCAGGAGGAGCTCAAGCCCTGGTTCCCCGAGACCCGCGTCATCCCCGGCATGTTCGAGGTGATCGGCCGTCTCTTCGGCGTGGAGATCCGCGAAAGCGGCGAGCCGGTGGAGACCTGGCACCCCGACGTGCGCTTCTACGAGATCCGCGACCGCCGTTCGGGTGAGCTGCTGGGCCAGTTCTATTTCGATCTCTACGCCCGCCCGAAGAAGCGCGGCGGCGCCTGGATGGCCGACTGCCTGTCGCGCATGAACACGGCCAACCGGCAGCAGATCCCGGTGGCCTTCATGACCTGCAACTTCACCCCGCCGGTGGGGGAGAAGCCCGCTCTGCTCACCCATGACGAGGTGCAGACCCTCTTCCACGAATTCGGCCACGGTCTGCACCACATGCTGACCCGGGTGGACTGGCCCTCCATCGCCGGCATCTCCGGCGTGGCCTGGGACGCGGTGGAGCTGCCCTCTCAGCTCATGGAGAACTGGTGCTGGGACCGCGAGGCGCTGAACCTGATCTCCGGCCACTGGGAGACGGGCGAGCCCCTGCCCGATGCGCTCTACGAGCGCATGATCGCCGCGCGCAACTTCCAGTCGGCCATGCAGATGCTGCGCCAGGTGGAGTTCGCCCTCTTCGACTTTCGCATCCATCTCGAATACGACCCGGGCAAGGGCGGGCGCATCTACGAGATCCTGGACGAGGTGCGCGACGAGGTGGCGGTGGTGCGGCCGCCGAAGTGGAACCGTTTCGCCCACGGCTTCAGCCACATCTTCGGCGGCGGCTACGCGGCGGGCTACTACAGCTACAAGTGGGCCGAGGTGCTCTCCGCCGACGCCTTCTCCCTCTTCGAGGAGAACGGGGTGCTCGACCCCGAGACCGGGCGGCTCTTCCGCGAGACCATCTTGGAGCAGGGCGGCAGCGCCGACGCCATGGAGCTCTTCGTCGCCTTTCGAGGCCGCGAGCCCAGCATCGAGCCTCTGCTGCGCCACTCGGGCATCCGCGGTTGAGCCGGCTTTTCCCCCGTGGGGGATGCGGCTAACATGAAACGCGAGACCGGACACCGGTCGGAAACAACAATACGAATACAAAGGAGGAGTCGAGATGCTGAAAGCGGGTGATCCGGCCCCCGATTTCGAATTGCCCACGGCCGATCTGGAGATGATTCGTCTCGGCGATTTTCGGGATCGCAAGAACGTGGTGCTCTTCTTCTATCCCAAGGACGACACGCCCGGTTGCACCCTCGAGGCCACCGATTTCAGCGAGCTGAACGACCGTTTCCAGGCGTTGGAGACCCAAGTGATCGGCATCAGCCGAGACACTTGCATCCGCCATGCCGATTTCCGTGACAAATACGGGCTCACGGTGGAGCTGGCGGCCGACGTGGACGGCCAAGTGTGTCGGGCCTACGGCGTGCTTCAGGAGAGGGAGGTGAACGGCGAGAAACGTGTCGGCGTGCAACGTTCGACCTTTGTCATCGACAAATCGGGCCGCATCCGCCACGCCCTCTATGGAGTCGCCCCCAAAGGGCATGCCATTGAGGTGCTGGAGCTGGTGGAGGCGCTTTGATCCGGCCCCTGCGCTAGGCGCTGGAGTCTTCCGCCTCCTCGATCAAGAGCTGCTCCGGGGTCAGCCCCATGGCCCGCGCCAGCTTCTCGAGCGTGGCGCGTCTCGGCCGGGATTCACCCCGTTCGATGCGAGCGATGGAGGACTGCTTCATGCCGGCCAGGGACGCAAGCCGGGACTGGGTCAGGCCCAGGTGTTCGCGCCAGGCCCGCACCAGTGGAATCTCTTCCAGGACATGACGCTCCACCACCTCCTGCGGAATGGTATGGCGGGCGTTTTCCCTCTCCAGCAGAGGGCGAATGCGCTGGAACTCCTCGTAGGGAACCACGACGAAGAGGGGATGGCCGTCGTATTCGATGATCTGGTAGTCAGTAGGTCTGTTCATCGCGTTTTTTCACGGCCTCGATGCGGATGACTTCGATGGATTCCAGCACGTTGAACAGAACGCGGTAATCTCTCACGCGAAGCCGGTACTGGCATTCGTGGTTGGTCAATGCCTTGATGCCGGCCACACTCGGGAAACCGGCCAGTTCCCGGGTCTTTTTCAGGATCCGGGCCTTCGCCTGCTGGTTTCCCAGTTTTTTCAGCTGTTTCAGGGCCTTTGGTTGCCAGCGAACTTCCATGTCGCAGGCTTATAACCATTTATAACTTTACTTTATAACATAAAGTCGGGTAGGGTGCACATTGCGGTCTCTTCCCAACCGAACTCCCGGAACAGTCTTCGCCACTGACCGTCCACCGGCGCCTCCACGGCCACGCGTTCGCTGCTGACCGGGTGGATGAAGGCGAGCCGCAGGGCGTGGAGCATGAGGCGGCGAATGCCGTAGCGGTCGCGGAAGAAGCGGTTGTGTTTGCCGCTGCCCCAGGTGGTGTCGCCGATGAGCGGATGGCTGATCTTCTTGAAGTGCTGGCGGATCTGCTGATAGCGGCCGGTGACCGGATGCACCGCCACCAGGGCGTAGCGGCTGGTGGGGTAGCGGTCCACCGCCACCGGCAGCTCCACCTGCGCCAGCCGGCGGTATTCGGTGACGGCCGGTTTCTTCTGCTCCGGATCTTTCCGGTCGCTGGTGTGAACCGGGAGATCTATGGTTCCTTCCGCCTCCGGCCAGCCCCGAACCAGCGCCAGGTAATGCTTGTCCACGCGCCGCTCCTTGAACTGTCGCGCCAGCGCGGAGGCGGTATCGGGATCCAAGGCCAGCAGCAGCACCCCTGAAGTGGCGCGGTCCAGCCGATGCACCGGCCACACCCAACGGTCGAGCTGGTCGCGCAGCCGCTGGAGCACCACCTGCTGCCGCTCTCGGCAGCTTGAGGTACGATGGACGAGCGCCCCCGGCGGCTTGTCGATGGCCACCAGGTGTTCGTCCTGGTAGAGGATGGTGAACATCCGCGCAAGCATAACATTCCATGTCGTTACGCACCCGCATTCTGCTGTTTCTCTTCGTCTTCGCCCTGCTGCCCCTCATGGGGGCGGTGGCCATCAACCTTCCGCTGGTGTTGGAGCGGGTCGAGCTCTTCTATCGTCAGGCCTTTCTCCAGAATCTGCGCGCCGACTTCCAAGACCTGGACACCCATCTGGCCAGTCGGGACGAGATGCTGCGGCTGCTGGCCAAGCTGCCGGAACCGGGCGTGGTGCTGGGCCAGGACGAGCGGGTGAGTCCGGCCCAGATCGACCGCGCCCGCCTCAAATACACCGAGTGGATCAACCGCATTCTGCGCGATCAGTTGGACATCGTGGACATTCTGTTCCTGGACCGGGAGGGGGTGTTGCGGTTCTGGTTGTCACGGGACCCGGAAGACCGCCGATGGCGGCCCACCACCACGCCGCCGCACCAGCCGCCGACTGAGGTGGTGAAGGAGGTGCTCTCGGCCAAGGCGCCGGTGGTGGCGCTGGCCCCGGTGGCCATCGACGAGAAGGCCGCCGATCTCTCTCGCGCCGTCACCCTGCAGCTGGTGAGCCCCCTGGGACCCTCGGAGGGCAAGCCCACCTACGGCGCAGTGGTGATGACCCTGGACATCGGTGGCTTGGTGCGGCGGGACGAGCACACTCTATGGGTGCACGACGACGGCCGCTATCTGAACGTGCCCGGCGTCGTCCAGCGCAGCGGCAACGCCTTTGCGGACTTTCCCGGCCTGAAGGAGAAGTTCGCCTCGCGCAAGATCGCCCTGTGGGAGGGAGAGGATGGGCGCACCGTCATCTGGGTGCCCCTGTTGCGCACCGAAGGCGACCGGCCTCTGTGGGTGGGGCGGGCGGTGCGCGACGAGCCGCTCAAGGCGCTGCGTGATGCCATCATCTTTCGGGTGTTGGCCATCATCCTGTTGCTGGTGGTCATCATCGCGCTGGTCTCCACCTGGGTGGCGTCACGCCTGGAACGGCTGGGCAACCGGGTCTTCGAGGGCGTGCGCCGGGTGGTGGAGGAGGGAGAGCCGGTCCGATTCCGGTGGAAGGGGAGTGCCGAGCTGCGGCAACTGGGTGAAAACCTCTCGCGTCTTTCCGAGACCCATGCGCGCAACCTGGCCGAGCTCCAGGCCCATGCCAAGGCGCTGGAGGAGAGCAATAGATACAAGAGCGAATTTCTGGCCAACGTGAGTCACGAGCTGCGCACGCCGCTCAACTCGATCCTGCTGCTCTCCAAGCTGCTGCTCAAGGAGTCGGAGGGGTTGAGCCGGGAGCAACGGGAGCAGCTGAAGGTGATCCATGAAGCCGGCGCCGATTTGCGCATCCTCATCGACAACGTATTGGACTTATCGCGCATGGAGGCCGGACGGCTCGAGCCGGTCATCGAAAAGGTGGCGCTGACGCCCCTCCTGGAAGAGATCGAAGCCCAACTCGAACCCCAGTTCCGGGACAAGGGGCTGGATTTCGAGGTGCGCGTCCATCCCGAAGCGCCCCAGTGGATCCATACCGACGCGCACAAGCTCAAACAGATCCTCAAGAACTTCCTCTCCAACGCCCTCAAGTTCACCGAAACCGGGTGGGTGAGGGTGGAATTGATGCCGGCGGCGCCGCCCTGGGCCGTGGCCCTTTCGGTTCAGGACACCGGAATCGGCATCCCGCTGGAAAAACAGCAGGCCATCTTCGAAGCCTTTCAGCAGGCGGATGGTTCCACCCGCCGCCGTTTCGGAGGCACCGGTCTCGGCCTGAGCATCAGCCGTGAGCTGGCTCGGGTGTTGTGCGGCGAGATCACGGTGGAGAGCCGTCCCGATGAAGGGGCCCGTTTCACCCTCTTTTTGCCGTTTCGTTGTGGCTCGGCGGAGGAGAATGGCGATGTGAAATCGGCGGCGGTCCCGGCGCCGCAGCCCGCGGCCCCGGCGCCGGAAGAAGCGGGAGAAACCGTGCCTCCGGCCGATTTCGGTGGCGCTCAAGCGCTGCTGGTGGAGACGGATCTCACCCGCCTGCTGGAGCTGAGCCGCCTGCTGGAGGAGTGGGGGTTCGAAGTGACCGCCGCGGGCGATCCCGAGGAGGTGGCCGAAACCTTGGAGGAGGACGGCATTCGACTGGTGCTGGCCCGGTCCGGAGTGGTGGACTGGTGCGCCATCTACGCTATAGTGGAGAAAAAAGGGGGAAGCAGGCCCATCCTGCTGGGCCTGGGGGAGGCGGCCCGGGAAGAAGGGGGCTGCGTGCAGGCCGTCCTGCCCGCGCACCCGGATGCCGCTGAGCTGCTGACCGCGCTGCGATCGCTGTTGCCTGAGGAGGAGCACGAGAATCCATGAACCGTTACGCCGGCTTCCGGGTGCTGGCGGTGGACGACAATGCCCACAACCTGTTCACCCTGAGATCCCTCATCCGAAAGCACATGGACGTGGCGCTCATCGAGGCCACCAGCGGAAAGGAGGCGTTGGAGATCGCGCGCGCCGATCCGAACATCGATCTCATCATCCTCGACGTGCAGATGCCGGAGATGGACGGCTTCGAGACGGCGCGCATGCTCAAGCTCCACCGCAAGACGCGGGACATTCCCATCATCTTCCTCACCGCCGCCTTCAAGACCGAGGAGTTCCAGCAAAAGGGCTACGACGTGGGCGCCGCCGACTATCTGCTCAAACCCATCGACGACAATCAACTCATCAACAAGATCAGCACCTATTTCCGTCTCATCGAGAAAGAGCGCGAACTCAACCGCGTTCTGGAACAGAAGGTGGCCGAGCGCACCGCCGAACTCAGGCAGGCCAATCAACATCTCGAAAACATCCTCAAATACATGGGGGAGGCGCTGCTGATCCTGGATCCCGAAGGTCGCATCAAGAAGGTCAATCCGGCCGCCTGCGAAATGCTGGGCTATGCCGAGTCGGAGCTGGTGGGCATGAGCATCGGCGACGTGTTCGAAGAGGAGGGCCAGGAGGAGGCCCGCGCCTTCATGGGCACTTGGCTGGAAGCGCTCATCCGCACCGGCGCCCTGCGCGACATCGAGGCGGCGTTCATCGCCAAGGATGGACGGCGGGTGCCCATTCTCTTCTCCCGTACCGCCATCACCGACGAAGCGGGCGACATTGACGAGATCATCTGCATCGCCAAGAATATGAGCGGCTACCGCCGCGTGGAGGCGGAGCTGGAACACACCACCACCACCTGAGCCCATGAACGACGCCACGGACAGGATTCCGCCCGACGAAGATCCCACCATGACCGCCAACGCCCTCAAGGCGATGGCCCATCCGTTGCGGTGGAAGATCCTCTGCACATTGGGAGACCGTGAGCTGTCCGTGGGCGAGATCGTGGCCCTCACCGGCACCTCGCAGAGCAACATCTCCCAGCACTTGGAACAGTTGCGCAACAAGAACATCGTCACCTCCCGCAAAGAGGCCAACCGCATCTATTACCGCATTCGCAACGGCAAGCTCCTGGAGCTCATCGGCACCATGCGCGCCGTGCTTTGCCCGAGCAACCTCAGCGACCACTACGACGACTGACCTTTTCCGGCCGATCGCCCGCGTCGGCCTTCGGCCTCGGCGGGCCTACGAGGGCGCCACGATCTGCGTAGGCCGGACGAGGCCGCGCAGCGGCCGACTCCGGCGAGAAGCCGGCTCCAGAGTGACCCAGGCCGTGGGATGGTCGCCCGCGTCGGCCTTCGGCCTCGGCGGGCCTACGGGGGCACGATCTGCGTAGGCCGGACGAGGCCGCGCAGCGGCCGACTCCGGCGAGAGGCCGGCTCCAGAGTCCCCAGGCTGTGGGTGGTTGCCCGCGTCGGCCTTTGGCCTCGGCGGGCCTACGAGGGGCACGATCTGCGTAGGCGACTCCGGCGAGAGGCCGGCTCCAGAGTGACCCAGGCTGTGGGTGGTTGCCCGCGTCGGCCTTTGGCCTCGGCGGGCCTGCGAGGGGCACGATCTACGTAGGCCGGACGAGGCCGCGCAGCGGCCGACTCCGGCGAGAAGCCGGCTCCAGAGTCCCCAGGCCGTGGGGTGGTTGCCCGCGTCGGCCTTCGGCCTCGGCAGGCCTACGAGGGGCACGATCTGCGTAGGCCGACTCCGGCAAGAAACAAACCACAGAGGCACAGAGAACACGGAGAGACCCATTCGTAGGCCGGACGAGGTCACCTCGTGGCCGACGCCGGCAAGGCTGCTACAATGCCCCTGCCAAGGAGCCGCCCAACGACGCTCAAGGATGAGCCAATACCGACGCATCTATACACCCGGCGGGTGCTATTTCTTTACCGTGGTCACCCGCAACCGCGTTCCGTTTCTCTGCGAAGAGCCTGCCATCCAGGCCTTGCGTGCCAGCTTCCGCCAGGTGATGCAACACCGTCCTTTCCGGCTGGAGGCCATCGTGGTGTTGCCGGATCACCTTCACGCCATCTGGAAACTCCCGGAGGGAGACAGCGACTTTTCCACTCGCTGGCGGGCGGTCAAAAGAGGGGTCACCGGCATGCTCGGTCATGGTCGTGGCAGGCTGTGGCAGCCCCGCTTCTGGGAGCACTGGTTGCGGGACGAGGAAGATTGGAGAAGGCATCTGGATTACGTCCACTATAACCCGGTGAAACATGGCCTCGTTGCCGCTCCGGGAGAGTGGCCGTGGAGTTCGTTTCGCCAATTCGTGGAGCGGGGTTGGTACGCCGCCGAGTGGGGGCGACAGGAGCCCGAGTCGTTGCGAGGCATGGAGTTCGAATGAGCCGGTTGCCCGCGTCGGCCTTCGGCCTCGGCGGGCCTACGGGGGCACGATCTGCGTAGGCCGGACGAGGCCGCGTAGCGGCCGACTCCGGCGAGAAGCCGGCTTCAGAGGCTCGATGCCATGGAACGGTTGCCCGCGTCGGCCTTCGGCCTCGGCGGGCCTACGAGGGGCACGATCTGCGTAGGCCGGACGAGGCCGCGCAGCGGCCGACTCCGGCAAAACACCCGTTCAGGAATGCCCTGCCAGCTTCCCGGCGATGAGAAAGCCGGCCAGGTAGGTGCCGATGGCGGAGCCGAGGGTGCTGAACAGGAAGATGAGCAGGGTGCGGGAGACGCGGTTTTTCCACCAGCCCGACCAGCGGCTGGTGTCCCGCCGCAGGTCGTGGAAATCCTGCACCCTGGGTTTGCGGAGCCAGAGCTCCGCGGCGGCGGTGACCATGCCGGCGCCGATGGTGGGGTTGAGGGAGGTGATGGGCGCGGCGACGAAGGCGGTGAGCACCGTCAGGGGGTGGCCGAGTGCCAGGGCGGCGCCAGCGGCCGAAAGGGTGCCGTTGATGAAGACCCAGTTGGCGACCAGCTCCCACCCCAATTCGGGACTGCGCCGAAAACCGATGACGAAGCCCAGCACCACCAGGGCCACCACCAGCCAGGGAAGGAGCTTGGGCCATCGCGCGGGGGGCGGCACCGATTCCAGTTCCCGGATGGCGGCGTCCGGGTCCGCGATGCCGGCCTCCAGGTTGGCTTTCACGCCCTTGAGGTGGCCGGCGCCGAGCACGGCGAGGATGTGGTTTCGTCCTTGGTCACGGATTTCCTGGAGCAGGCGGGCCGCCATGTAGCGGTCCCGCTCTTCGATGAGGGGACGGTATAGGTCCCGGCGGTCGTGGGCGAACTCGGCGAAGGTGGTCTCCAGGATGTCACCCTCCTTGAGCTTTTCGATCTCCTCTTCCTCCACCGTTTCGCGGGAGACCAGCGAAAGCAGCAGGCCGGTGAAAAGGGTCCACCGTTTCCACCACGGGAGGCTCGCGGCAGTTCGTTTGAGGGTGATGCCGATGTCCCGGTCGATGAGCAGCAGCGGCAGCTCGCGGGATTGGGCCAGTTCGATGGCCTTGCGCTGTTCCGCGCCGGGTTCGATGCCGAGTTGTTCGGCGATCCGCTGTTGATAGGCTGCCATGGCCAGGCTGGCCATCACCATGGCCGCCTTGCCGTCGCGGATCACCTGCATCAAGTCCATCTCCGCCAGGTGGTCGGGCGCCACCAGCGCCTGGTAACGGCTGGGACAGAGCTCCACCGCCACCGCTTCGAACCGTCCGCTGTCCAGCAGCGTCTCCACCATCCGAACGCTGCGCCGGGAGACGTGGGCGGTGCCCAGCAAGGTCACTTGGGCGCCTTCGATCTGCAGCGCTTCCAAAGGCTCTTCTCGTTCCGTGTGCATGTAAGGTGATTCCAGGGGTCAGGCGGTGGGATCGGTTTGTCGCCCTTCGGCGTCGATGCGATCGAGGAGCCGTTCCAGGGTGGCCGGTCGCGGATCGTTCGGGCGCAGACGCGCCGCCCGGCGCAGGTGGCGGCGGGCCCGCGCAGTATAGCCCACGTCCCAGCCCGACTGTTGCATCCATTGCACCATGGCCTGTGCGGTATAGAGGTTGGCCAGGAAACCGTCCGGCAGCGCGCGCACGAGGTGTTGGAGGTGCCAGATGGCCCGTTCGGGGTCCTTCTCCACCAGCCGCGCCCGCGCTTGGGCGTAGTGCATGGCCAAGGTTTCGTCGTCTTCGATGGCTGCCAGTTCGTCGTGGTCGAGTCGTGCCTCCGGACGCTGCAAGCGTCGCTTCAACGCAGCGCCCAGCCCGCTCCGCGCGGCGGGCAGCGGCGGCGGCAATGCCAGGTCCTCTTCGTCCGCCGTTCGAGCCGGACGCTGTACCAGGAGGTAGAGGGGCGGAATGAGAAAGAGGGTGAGCAAGGTGGAAAAAGCCAATCCCCAGACGATGGCGGTGGCCACCGGACCCCAAACCAGCGACTCGCCGCCCCATCCGGCGGCGAGAGAGTAGAGACCGGCGATGGTGGTCACCGAAGTGATCATGATGGGCAGCACGCGGCGGCGGGCGGCGAGCACCACGGCCGCCGCCGCGGGGAGGCCCCGGTCCAGGCGGCGGTTGGCGGTGGAAATGAGAACGATGGCGTCATTGGCGGCGATACCGGCCAGGGCGATGACGCCATAGAGGGTGATCAGGCTCAGCGGGATGTCGTTGAGCAGCAGTCCAATGACGACGCCGGTGAAAGCCATGGGCACCGTGGTCAGGATGAGCAGGGGTTGAAGGTAGCTGCGGAACTGGGTGCCCAGGATCATGTAGATGAGCCCCACTCCAAGCAGAAACAGTCGCGCCATGCTGTCCAGGCTCTCTTTGATGTCGTCCAGCTCGCCGGAGAAGTCGATGGTCACGTCGGGAAAGTCCGCGGCCATCTCCTGCCACAATTGCCGGATTTGCCGGTTCGCAGCGAGGGTGTCGGTGACGCGGCTGTCCAGATCGGCGGTGATGGTGAGGGTGCGGCGAAAGTCCTGGTGGCGGATGTTTCCTTCGGTCGGGCGGGTTTCGTGCTCGATCAGCTTGCCCAGGGGAATGTCGCCTCCGCCGGGCAGCCCCACAGGCCAGTCGAGAAAGGACTTCACGTCTTGCAGGTTGCGCGGTCGCGCTTTCACCCGCACGTTCCAAGTCTCTCCTTCATGACGCATGTCGGCCACCACCAGGCCGTCGGCGTAGAGGGCCAGCGTGGCGGCCACTTCGGTTGGATCCATGCCGGCGCGTTGGATGGCGTCGGCGTCGAGCCGGAGGGCCAGTTGGGTGCCGGCGCGGACGTCGTCGTTGTCGATGTCGCGGATGCCGGGCACCTTGGCCATCGCGTGCTGCAGACGGGCCGCGGCACGGCGAAGTTGGTCGATGTCGTCTCCTCGCAGCTTGACGCTCACCGGTGCTTCCGCCGGCGGTCCCGTCTTGCGTCGGAGAAAGGAGATCCGCTCGACCCCCGGGACGCCTTCGAGCGCCTGGCGGACGCGCTCGATCACCGCTTCTACGGACATCCGGTCGGGCGTGGCCGGAGGCAGGCTCACCATGATCTGGCCGATGCTGGCGCTCAGGTAGGGCTCTTTTTCCGTCAGCTGCATGCCGGCGGTGGTGGTGAGGTTGTCCAGCTCGTCAGGCGGCAGGGCCTCTCGGATGCGCCGCGCCATTTGCAACAGGGTGGCGTGGGTGTGCTTGAGGGCGGTGTCCGGGGGCATGTCCAGGTTGACATAGAAGTAGCGGAACAGGTCGTTGGCGAAGAAATTGATCTTCACCGCGCCGAACAGAAGCAGGGCTAAGGCCGCCGCCGCGAGCGTCATGCCCACCCCGAGACTCAACACGGGGTGACGCAGCACCCGGATCAGGGCGTGGCCGTAACCACGCCGCAGCCGCCGCACGAAAGCGTCTCGAAGTCGCTGAACCCGGCCGGGGCGGGTGGGGTCTGCGCGGGATTCCACCATATGGGCAGGCAAAAGCCAGAAGGCTTCCACCAGGCTCACGGCGAGGGCCACGGAGACCACCAGCGGCACCACTTTCATGAACTGGCCCAGGATGCCCGGCATCAACATCAGGGGCAGGAAGGCGGCCATGGTGGTCAGGGTGGCGGCGGTGACCGGCACCCACATCTCCCGTACGGCGGCCACCGCGGCGGCCATCCGTTCCATGCCTCGGCGCAGGTTGGCGTGGATCGCTTCCACCACCACCACGGCGTCGTCCACCAGCATGCCCAGGACGATGACCACGCCCAGGAGCACGGTGACGTTGAGGGTCTCCCCCAGGGTGTCCAGGGCCCAGAAGGTGCCGGCCAGGGAGAAGACCAGGCCGAGCCCGGTGAACAGGGCGATCTTCCAGCCGAGAAAGAGGGACACCGCGCCCATCACCAGTGCCAGGCCGATGAGGGCGTTGTTCTCCATCACCGAGATGGCCGTGCGGGTGGCGGTGGTCTGATCGTGGGCCAAGGCGAGCTGGACGCCCAGCCGTTCGAGCACCGGATTGCGCTCGGCGATGTAGGCATTGAGCCGTTCGAGCAGCTTCAGGTTGTTGGCACGTTCGGTCTTGAACACCGACAGCATCACCGCCGGGCGTTCTTCGAAGGTCACCCGCTGGCGTGCCTTCTCCCGTCCCTGCCGCACCCGCGCCACGCTCCGCAGGGGCACTTCCTCCTCCAGGGCCAGCAGGGGCAGCCCCTCCAGATAGCGGGGATCGGCGCTGGTGCCTTGCAGCCGGACCAGCCACTCCTGATTCGCCAGTTCCAGACGCCCCAGGGCCTGGTCTCGGAAATAGGCTTGGACCGTGTCCGCCAGCGCTTTGGGGGAGATGCCAAGTCCGATGAGGCGCTCGGGATCGAATTCCACCCTCAGCTCGGGATCGCGCAGGCCCCAAGCGTCCACCCGGTCCACCCCCGCCAGCCGCTGCAAGTCTTTTCGCGTCCGCTGGGCCACTTTGCGCAGCTCTTCGTTGTCGTCCACGCCATAGACGGTGATCACCGCCGTGGGGAAGACGTTGGCGCTGGTCAGTTCCAGCACGTAAGGCGTGCGGACGCCTTCGGGAAGGTCGTTCTCCACCCGCTGGATGGCGCGGCGCACCTCCTGTACCCGTTTGTCGTAGGTGCGTGTGTCCAGCTCCTCGAAGCGGACCACGATGTTGGATGCGCCGTATCGGCTGGTGCTGGAAACGAATTTGATGTTGGCGATGCGGCCGAGTTCCGTCTCCAGGGGGTCGGTGATCTGTCGCTCCACGTCCTCCGCCGAAGCGCCGGGCCAACCGGTCCAGATGACGAGCCAGTTGAAATTGACCGGTGGATCCTGCTCCCGCGGCATTCCGGTGTAGGCGAACCAGCCGGCCGCCAGCACCAGCACGAAGGTGAGGTTGACCAGGATGGGGTTGTCGAGCAGCCGGCGGTACATCAGGGTTCGACCACCTCCACGGGCTCGCCGTCACGCACGCTGAAGCGGCCGGCGTCGATGAGGCGGGTGTCGGGCGGCAGGTCGATCCGGGCCGGAAGGCCCTGCACCGCATGGGGCAGCGGGTGGAATCGCGCTCTGCCCCCCTCGTGGACGAAAACGCCCAGGCGCCCGCCCCGCTGAACCAGGTAGTTGGCCGGCAGATGAGGGTCGGCCTCTTCCCAATACAAACGCCCCGCGGCACCGGCGGGCGCCGCTTCGGCGGTGAACAGGTAGCGCGCCTCGTAGCTGCGCAGCCGTTTCTTGAGCACCGGGATCACCGCTCTCAGGCGCAAGGGATAGCGGCGCCCTTCCAGCCGGAACTCCAGACGGCGGGCCGCTTTCATGGCGGAAAGGTCTTGTTGTTGGATCTGGGCGCTCACCTCCAGGTTTTCCAGATCCAGCAACCGCAACAGGGGCGTGCCGGGCGTGGCGTAATCGCCTTGGCTGGCGCGCCGTTCCACCACCACTGCGTCGAAGGGCGCCCGGATTTCGCAACGCGCCTCGCGCCAACGTGCCTGGTCGAGGTCCGCCTGGCGCACGTTCACCTCGGCGGTCAAACGGTTGAACTCGGCGCTGCGCTGGTTGTACTCGTCGGAGGAGATGTTGCGTTTCTTCACCAGTTTCTCGGCGTCCTTCAGCCGCTGGCGCGCATAGCGCAGTTGGGCCCGGGCCGCCGCCAGGGCCGCCTCCGCCCGTTGCCGGGCGATGTGGTAGTTGCTGCAGTCGAGCCGAGCCAGCAGGTCGTTCCGAGCCACGCGGTCGCCCGGGCGGCGGGAGACGGCTTCCACCTTGCCGGCGATCTCGGCGCTGATGAGGGTGTCGTTGAGGCTCACGACGGTGGCCGGCGCCTCACGGGCGGGGTGGAAAAGCAACTCGCCCAAGGTCACCAGGGTGACCGGCCTGGGGGCGTCGGCCGTCGCCGCCGACACCGGAAACCACAACAAAACTGAAAGCAAGATGCGGCGCATGATGCCAGAACCTCGTCTGGAAGCGTGCTGCCACCATGTTAGCGGCAGCTCATGTTCGGGTATCCGCACCCTGTCACGTTCCGGGCAAGCCGTCGACCGTGTGTTTCCAAGGTCGGCGGGGGAAGGGATAATGGCGGCCATCGTCTCCAGCGCCAAAACATGCCATGTATCGAACCGTTCTGCTCTTCTTCGTGCTCGTTCTTGCCTTGGGTTCCTTCGGCGGCTGCGCCACCATGGAGAACGCCGGCCGCAACCAGAAGCTCCAGCTTCAGCTCTCGAGCTATGACCATACGGTGCGCTGGGGCGATCTGAACGAGATGTACGGCTACGTCAAGCCGGGGGAGACGCCGTTGCGGATCCCCGAGGGGCTGGACAACATCCGCGTCACCGAATACGAAGAGGTTGGGCCGCGCACCGAGGCGGGTTCCGATCGCATTCGCCGGCGGGTGAAGATCCAATATCTGCACCGCGACCGGCAGGTGGTGCGGACGCTCATCGACGAGCAGGTTTGGGAATACGATCCGGAGCTCGAACAGTGGTTCCGGGTCAATCCTCCACCGGAGTTCTGACCATGCGCCGCATTCCATTCAGTGAACGGCCGGGACGTCACGAGCGCCACTACCGCCGTCGCGTCCATCCGCTCTTTCCCCGCCCGGTGGAGGCGGTGACCGATGAGGCGCTCCTGGAGGTCCAGAGGCTCGACCATGAAGAGTTGATGGCGTTCATCACCTCGCTGAAACGACTGGTCCGGCGGGCCGTGGAGTTGCGTCCCAACGAGGAGAGCCAGGTGATTCTGGATCTCAAGGCTGAATTGGAGGCGCATTATGAGCTGGCCTGCGCCTTGGCGGACGTACAGGACGACAACAAGGCGGCCATCCGACACCTCGTCGATGTGATCATGAAAACCATCCGGCGCACCGCCGCCGGGGATCCTTTGGCGGAACGGGAACTGGAGCAGGAGGCGGAGGCGCGCCGGCTCCATTTCGAGCTGCTCGAGTCGCCCCTCGTGGCCGATCTGCTCCATCCCGAGAGCCTGATCCAGCCCGACGAACTGGCGGTCGTCGTTCTCACCGACCCGCAGGAGGAGGTGGAAGCGGCGCTGGAGCTGTTCGACGAAGCGCAGCTCGCCGAGCTGATCACCGACGCCCGCCGGCGCTTGGAACAGGCCGGCGAGCGGGCGGGCGCGGCCGAGCGGGCGCGGCTCGCCTGGTTGGAGGCGCGCCTGGCCGAGCGGAGGGAACAGCAATGACCTACCGGGACCTGCGCGACTTTCTCCAGGCGCTGGAAGCGCGGGGCGAACTGAAACGCATCGGGGTGGAGGTGGATCCGCACCTGGAGATGACCGAGATCAGCGATCGGGTGCTGCGCGCCGGCGGTCCCGCCCTGCTCTTCGAGAAGCCGAAAGGGCACCGCATCCCGGTGCTCACCAACCTCTTCGGCACGCCGCAGCGGGTGGCCCTGGGGATGGGCGAGGAGAGCGTCACCGCCCTGCGCGAGGTGGGGCGGCTGCTGGCGGCGCTGAAGGAGCCCGACCCGCCCAAGGGGATGAAGGACGCCTGGGAGAAGCTGCCCCTCTACCGCAAGGTGCTGGACATGGCGCCGAAAGTGAAACGCGCCGCCCCCTGCCAGGAGGTGGTGGCGGAAGGCGACGAGGTGGACCTGGCCTCCCTCCCGGTGCAGACCTGCTGGCCGGAGGACGCCGGTCCCCTCATCACCTGGGGGCTGGTCGTCACCCGGGGGCCGAAGAAGCCG
>Ga0256914_1001474_pt1 | contig 21115 bp, 14 predicted proteins | sample HulkmetaG_FD_191571 | JGI IMG/M metagenome (GOLD analysis project Ga0256914, IMG submission 191571) | Hydrothermal chimney microbial communities from Main Endeavour vent field at the Juan de Fuca Ridge, Pacific Ocean - Hulk | ecosystem: Environmental > Aquatic > Marine > Hydrothermal vents ... | reverse complement strand
TGGGGGGGATGACCCCGTTTGAGGTGGAGGTGACACCCTATCTGAAATGGGGTCAGCCCAACCGTCTGGTGATGAGTGTGACGGCCGAGACCGTGGCCGACACCCTGATGTCGGGGAGTCAGTATGCCGCTCACTCGTTGGGAGGTATCCTGCGCAAGATCTACCTGTATGTGGTGCCTCCCGTCTATGTACAGGGGTTGCGTATCACACCCCTCCTCAATGTAGATAACCGCAGCGGGACACTGCAGGTCAGTATGCAGCTCACCCGTGCCCCGAAAGCTCCCCGCGATGCCGGGGTGTCGTTCCGGCTCATCGGCCCCGGGGGAAAGGAGGTGGCTTTGCCCACTTACGACGGCCATGTCCGTTTCGGGTCCAGAGAAGAGAGCAGGGAGCTGCGTTATGAGCTGCCACTGAAGGAGGTGCTCTCCTGGGATCCTGAGCATCCCCGTCTCTATCATCTTACCGTGGCGGTCCGGTCGGGGAGGGAGGAGGAACGGCTGGAACGCAGGATCGGCTTCCGCCGCATCGAGGTGGTAGGTAACAAGCTCTTCATCAACGGCAGGCCGGTGAAGATGCATGGTGTCAACAGGCATGAGACCCATCCCACGCTGGGACGCAGCCTCAACGACACGCTCTGGCACATGGATGCAGAGATCTTCAAGGAAGGGAACGTCAACTACATCCGCACCTCGCACTATCCTCCGGCCGAAGAGTTCGTGGCATGGTGCGACAGCCTGGGGCTGCTGGTCGAACTGGAGAACCCCTTCTGCTGGGTAGGCCACGGCGCCAATGCCACATGGAAGAAAGAGGATCCGCAGAACCCGTCGTTCTATGGGTTCCTGGAGAAAACCTCCGCCGAAGTGATTGGCTTCTATTATGACCATCCTTCGGTGATCCTCTGGTCGATGGCCAACGAGTCGACATGGGGGCCTAACTGGGAGAAGCTTCTGCATTTTTACCTTCGTACCGATCCTACGCGGCCGGTCTCATTCCATGATCAGGCCTATGGTCGTTACAACAATTACGGCAGCCGCGATGTTCCGGTGGCGGTCTTCCACTATCCGGGCCCCGGTGGCGGACGTGTGGCCGACACTTTCCCCCGCCCCCTCCTTTTCGGGGAATATTGCCACATCAACTGCTACAACCGCCAGGAGATCGCTGCCGACCCCGGGGTGCGGGATGCCTGGGGACGCGGGTTCCTGCCTATGTGGAACAGTGTGTATGAGAGCACCGGCGGTCTGGGCGGAGCCATCTGGGCCGGCATCGACGATGTCTTCTATCTTCCTTCCGGAAAGGCTGTGGGATACGGCGAATGGGGTGTCATCGACGGCTGGCGCAGGAAGAAGCCGGAGTATTACCACATGAAGAAAACCTATACCCCTGTCCGTATCATCACCAGGCAGGTCCCGCTGCCGGCACAGAACGAAACGCTGCGTCTGGAGGTGGAGAACCGTTTCGACTTTACCGATCTGTCCGAGTGTCGTTTTCTTTGGGAGGTGCAGGGTCATCAGGGAGAGGCCTTCCTTCATCTGCCGCCCCACCAGGCAGGCATCTTGCGTATCGACCCGGGTGTTCTCCTGCACGAGGGTGACCTGATGACGCTTACGGTGATCTCCCCCCAGGGACATGAAGTGGAGAAAGAGGTGATCACCATCGGGAAAAGAAAGAAAGCTGAAGAAGAAACCGTCGTCACGGCAACACAGGACGACCTGAAGGTGGACAGCACAGAGACCTTTTATCTGATACGGGAAGGGGATCTCGTCTGGAAGATAGATCGCGGCAGCGGGCTGATCCTTGCGGCCGGTACCGAGGGGAGGCCCCTTCTCACCGGCGGTCCGCAGCTGATGATGCTGCCCCTTAAAACGGGACCCTGTGTCACCGACTACAAGCTTGATATCCCGCCGCTCAACAACCTGTGCCACGACCGCCGGGCCGACAGCATCGTACTGCATCAAAAGAACGATACCGTGGTCATAGCCATGAAAATACGCTGGTTCGAGGCGTATGGCAAGATGGAATACCTCATCACGCCGGGAGGGAAGATGACCGTCCGGTACGATCTGGTCTCGGACATCAAGATCAACCCGCGGCAGTGGGGGATGGTGTTTTCGACCGGCAGGAAAATGGAACATCTGAAATGGGAACGCCGGGGGCTCTGGACCCTCTATCCAGAGGATCACATCGGACGTACGGAAGGCGAGGCTGTGCCTTTTCTGCAGGGATCGTACCGGCCGCCGGTTTTCGGGAAGAATCCCGGACATCCTTGGAAGGATGATGCCAATGAGCTGGGGTCGAATGATTTCCGTTCGTCCAGGGAGAACATCTATTATGCTTCCCTCACCGACGGGCAGGGTTACGGTGTGAAGGTGCTCGGAGGAGGACACCAGACTTTCCGGGCCTGGGTGGATGGGGACCACATCTCTTTCCTGGTGGCCGGCTTCTCCACCGGCGGAGGGGATCTTTTCTTCTCGTCCCATTACCGCAGTGAACGCAGACCCCTGCAAAGAGGCAGTGCCTTCTCGGGCACGGCCACGGTCGTTCTGTTACCTTGACCGGCCGTCCGGGGAAGGGAGTGGTACAGAAAAAATATGATCCAAATGAAGAACAGAATTCTCAGGGGGGTGGTACTGGCCGTCGTGCTTATAACGGCAGCATGCACCTCCGGTGTCAGGGAAAGCAGCTATCCTTCCGAGCGTTATCTTCGTGAAGGATGGAAGATCCAAAGTGCCGACTCGGTGGAGGCGGACGGGACGGTGATCAGCACCTCCGCCTGTGATACCGGGAAATGGTACGAGGCCCGTGTGCCGGGTACCGTCCTGCGCAACCTCCTCGACAACGGCTTCTGGCCCGACATCTTTCGCGATGACAACCTGGCGAAAGTGCCGGAAGAACCGTTCAGAAAGAACTGGTGGTACCGGAAGGTGTTCTCCCTGTCTGAGGTACCTCCTTCGCTGATCGTCCATTTCGGGGGGATCAATTACCGCGCCAACATCTGGTTCAACGGACATCTTGTTGCTGACAGCAGCACCGTTGTCAACAGTTTCCGGCGTTTTGCCTTTGATCTGACGAAATGGGCGGTGAAAGGTGAGAATGTGCTGGCGGTGGAGGTGGTGCCGCCCCGTGCCGGGGACTTTACCGTCGGTTTTGTGGACTGGAATCCCGAGCCGCCGGACCGCAACATGGGGCTGTTCCGGCCGGTATGGCTGGAGAGCAACGGGGGCGTGGAGGTGTCGGAGCCGTTCGTGGCGACCTCGCTGGAGAAGGATCACTCAAGGGCCATGCTCACTGCCTCGGTGAAGGTGACCAACCGCACATCACGACCGGTGAAAGGCGAAGTCCTTCTGCGGCTGGAGGGGAGGATGATGAGCCAGCAGATCGGGCTTGCCCCCGGTGAAGAGCGAAAGGTGCTGTTCGACCCCCGCACTTACAGCGGGCTGGTCGTCAGGAACCCCAAGTTGTGGTGGCCTCATACCTTCGGGACCCCGCATCTCTGTCATGCCGCTTTTTCCTTTGTGGAAGGAGATAAAGTGTTGGATACGAAAAAGATCCGTTTCGGGATCCGGACGGTCTCGAGCGAGATGACCCCGGAAGGATACCGTCTGTTCCGTATCAACGGGAAGAGGATACAGATCCACGGGGGTGGCTGGACCGACAGGATGATGCTGGACGATACACCGGAGAGCGTGCGTTCGCAGCTTGCTTACGTGAAGGATGTGGGGTTGAACGCCATCCGGCTGGAAGGGTTCTGGGGCAACAGCCAGACACTGTACGACCTGTGTGACAGCATGGGGATCCTGATCATGGCCGGCTGGAGCTGCCACTGGGAATGGCCCAACCTGCTAGGTAAACCTACCGACCGCAAGTATGGGGGGATCCTCACCGACGACGAGATCGACATGATGAGCGAAGCCTGGAAAGACCAGGTGGTCTGGCTGCGTAACCATCCTTCCGTTTTCCTCTGGCTGACGGGAAGCGACCTGCAGCCCAAGCCGGAAGCGGAACGCCGGTACCTGGCTGTGCTGAAGGAGTATGACACTACACGGGTCTGTATCGGCTCGGCCAAGACCACCACTACGCTGGCAGGCCCCACAGGGGTGAAGATGCTGGGCCCCTATGCTTATGTGCCGCCGGTATATTGGTTCCGGGATACTTCGTCAGGCGGAGCATACGGCTTTGCCACGGAGATAGGCCCGGGGGTGCAGGTGCCGCCGGAACAGAGCATCAGGAAGATGCTGTCGGAAGAACACTGGTGGCCCATCGATACCATGTGGAACTACCATTGCGGACGAGGCCACTTCGGTACCCTCGACAGGTTCACCTGCGCTCTCCGGGAACGCTACGGTGATTTCAACAGCCTGGGATCGTTCGAGAGGAAAGCCCAGGTGCTCAACTATGAGCTGATGCGGCCCATGTTCGAGGCCTATTCCGCACGGCGTTATACGGCCACGGGCATCATCCTCTGGATGCTCAACTCAGCCTGGCCGGAAATGTACTGGCAGCTCTACGATTATTACCTGCATCCCAATGCGGCCTACTATGGTGCCAAAAAGGCTCTTCGCCCCCACCATATCGTGTATGACTACGACCGCAAAGCCCTGTATGCCGTCAGTGATGTGGCCGGGGAGCCGATGAACGCCCGCCTCCGCGTCAGGATCTACGATAGCCGTTCGAACCTGAAATACGAAAAGGAGCTGACGGTGACCCTGGAGCCTGACAGCTCGAAGGAGGTGCTGGATGTGAAAGATCTTCTTCTTCCCGGCATCACCTTCCTGGATACACGCCTCACCGGCAGCGACGGAGAGGAGGTGGACCGCAACTTTTACTGGCTCTCCTCGAAAGAGGATGTGGTCGACTGGGGTTACGATGGCCCTTTTTCGTGGGTGCATACCCCTTCCCTGAAGTATGCCGATTTCAGGGCACTCAATACCATGCCGCCGGCGAAGGTCTCCGGAAAGATGGTCCAAGGACAGGAAATAGAGCAGGATGTCCGTTTTGAGGTTCTGCTGGAGAATGCCGGTGACCACATCGCCTTCTTTGTCCATGCCGACATTGTGGACCAAAAGAACGGGGAGACGATCCTGCCGGTGCGCTGGTCGGACAACTACATCTCGCTGCTGCCTCACGAAAAGAGATCCCTTACGGCCATCATTCCCCGGAAAGCAATGACGGGTCATGCACCCGCACTGAAGCTGACAGGATATAACCTGGAGGAGTGACGGGATAGGTGAGCAAGAACCAAGAAACAAGAGTACAGAACGTCAGAGCATAGAGTGTGGAACAAGTCGCAGCGGAGGGGGAGCAGAGGGCGGAAACAGCTGAACCGAATATTGACCCGATCTTTCTTCAGAAAAATATACATGAGATGAGAAAAGGAAAGAGGAAAACATTACGGGAGATGAGGATCCTGCGATGGAGCCTTATTTTTTTGGTGCTCCTGATGTTCGCGGCTTGCGGTGGCAGGCAGGATGAGCGGGCAGGTTCCGGTGATACAGGCCCCCTCCGCCTTCATCCCGCGAATCCCCACTATTTCCTCTACCGGGGAAAGACGATGGTGCTGGTCTCGTCGGCCGAACACTACGGGGCAGTGATCAACCTTGATTTTGATTACCGGAAATATCTGGAGACCCTTGCATCCGAAGGAATGAACTATACGCGGATCTTCACGGGGACCTACTTCGAGGTGCCGGGGGAGAGCTTTCATATCGAGCACAACACCCTTGCACCGGAAAAAGGAAGGGTGGTCACACCATGGAGAACGATACAGGGGGATGACGGGAAAGTTCGCTACGATCTTTCACAGTGGAACGATGCCTACTTCAGGCGGCTGAAGGATTTTCTCAGCCTGGCCCGTGAGAAGGGGATCATTGTGGAGATCACCCTTTTTTCGTCTGTTTATACGGATAGGATGTGGGAGATCTGTCCCGAGAACCCTGCCAACAACATCAATGTGGATACTCCGCTTGTGATGAGTGAGGTACACATCCTGAACAATGGCAATCTTTTCAGTTACCAGGCTGCCCTGGTGAGGAAGCTGGTGAATGAGCTGAACGGGTTTGACAACTTTTTCTTTGAGATCCAGAACGAGCCGTGGTCCGATCACGGGGTGGTGGTCGACGATATCCTAAACCGGGAGGATCTCAGCAAAGACAACTGGGCGATGCAGGTGGTTTTTGCCGATACTGCCTCGATGGCCTGGCAGGACAGCATTGCGGCCATCATAGCGGCTGAGGAGGATAAGCTGCCCAACAGGCATCTGATCGCCTGGAACTATGCCAATTATGGTGCACCGGTGCCGGAGGTGAACGAGCACATCTCCATCCTTAACTTCCATTATGCCTGGCCAAGAGTGGTTCGATGGAACGAACATTTCGGCCGGGTCATCGGTTTCGACGAGTCAGGGTTTGCTGGCTCGGCGGACAGAGTGTACCGCCGTCAGGCATGGAAGTTCATGCTCAGCGGAGGAGGGTTGTTCAATAATCTGGATTATTCTTTTTTCGTAGGCCATGAAGATGGCACCGGCGTGAACCACGCCCCCGGAGGGGGGAGCAGGGAACTGCGCCGCCAGCTCAGGGTCCTGAGAGATTTTCTTGAGAGCTTCCCCCTGGAGAGGATGCATCCTGACTGTGATGCGGTGGCCGCTTCGCCGGGATTGATCCCGTATGTCCTCTCGGACGGGAACGGAGTGTTTGCCGTCTACATCAAAGCTACAGGCACCCGTCACAGCAGGCTGGTGCTGCGTACCGGCGCCGGGACCTATCGGGTCACCTTCCTGAACCCTCTCACGGGTCGGTACAGCGAATCACGTACATGTACGGCCCGGGATGGTCTGCTGAGTATCGATGTGTCTGTTCCTGAGGGCGAGACGGCTATCCGGGTGGTGCCCTCCGGCTCCTCGTCCGGCCGGTGATCACGGTATGTTCCGCCATCCCGGATGAGCGTTGCCCGGGACCGGAGAATGGATCATGCAAAGGCCGGAAAGTGCGGGATCAGAGCTTTTCCATTTCCTTCCGTATCTTTTCCGATACCTGGTCGTTCACGCTCACCAGCGGAAGACGGAGCTTGTTCTCGATGATGCCCATCCTGTTGAGCACCGCTTTGATGCCGCCGGGGTTGCCGTCGGCAAAGAGGAGGTTGATGAGAGGCAGGTATTTCAGTTGCAGCGCGGAAGCCGTATCCATATTACCGTTCAGGGCTGCATGGACCATCTCACGGAAGGGGACGGGATAGGCATTGGCGGCCACAGAAATAACGCCGGCACCGCCCAGGGCCATCATCGGAACGATCAGCGCATCATCGCCGGAGATGACGAGAAAATCTTCGGGCTTGTCCCGGAGGATCGCCATGATCTGTGACATGTTCCCTGAAGCCTCTTTGATCGCCGTGATGTTCTCACATCCGTGGGCCAGCTCCAGAGTCACGGAAGCAGGGATGTTCACCCCCGTGCGTCCGGGAACGTTGTAGAGGATCACGGGCACGGGAGAGGCGGAAGAGATGGTGCGGTAATGTTCATAAAGCCCGCGGGGCGTGGGTTTGTTGTAGTACGGGGCCACCGAGAGAATGGCATCGGCCTGTTCCAGATCGAACTGCCGCATCATATCCAGCACATGATGGGTGTTGTTGCCGCCTATGCCCACCACAATGGGTACCCGGTGACCGGTGTGCTCCGTGACATAATCCACCACAGCCCTTTTCTCATCCTTGTTCAGGGTCACCGACTCGCCCGTGGTGCCCAATACCACCAGATAATCCACACCTCCTTCCAGCAGATGGTCGAGCAGACGCCCCAATGCCGGGAAATCCACACTCCCGTCACCGCGGAACGGCGTCACGATGGCTACTCCAAGACCTGTGAGTTTCTCTTTCATGGTTCCTGCTCATATGATCGGTTTGACTTTCGGTAAAGATTGCCCGACGGGATCAGTATAGACTGGCCAGTTCGGGACGATTGATCGTTTCCAGATACCGTGTGACCACTTCGATGAAATATTCGAGCGAATCATCCTTCTCCAGTGAGAGCATCATGTCGGCATAAGGATCACCTTCCCTGTACCGGCTCACTTTGAAACGTGCAGGAGAAGTGCCACGGATGAAATCGAAAACAAAATGGTCGGTCAGGCTCAGGTCGATAAGGATATCAAAAGGGGTCTTGATGAATCGTACCACATCTTTTTCCACAGGCCTCCCGTACCAGTTCAGGTCTTTTTTGCAGAAATAGATGAAGTCTTTCCTGAAAAGATAATGGGCAGGGACCTCTTTGGCATTGATGAAACCCAGCACCCATACTTTCCTGCCCCGTTTCATCAGCTCCATGTGGAACTCCAGGATGGTATCCAGAGTGGCAGGGTCGGTGGCATCATAGACGATGCCGATGGTCCTGCCTGTCTTCAGGTTGAAGACATGCCTCTTCCGGTGCATCTTCCTGCGGATCCTCCGGATCATATATGAGCCGACCTTTGTTTTGAGTTTTTTGCACATTTGAAGGTGCAATATAAAAAAATCCCCTGCCTCCCGGTCAGGAGAAGAGCAAATTATTTTGATCGTTCGTTCCTTTCTCTTTTTCTTTTCTTCCGATCATTTTCAGGAACTCTTCCTCGGTGATCACCGGGATGCCGAGGTTCCTGGCTTTTTCCACTTTTTGTGGGCCGGGTTTTTCTCCTGCCAGCAGGTAGGTGGTGCGGGAGGAGACGGAGCTGGCTACTTTTCCGCCGTACTTTTCGATGGTCTCTTTGATACCGTCGCGTGAAAAATGGCTGAAGATGCCGGAGACGACGAAGGTTTTTCCTTCGAGAACGGCAGGAACCTCTTCGTCCGTTTCGCGGGCGATCTCCATCCGTACCCCTTTCTCGCGCAGGCGTCGGATGATCTCCATGTTGGCGGGTTTGCTGAAGTATCGCCGGATGCTTTGAGCGATCTTTTCGCCCACTTCTTCGGTTTCCACAAGCTCTTCGTAAGAGGCCCGGGCCAGGGCGTCGATGCTGCCGAAACGCCGGGCGAGGGTCTTGGCGACGGTCTCACCCACATAGCGTATCCCCAGGGCGTAAAGCACCCTCTCGAAAGGTACTTCCTTGCTTTTCTCGATGCTCCGGATGATGTTGCCGGCCGACTTTTCTCCCAGACGTTCCAGGGGGGCCAGCTGCTCGACACGCAGCTCGTACAGGTCGGCCACGTTGCGCACCAGGCCTTTGCGGAAGAGGAGGTCGATGGTCTCCTCACCCAGTCCTTCGATGTTCATGGCCTTGCGGCTGATGAAATGTTCGATACGTCCTTTGATCTGTGGCGGGCAGCCCTCTTCGTTGGGGCAGTACCACACCGCTTCGCCCTCTTCCCGCACCAGGGGGGTGCCGCATGCCGGACAGGTGCGGACGAACACCACGGGCCGGGCATCGGGAGGACGCTGGGAGAGATCGACGCCCGTGATCTTGGGGATGATCTCGCCTCCTTTCTCGACATACACCATATCCCCCAGGTGCAGGTCGAGCATGCGTATCTGGTCGTCGTTGTAGAGGGAGGCCCTTTTTACTACGGTGCCGGCCAGCTGCACCGGCTCCAGGTTGGCCACGGGGGTCACGGCACCGGTACGTCCTACCTGGAAGTCGACGGACAGAAGTCGTGTCTTGGCCTGTTCGGCCTTGAACTTGTAGGCGATGGCCCAGCGCGGGCTCTTGGCCGTATAGCCCAGACGGGCCTGCAGACGCAGCGAGTCGACCTTGATGACCACCCCGTCGGTGGCATAGGGCAGTTCTTTGCGCTTGATATCCCATTCGTCGATGAAGGCAAAGACCCCCTGCAGATCGTCGTAGCGTTCCATCACCTCGGGGATCTTGAAGCCCCACGAACGGGCGATCTGCAGGTTCTCGTAATGCGAGTCGGTGGGCAGCTCTTCACCCAGCAGGTAGTAGAGAAAACAGTCGAGCGGCCGGCGTGCCACGAGGGAAGAGTTCTGCAGCTTCAGCGTGCCGGCAGCGGCGTTGCGCGGGTTGGCAAAAGGCTCTTCGCCGTTGCGGATACGCTCTTCGTTGAGCCGCCGGAACCCCTCCAGGGGCATGAACACCTCACCCCGGATGATGAAACGCCGCGGCCAGCCCTGACCCTGCAACACCAGAGGGATACTGCGTATCGTCCGGATGTTGTCGGTGACCACATCACCCCGCATGCCGTCACCGCGGGTGATGGCCCGGACCAATCGACCCTCTTCGTAGATCAGACTGATCGCCGTGCCATCGTACTTGAGCTCGGCCACGTACCGGAAAGGCTCGTCCACCTCCTTCCGTATGCGGGCATCGAACTCGATCAGCTCCTCCCGCGTGTAAGTGTTGCCTAGCGACAACATCGGATACTCGTGCTCGGCCTGCTCAAACTCCTTGTTGATGTCGGCCCCCACCCGCTGGCTGGGAGAGTTGGGATCAAAAAACTCCGGATAACGCTTTTCCAGTTCGATCAGCTCATGCATCAGCGTATCGTACTCAAAATCGCTGATGAGCGGCTTGTTGAGCACATAGTAATGATAGTTGTGCTTTTCCAGCTCTTTCCTGAGCTTCTCTATTCTTTTCCTGGCTTCCTCTCTGGTCATATGTTCGCCTCTTTTCTTTTCCCGAAATTACAAAATTCCCTCACTCCGGCATCTTCCTTCCCGGAATCTCCACTTGCGGCTTCCGGCATGAACAAAGAGTAGGGAAGGCCCTTTTCATTACGGACCCGGGAACCGCATTGTAAGCCGTTCTTTTCCGGAAGCACTGCCGTTATGTTAAATAATGTTAAATGCCATACCGGGCGGGAGAGTGAAAAAGAGAACCTTTTAATTTTGTCGTGCCCGGTGCGTGAGGATGCACCGGAACGAAGGACACGAAGGTGATGCAGCCATGGAAAGGTCAATGAGAACGAACCATGCATCGGATCGTGCAGCGGAAAGGATCATGGGAATGGTCCTTTTGCTTTTCGTCTTAGCCGTCTCTTTCCTCAGAGCCCAGGACCGCGATACCATCCGCGGGCCTGTGGTGAACATCACCGTCAACAAGGAGACCGACGATCAGGGGAACGTGATCCGGTACGATTCCACCTATACGTGGTTCTGGTCGTCGGGCGATACGGTCATGGAAAGCGATACGGCCTTCTTCAGGAGGTTTTTTTCGAATGAGGAAGGCTGGCATTTCAACCCGGGCATGCTGATGCCCGATTCGTTGCCGGGTTTCATCTTTTCGCCCTTTGATGAAACACTGGACCCTTTCTTTTTCGGTTTTCCCGATACGGCCGCTTTCCGTCGTCTGGAGCGCCTGTTCAGGGAGTTCATGCGGCCTTTCCACGGGTTTCCGGATGAAGATCTTTTCCGGTCGTTCGGCTTCCCCGAACCTTTCGGGTCGTTCCCGTCGGATTCGCTGTTGCGTAAGTACTTTGACAGGGCGGTCCCCCGGCAGGAGAAAGAGAATGAGCATACAGAGAAAAAAGGAAAGATCGTGATCCTATAAAACAGCAGTCATATGGACATCAAAGTTGAGAACATCACGAAGAGCTATGGCAGACAGAAAGCGGTGAACAGGATCAGTTTCCATGTGAAGACAGGGGAGATCCTGGGTTTCCTCGGTCCCAACGGGGCGGGGAAGACCACCACGATGAAGATGATCACCAACTATCTCATTCCCGAAGAGGGTGATATCTTCATCGGCGGCAAGTCGCTGCTTGAAGAGCCGGAAGAACTGAAAAAGCACATCGGGTATCTTCCCGAGAACAACCCGCTTTACGTGGACATGCCTGTGATCGATTATCTTGAGTTCAGTGCCGAGATCCAGCAGATCCCGCGCGAGAAGATCCCGGAAAGGGTGCGGGAGATGGTGCGGGTATGTGGGTTGAACCAGGAAAAGCACAAAAAGATCGGGGAGTTGTCGAAAGGTTACCGTCAGCGTGTAGGGCTGGCTCAGGCGATGATCCATGACCCGGAGATCCTGATCCTCGATGAGCCTACCACGGGGCTCGATCCAAACCAGATCATCGAGATCCGTAAGCTGATCCGTGAGCTGGGACGCGAAAAGACGGTCATCCTCTCTACCCACATCATGCAGGAGGTGGAGGCCACCTGCGACCGCATCCTCATCATCAACAAAGGAGAGATCGTCGCCGACGGCACGGCCGACAGCTTGGCACGCCAGGTGCAGGGCCAGGAGCTCCTCCATGTGCGTATCGAGGATGCCGATCCCAACGAAGTGTTCAAGGCACTCCAGCAGCTGCCCACGGTCGAGCTGGTCGACTTCCTCGACCGCGAGAAGAACAGGTTCGAGATACAGAGCAAACCCGATGCAAGCTCCAACCGCGAAGTGTTCAGGCTTTGTACAGAAAAAGGATGGGTGCTCACCGAAATGATCCCCATCGAAACGAAACTGGAGGACATCTTCCGCGAACTGACGATGAACTGATAACCGGAAAAACACTGGATCATGAGAACGATATGGACGATCACGAGAAGGGAGCTCAACTCTTTCTTCGACTCCCTAATGGCATATGTGATGCTGTTGCTCTTCCTGGGCTTCAGCGGTCTTTTCACCTGGCTTATCGGGACCAACATCTTCCTCATAGGGCAGGCGAGCCTGCGTACCTTCTTCAGTGTGGCGTACTGGACCCTTTTCTTTTTCATTCCAGCCCTGACGATGGGGATGATCGCCCAGGAGAACAACACCGGAACCATAGAGCTGTTGCTGACCAAGCCGGTCACCGACAGGCAGCTGGTGGTAGGCAAGTTCACTGCCTCCCTGTTGCTGGTGGTGATCTCACTGGTCTTTACCTTACCCTATGTGATCACCGTGGCCAGCATCGGCAACCTCGATCAGGGTGCCGTCATCGGAGGTTATCTGGGTCTGGTGCTCCTGAGTGCTGCTTACATCAGCATCGGTATCTATGCCAGCAGCCTTACCAACAACCAGATCGTGGCTTTCCTGACAGCCCTGTTCATCGGGATCTTTTTCCAGATCGTTTTCGATATGTTGTCAACGACCTTCGGCGGGGTGGTCGGGGAGATATTCAGATACCTCAGCCTTACCACCCATTTTGAGAGCATGTCGCGAGGGGTCATCGATACCAAAGACCTCATCTACTTCATCTCGCTGGTGGTGCTCTTTCTGAAGATGGCCGAAGATTCTCTGGCCAAACGCAATCTCTAACCGGAAAACAGGCAGTCATGAAAAAGAAGAATCTATATATCAATACCTTGCTGATAGCGGCCATCCTGGTGGTGGTCAACCTGATCTCTTACAGGCTCTTTTTCCGTCTCGACCTTACGGAGGACCATTCCTACACTCTGAGCAAGGCCACGCGTGACATCCTTAAGAATCTTAAGGAGCCGGTCACGGTGACGGCTTATTTCTCCAAAGACCTTCCCCCTGCGGTGGCGGAAACGCGGAACGAGTTCCGAGACCTGCTGATCGAATATTCCAACCGTTCGCACGGGATGCTGGTCTATGAGTTCGTCGACCCCAACGAGGATCCTGCGAAAGAGCAGGAGGCACTGAAGAACGGCATACAGCCGGTGATGATCAATGTGCAGAAAAAGGACCAGATGAAACAGCAGAAGGCCTACCTCGGGGCGGTGATCTCGATGGGCGACCGCAAGGAGGTGATCCCCTTCATGCAGGTGGGAGGTCCCATCGAGTACGTCCTTTCGTCGGCCATTAAGAAACTGTCGGTGGTGGACAAGCCCAAGGTGGGCATCCTGGTGGGATACGGCTGTGCCGGTCCGCAGGAACTGCAGCAGGTGCAGCAGGGCCTGGAGGTGCTCTATGATGTGCAGCCTCTTCGGCTGACCGATACCACAGGCATTCCTGCGGATATCAGGACCGTGGCCATCGTCCGGCCGCAGGACAGCATCCCTGCCTATGTTTTCGATCAGCTCGACAGCCTCCTGAAACGGGGTGGGAACATCTTTGTGGCCATCAACCGGGTGAAAGGCGACCTGCAGCGGGCCTACGGCTCGGTGCTCAACACCGGCCTGGAGAGCTGGCTGCTGAAAAAAGGGATCTCCGTATCGCCCGATTTCATTGTGGATGCCACCTGCGGGATGGTGACCGTACAACAGCAGCAGGGCTTCTTCCGCATCGCTACCAACATTTCCTTCCCTTACATCCCCATCATCAAGAGCTTTGCCAAACATCCCGCCGTGCAGGGGTTGGAGAGTGTGATCATGGAGTTCGTCAGCCCGATCGAATATACGGGTGATTCAACACGTACCTTCACCCCGCTGGCTTTCTCCTCAGAATGGTCGAACACCCTGCCGGCACCGGTATTCTTTGATATCGAGAAACAATGGACCCAGGCGGATTTCAAGAAGAAACACATCCCCGTGGCCGGGGTGCTGGAAGGAGACTTTGGCGGAGGTGTCCGGGGCAGGATCTTCGTGGTGGCCGATGGCGACTTCCCCGTCAACCGGGGCGGGCAGCAGATCGCTCCCGACAATGCCAACCTGATGGTCAACGCCATCGACTACCTCTCCGACGATACGGGGCTCATCGAGCTGCGGACCAGGGGCATCACCTCACGTCCCATCCGCGAACTGAGCGATACCAAACGCACGGTGCTGAAGATCGTCAACTTCGCCCTGCCCCTGCTGCTCGTGCTGATGTACGGCCTCTACAGGTTCCTCCGTAACAAAAAGATCCGTATGGAACGCCTCGAGGCCGACTACTCCTGATGTGTGGTTGAACTTAAAAGAAAATGATCATGGCCAGGAACAACAACAAGACACTCATCATCATCCTTGTGGTACTGCTGGGTTTCTTCGCTCTGCTGCAGATCAACAACAAGAAGAAAGAGAGCACGCTCAGGCGTGACCTGGTGGACATCGACACCGCAAAGGTGACGGCCGTCTACCTCTATCCCCAGGCAGATAAAGGCAAGGAGCTGCTTTTCCGTCGTACCGACAAGGGATGGACCATCAGCAACGAAGGGAAAGAAGCACCGGTGGAGCCCTCCACGATGCGCCGTCTGCTCGGGGCCATCAAGGAGATCCGGCCGCAGCAACTGGTGGCCGTGGGAAAAGAGAAATGGTCGGAATATCATGTGGATGATTCCCTGGCCACCCGTGTGCGGGTGATGGAAGGGAAAAAAGAGAAAGTATCGCTCTACATCGGCAAATTCACCGTGGAGCGCCCCTCGGGTAACAACCCTTATGCCTACGGGGGCAGGAACGTCTCCGGCAAATCTTACGTACGTGCCGAGGGTGACGATGCCGTCTATGCCGTGGAGGGCTTCCTGCCCATGACCTTCAATCAGGGTTTCGATGCCTGGAGGAACTCGCAGTTCGTCGAGATCAACCGCTCCAGGATCAACAGGATCACCTTCACCTATCCTGCCGACAGCGGCTACGTGCTGCACAACGACTCCACCGGCTGGCACTGGCGTCTGGAGAACGTTAAGCCCGACTCAGTGGCCGTGAACAAATACCTCAGCACCATCTCCTACCGGAGGTACAACCGTTTTGCGGATGATTTCAAGCCTTCAGGCGAAGCCCTGTTCACCATCACCATCGAAGGGAAAGATATGCAGCCTGTGGTGCTGAAAGCCTATAGCGATGAGAGATATCATCTGGTGCTTCATTCGAGCCAGAACCCGGAAACCTATTTCGCCGACAAGGACAGCACCATCTTTCATACCTTTTTCCTGCCTCGCAGCCATTTTGAAGCCAAAGAAAGTTCCTGAACCTTCGTCCGGGGAGAGAAGCCTGTTTGTTGTCCGAAAGGAAGCCGTCTCTTGCGGGAGACGGCTTCTTTTTTGGAAAAATGTTCCCTGCGTGAAAGGTGGGTGTTTAACCCAGCCACATCAGCATGATGTTGATCACCACGGCGTTGCTGACCTGGATGATGAACGCTCCCACGATGGGGATGACGGCAAAGGCGATGGGCGAGGGACCATGTTCCTGGGTGACGGCGGCCATGTTGGCCATGGCTGTGGGGGTAGCGCCCATGGCCGAGCCGATGTACCCGGCCGACAACACCGCAGCATCGTAATTGCGGCCCATCACCCGGAAAAGAAGGAACACGGAGAAAAGCAGAATGGCCACCGTCTGGACGACAATGCTCACCACGATGAACAGTGCCTCATCGCCCAACTCCCAGAACTTGAGCGACATCATGGCCATAGCCAGGAAAAGGCCGAGGCTCAGGTCGTTGGCGATGCGCAGAGTGGGGGAGTGAGGCAGACACCTCATTTTCGGGATCAGCAGAGGCGACAGCCAGGCCAGCAGGACACCGCCCAGCATGCAGGTGGCGAAAAGAGGCAGCGTAAAATGGATCTTGTCCAGCAGCTCATGCAGATAGATCCCGATGCCGATGGAAAGGGAAAGCATCAGCAGGATGGTGAGGATGGAATAGTAGTCGATGGTGAGGTTCTCTCCGTGTCGTGTGCCGATGGTGACCTCATCCCCTTCACGCGACTTGAGATGATGACGCCGTATCAGGTACTTGGCTACGGGACCGCCCAGTGTACCCCCGATGATCAGTCCGAAGGTGGCGCTCAACATACCTACCTCCATGGCGTTCTTCACGCCGTGTTGTTCACTCAGGATGGGTGCCCAGGAGACGATGTTGCCGTGTCCTCCCTGCAGCGCCGCCGACCCCGCCAGGATACCCGTGGCCGGTGCCAGGTCAAAGAGACGGGCAATGAGTATGCCCAGATAGTTCTGAAAAAAGATATAGGCGATAGCAAAGAGCGTGAACAGCAAAAGGACCTTGCCGCCGCGGATGATGCTCTTCATCTCCGTGGAGAGACCTATCGCCGTGAAAAAGACCACCAGCAGAATATCCCGGTAATGGGTGGAAAAGGTGATCTCAACACCCGTGACCAGGTAGATCAGTCCGAAAAAAAGCGAAGCCACCAGCCCTCCGGTGACCGGCTCGGGGATGTTGTACTGACGCAGGATCGGGATCTTCCGGTTGAGATACTTGCCCAGAAAAAGGACAAGGACACCGGCGATGATGGTTTGTCGGGGATCAAAGTTCATGGTCCTTTACCTTTTTACTGGTAAAGATAGTTTTTTTCTTCACCCTTCTCAGGAGCAGGGCCTGAATTTTTGGTTCTCAGTGACCCCGGTCGGTGGTGTGCAGGAGCACCTTTTTGTTGTCCAGCTCCCGGATGAAACGGTCGAGGAAGGTCATGTCCTTGGTGGATATCATCACGCATCCTTCGCTGGGGATGATGGGGTCGGGCCAGGTCTCTTCGTCGGGTACCATCTCGTAGGAGTGCAGCACCACCAGGCGTCGTGTCATGTTGCTGTTGGTGGGGGAGAGCCCCTTCAGCCAGTACTTCACGTGCGTGCCCCAGTTGCTGTGATCCCGTCGGCTGACGATGGCATAGCCCAGCGACGACTGGTGGGAGCCGGGCTCGTTGGAGAAAGAGACTGCATGACCCTCCCCGTCACCGCTGTTGATGCCATGCGATACCATCATCCTGCGAAGGATCCTGTGTCTCTTCAGATCCAGGAGAAAAAGCCGCTTCCTGCCGGAATGAACGGAAAAATCCAGAAAAAGAACATAGTCAGGGTTCAGATGATATTTCGTGATGTAATGTTGATAATCCCCGTGGATCAGATCGTCGTATGTGAGTGTCCGAGACCCAAGGTCATTCTCTTTTCCGCTGTCCGTGTTTTTCTTACCAGGGATACTGCTGCAGCCGGAGGTGGAGAACACCACAGGGGCGGAAAGAAAGAGAAAAAAGAGCAGCGTTCTCATTTGGGCATGTTCCTGAGAACAAGGAAGTCCTCAATAATTGTGCCACGTGTTGATGTGAGTGGACTCAGGATGTTATGGTTCGTTCTTTGTGCATCGCACCCCGCCGCGCTCCATCTCGACGACGCACTCGTTGCAGCGGTCGCAGCCGCTTTTGTCGATCTCGCCCTTTTGCAGTTTCAGCAGGAACTGCGGGTCGTGGATGAACGGCCGGGCGAGGGCTATCAGGTCGAAGCCCGCATCGATGAGATGGGTGATATCGTCGCGGCTTTCCACGCCGCCCAGGTAAGCCAGAGGCATGGTGAGATGACGGCGGAAGTACAGTGCCTGTTCCAGGAAGAACAAGGGGGTGAAGGGGTATTTTTTCACGATCAGCGGTCCGAAGAGAGCCATCGTGGCTTTCTCGGCCGGGTTCTCTCCGTTGCGGATCATTCCTTTCAGGGGTACCTCGCCGCGCATCATGTAGAAAGGTGTTTTGCTGGTGAACCCTCCGCTGAGCACCAGGGCGTCGGCACCCAGCTCCTCCAGGCGGCGTGCCACATACAGGCTGTCTTCGACGGTGAGCCCGCCACGAAAACCGTCGGACATGTTGAGCTTAACCAGGACGGCCGCCCGTTTACCTGCCCTTTCCTTCACCCTGCGGAAAACCTCGAGAGGGAAACGGGCCCTCCCCTCGATATAGCCTCCCCAGGCATCTTTCCTTTTGTTAGTGGCGGGGCTGAGGAACTGGCTCAGCAGGTAGCCGTGACCCATGTGGAGCTCCACGGCGTCAAAGCCTGCCTCGACGACCTTCTCCGCAGCACGGGCGAACAGCTCAGCCGTACGCTCCAGGTCCTGTTCATCCATGGCCCTGGAAAACGGAATGCCGCTCAAAAGACCGTAAGCATTGAACAGACGCGAGGGTGCGAGAGGTCTGCCGTCGCTTCTGTTCTTGGAGAAGAACCCGCAATGGGTGAGCTGCATCGATACCCTGCCGCCGGCATCGTGCACGGCCTCCGCCAGACGGGACAGCACAGGCACGATGCCGTCGTGGATGTACATCTGATGACGGAACGTGCGCCCCTCCGGAGCTACGGCACCGTAAGAGACCGTCGTGAGTGCCGCCCCGCCCCGAGCGATCGCCGCATGATGTTCGATGAGTCCTTCCGTGGGAATACCGTCTTTCAGAAAACCTTCGTAAGTGGCTGACTTGATGAAACGGTTCTTCAGGGTCAGCAGCCCTGTCGTCACAGGACGGAAAGCTTTCTCAATAAAGGGTGATGTTGTTAGGTTCATGCCCTTGTAAGGCTTGTTGTAGAAAAAGTTTCCATTGAAGATAAAAAATAATGAAGCATCTTTGTAACCGATATAATTGTTTTTGACGTATAAATAAAAAACTCTTATCAGCTCCGGGGAAAACGTAGCATAAGTTTGTAAAAAGAGAAACGAGGAATGAACAAATTGTTTAACATGATTTTACAGAAGCCTTTCGTTCTGCGGGTAATGCTCTCTGTGTTTTTGGTGGGGACCTGTTTGCCTGGGACTTTCGCTCAAAGCCTTACCCTTACTCCCAACGAATGTTTTTTTTCTCCAGATGGAACTTTGCGGCTTTTCGGCAAGCAGGTGGTCACGGATCCGTACAACAACAATGTCCACTACGAGCGGATCGGGAACTGGAAACGAACGACCGATACGATCGTTTGGGGGTTGAAGAATGTTCAACCGGGCTCGTTGAACATTGCGCTGGTGGCCGGGATCGCTGATGCTGAGAACAATCAGTGGGTAGCCATTTATGTGGATGATCAGGAAAAAGACATTCAGGTCAGTGCTACAAATGGTTTACAGGATTTCCAGTTCCAGGGCAGCGTGAGTTTCGAGATCACGGAGCCGGGGACCCATGAGATCAAGGTAAGGATCAAGACACATGCTACCACCTCCAATTTCGGGGAGATAGAGCGTCTGGAGTTGTCAGGTTCGGCACTGGATGGAGCCGAAGTGTGGCGCCGGCGCTGGCGTCCGGCAGCCATCCATGCCAAGTTCCTTAGCAATAATGATGTGAACACGGAGATCACGGTCTATGAGATGACCATTCCTCATTCAGCGTACTGGTCCTATCAGGTGATGACCACCGAGTTTGGTTATGTGGGAGCACCCATTCAGGACAGTACCTTTTCGGAACTCAACTTTTCCTTGTGGTCGTACGGAGCGAACGATCCTGAGCCTCCTCATGATGAACTGAGCCATCTGATCGCCGTGGGAGGTCCGGGTAATTATTTCGGACAGTACGGCCACGAGGGGACGGGCGTGAAACCCAGAGGATTCAACCCTTACGAGGGGATCAGGACCGCAACTTATACGCTTGCCGTGAGAAAACAGCCGGGCGAGAAATACAACACTTTCTGGTGCTATTACCTTGATCCGCATACCCGGCACTGGAAGCTGTACGGTTGTGGGAAGAAGCTGAATACGGACAATCCTCCCCGCTACATGAAAACGACAGGGGGATTTGTTGAAGTTGTGGGAGCACCGGACGTGGGCAGGACCGGACACCGTCAACGGGCGGTCGAATATCGTGGATGGCGGATGCAACACGATGGTACCTGGAACGTCATTGATCGCATCGACCCGGCATACAATTCAGATGCGGCCATCAGCTACAAAGAATGGACAACCAACAGTGAAGGGAACAGGTTTGTGATGAAAATGGGAGGCTTCCTGGATTCCCCCGCAGATCCCGGGATCATCCGACTGAGCGATCCTTCTCCTCTGCCTGACTACCTGCAGGGCGAATATGTGGAAGAACTGTACAGGATGCCGGCAGAGTTCCGGGTTATCAAACCGCAATATTTGAACGACTCTTCCGTGATCATACGCTATGTTATGGAAGATTTGGGGAACAATCCGGAGATCACCTTGTACTACGGAACGAAATACGGACTTACCGAAGGTATCTTCGCAGACAAGGAGATCGATCCTTACTGGGAGGACATGGTAAGTGTTCCCCTGAGTGCTGTGGACAATGATACTTTGAGGGTACAGCTGGACCATCTCTCACCCGACGTGGATTATTACTATCGTCTTCGGGTGAAAAACGACGAAGGCATTACCTGGGCTTTCGACACGGACACATTCAACCTGGGAGTGCTTAGCGGAACCGGTCCCGGATTGCAGGAATATCAGGATGTGGAAATATACCCCAATCCTGTGAAAGATGTTGTTGTCATCAGAAGGCCGGACGATCTCCCACTGGGTGAGCTGGAGATCCTGAACAGTACCGGCATGCGGCTGTATCATGCCAGATGCCTTTCCTCTTTGTTCGAGTTTGACATGCGAAACCTTCCGGCAGGGATCTATTTTGTGACTGTCCGTTCCGGGCATTCCCGGCCGGTGGTCAGAAAGTTGATCAAAAAATGAACAGAAAGGACGGTTGAGAGAAG
>Ga0256914_1001473_pt1 | contig 21148 bp, 18 predicted proteins | sample HulkmetaG_FD_191571 | JGI IMG/M metagenome (GOLD analysis project Ga0256914, IMG submission 191571) | Hydrothermal chimney microbial communities from Main Endeavour vent field at the Juan de Fuca Ridge, Pacific Ocean - Hulk | ecosystem: Environmental > Aquatic > Marine > Hydrothermal vents ... | reverse complement strand
CGGGGATATCTATCGGGTAGGCGAGGCCTTGGTCGAGGAATTGGGACTTAGGGAGGAGGTAGCTTAAATGGGAGGTCTGGCGGCACTCTATCAGAAAGAAGGTTTTGTGGTCAGAGAACGGGTGCCGCTTTCTAAATACACCACTCTGCGGGTCGGTGGGCCGGCACGGGTGATGATCTTTCCCCGAAATTACTGGGAACTTTTACGTGGCCTAGCCTTGGCCGAAGCCCTGGGAGAGCCAGTCTTTTTCCTTGGCGGAGGGAGTAACCTCGTCGTGCGCCAGGGTGGTCTACCAGGGGTGGTCCTTAATATGCGCGGCTTGACCAATTTTCATCACCTTGGTCAAGGCTTGATAGAGGCCGAAGCTGGAGTGCCTTTATCAAGGCTCCTTAGTTTTTGTCAAAAAGAAGGGCTTTCAGGGCTTGAATTTTTGGCCGGGGTGCCGGCTACCATAGGTGGGGCCGTGGCCATGAATGCCGGGGCCTTTGGCCAAGAGATCAAAGATGTCCTCAAAGAGATCGTAGTCCTTCACCAAGGTCACCTTCGAGTCTATAAGGTGGATGACCTCCCCTTTGGTTATCGTTTTTGGGGCGGACCACAGGGGGCCTTGATCGTCAAGTGTCTCTTTCAGCTTGTTCCATGTTCTCCAGAAAGGGTGCAGCATAACCTTGCCGATTATCTGGCCAGACGACACAAGACCCAGCCGTTAAACGCCTTTACCGCTGGTTGCGTCTTTAAGAACCCCCCGGAGGCCCCGGCGGGGTTTTTGATAGAGAGCGTAGGGCTTAAGGGTTTTACCCTTGGTCGGGCGGCTTTTTCCAAGAAACATGCCAATTTCATCGTTAATCACGGAGGGGCAACGGCAGATGAGATCTTGGCCCTGATCGATTGGGCCAAAGAAAAGGTCTTTCGGGCCTATGGGATCGAACTTTTTGAGGAGGTAGCCGTTGTCGGTGAGGCCTAAATCCCGAAAAATCCTCGGTATTTCGGCCTTCATCCTGGCGATGGCCGCCTTTGTTGGCCTTTTCTTCTGGGCTCGACAGGCGACCTATTTTGCCATCCAAGAGATCCAGATCGAGCTTCCCAAGAGCCCGTTCGTAAAGAAAAAGGATATTCTGGCCTTGACCGGGGTACCGTTAGGCCAGAATCTCTTTTCCTTGGATCTGAAGAAGATCGAGCGTCAACTGGAGGCTGATCCCTGGGTGGCCAGGGCCTTTGTCTCTCGGCGCCTGCCCAATACCCTCTTCATCAAGGTTCGTCTGCAAGAACCAGTGGCCATGGTGGCCACCTCAAGCGGTGTCTATTTGGTCAACAAGGAAGGCCGACTCTTTGCTCCGGCCACCAAAGAGATGTTAAAGGACTTTCCGGCCATCGTTGGCCTTAGCCCCGAAGAAAAAGAGGCCCGTATGCTTTCTCCTCAGGTCAGACCTTTACTGGCCCTTTTGGCCTATCTTCGACGCACAGACCAGTTGGTACCGTGCTACGCCAATATCTCGCAGATAAAGATTCTTGACGACGGTTTTCTCCTGATTACCAGAGATGCCCTTACCGTCCGTTTCCCAAGTGGAGATCTGAAGACGCTTCTTGCCAAATATCGGCGCCTCGATCGGATCTTTCAGTATCTTTACGAAACGCGTCAATATGCTCGCACGAAGCTGATCAGACTGGATTATCCCGATGGTGAGGCGGCTCTTCTCTTAAAAGAGGGCTAAGGATGGGTAAGCAGGAAGACAACATCATCGTCGCCTTAGACGTAGGGACGACCAAGGTCTGCTGCCTGGTGGCGGAGGAGACCGAAGAGGGTCTGCGGGCCATCGGGTTGGGGATGGCTGAATCCACGGGTCTCCGCCGCGGGGTGGTGGTGAATATCGAGAGCACGGTGAGTTCCATTGTTCAAGCTGTTCAACAGGCGGAACAACAATGTGGTGAGGAGATCCGCTCGGTCCTCATGGGCATTGCTGGCAGCCACATCCGTAGCCAACAAAGCCATGGGGTCATTGCCTTGAAGAGCGGAGAGGTGACTGAAGAAGACGTTCAGCGGGTCATCGAGGCGGCGAGAGCCATCAATCTGCCCAATGATCGTCTGATCCTTCACGCCATCCCCCAGGAATTTATCGTCGATGATCAACGGGGAATTGAACAACCGATAGGGATGAGCGGGGTACGTCTGGAGGCCAAGGTCCATATTATCACGGCCGCCTCATCGGCGGTTCAGAATCTGGTCAAATGTGCGGAAAAGGCCGGGCTTGAGGTAGAAGCAGTCATTTTGCAACCCTTGGCCTCGGCGGAGGCGGTGCTTACCGATGAGGAACGTCAATTAGGAGTGGCCCTGATCGACTTCGGTGGAGGGACGACGGACGTGGCCATCTTCCTCGAAGGTGCCCTTCGTTATACAGCGGCGGTGGGCGTAGGGGGGCAGCTCCTGACCAGCGATCTTACCGTAGGGCTTCGTACCACCATTAGTGCCGCGGAAAAACTCAAGATTCACTATGGCTGCTGTTTGGCGGCCCTGGTCCCTCGAGAAGAATACATAGAGGTCCCCGGGCTTGGGAATCGGCCCTCACGCCGTCTATCGCGGCAGATACTGGCAGAGATTCTCGAGCCGCGGGTAGAAGAATTATTAGAGATCCTCAATACCGAACTCGAACGCTCAGAACTCAAACCTCGTTTGGGCTCAGGGGTGGTGATCACCGGGGGGTCAGCCCTTTTGCCTGGGCTCCTTGAGATGGCTGACCAGATCTTTGAACTCCCGACCCGAATTGGTTATCCCCAGAAACTAGCCGGTTTGGCCGAGGAAATCTATCATCCCAGGCTTTCCACCGCGGTGGGGCTTTTGCTTCATGGCACCAAATATTTGCCACCTCAGTCCGAACGTCGTTCAAAAGGGCCTATTAGCCGAATAGTTGACAAGATTTTCGGGAGGTGACCATGTCCTTTGACTTTGCCGAAAGTGAACACCAGGCCAAGATTAAGGTCATTGGTGTCGGTGGCGGCGGCGGAAATGCCGTCAATAATATGATTGCCAAGGGCCTGCGAGGGGTTGAATTTATCGTGGCCAATACTGACTATCGTGTCTTGGATCTCTCCCCGGCCCCGATCAAGATCCAATTGGGAAAAGAATTGACCAAAGGTCTTGGGGCCGGCGGGAATCCCGAGGTAGGGCGGGAAGCGGCCCTTGAGGCCGAGGAAGATATCCGTCAGGCCCTTTCCGGCGCGGACATGGTCTTTGTCACCTGCGGTCTTGGTGGTGGTACCGGGACCGGAGCGGCGCCGATCATTGCCCGAATCAGTAAAGAGCTCGGGGCCCTTACCGTGGCGGTGGTGACCAAACCCTTTCGCTTTGAAGGGCGCCCCCGGGCCAAGGTGGCGGAAAAGGGCCTTGAAGAGCTCCGCCAAGAGGTAGACACCCTGATTACCATACCCAATGATCGACTCCTGGCCTTGGCCTCACCAAAGGCCAAGCTGTTAGAAATGTTCCGCCAGGCCGATGACGTCCTTTACTATGCCGTACGGGGTATTTCAGACCTGATCCTCTTCCCTGGCTATGTCAACCTGGACTTTGCCGATGTACGAGCGGTGATGAGTGAAATGGGGCTGGCTTTGATGGGCACCGGGGTAGCCACAGGCGAGAATCGGGCCCAGGAGGCGGCCCAAGGGGCCATTTCCAGTCCGTTGCTTGATGATCTCTCCATCTCCGGGGCCCGGGGGGTGCTTTTAAACATCACCGCTAGTCCAGAGAGCCTGACTATGGAAGAGACCGAATATATTTCTGACCTGGTGGCCAAAGAGGCCCATGAGGAGGCCAAGATCTTTTGGGGAGTGGTCTTTGACGAACAGGCCGGAGACGAGCTGCGCGTTACGGTCATTGCCACCGGGATCGGGAGTAGTCAGGAAGAGAGGCCTGAGCCAGCAGAAGTGGTCACCCTGAAGCCCGAACCGCGACCTGTACCACCCCCAAAACCCAAACGGCGATATATCCTGGACAAGGTGCCCTCAGAGGAGGAGTTGGAAGTCCCGGCCTTTATCCGGCGTAAGGCCGATTGAATTTCTTTCTGAGACACGTTTTAACTTTGGCCGTTGTCTGATCAAAACTTGCCTTCATCCGAATAAAATAGTGGCCCCTTGCCGAAAACCGATTCAGTGCTAAATGATTCCTCGGTGAGGAGGGGGTGTCATGATTGAGGCCCATGAGCTCACCATGACCTTTGGTCCGATTGTGGCGGCCAAAGAGGTCTCTTTCACCGTGCGCCCCGGAGAGATCATGGGGCTTCTTGGCCCGAATGGGGCGGGGAAGACCACGGTCTTGCGTATGTTGGCCACCCAGATCGTCCCGGTCTCGGGCACAGCCAAACTGGCCGGGGCTGATATCCGTACCGAACCCCAAAAGGTAAGGAAAAATCTGGGCTATTTACCGGAAATGACCCCGCTTTACGATTCCATGGAGGTGGGAGAATACCTGGCCTTTGTGGCCGAAGGTCGGGGGCTTTCTGGAGGGGAAAAGGAAAAGCGTCTTTCCTGGGTTTCGGAGGTCTGCGCCCTTGGAGGAGTTTGGTATCAGCCCATCAGCCAGCTCTCCAAGGGTTATCGGCAGCGGGTGGGCCTGGCCCAGGCCCTTATTCATGACCCACCGTGTCTCATCCTTGATGAACCAACCTCGGGGCTTGATCCCCTTCAGATTCTTGAGATCCGTCGTCTAATCAAGGAATTGTCCAAGGAAAAGGCCATTATCTTTTCCACTCATATCCTCCAAGAGGTGGAGGCCTTAGCGGATTGGGTGACCATTATCAACGAGGGACACGTGGTGGCCCAAGGGACCCTTCCCGAGCTGGCCCAAAAGGCCACCGAAGAAACGGTCCTGAGGCTCAAAGTGGACAAGCCCATGGGTTTTGAAGGTCTTTCAGGCGTTAGGGTGGAAGATCTCGGGGCCAGTGAAGGTGGTCATCTGTATCGTTTGTCTAGTCCGAGACCAGGACTTGAGGCCGAGGTAACCAGGCTCATTTGTCAGAAAGGTCGGGTTCTCCTTTCCTTGGAGAGGGAAAGTGAAGATTTGGAGCAGATCTTCTTGAGGTTAGTAGCCAGGCAAAAGGCGGAGGGAGATCATGTCCGGGCTTAAGGCTGTGTTTAAACGGGAATTGGCCGCTTATTTCAATGCCCCTATTGCCTACGTCTTTGCCGTGGTCTTCCTGTTGGTGGCCAATGGTCTCTTCATGACCACCTTTTTCCTCACTGGCCTCTGTGACATGCGGGGCTTTTTCCAGACCCTTCCTTTGCTCTTGGTGGTCTTTATTCCGGCGCTTACCATGCGGCTTTGGGCTGAAGAACGAAAGACCGGGACCATCTCTCTCCTTTACTCTCTTCCGGTTTCAGAGATAAACCTGGTCCTGGGGAAATTCTTGGCTGCCTATCTCTTTACCCTTCTTACCCTGGCCTCTACCTTGATTATCCCGGTGATGCTAAGTGCCCTGGGTGAGCCTGACCCAGGCCCCATCATCGGCGGGTATCTCGGGGCTTCTGGGGTGGCGGCCTTTCTCTTGGCCTTGGGGCTTTGTCTTTCGGCCTTTTTTGAGGATCAGATCGTGGCCTTTATCATTTCGCTGGTCGCCGGCCTGACTACCCTTCTGGCCGGGACCGATTTGGTTTCTTCCTCTATTGATAGTTGGCTTCCAGGGGTGGGTGCTTTTCTCCGCTCAGCCACCGGCCTTATGGTCCATTATTCAGACCTGGCCAAAGGAGTCGTCCCGGTCCGGGATCTTATTTTCTATATCTCTTACACCCTGATCTTTCTCATCATTAATGTTTGGACCATCAAGGGCTATCTCCGCTATTTACATCGTCAAGGGTTCTTCGTTGGGGTCCTCTTCTTGATTGGTATCGGTCTTTTCGGTAATGCTACCCTGGCCAATCTGAGGCTCCCTCGGTTTGACCTGACCGAAGGCAAGATCTATACCGTCTCTCCGGCGGCGAGGAAGGTCCTGGAGAGGCTAGAAGTCCCCATTCAGGTCACTTATTATGTCTCCTCCAAAGACCAATTGCCCACCCCGATGAAAAATATCGCCCGAGACGTGACCGACATCCTCTCCGAATTTGCCGCCTTATCCCCCAAGTTTAGTTTTAAAGTGGTTGACCCCACCAAAAATCCAGCCCTCATTTCTAAGCTGAAGGAAAAGGGCATCGTTCCCTTTGCCGTGCAGACCATCGAGCGTGACCAGGTAAGTGTCCGGCAGATCTATAGCGCCCTCTCTATTGCTTATTTGGACAAACGCGAGGAGATCATCCCTCAAATTGTGCCTCAAAGTCTTTCCACTCTGGAATATGACATTATTTCACGAATTTATAAGCTCACCCTCTCCGAGCCGTTGGTGGTGGCCATACACACCCCAAGCCCAAGTTCTAATCCCTTTATGCCCATGCAGGATCGTTTTCAGATGGTGCGTGAACTCTTAAAGAGTTCGGGTTTTGAAGTGAAAGGGACTCCTATCACCCAAAATGTCGGCATCCCGAAAGAGGCCAAACTCTTGATTGTTCTTGAACCGGAGAAACTCAACGATCGCCAATTATACGAGATAGATCGTTTTTTAAGGAGTGGGCATCCGGTCATCATTGCTGCTCAGGCCTACAAATATTCTTATGGTCCAGGGCCTAACGGAGAGATAGCGGCTACGCCCCTGAGTCAACCACTTTCCATTAATAAACTTCTGAAGGCCTACGGGGTGGAGATCGATGATCGGATGCTCATGGATCAACAGAGTGCGGTCTTGGCTATTTCTAGCGAAAGACAAATGGGCCTCTTTGTCGCTGTGGTCCGTACCCCGGTGCGGTTTCCGATGCAAATCAAGATTTTGCCTCCCCAGATGAACCAGGATCTCTCGGTGACCAGTCAACTCTCGGCCCTACTTTATCTTTGGGGGAGTGCCTTGAAGTTAGATCGTTCTCTTTGGAAAAAAGAAGGCTTAAAAGGAGAGGTCCTTTTCACCTCAAGTCCTATGTCCTGGTTGATGCCTTACAGGCCCGGGCCTTTGACCCCAAAGGATTTACATCCCGGGCCTAAAGATGAAAAAGGCCCCAAGGAATTGGCTATTTTGCTCTCTGGCCGGTTTCCCAAAGCCTTTTCTTCAAGACCAGAATGGCCAGGGGCGAAAAAAGACAAGACCAAGAAAAAGGCCAAAAATAAGGAGGACAAGAAAGAAACTAAAGGTCAAGAGCCGAAGCCCAGCAAGTTGGTCGTAATCGGTTGTAGCGAGATGTTTACCAACTCGACTATTCAGGCCTTTAGTAATGCCGTCTTTCTGGTCAACTTGGCCGAGAGCCTCACCCTCGGGAATGAATTACTTTATATCCGGGCCAAGACCCAGGTTGAACGCTATCTTCCGGAGGTCTCCGATACCCAGAAGTTATTCTGGCGTGTGCTGGTAGTCTTTGGCCCTTCGACCCTATGGGTCATAGCTGGTCTTGGTCGGGCCGTTTATCGGCGTCGGCGGCGGGAAAAGTTCTGGACAAGGAGGGCTAGATGAGAACCTCTACCCTCATCTTCCTGGCCTTGATCTTTTTCCTCCTGGTAGGCGGATATCTCTTTACCCAGCGGGCCAAGGAACCCGGTGTAGAAAGTATCTTTACCACCCTCGGTCAGAAGAAATGGCTTAAAGCCGATAGGATAAAGGTCTTTTTCGACGGCGAAAAGGGGTTTTCTTTGGTCAGAGAACCGGAGACTTGGCTGATTGAGGATGATTTTCCAAAGCCGGCCAGTAAGGTCTTGATCCAAGAATTTTTGAGACAACTGGCCGATCTTTCCGGTGAGAAGCGGGCAGAAGGGGATAAGTTTTTCCCCCGTTTCAAGGTAGGAGACAAAGAGGCCTTGCACATCGTGCTTTATCAAGGGAAGCAAGAGTTGGCCCATATTTTGGTTGGTAAGCGCGGGCCGCAGTGGAACAGCTCCTTCGTTCGTTTAAAAGGGCAAAAAGAGATCTATTTGGTGCCGGTCAATCTCCTTTCTAAGTTTGAGATCTGGTCCGTAGAGCCAGGTTTTCCCAAGGCCAAGGATTTTCTCGACCTCGAAGTCCTTGAGGTCCCGCTGGCCAAACTAAAGACCCTTTCCTTTCGAGGCCAGAAGGTTTCTTGGACCCTCTTGCGTAAGGAAGATCATAAACCCCAAACTTTTGTCCTAAAGATTGGTACCAAAGAAAAGAGACTTTCCTCCGAAGAGGCCGAGAAGTTTCTCCGTCGGCTCTTTCCCCTTTACGCTGAAAAGGTGATAAAACCCGAGGAGTTTAAAGGCAAAAGGGCCACCTTGACCTTCGTCAGTCGGTTGGGGCGGGAGGTAGAGGTCGATTTTGGGGCTTGCCAAAAGGAAAAAGACCAAGAGATATGCCTGGTAAAGAGGCCCCCTTTTGTTTATCGGGTAAATCGGTCCCTTATAGAGGCCTTTTTCAAGCCATCTTTTCCCTAACGTACACACACGGCGCGGATCTGACGCAGATCGGTCTCTCCGGCCAGCACCTTCCAGATACCGTCTTGTTTGAGGGTGAGCATTCCGTTTCGCATGGCGGCGTCCCTTATCTCGTGTACCGGAGCGGCCTTGACGATGAGTTGCCGGATTTCGTCGTTAGCCACTAATAGTTCGTGGATGGCCAATCGCCCGCGATATCCGGTCTGATTACAGTGTGGGCACCCCTTGGGGCGATAGAGGGTGACCCCTTTGAGGTCTTCTTTGGTCAACGGCTTGACCGGATGGGGGCCATATTCGTGGATGAGTTGTTCGATCTCTTCCTCCGAAGGCTGGTAGGGTTCTTTACAGACATTGCACAATCTCTTGGCCAAGCGCTGGGCAAGGATGCCTAACAGGGCATCGGCAAAATTATAGGGGTCCATCCCCATACCTAAGAGCCGGGTGACAGTTTCCGGGGCGCTGTTGGTGTGGAGGGTGGTAAAGACCAGGTGTCCGGTCAAGGAGGCCTCGATCACCGTGCGGGCCGTCTCTTCGTCTCGGGTCTCACCGATCATGATGACATCGGGGTCAGCCCGGAGGAAGGCCCTGAGGACTCGGGCAAAGGTGAGCCCGATCTTGGGTTTGACTTGGACCTGGCGCAAGCCTTCTTGGACAATTTCCACCGGGTCTTCGGCAGTCCAGATCTTTTTGTTCGGTCGATTGATGTAGCCCAGGGCTGCATGTAGGGTGGTGGTCTTACCAGAGCCCGTGGGCCCGACCACCAGGATCAGACCATAGGGCATCTCAAGGAGTTTTTTGAGGCGTTCCAGATTTTCTTCAGAAAGCCCTAGTTGATCAATGGGCATGGCCTCCACCGAGGCCAAGATACGCATGACCACGTCTTCGTTATTTTCGATGGTGGGAATGGTGGCCACTCGGACCTCAAAGGAACGACCGTTTTTCATCTTGAACTTGATCTTTCCGTCCTGGGGGAGGCGCTTTTCGGCGATGTCTAGATTGGCCATGATCTTATAACGCGAGATGAGGGCCCGCTTGTAAGTGTAAGGGATGTTTTTGAAGAGGTGACATTCGCCATCTATCCGCAGACGGACTTGGGCCCCGCGTTTGCCGGTCAGAGACTCGATGTGGATATCCGAGGCCCCACGGCGATAGGCCTCTTCCAGGATATGGTTGGCCAGTTGGACTACGACGCTGTCGGCAATTTCTTCGGTATCTTCACCTTCTTCCTCTTCTTCACTGACTACCTCTAGTTCACCGAGTTCGTCGGGGAGATCAAAATCGGCCTTTCCATAGAAATAATCAATAAATTTGTTGATATCTTCCTTAAGGGCTACCCGGATTTCAAACTCTTCAGCCTTAAGGACCCGACGGATAAGGTCCAGACGAAAGGTATCTGAAGGATCGTCAATGGCCAGGATGACCCGTCCTCCCTCCTCGGCGATAGGGACACAGACGTTTTCTCGAAAAAAGTTTTCTTTGATGCCCTCAAGGCACTCGGGTTTAGGGCCAACCTCCAGTTCATTAAACTCGATAAAGGGATAACCGTAGTAGGTACTTAGGGCCTCACCGATGTCTTTTTTGGAGAGACCAAAATCCTCGATCAGGACCTGTTCTATACTGGTCTTCTTTTCTTCGGCCAGCTTGCGGGCCTCCTCGTACATCTTTTCATTGAGGAGCCCCTTGGTGAAAAGGAGCTGAAATCGACCATATTTTCTCTGCCTTTCGCGGAGCTTACGGACTTTTTCCTCCACGTCCAGGTAATCGGCATTGAAATGATAGGCCTTGCTATAGGCTGCCAAGGCCTTTTCGATGTTCTGAGCCCTTTCGTAGATCTGCCCCAGGAGGTAATTCAGGGTCACGTGGTCTTCGATGGTCACGTTGGGGAGCTCCAAGGCCTTCTGGACGACTTTAGCCGCCTCTTGATACCGGCCAACTTCCATCAACAGTTCGGCCAAATGGCGATAGGCCTCCGGTTCTTCGTACCCTAGGGAGATGAGTTTTTGAAAGGCCTCGATGGCCTCTTCGATAAAGCCACCTTCCTTAAGGGCAAGGGCTTCTTGGAGGGCTCGTTCCTCTGGGGATTCTTCTTCCAAGAGGGGGACCGGGTCAGAGGTCTCTTTTTTATCTTTGAGCTCGGCAATCCGGGCTAGGATCTTCTCCCGTAGGCCGTTGTCACTTTCTTCGTCTAATTGGGCCAGAATTTCCTCATAAGCGGCCAGGGCCTCTTCCACCAGGCCTTGTTCAGCATAAATTTCAGCTTCTTGTAAAGCATGTTCCAACTCAGGAGGCATTTCCTAGCCCTTCGGCCATGATCACCGGATACTCTTCGCCATTGATGATTATCTTCCCCTGATGCTCATCTTTGATAAACTGTGCTTGCTCGGGGATATTCATTGGTTCGCTGTTATCAACGGCAAGAGCCACCCCTTTGTCCTTTTTCCAGAGTAAGAGCAAGAGATCCCCTTCCTGGAAGTCCTTAAGTACCGGGAGCACGATAGAGCGTAGCTCCTCTTCTTCTTTTTGGGCCAATTCACCGGAGAGTTTATTTTTGAGCTTTACAAAGGGGAGAAAGCCCCAGGGGCCGAGGAGGATCTTTAGGGGAAAATGCCCTTTTTGTAAGGCCTCTTGCCAATTATCTTTGATCGGGCCGATAAAGGCCACTTCCTCGGCTGGGACCAAAAATTTCCGAAAAGAAGACTCGCATACATAGGCCGCGGTAAAAGGAGGTTTGGCGGTCTCTTCTTTCGGACGTGAGACCGGGGCAATTATTTTTTTGCCCTTTAATTTTTTGAGGGTATTTTCGGCCAAGGCCTTGAGATCAGGTTGTTTCTCTGGGGGCAGTCTCTGAACCAGGTCTTCTATCTCAGAGATGGCTCGTTGACAGATCCTCTGCCAGGACCTTAACCGACTTGAGCGTTCAAATAGCCAGTTAAAGAGGACAAAGCGCTGATAATCAACGGCCAATTTCTTGATCATCTCATCTAGGATCTTTTCCTCTGAAGGGGCCTTTTCCGGTGGTGAAGCCAGCTTGGCCAGGCCTTTTTTCAAATGAGAGATATAGGGTTTGGCCTCTTTACCATGAATGGTGATCAGGTTTAGGGCCACTATTCCTTGGTGCAAAAAGTGGAGCCATTCCGGCCTGGCCTCATGAGAGCGATCTCGAAGCCAGATCCCCACTTCATGCATGATATCGAAAATCTCATGGATCTCTGGGTCGCTCTTTTGTTTGGCCTCTTCAAGGGCGGTCAAAAATTCAAAACAGTTTTCCGGCGTAAGCTCCCATTCAAGGCTCAGAAGAGCGGCGGCCAGTCTTTCGAGATCCTTTTGGGTCAAGCCCTTTTCGGGGTGAGACTCTTCTTCGGTTTCAAGGAGGTCGTCGATGTTGGGAAAGTCTATGACTTTGGATTCTTCCTCTTCTTTTTCGATGGGCTCAAGCTCGAGAGGGGTTTTTAGAGAATCGTCTTCGACCAAGGTTATTTCCTCTTGTTTGGCCGCCCCGAAGATTTCATCAATGGCCTTTTCCACGGCCAGATCAAATTCTTTGTCATCGGGTAGGTTCATAAGAGCCCTCCTTCAGCCCGCAAGCTTTCCTGTTTGAAGATGTATTTGCGGGCTACGTACTTTACCGTCCTCTTGCTGATCTCCTTGAGGGTCTCAAAGACCCCTATGCCTTTGGTGGCCGAGGCTTCAAAATACGGCGCCTTCAGGTCGCGATTGAGGTCGTTTTCCAATTCTTCAATGGTCAGAATGGGGATGGCCGAGGTGATCAGGTCCCTTTTATTATATTGAAAGACGAGCGGTAATTGCTCCAGGGTAAGATTGTATTCTTTGAGGTTGTTCTTCAGGTCAAGGAGGCTTTCGATATTTTTTTCCCTCCTTTTTCTCAGGGAATCGGCCACAAAAACGATGCCATCCACCCCTTTTAAGACCAATTTTCGAGTAGCCCGATAATGTGACTGCCCTGGAACGGTATAGAGTTGGATGCGAATATTCAGACCGTGGATTTGACCCAAGTTAATGGGCAGGAGATCGAAAAAAAGGGTTCGCTCCCCTCGTGTTTCAATGGTGAGGAGTTTTCCTCGATATTTTTCGCTAACGGCATTGTAGATGTAGAACAGATTGGTCGTTTTCCCGGAGCGCCCCGGGCCGTAATATACTATCTTGCAATGAATTTCGCGTCGGTTGAGATCTATAAGGGCCATCAGCGTTCAATTTTCCGCCAATAAGTCTAAGAGCTCTTGTGCTACTTGATTGACTCGTAAACGGACTAGGCCTAGGGGGATTTCATCGGTGAAGATGGTCACCAGGATGAAATCCTTACCTACTTTGCTAAAGTGGATATTGTCTTTTTTGCCTTTGTGATAAAGGATAGAAAAGTCTTCCTCACCGATTAGTTTGGCGATCTGGGCGGTAGCCCCAAAATTGGCTGCAGCCAAAGCAGCCAGGGAAGTGGTATCTACGCCGTTATCGTTTCCGGAGGCAACGATGACGTTGCCTGCCTCGTCGATCAAAATGGCCAAGGAAACCCCTACGGAAAGTAGATGACTATCGAGGACCTTTTGGAGTTGCTTGGCCTTTTGACTAGTGACCACCATGGTACTCATGACACTTACTTTTTCGGCACATGCCTAGACCCCCTTGAAATTTTTAGAAAAGAGGTCTTCTGACCGAAAGGTAAAGAAAAAATGCTTTGAAGAAAAATTTTTTGGGAATTCAGAATGGATATCTCTAAGAAGCTAGAGAAGATAGAACGTCTACCCACCCTGCCCCAAATCAGCCAGCGCATCCTCAATGCCCTAGAAGAAGAGGTCTCGGCCCAGAAACTAGAAGAGATCATCTCGGAGGATCAATCTCTGGCTGCTCGATTGCTCAAATTGGCCAATTCACCGATTTATCGTGGGTCCCAACCGGTGACCAATCTGAGGCAGGCGGTTGTCCGTTTAGGCACAGGGGAGGTACGTAACGTGGTCCTTACCGCCGCCTTAAAATATATGCTTAAGCCCACCGCCACCTATAAAAAGTTTGATATTACCCGCCTTTGGATCCACGCCTTGGCCGTGGCCCGGGCGGTTTATTTGTTGGCCTCGGAGGAAGGGCACCCTGATCCCAATACGGTCTATACCGCCGGGCTTTTGCATGATATTGGCCGTTTGGCCATAGCCGTCTTTTTCCCCGAGGAGTTTCTTCATATTTTGGCCCTTTGTGAGGCCAAGGGAATTTCTTTTTACGAGGCCGAAAAGGAATTGGGTATCGATCACGCCGCCATCGGGGCTGAAGTGGCGGCGAAATGGCGTTTTTCAGAGGTCTTGATCGAGGCCATTAAATGGCACCATACCCCTAAGAATGATCAAGGGATAAATCAGATGGCCTTTTTGGTCTTTAAGGCCGATATCATCGCCCGCATAGTAGGTCTGAGCCCGGAAGAAAACTTCCCAAAATTACCTAAATGGCCCGCCGGTCTCCCCCTCGATAAAAAAATTCTCTCCAAAATAGTAGCTATTCTCAAGAAAGAGAAAGAAGATTTAATTGCCTCCTGGCAAGACGTTTTGAATGTCTGAGCTCGAAGAATTCCAAATTTAGACCAGAAAATATAAAAAAAAGTATTTGCGTTAACTAGGTAGAGAATTTAAGCGAATTTTTATAAGATTTTTTGAAAGATATGGACCTTTCTTGGTTGACATAAAAAATAAACACTACTAAGGTCGCTTTGTAGCCTAATTATAGGTGTAAAATCCTTCAAGGAGGTAAATAGATGGGTGAAATTAAGAAACACGACACACCAATGGTTGATGAGTTGAAAAAGGGTCCCTTTCCGAGTTTTGTAGATGACATTGAGACTTACGGTGAAAAGCATCAGAAGCAGTGTTGTTTTGATCTCTTGGGGCAGTTGGAGCTTTCTTATAAGCATAAGGAGACCCACTGGAAGCACGGCGGTATCGTTGGTGTCTTCGGTTACGGCGGAGGCGTTATTGGTCGTTATTCCGACCAGCAGGATAAGTTTCCGGCCATCTGGGCCTTCCACACCATCCGTGTCAATCAGCCGGCCTCGAAGTTTTATCATACTTCGGCTTTGCGGAAGCTCTGTGAGATCTGGGATCATCGTGGTAGCGGTATGACCAACTTCCATGGTTCTACCGGTGACATGGTCCTCTTGGGGACGGTCACCGAACAATTGGAACCGGTCTTCTTTGACCTTACCCACCAGATGAATATGGACCTTGGTGGTTCGGGTTCGAACTTGCGTACTCCTTCTTGCTGCGTGGGTAAGGCCCGTTGTGAGTTTTCCTGCCTTGATACGCAGGAGCTATGCTATGATCTGACCATGACCTATCAGGACGAGCTTCACCGTCCGGCCTTCCCTTATAAGTTTAAGTTTAAGATCTCTGGTTGTCCGAACGACTGTGTGGCGGCCATCGCCCGGGCGGACTTTTCTATTATCGGGACTTGGATCGATGACATCCGCATCGACCAAGAGGCGGTAAAGGCCTATGTAGGCGGTGAGCTCAAACCCAACGCCGGTGCCCATGCCGACCGTGATTGGGGTCCGTTTGATATCCAAAAAGAGGTCATTGATCTCTGCCCCACCAAGTGCATGAGCTGGGATGGTAACAAGCTCACCATTAACAATAAGGAATGTATCCGTTGCATGCACTGCATCAACGTCATGCCCGAGGCCCTGCGTCCGGGGACAGACACCGGAGCTACCATTCTGATGGGTGCTAAGGCCCCGATCCTTGAGGGGGCTCAGATGTCCACGGTGATGATTCCCTTTATCCGCCTTGAGCCTCCTTATGACAACCTGAAAGAGATCGTTGAAAATGTCTGGATGTTCTGGATGGAAGAGGGCAAGAACCGTGAGCGTCTCGGTGAGTTGATGCAGCGGGTCGGTCTGGCCAACTTTGTCGAGATCGTCAAGCTTAAGCACATCCCGCAGATGATCCGTGAGCCTCGGTCTAACCCGTACGTCTTCTGGAAGGAAGAAGAGGTTCCCGGTGGATGGAAGCGTGATATTAAGGAATTCCGTAAGCGTCACCCGGCTTAATAAAACAAGAGGGCTCGACCCTCTAAACCATTAAAAAGTTTAAATCGCAAGGAGGTTTAAGTATGGCCAATGAAATCTATGAAAAAATTCAAAACGCCCAATTAGATGAGATCTATTCCAAACCTTACGATCCGGAATTGGGGGAAAAGTTATATAATCCCCAGAAACCGATGGAGAACCGGATTACCGATATCGGTCCTCCGTATTATGCCCAGTTCTTCCCGCCGGTAATCAAAAAGAACTACGGGAAGTGGGTCAAACACGAGATCATTCAAGCCGGTGTGATCAAATACACCAGCGAGACCGGCGATGTCGTATATGTAGTCCGTTGTGGTACGCCGCGTTTGATCACCACCGATCTGATCCGGGATATCTGTGAGCTTGCCGACAAATATTGTGAGGGTTACGTCCGTTGGACCACCCGAAACAACGTCGAGTTCCACGTCACCGATGAAGAGGCCTTGAAGGCCCTGCTTGAGGATCTCAAGAACTTAAAGCACCCGGCTGGTTCTTACAAGCTCCCCGTGGGTGGTACGGGATGCAGCGTGACCAATATCGTCCATACCCAGGGTTGGGTCCACTGTCATACCCCGGCTATCGATGCCTCAGGTGTCGTTAAGTCGGTGATGGACGAGTTGTTTGACTACTTCCAGACCATGAAACTCCCGGCCAAGGTGAGGATCGCCTTGGCTTGTTGCTTGAACATGTGTGGGGCGGTTCACTGCTCTGATATCGCTATCCTCGGTATCCACCGAAAGCCTCCTCTAGTAGAGGATGACCGTCTTGAGGCCGTGTGTGAGATTCCTCTGGCCGTCGCCGCTTGTCCTCTGGGGGCCATTAAGCCGGCCACGGTCGAGATCGACGGCAAGAAGAGGAAGACCGTCCGGGTCAATGAGCAGCGTTGTATGTTCTGCGGTAACTGTTATACTATGTGTCCAGCTATGCCTCTGGCTGACGGTGAGGGTGACGGTATAGCCATCTTGGTCGGTGGTAAGATTTCTAACCGTATTTCTCCGCCGAAGTTCTCCAAGTTGGTCATTCCTTATATCCCGAACGAGCCTCCGCGGTGGCCGACCACGGTACAGACGGTAAAGAAGATCCTTGAGACCTATGCCCAGCATGCTCGGAAGTACGAGCGGTTGGGTGAGTGGGCTGAGCGGATCGGTTGGGAGCGCTTCTTTGAAATTTGCGAGATTCCGTTTACCGAGAAGACCATGGATGATTACCGCTTGGCCTACGATACCTATCGTACTTCTATGCACTTTAGGTTTACCAGCCATGTGGAAATTAAATAAAGGAGGGATTTTTTATGGATATTGAGGAGGTCAAACAGAAAATTATGGAGTTTATGGAGAAAAAGACCAAGTCCAAGTCCAAGATATATCTCAAGGACATGCAGCGGGCTCTACCGGATGTAAAACCGATGATGATCAAAAAGGCGGCTAATGAGTTGGTGCGCGAAGGGAAGCTTGAGTATTTCTCCACTGGTAGTACCGTGATGTACGGGATACCGGGTAGAGGTCAGGCGGTAGAATAGCCTCTAAAGGGCCGGCGCAAGCCGGCCCTTTTTATTTTCCTGCCTAAGTACTTTCCTTGTCTGGCACGCAAAATACCAACTTACATCTGAGGGGAAATTGACAGAAAGGAAGAAACTGGCGGCCCCACCGGGACTCGAACCCGGGTCTCTGGCGTGAGAGGCCAGTATCCTAGGCCGCTAGACGATGGGGCCTTGAGTGAGACATAAATTAGTAGACCCTAAAGAGGGTGTCAAGAAGGAGCCAGGACCAAATTGTCACGATGGATTACTTCTTCCTGGGCAGAACCTAAGCGTTTGAGCGCCTCGCTGCTGTGGCAACCGATGATCTGTTTGAGTTCTTCCGAAGAATAGTTAGTGAGCCCTAGGGCTATGGTCTGACCCTTTTCATCCCGGCATTCCACACAGGCCCCGCGAGGAAAGGTCCCCTCTACCTTTTTGATCCCGGCGGGGAGAAGGCTTTTTTGTCTCTCGCGCAAGGCAATGACCGCCCCTTGATCAATGATCAAGGCCCCCACCGGTCTTTGATGATAAGCAATCCAGAATTTTCTTGCGGAAAGAGAGCGTTCTTCAGGAGCAAAGAAAGTCCCTATCTCTTCACCGGCAAAGATCTTTTCTAGGATCAAAAATTCTCTTCCCGGAGCAATAATCATGGGGATACCTAGGGCGGTGACCATTTTGGCTGCCCTGATCTTGGAGACCATCCCCCCGCGTCCAAATCGCCCAGGTCTTTTCCCCGCCATTTTTTCGATCTTTGGATCTATGTTGGTCACCAAACTTACCCGAGGGGCCTCTGGGTCTTCTCGGGGGTCTCTTTCATAAAGGGCATCCACATCGGAGAGACAGACCAAGAGATCGGCCCCGACTAGGCCGACCACCATGGCCGCTAGGAGATCATTGTCTCCAAATTGAATTTCTTCCACCGCTACCGTGTCATTTTCATTGATGATAGGGATAAGGCCCCATTTAAGCAGGGTTTCCAAGGTATTTCTGGCCAAGAGATACCTCTTGCGGTCTTCCAGATCCGTGCGGGTGAGCAAGACTTGAGCCACCTGTTGGCCATATCGTTCAAAGGCCTCTTCATAGGCCTGAATAAGGCTTGCCTGACCGGTAGCGGCCAAGGCCTGTTTTTCAGTCAAAGAAAAGTCTTTTTTGGGAAGACCTAATTTTTTTCGTCCGCAGGCAATGGCCCCGGATGAGACCAGCAAGACCTCATAGCCCTGGCGTCGAAAACGGGAAAGCTCAGCGGAGAGATTGTCGATGACCGCCCGAGAAAGACCGTCCTCTCCGGTGATGACCGCACTGCCGACTTTGACCACCAAACGACGTACTTTGGAGAGATATCGAGACCTAATGTTCATTTGGCGCAAAATCTGCAGTTTTTTGTAATAAACGCCAGAGCCCTTCTAATAATTCTTTAATCCCTTCTCCGGTAGCGGCAGAGATAAGATAAACTGGAAGACCTTTTTCTTCAAAGGAAGACTTGATCGGAACAAGTTTTTCCCTTTCTGATACCAAATCGATCTTGTTTAGGGCGATGGCCGCAGGCTTTTCCAAAAGGGCAGGGTGGTAATGTCTCATTTCCCGTTGTAATAACTCGAAGTCCTCGAAGACCTTTTCGTATTTAAAGGCCTCCAGGACGTAAAGGAGCACCCGGGTGCGTTCGATATGGCGAAGGAATTCGAGCCCAAGGCCAGCCCCTCGATGGGCTCCCTCGATAAGGCCTGGGATATCAGCCACGACAAAGGTTCGGTCCTCAGAGAGTTTTACCACTCCGAGGTTAGGGGTTAGGGTGGTAAAGGGGTAATCGGCTATTTTGGGCCTGGCCGCCGAGATCCTCGAAAGAAGGGTCGATTTTCCGACATTGGGGAGCCCCACCAAACCCACATCGGCGATGATCTTGAGCTCAAGGATGAGCCACCTCTCTTCACCGGGTTTTCCGGGTTCGGCAAACCGTGGGGCTTGTCGGGTAGGAGTAGCAAAATGGGCATTTCCTCGGCCTCCTTTGCCTCCCCGGGCGACCACGAAACGTTCTCCGTCACGGGTAAAATCATAGAGTATCTCTCCGGTCTCTGCGTCTCGGACGACCGTGCCTAAGGGGACTTTGAGGATGAGGTCGCGACCATCACGGCCTTTCATCTTTTTGCCCATCCCCGGGCGGCCATTTTCCGCCTGAAAACGGGTGCGATAGTGAAAATCATAAAGGGTATGGAGATGTCGAGAGGCCTCAAGGATGACATCTCCCCCGTCTCCACCGTCTCCCCCATCTGGCCCCCCTCTGGGGACATATTTTTCCCTTCGGAAGCTCACACAGCCGTGGCCTCCGTCTCCGGCCTTGACGTAAATCTTTACCTGATCCACAAAACGAGACATAGACAAAGGAAACCAGAAGGCCGGGGCTTCGACAAGGAGATTATCTTAACCGAAGGACATAATAAGCCAATTTATCAAAGAGGATGGTGATATCGGAATTTTCGATCACTACGTGTTGGGGGTGTTGAAGGGTAGTGGAGGCAAAATTGAGGATCCCCCTGATCCCTACTTTGATAAATCGATCGGCTACTTCTTGTGCTGCCTCTGAAGGTGTAGCAATGACCCCTATTTCGACCTGGTGTTCGCGTACCACATAGGGAAGTTGTTCGATAGAGTAGACATACACGTGATTGATCACCTGGCCGATCTTTTTTTCGTCCACTTCAAAGGCAGCCACAAACCTAAACCCTCTTTTAGAAAGTAAGTCATAAGAAAGTAGCGCCCTTCCCAAATTTCCTACCCCGGCCAGGATCATGGGCCATTCTCGATCTGTGCCCAGGATACGGCGGATGTGTTTTAAGAGACCCGGGGCCGAATAACCGACACCGCGGACACCAAATTGACCGAAATAAGAGAGATCCTTCCTTAATTGGGCCGAGTTGACCCCACAGGCCCTGGCCAATTCTTCTGAACTGATCAGTTCCCGACCTTCTTGGATGAAACGTTCTAGGGCCCGAGCATAAATGCCTAAACGATAGATGGTAATTCCTGAAATCTTGAAATCGGTCATTTTAAAAAAGAAACGATCTAGGCTTTTACCCAGAGACCTAAGAAAATTCAAAGTCTAAATTATTTTACATTTTTTACAAGTAAGCCCTATCTTTTTCAAGAATTCTCAAAAGGAGCATAGATAGCCACCCAAGCCGCCTGGCCGTAAGAGAGCCCCCCATCGTTTAGAGGGATATTTTCTGGAAGGAGGGGCCTCAGGCCGAATTCAATGAGATACCGACAAAGGGCCTCGGTCAGGAGGGCATTTTGGAAACACCCGCCGGAGAGGAGCACTTTTTTTAGACCGGTCTCTTGGGCCAGGAGACAAAGGCCCTTGGCCAGGCCTTTGGCCAGGCTTAGATGAAAAGAGGCGGCGATCTCTGAGGGCGGGGTCCCTTGGCGGTAGTCCTTAAGCAGGTTTCGAAGAAGAGTTGAGGTCTCCCACACCAATTTTTTTCCTCTTTTTATTAAAGGGAGAGGATAGGTTTTGATGGTCTCGCCTTTAGCGGCCAAGGCCTCAAGACGCATGGCCGCTTCTCCTTCATAATGGTTTACAAGTGAAATCCCTAGGATGGCCGCCACGGCATCGAAGAGCCGACCAGCGCTGCTGGTAAGAGGGGCGTTAAACCGACGCCTTATCAGGTGAAAGACAAGCGCGGTCTTTTCCCGGGGTATTTTGGGGAGGAGCTCGGCGGAAAGCTCCAGGGCCTTCTCTTTACCAAGGGCACTCAGAAGGTAAGAAAGGGCCATACGCCATGGTTCCTTAGCCGCAGCGTCTCCTCCGGGTTGGGGCACTTCTTCAAGGTGCCCAAGGCGTTTTACCTTATCCTGGCCAATAAGAAAGACCTCGCCTCCCCAAATATGGCCATCCTCACCGTAGCCTAAGCCATCGAGGACCAAGGCCAACAAAGGGGGCTTAAGGCCTCTTTCGGCCATAGTGGCCAGGGCATGGGCCACGTGGTGTTGGACCCGAAGGAGGGGAAGACCGCGAGCCTTGGCCCACTCCTCTGCCAATCTGGTGCTCATGAATTCCGGGTGGAGGTCACAGACCAAAATTTCTGGCTCAAAGTCCAGGAGTTTGGCCAGATGGTGAAAGACGGCCTCAAAG
>Ga0256914_1001472_pt1 | contig 21152 bp, 15 predicted proteins | sample HulkmetaG_FD_191571 | JGI IMG/M metagenome (GOLD analysis project Ga0256914, IMG submission 191571) | Hydrothermal chimney microbial communities from Main Endeavour vent field at the Juan de Fuca Ridge, Pacific Ocean - Hulk | ecosystem: Environmental > Aquatic > Marine > Hydrothermal vents ... | reverse complement strand
CGGAAGAACGCCCTGGCCCAGGTGGGCTACTGGAGCCTGGACATGGTCACCGAAGACATCGACATCTCCTGGAAGCTCCAGCTCGCCGGGTGGGAGATCCGCTTCGAGCCCAACGCCCTCTGCTGGATTCGTATGCCCGAAACCATTTCCGGGCTCTGGAAACAGAGGCTCCGCTGGGCCCAGGGCGGGGCCGAGGTCCTCCTCCGCCGCTTCCCCGATGCGGTCAGGTGGCGCTCCAGGAGGATGTGGCCCATCCTCCTGGAATCCCTCTCGAGCATCTTCTGGAGTTATTCCCTGGCCGCCACAATCGTCCTATACCTGGCGGGAAAGGCCTTTTCCCTGCCCTCCGCCGTGAAGATGGGGACTTTCCTCCCCTCCTGGCCGGGAGCCGTCCTCGCCCTTGCATGCCTGGTACAGTTCGGAGTCAGCTTCTTCCTTGAATCCCGTTACGAAAGACGCCTGGGGAGGTATTTCTTCTGGATCGTCTGGTACCCCCTGGCCTTCTGGCTCATCAACCTCCTCACCCTGACAGCAGGTTTCCCCCGGGCTCTCTTCAAGAAGAAAGGCACCCGGGCCGTCTGGACGAGCCCCGACCGGGGCTGGGCCTGAAGGAGTAAACCCCATGGACGACATCATCATCGACGACTGCCGGGCCTTGCCCAAGTCCCGGAGATGGATGTCCAGGACCCTGACGGGCCTGTTCTGGGGGTTCTTTCTATACCTCCTCCACCCCCTCTTCGAGCTGGTCCCGGCCTTCCTCGGGGGAGAAGGGGAAGGGAAGGACGGCCCCTCCCCGGCCTGGTTCCTCCTTTCCTACCTTCTTTTCCTCGCCGGCATCGCCCTCCTCTTCCAGGCATGGATCCTATACGAGAGGAGCCTGGGGAAGATGGAGATGGAGAAAAGGACCCTTCCGGCCGGAGAAGATCCTCCCGGCCCCCGGGAGGGAGAGGCGGAGGCCCTGGAGGAATTGCGGATAGGGAAAGTCCTTCAACTCCGGCACCACCCCGACGGGAGGCTGGCCGGAGTGAAGAGACTCGATCCCTGCGCATGAAGCACGATCCTCCCCGGGCCGGGAGATCCGTCCGGCCCGGGGGGGGAAGATTCGGCCCTTATTCCCGGGAGAGTACGGCCCCGTCACTGGTCTGGACTCCGAGCTTCACCGCAGGAGAAGCCTGGACCCATTGGAAAAAGACCTCCGGGAAGAAGGGGATCCGGGAAGCGGGGGGAATGAAAAACCTCAGTTCCCCTTCGCCCTTGGGGCCCGTCAGGGCGGGCACGGCGGCGGCGATATTCGTATAGAGGAAACATCCGGGCGCTCCAAGGACACCCAGGTCCAGGGGAAGGGGAACCCCCAGGAAGACCTTGTTCGAGTTCCCTGCGAGCAGGAAGCACGGACTGGAAGGAACACCCCCGGAAAGAGTGATGCGGAACTCCTCCCCGAAGATCGGAGGCTCTCCGACTCCGATCCGCCCGCGGCAACCCTTCCCAAAGGAGGAAAAACGGAGAAGGGGAAGGATTCGAACCTCCAAGGAGGCCCGGCACTCGTTCCGGGCCCATCCCCGGGAACGAACGGAGAACCCCAGGGAGAGAGGAAGGGAGAGGGGGACCCCCTTCCTGAGGCGGAGAGGGATTTCGGTGGAAAGGGAGAAGTTCCCCTCGCCTGGGGATTTCTTCCAATCCCCGAAGACCGCCGAAGCCGATCCTCCGGGAGGGATCTTCCCCTGGAAGGAAATCCTTGCCAGGACCGAAATATCGCTCCCGGCCAGAAGGGTCGCCCGGAAACCCGCCGGCCCGGGGCGATTCCTGGAGCGGACGGTGCCGGCCTCTCCCGGGATCGAGAAGGATTGGGAGGACCAGGCTGACCCCTTCAGTTGGAAACCAAGGTTGCCCCCCGGAATCGCCCTGAAGAGAGCCCCGGCAGCGGCTCCGTTCCCTGCTGCCTGGACCAGGAGGGTTTTCGGGGCAACGATCGGTCCCGGAGGGATGCGGCTCTCCTGGAAATGACGGGAAGCCCGGGCGAAGACGCCGGGACCGTCCAGTGCGGATACTCGAAAGGTCACCCCCGTCTGGGCGGAAAGTCCCCCGGCGAGGAGAAGAGTGAAAGAAAGAACCCACTTCACGGCAAACCTCCTTCGGCTCGAGCCTCCCCAACCAGGTCCTATTCTCCCCCAAGAAGAGGTCTTTTGGGAAGGGGCGGCACCGGAAAGGGCTCCTTCCCTCCGGGAGGGCCTGAAGTTTCCTTCCTTCTTCCCGCCGGCCCCGGGCGACCGGGGCCCGGCTCCGAGGGCCGGGCCCCGGTCGCCCGGGGCAAAGGCTCACTTCGCATAAAAAGAGAATCGGTGGGCGAACCCCAGGGAAAAGGCGGACGCCTTGGTGAACTGGAAGGGCTGGAAATACAAGGGAACCCCGACCAGGGCCGGCACATTGGGGCAGGGACCGCCCTTACGAAAGTCCTTCCCGGTCTGTGGATCCAACTGGCCGGAGGCGAAGAGGAAGAACCGTTTCAAACTCAACTCCCAGTTCCCCGAAACCCCGGGAATGGGAACGCCCACGGGGCTCGGATTCCTGGATGCGGCCAGGAAGATCAAGTAACCGGCACCGCCCTTTCCCGCGATGTCCCAAGAGTAGGTCTTGCCGATCTTCCTGTCCCCCCTGAAGGCGAAGACCGGCCCAGGTGCGGGGACGATCCTGACGTTGTCCAAGTGTACGACCACGTCTGTGGCGTAGTAGGTCCTTTCGAAGGTGATCTTCAGGACCACCTTCCCTCCAGTGGGAAGGACCACCCTGGAGGCGATCTGCTCGGTCATGGCGTCGGGCGCGTAGATATAACCCCGCTTTGCGGGGCGGGTCTCCACCAGTTTCCCGCCCAGATAGAACCGAACCGTGCCCCGGTCCACGTTGGTCAAAGTGGAAGCGCGGGAGTGAATGATGTCCGCCGAGACCTGGAGAGGGATCCCTGCCGGCAGGACGAGAGTCTGCTCCAACACCACCAGAGGATAAGGCTTGGAATAGCCCGGAGCTCCTCCCGGGCGGCACTCGAAGGCCTTGTCCATCCGCTTGATTCCTTTCCACACGAAATCCGCCACCTTGGGATAGTGGAAAGGCTTGAAGGAGACCTTCCATCCCAGGGGAAGGTTGTTGGCCCCCACCTGGGAGAAATCGCCGTTCTTCACGAAGTTGACCTGCCCGGGCAGGGTGGAGCCCGCCGCCAGGGCGGCTGCGAGGAAGAGGACACAACAGGTCTTTCCCATGGAACACCTCCAGAAAACCCACGGAAAGAATTGAAGAATGAAAGGGAGAAGAATGAAGTAGACCGGCAAGGCCGAGTCCCGGGGACCATCCAAGATACTCTCCTTCCGCCGGGGAAAAACCTCCCCCAACAAATTCCTTACGCCTCCCGTCTCGAAACCGCCCCTTCTCTTCAGGGAGTGAGGTTCCGGTGGTCTACTTCCGGCGGTCCTTCCGGGCCACCAGGTCGCCTGTGTCGGCTCTTTCGTCCTTTTCTACCTTCACCTTCTTCTTCACGAGTACTTTTCCCGTGGAGGGGTCCTCCACGGCCAGGTCCCAGGTTCCCGGGGGAACCTCCTCCAGGAGGAAACGGCCGTCAAGTCCTGTCCGCACCTCCGGAACTCCCGGGGATGGGATCAAGGGGGCCATCCTCCTTCCCGATCCGGCGATGGAGACCATCATCCTTACGGAACGGAACATCCCCCCACGGCCCAACCGGACCCGGAGTCCCGGGAGGGGCCGGCCCCCCTCGTCCAGGACCCGGCCGGCCACGGCGCCCGAAGGAATCGAAAGGTCTTTCCGGAAAACCCCGCCCTCCGGACCGAGGATGATCTCCTCGGAGGATTCCACGGCGCAACCGGCCCTGCCCCAGGAAAGGCGGTACTTCCCCGGATCGATCCCTTCCAGGGAGTAGGACCCGTCGATCTTGGTCCGGACGGTCCTGCCGAAGGGCAGAGAAGCCCCTGGAAGAGAGATCCTGACCCGGGCACCTTCGACAGGACCTCCCCTCCCCGCCACGACGCCTTCGATCCTCCATCTCGGGGGAGAAAGGATCTCCAAGGCAGCCGTCTCCCCCTCTCTCACCTGAACCACCCAAAGAGGGTCTTTCTTCTTCCGCCCGGGAACCGTCATTCCCATCATGACGGGCCCGCCCATGCCGAAATCCACGGGTAGCCCTCCCCCGAGTCGGACCTCGTAGGTCCCGGGAAGGAGGTGTTCTTCCCGGGCCAGGCCCGAGGCATCGGTGACGAGCTGGAAGGAGACCTTCCCTCCCTCACGGGCCGTCCCCTTCCTGGTGACCTGGAGAGAGGCTCCCTTCCTTGGACTCCCGTCCCTCTCCCTGACCTTGATCAAGAGGGTCCCTCCCCGGGTCAGACGAAGTTCCAGCCTTTCCTCCCCTCCCGGTACCAGGGAGACAGGTCCTCCACTCCCCCGGGTATAACCCTTCAGAGAGGCCGTTACGCTCCATTCTCCCTGGGAGAGGCCCTGGAGCCGGCAAAGCCCATCCGCCCCGGTCTTTCCCGTCCGTGTGGAATCGGTGGAGAAGAACAGGGGAAGCATTCCGCCGGCGGAGCGAAGCCACTCCTCCTTGACCCCCGCCTTTCGGAGGAGAGGAAGAAACCCCTTCCTCCCGTCGGAGGCCCCGGCCTCCTTGTCCGCCCTGACCCGGACTCCTTCCAGGGGGCGCCCTTTCCCGTCCAGGACCCGAACCACCAACTCGGCAGGCCGGGACACCCGGAGGACCCCGAGGTCCACCCCTTCACCTTGGCGGAGTTTCCGGACTACCGGCTCGGAGAGGAGCCCACCTTTCGTGCCCGCCGCAAAGATCCACACCCCGGGCCGGAGGCCTTCCAAGCGGAAGAAGCCCGGTTTCTCCCTCCCCCCGGCGACCTTCCTCCCTCCATCGAAGGGGATCCTGGCTCCCTTCACCCAGAAGGAAGCAAGTGGCCGGCCCTGGAAATCCACGACCCGGCCCCTCACGGAGCAACCCTTTCCGAGGATCACCAGGACTCCCTGGTCCCCCGGTTTCACCCGGTCCACCCTCTTTCCCAGGAACCCCTCGGCTTCCACGCGAAGGCGAAAGGAAGCCTCTTTCTCCAGGCCTCCGATCCGAAAGCGGCCGGCTTCGTCGGTCTCGGCCGATTCCTCCTGGCTGATCCAGGTCATGGAGACGGACCCGCCTTCCTGGAAACGTTCCAGCTGGACACGGGCACCTTTCACGGGCTTCCCCGCACCGTCCAGGACCCTGCCCGCCACGGAGAGCCCCCGGGTCAACAGGAAGTCCACTTCCAAAGGGTAGAGGGAAGGCACCACCTCCACTTCCCGGAAGGCGAGAGCATAGCCCTGGGCGTCCACGAGGAGTTTCACCTTCCCCGGAGGAAAGCCCGGGAAGGAGAACCGCCCCATCTCGTCGGTCTTCACCGGGGCGGCCCGGAAGGAGCCCGGTCCCAGGGCGGAAAGAGAAGCCCCTTTCACAGGCCTGCCATCCTCGTCGGTCACTCGGCCCCAGACCTGGGTTCCCAGCTCCAAGACCAGGTCGGGGACTTCCTGAAGACCCTTTTCCTTCTTCAGGGTCACCCGGACCCGTCCGGGAACGTAGCCCTTCGCCGCGGCCGTCACCAGGAGCCCTGCCCGGGAATCCCACCGGCCCGACTCCAGGGGGATCCTCCATCTTCCGTCCGGCCCGGTCCGCCCTTGTGCGAGAGGTTTGCCGCCGAAGGAGAGGAAGAGGGGAAGGAACCCGGGAGGAGCCTGGTCCACCCGCACTCTGGCACCGGGAAGTCCCCCACCACCGGGCCCGAGAACCCTTCCGGCAAGGACCGGACCCGTCTCCCCGGTGGGCCGCACCCCGGGCAGGGCCCGGCGGAGCCCCTTCTCTCCGGCAGAGACCTTCTTTCCCTCCGCCCCATCCTCTTCCCCTTTTTGGGCGATCCCCCGGGGTGGAACAGGAGGCCGGGCTTCCCCCCTTCCCTCCTCGCTTCCGGCCCAAGCCGGCCGGTCGGCATCGGGCAGTACACCTCCCCCCCCCAAGAGGAACCATCCACCCAAAGCGATGAGGAGGAAGAGGGCGAACAGGGAAAGGCCGCGACCTTTACTCATGGAAACCTCCTGGACCCGAGGAAAGATACTTTCCTTACGGAAGGGTAGGCAGGACCGTTTGCCCGAAAACCACCGGCCGTCTTCTTCCGGGGGCACCCGGGCACCTTGCCGCCCCCCCTCCTTTCCATTACCTTCTACTTTCCGCCTTCATCTTCCCCTCGGAGTACGGGGGGAAGTTCGGGGTGGAAGCGAGATTTCGAAAGAAAGGACCGCCGGAATGGATTCCCAAGGGAGAACCACGGACCTCCTTTCCGGGAAACCAGATTCCACCAAGCCCTGGAGGACCCGAAGCCCCGGCCTGCTCCTCCCCTCCCTTCTCCTCCTTCTCCTCCCGGCCGGTTGCTCTCCCACCCCTTCGGTGAACGAGGACCTCCCCCGGGGAACCGCCCGGATCCCGGCGGAAGGCCCCTACCACCACCCTTACAGCGGAATCACCTTCCCCACCATCCTGGCCGGGTGCCCAAGGGAAAGCCTTTCTTCGCTCACATCCTCCGGGTCGGCCGTTTCCGCCACATACGATTCCTGGAACCTCTTCGCCAGGCTTTCGGTCCGCCTGGATCTCTTCCCCAGGGGAAAGGAGGGACATCCTCTCTCCCTGGAGGAGCAGTTCCGGGAGACCCTGGGGAGCTACCTGGCACGGACCGAAGGAGCCGTCCCCGTCGAGGAGGAGGAAGTGGAACTCTCCAGGGAGGACGGAAGGGCCTCGGGAAAGTCCGCCAGGATCTGTTACTCCGCAAGGATGGACGGGTGGAAGAGGGAGGTCTGCACCCGGATCTTCCTCTTCGCCACGGATCACTGGTTCATCCTCTACAGGATCACCTACCCCTCCTCCCAGGAGACCCGGGTCCAGGGGAAGATCCGCAGGGTCCTCCAGGATTTCCGGTGGAACGTGCACACTTGAGTCACCCTCCCGCTGATCCCGGTTCCCGTGAAGGTCCCAAGACCGGGAGGGTGTCTCGCTCCAATCCACCCTTCTCCCCACGGGGTGGATTCACCGGGGAACCCAGGGCATAATCGGGGCTCTCGAGGATTTTCTTCCCCACTTCGGACCAAATCTTTTCTTTTTTGTCCTTTTTCTCGACCCCCCGAAACCGACAGGAGTTTCCCATGAGAAAGACCCTTTGGATCCTGGCTCTTCTCGCCGCTTCCGCCGGCGCACAGAGTACCGTCACCGTGCCTCCCGGCATGGCCACCCAGGAAGGAAGCGGGTTCTTCTACAGGATCGGCCAGTATACCCTGGCCCGCCAGCAAGTCGTCTACTCCAGCAAGGTGATGCCCAAGGCCCCGATCACCATCAAGTCCTTCAGGATCCGCAGGGACGCCAAGATGTCCCTGGCCTACCAGGCCCACAAGACCAACATCGAAATCTACATGAGCAACAACACCACGGAGCCCGGTCCCGGCTACTCCTACGGTTGGGCCACCAACAGGGGCGCGGACTTCATGAAGGTCATGAACAAGAAGATCGTGGACTGGCCGGCCCTTCCCAAGCCCGTCACGCCGCCTGCTCCTTTTACGGTGAAGTTCGTTTTGGACAAACCCTTCACCTACAAGGGAAAGGCGTTCCTCCTGGAATTCGTCTCCACCACCCTCCCCTCGTACCCCAGGAACTACTACACCTGGTACGCCGACGCCGAGTCCACCTACGTTCCCGGCTACTATCCCACGGGCGGAAAGTACAAGTCTTTCGGCACGGGGTGTCCCTCCACGTTCAAGGCCAAGGGTATCCCCACCTACATCGGCGGCGGCTGGAGGGCCTGGGGTGACTCGGGTGTCTCCAAGAAGAAGCTTCCCGCCCTGGACATCGTCGGTGTGAGCGCCACCAAGTGGGGCTCCCAGAACCTTCCCTTCGACCTGGGCCCCCTGGGCGCCCCGGGGTGCAAGCTCTACACCGACCTGGTCATGGCCTTCACGGGCTTCACCGATCCCGCATCGACCAAGGGATATGTGGATTTCCGCAAACCTCTCATCCCCTACGACAACAACCTGGTCGGCTCGGAGATCTACGATCAGCTCGTGGTCCTGGATCCCTCCTTCAACGCCCTGGGTGTCAGGATGAGCGCTCCCATCAAGGAGACTCTCGGAACGGGGTTCCGGGTGCCCATGAAGGGCCTCTCGGTCTTCAACTACCACTACAGCTCCACCTGGCACCCCTTCGACCTCGGCATGAACTACGCCACCGACAGGGGCCCCTTCATCCTGGTCCTGGAAATCACCTACTGATCCAGGATCGGGCCGGACCCGGGCCGCCCCGGGAAGGGCCGGCACGAAAGGGCGGGACGGTCCCCGCGAGGGATCGTTCCGCCCCTTTCTTCCTCCTCTGGAGCCGAGGTCCTCCAGGGGCTACCCTGAAAGGTTGCCTCCCCCCACCGCAGGTCCAGGAAGAGTCGTGGACTACGTTCTCGGAATCTCCGCCTTCTACCACGATTCGGCCGCCGCCCTCCTGGGCGACGGGCGGATCCTGGCCGCCGCCCAGGAGGAACGTTTCACCCGGGTGAAACACGATCACCGCTTCCCCGTCCACGCCGTGGGCTGGTGCCTCGAAGAAGCGGGCATCGACCCCTCGGACCTCTCGGCAGTGGCCTTCTACGACAAGCCCCTCCTCAAGTTCGAAAGGCTCCTGGAGACCTGGCTCGCCGTGGCCCCCGCCGGGTTCCGGGCCTTCTCCAAGGGCCTTCCCCTCTGGCTCAAGGAGAAGCTTCACCTTCCCAGGCTGATGGACCGGGGACTGGGGGGCCGTTACAAGAAACGCTACGTCTTCCCCGAACACCACGAGTCCCACGCCGCCTCGGCCTTCTTTCCATCCCCCTTCGAAAGAGCGGCCATCCTCACCATGGACGGCGTGGGGGAATGGGCCACGTCCTCCTTCGGGGTGGGAGAGGGAAAGGAGATCCGCCTCCTGGGGGAACTCCGCTTTCCCGCCAGCCTGGGCCTTCTCTACTCGGCCTTCACCTACTACTGCGGATTCCGCGTCAACAGCGGGGAATACAAGCTCATGGGCCTGGCCCCCTACGGGGAACCCCGCTTCAAGGACCTGATCCTGGAGAGGCTCCTGGACCTGAAGGAGGACGGCTCCTTCTCCATGGACATGTCCTTCTTCCACTACCACAAGGGCCTGACCATGACCAGCGGCAGGTTCCACAGGCTCTTCGGAAGGCCACCCCGGCCTCCCGAAGGCCCCCTGGAGCCCTTCCACATGGACGTGGCCGCAAGCATCCAGAAGGTGACCGAAGAGGTCGTCCTGAAGATGGCCCGCCACGTGGCCAGGGAAACGGGAGAGCGCAACCTTTGCCTCGCCGGCGGGGTGGCCCTCAACTGCGTGGCCAACGGGCGACTCCTTCGGGAAGGCCCCTTCGAAAACCTGTGGATCCAACCTGCCGCCGGAGACGCAGGAGGTGCCCTGGGGGCGGCCCTCTTCACCTGGCACCAGCTCATGGAGGGCCGGCGCACCCCCAGGCCCGAGGACTCCCAGGAGGGTTCCCTCCTGGGGCCCTCCTTCTCCACGGAGGAGATCGAGGCCTTCCTCCGGGGGAAGGGGGCCGTCTGGACCCGGTTCGACCGGGAAGAACGGCTCCTGGACCGGGTCACGGAGGCCCTCCTGGAAGAGAAGGTCGTGGGATGGTTCCAGGGCAGGATGGAATTCGGCCCCCGGGCCCTGGGTTGCCGCTCCATCCTGGGTGACCCGAGGAGCAGGAAGATGCAGAGCGTCATGAACTTGAAGATCAAGTTCCGGGAGTCCTTCCGGCCCTTCGCCCCGAGCGTCCTGAGGGAAGAGGCCCACGAGTGGTTCCAGGTCGAGGAGGGCACGGAAAGCCCCTACATGCTCCTGGTGGCGCCCGTCCATCCGGGTGTCCGCCTTCCCGTGAAGGATGAATTGCAGGCCAAGAAGGGCCTGGAGAAACTTGGCATCCCCCGCTCGAAGATCCCCGCCGTGACCCACGTGGACTTCTCCGCCCGCCTCCAGACGGTGGACGAGAGGCGTCACGGAAGATACTATCGGTTGATCAGGCGGTTCTTCCAGAAGACCGGTTGCCCCCTCCTGGTGAACACCAGCTTCAACGTCCGGGGGGAACCCATCGTCCTCTCCCCGGAGGACGCATGGAACTGCTTCATGGCGACCAACATGGACATACTGGTCCTGGAGGACCTGGTCCTGGAAAAGAAGGCCCAGCCCGGAGCCAGGACCTTTCCCGTCGACGAGCACCTGGCCCGTTTCCGGCCCGACTGACGAGGTGAACCGTGGCCCTGGCCGAATTCGACTGGTCCCCGGCCCCCGGGAAACTCAGGACCTTCGGGGCCGCCCTGGCCGTCCTGGCCGCGGCCCTGGGAATCCTCCTCCATCTCTGGGGCCGGATCGGTCCGGTTCCCGCCGCCCTCTCGGCGGCCCTGGGAATCTCGGCGGGCGCGGCGGCCCTCTTCAGGCCATCCCTCCTCCGCCCCCTCTACATTCTCCTCCAGATCCCGGCCTGGCCCGTCGGCCTCCTCGTGGGGCACCTGGTCCTGGCCTTCATGTTCTACCTTGTCCTCACCCCCCTGGGACTCCTGCGGCGGGCCATGGGAAAGGACCCCCTGGGCCTGGCCCGGAAGGAATCCCCCCGAAGCTACTGGATCCCACGGCGGGCCCACCACGAAAGAGACCGGTATTTCCGGCAATTCTGAGCGTCATGACGGAAGAACCCGAAAAGGACGATTTCAAGGAAGCTATCGGGGGCAAGCGCCGGGGCATGATCCCGGAGTTCCTCGCCTTCCTCTCGGCCAACAAGAAGTGGTGGCTCCTTCCCATCCTGCTGGTCTTCCTTCTCCTGGGAGTCTTTCTCTTCCTCTCCGCCTCGGGCCTGGCACCCCTGATCTATCCGCTTTTCTGATCCGGCCATGAGGGTGAAAGCAAGGATCCCGGTCCTCCTCTCCGGAGCCGCTCTCACGGCCGGCGCCTTCCTGGCGGATCCCCTCTTCGGAGGCACCCCCGGCTTCGGGGTCGCCCAATGGGGAGCCCTCCTTGCGGGCCTCTCTCTCCTCCTCCTCGGCCTGGCGGGAGGCTGGAAGAGGTTCCTCCTCCTCCTGGGTTCCCTGGCCTTCTCCCTCCTCCTCTGCGAGGGAGTCCTCCACCTCCTCTTCAAGCCCTGGTTCACCACCCTCTACCGGCCCGACCCGGTCCTCCTCCACGAACTCGTCCCCGGTGCCTTCAAGATCTATCGCCGCCTTCCCGTCAACGGCGGCAGGACCGTCCCGGTCAGGGTGAACTCCCTCGGTTTCCGCGGAGAAGAATTCCGCCCTTCGAAGGACCGTTTCCGGATCATGGTCTACGGAGACTCCTTCGTGGAAGCCGAGTTCTCCCCCCTGGAGGAGACCTTCTGCAAGAGGCTCGAACACCACCTCGGAAAGGAGAGGATCCAGGTGATCGACGCCGGCGTCGTGGGCTACGGCCCGGACCAGGCCCTCCTCAAGATGAAGGAGGAGATCCCCCGGTTCCGGCCCGATCTCGTCATGGAGGTTCTCTTCGCCGGAAACGACTACGGAGACCTGGTCAGGAACAGACTCTTTCTGCCTGCCGCAAAGGGCACCTTCCGCCCGAACCGCCCCACCCTCTCCCCCGGCCTCGAGGCCGCCATGGAGAGGGCCCTCTCCCCCTGGATCCTGCCCAAGCTCTTCCAGAAGGGGCTCTGGTACTTCCAGGCCCACGGAGGGACCTATTCCGACCCCTTCCGCCCCGTGGAGTCCTGGCTTGCCAAGGCGAAAAGGGAGGTCCGGGACTACCTGGACCATCCTGGAGCCCCCGTGTCCGAGCTCTTCACCGACGACTACGACGCCGACCTGGCCCTGGAGCCGGCATCTCCTTCGGGCCGGCTCAAAGTCCGCCTCATGAAAGCCGTCCTGGCCGGGACCGCCGCCTGGACCCGAAAGGAAGGAGTCCCCCTGGTCCTACTCATCGTCCCCTCCCCCATCGACGTCTGCCCCGCCTACGACGTAAGGGTGAACCGGGAGGCCCACCCAGCCTACCGGCCGGAAAACCTGACGGATCCCCTGGTGAAGATCGCCGGGGATCTCCAGGTCCCCGCCCTGGACCTCTTCGGCCCCTTCCGGGAAAACGAACCGGAGCGCCTCTACTTCCACGGAACGAACGACCACTGGAACGCCCGCGGCCAGGACCTGGCCGCCCGCCTCGCGGCCGCTTTCCTCCGGAAAGCGGGGAAGATCCCTCCTTTCTAGTTACATTTCCCGCTCCAGCCCAACAGGCCTTTCAAAAAGGTTTCTTCCACCTCGCAGGCTCCCTTCCGGAGTCTCCCCGGAAAAGACGGGCCTTGCCGCCTCCTCTCCTACCACATAAAATACAGTTGTATTCATACCTTTCGGCCACCATACGATCCATTTTTCCACCCCGGTCTCTCTGGAGGTACCCATGAACAAGAGAATCCTATTCCTGGCCTCGGTCCTGCTGGCCGGCCTCTCCCCGGCCCAGACCAAGTATTTGGTCTCCCCCCAGAACAACACCACCATGGAAGGCACTTCCAACAACACCTACCCCTTCTACAACAAGGCTTTCACCTACATGCAGGTGCACGACGACCTTGCGGGCCGCCCCAGGATTCTCCGGGGGATCGCCTTCAGGAAGGACGGGAACTTGTCGTCCTCCCTCTCTCCCGCCACCTACACGATCTCTCTGTGGATCAGCACGGCCAAGGTCACATCCGCCACGGCGACGACGACCTACGCCGCAAACCACGGGTCTGACCTGACCCAAATCCTGAACAAGGTAACGGTCAGTTTTCCCGGGGCGACCAAGCCGGCCAGTCCCCCCGCCCCCTTCACACAGGTGATCCCCTTCCCCAACAAGCCTTTCGTCTACAAAGGGAAGGGAAGCCTGGCCTGGGAGGTCCGGGTCTACTCCACGACGAGCACCTCCGTCCGGCCCCTGGACGCCCAGAGTTCTTCCTCCTCCTACCAGAGATTCGGAAAGGGTTGCCGGGCCACGGGCCAGAACTATGACGCCTACAACTACGGCTACATCCGCACCCCCGCGACCCCTCCCAACACCTACATGCTCTATTGCTACGCCCGGTACCTGGCCAAGCAGAAGCCTTACGCCTGGATGGTCGGGATCAACAACAAGAACTTCGGGTCTCTCCGCCTTCCCCTGGACCTCACCCCCTTCGGCGCGAAGGGTTGCTCCCTCTACGTGGCGCCCCTCGTGGTCAGAGGAGGAGTCACCAGTTCCACCGGTTACGTCTCCACCTACTCCAATCCCATCTACATTCCGAAGAACCCTGCCATGGCCGGGATGAAGATCTACTCCCAGTTCTTCTGCTCCGACCCCGGGCGCACCCCCCTTCCCGTGGTCTTCACCGACGGATGCGCCGTCCTGGTCCCTGGGAATGTACCGGTCTGCCGAATCTACTCCTACGGCAATTCCTCCGCTACGACAGGGTCCAAGACCAGCGCTTACGGGCTCGTTACCAGGTTCACCTACTTCTGATCCCGTCCGGAATCACCGGTGAGGAGGCCGCGGGGTGTTCCTCCCCGCGGCCTCTTCTTTCTTTCCCCGGGCAAGCTCCTTTCCGGACATCCCGGGGGAGGGCGGGGGCTCAAAGGATCCACCGCCTCCGGACGTTCCTCAAGGTCACGGCGAAGAGAAGGATGCAGAACCCGGCAAGGGCGGCGAAATCCAGGGCCGGGGGAAGGACGCCGGCGGAGTGGACGGCCCCATGGAGGATGTCCGCCCCGTAGGTGAGGGGGAGGGCGTAGGAAAGAGGCCGGAGCCAGAAAGGTAGATGGGCCACGGGGAAGAAGAGCCCGCAGAGGAAGATCATGGGAAAACGGAAGAAGTTGGAGAAGGTCTGGGCCTCGAAGACCTCGCTCACGGAGACGGCGATGAAAAGCCCAAGGAAGGTGGAGCTCACGGCGATCAGGAAGACTCCCCCCGCCAGGGCGGGCCATCGGACCCCCGAGAGATCGGCCAGGAAGGCCGCCATGAGAACGGGGACGAAGGCGTTGGCCGCCCCGAAGAGAATGGCCCCCGCCGTCTTGGCAAGCATGAGGACCTCCAGGGGGATGGGCGCCAGGAGAAGGCGCTCGAAGGACCGGCCCTTCTTCTCGAAGGTAACCGTCACGGCGAGCATGCTCGTCGTCCCGAAGAGCACCGAGACCCCCATCACACCCGGCAGGAGGGAGGGAATCTTCTCCAGGCCCGAGCCGGACTTGATGAAGAACATGGCCGTCCAGGCCAGGGGGAAGAGGAGTCCCCAGCTGATATTGGGGGGCTTCAAGTAGTAGGCCCGCATATCCTTGCGGAGGATGTTCCAGAAGGCGATCCATGTCCTCATTTCCGGCCCCCCTCTCCTTTACCCCCCCCTTCCATCTCCCCGGCCTCGATTCCCGTGATCTCCACGAAAACATCCTCGAGGGAGGGCCGAACCTTCCTCGCCTCCGTCACCTCCAGGCCCCGCTCCTCGAAGAACCGGACCAGGGGACCTATCCGGACGGTTTCCCGCGAGGAGACATCCACCCGGTTTCCCGAAATCCCTTCCACGACCAGGTCGGGAAAGGTCCGGGCCAGGTCCTCCTCCGTCCCATCGGCCGGCCCGTCCAGGGTGAGGGCCACGACGAAGCGCCCCTCCACCCGGCGCATCAGGTTCTCCACCAGGTCCATCTTCACGATCCTACCCTTCACAAGGAAGGCCACGCGCCGGCAGAGCCGCTCCGCCTCCTCGATGTAGTGGGTGGTGAGGAAGATCGTCGTGCCGCCCCGGTTCACCTCCTCCAGGAGTCGGCGGATGTTCCTGGCGCTGGCCACGTCGATCCCCGAAGTCGCCTCGTCGAGGAAGAGCAGGGGGGGAGAGTGCATCAGGCCCGCCGCGATGGTGAGCCTTCGTTTCATTCCTTTCGAATACCCCCCGAACTTCCTGCCGGCGGCGACCGTGAGGCCCACCTTCTCCAGGAGTTCCCGGGCCCGGATTTCCCTCTCGGCCTTCCTCATCCCGTAGAGAGAGCCGCAGAAGCAGAGGTTCTCGAAACCCGTGAGCTCCGGGTAGAGGTTGCTCTCGTCGGGAACGACGCCCATGAGGTGCTGGGCCGCCTTGGGATCGGAGGAGCAATCCACCCCCAGGATCCGGATGGTCCCGCCATCGGGCCTGGCCAGCCCGGTGAGAAGATGGATGGTCGTGGTCTTTCCAGCCCCGTTCGGGCCGAGAAGGCCGAAGATCTCCCCTTCCTCCACGTGGAAGTCGATCCCCGAGAGGGCCTGGACGGGCCCGAAGGACTTGGAGAGCCCCTTCACCTTGACGGCCGCATCCCGGTCCTTCCCGGCGGGGCCCGGACCACCTCCTGAAGCCTTCATCCTCTCCTCCCCTTCCCATTCCCTCCACCAAAGAAGGAGGAAACACAACACGGAAAGACCCCGGTCCGGCGACTCAAGTCCCCACCTCCATCGTTCCAAGTTCCAGCGCACCGGGAGAGGATCCCCGGAAGATCCTTCCTCCCCGGCCGCCCGTCTCTTCCGCCAGGAGCCGGGCCGCCCGTTCCAGGGCCGCCGCCCCCCTTGGGGTCCCCAGGACCGCCACCGATCCTCCCGCCCCTCCGCCGGAGACCCTGGCCCCGTAGAGCCCTTCCCCCCCCTCCCTGGCCTTCCGGACCAGGTCCACCAGGAAATTCCCCTCGGGAAAACCCAGGCCCATCGGGCCGTATCCCTCGTGGGAGAGAAAGAGCAGGTCTCCCATCTCCTCCAGGACCGCCTCCTCGGCGGGTCCCCGGGGAGAAAGGGACCGGACCAGGGAGACGAACCTCTCCACCCGGGCCCTCTCTTCCACGGGAAAGGCGAAGGCCCCTCGAAGGGGATAGACCTCCCGGGGATCCACGGCGGTCACATCGTCACCCGTCCCCCCCGGAAACCGCTCCAGGAATTCCCTCCCCTCCAACCTTTCCGGAAGCAGGGGTTCCAACTTCTCGTGGAAATCCTCAGGGTCCAGGAGGGCCGGGCCGCCGGGAGGCACCACATCCTCCAGGATCTTCCGGCCCATGAAGGCGGCGCATCTGGCCCTTTCGTAGGCCCTGCCCCCGACGCTGTGGCGGACACCCGTATCCACGGCGAAGAAGATGATTCCCGGGGGGACCTCCAGGTTCTCCATCATGTCCTCCCCGGAGCAATCCATGAGAAAGAGGCAGCCCTCCTTTCCCCGGGAGACCACCGCCTGGTCCATGAATCCGCAAGGGGCGCCGGCCATCTCCTGTTCCACCCGGAAGGCGAGTCCGGGGATCTCTTCTTCCGGGATCCCCAGACCCAGGGCGGCGCAAAGGGCCAGCAAAGAGGAGACTTCCAGGGCGGCCGAGGAGGCAAGGCCCGCCCCGGGGGGAAGGTCCGAGCGGACCAGCACATCCAGACCGCCCGGTGAAAGGCCCCTGCGTGCCAGGATGGGCAGGGAGCCCAGGACGTAGGCGGCCCAGCGGAATCTCCCCCGGAAGGCGTCCCGTCCCAGGCGGTTCAGTTCGTCCAGGCCCATCCGGAAGGGCGGGAACTCCTCCTCCATCCCGGCGGAGACGGCCCGGACCTGGGAAGAGACTTCGGCCCGGGCCAGGGCCAGGCATCCCTCCTGAAGAGGGAATTCCAGGACCAAGGAGCCCGAGTAGTCTCCCACCCCGCCCAGGACGTCGAGCCTCCCCGGGGCCCTGGCGGCGAAGGCCCGGCCCTTCCAGCCGGGCGGGATGAGGGCCGCCGCCTCCCTTCCCAGCCGTTCCCTCCACCGGGAAGATCCCTCTCTGTCCATCTCAGTCCTTCTTCTCCAAATAGTGGACTGGCGAAGCGTCCCGCAGTTCCCGGGCCTTCTCCTCGGGACAAGTGTCGGCCAGGAAGGAACCTCCCCCCGTCTCCGGTCCGGCCAGGTGTTTGAGAAGACCTGGTTTCCTCAGGAAAGGATAGATCTCCAAGTGGAAATGGAATCCCCGGCTCCCACCGGAAGGGGCGTCGTGGGAAACGAGGATATAGGGCATGGGCCGCTTCCATAGGTTGTCCAGCCTGGCCAGGACCGACCGGAGCAGGGAGGCCAGGGCCCGGGTCTCCCCTTCGTCCAGGTCCTCCACCGCCCCGACGGGCCTGAGAGGGACGATCCAGGTCTCGTAGGCGAAGCGGGCGCAGAAGGGCACGAAAGCAAGGAGCCCCTCCCTCTCTTCAACGATCCGCTCCTCCCCGGCCCGTTCCCTCTCCACCATGCGGGAGAGCAAAGTCTTTCCGTGATCGCGGAAGTATCTCCCCGCCCGCTGGGCTTCCCTCCGGATCGTTTCGAAGACGAAGGGCACGGCGTAGATCTGGCAATGGGGGTGGGGGTTGCTCACGCCCACTTCCTTTCCCCGGTTCTCGAAGAGGAAGACCTGCTCCACCCCCTCTTGGCGGGAGAGGGAACGCCTCTCCTCCTGCCATGCCAGGACCACCCGAAGGACCTCCTCCTCCCCCATCCGGCCCAGGGAGAGATCGTGCCTGGGATGATAGCAAAGAACCCTGCTCCTTCCCCTGGCCCGGCGCACCCTGTAGGGACCACCGGGAGAGATCCCGGGAGGAGGGGCGTCGGGTCCCACGCAGGGCCGGTCGTTGTCGAAGACGAAGACTCCCCGGTAGGCGGGGTTTCTCGCTCCCCCCGCCCGAAGGTTCCCCGGGCAGAAAGGGCACTCCCTGTCGAAGGAGGGAGGCAGTTCGGCCGGTGGAGGGACCTGGAGGCCCGTCCAGGGCCGGTCCTGCCTGTGAGTGGCCACCACCACCCACTCCCCCCTCAAAGGGTGCCGCCTCAACTCCCAAACCATAACCATGTTGTACAACCCTGCCGGGAGAAGTTTTATAACCAAATTTCGTTGTACAAGTCTGCCGGGAAGAGTTTTATAACCAAGGTTCTACGGATCGTTGCGGGAGTTCTGGATGTCACGCCGAAGTACTTTGTTCTTCTTCCTGGGAGGGTTCCTCCCGGGAGTTTCCTTCCTTCCCTCTGTTCAGGCGGGCACGGGCCCCAGGATCTACGTGGCCCCCGGGGGCCGGGACGGAGGCCCCGGCACGAAGGATGCCCCCCTGGCCACGTTGAGAGGCGCCCTGGAACGACTCCGGGCCCTGAAGGACCGGGGGGGCGCGGAGATCCTGATCCGTCCCGGCGTCTACAGGCTCAGGCGGACCCTCTGGATGAACGACCGGTGCGGCGGCCGACCCGGCGCTCCCGTCACCTGGAAGGCCCTTCCCGGAGGGGAAGTCCGAATCACCGGGGGAATCACGGTCCCTTCCCGGGCCTTCCACCTCCTTCGACCGGGAGGGCCCGTCGCCTCCAGGTTTCCCCGGGCCGCCAGAAGACACGTCCTGGTCGCGGAACTGGGCCCCCTTGGAGTGAAGGAGACGGGCGGACCGGTGGTCCGGGGATTCTCCCGTCCCGTCCTACCCGCCCCGGCGGAGGTCTTCTTCGACGGCAAGCCCCTGGTCCGGGCCCGCTGGCCGAACCGGGGCTTCGCCCGCCTCCTTGGTGTCCTGCCCCGGGGGAAGGGAGGCAGGAAGTCCCCTGCCCGGATCCTTCTGGAGCCTGCACGCACCCGGCGATGGAAGAATGCCGGAGAGATCTGGCTCCACGGATACTGGCATTGGGACTGGGCGGACGAACAGATTCCCTTCGAAATGGAGGATCCCTCCAGGGGGATCCTATCGGGAAAGGTCCCTCCCCGTTACCCCTTCACCAAGGGAGCACGCTTCTTCGCCACGGACCTTCCGGAAGAGCTGGATCGGCCCGGTGAATACTGGATCGATCCCAAGGAGAAGAAACTCTACCTCTATCCGCCCGCACCGTTGAAAGAAGCGAGGATCACCCTCTCCCTCCTGGCGGACCCCCTGCTGGTGATGAAATGGACCTACCACGTCCGCTTCCGGGGAATCACCTTCTCCTGCTCCAGGGGCGACGCCGCCCGCCTCTCGGCCGCCAAGGACGTGGTCTTCGCCTCCTGCATCTTCGAGAACCTGGGCGACAGGGCGGTGGTTCTCGATCGACTCTGCCGGAATTCCGGTCTCAAGGATTGCACCATCCGGAACACCGGCGAGGGGGGGGTGGTCCTGGCAGGAGGGGACCGGAAGAATCTCGTCCCCGGCGGCAACTTCGTCCTGGGCTGCCGGATCCACCACTTCTCCCGCCTGGCCCGAACCTACAGGCCGGCCGTGAACATGAGGGGCGTGGGGCAGAAGGTCGCCCGTTGCACCATCCACCACGGCCCCCACACGGGCCTACTCTTCTTCTCCTGCAACGACTGCCTCATCGAAGGCAACGAGTTCCACCACCTCTGCTTCGAGTGCGACGACGTGGGCGCCGTCTATACGGGCAGGGACTGGACCCTCCGGGGCAACAGTATCCGGTTCAACTTCTTCCACCATATCCGGGGACTGGACCGCAACGGCGCCCAAGGAGTCTACCTGGACGACGCCGCCAGCGGAATCGAAGTGAGGGGAAACGTCTTCCACCTGGTCCAACGGGCCATGCTCCTGGGCGGCGGCCGGGACCTGGTGGTGGAAGACAACGTGATCTCCCACTGCTCCCGCTCCATCGACCTGGACGCCCGCGGCCTCGGCTGGATGAAGGAATCGGCCGCCCCCGGGGGGGTCCTTCGGAGACGCCTGGCAGCCGTGCCCTACAGGAAGGAGCCCTGGCGAAGCCGTTATCCCGAACTCCTCGACTACCTCCGGGACGATCCGGGTTCCCCGAAACACGACACAATCCGGAACAACGTCATCTTTGCCTCGGGAAAGCCCAAGATCGCCCCCCAGGCCGTTAGGAACGGGAGGATCGGGCCCAATCTCCTCCTCAAGAAGAACCCGGGCTTCCTCTCGCCGGAGGACCTGGACTTCCGCCTCACGCCTTCGGGCCTGGCCTTCCTGAAAAAGGCCCTCCCAGGCTTCCGCCCTCCTCCCCTTTGCCTCCCTTCCAAGGGACCGGGAAAGACCGGGATGCTCCTTCCCGAGGCCAGATTCCTCCCCTTGAAGGTCGGCGAAGTCCTCCCCACGGGCTGGATCAGGGACTGGATCCTCCGCGACCTCCACGATGGGACGACGGGCAATTTCGACAAGCTGGACCCCACGGTGACCCGCGACCGTTTCGGTGCGGGAAAAGTGAAGGCCCGGGGCGGGCCCGACTGGTGGAACGGCGAACACGAGGCCTACTGGAAAGACGCCCTCGCAAGGGCGGCGGGGCTCACGGGAGACAAGACCTTCCTTTCAAGGGTCCGGGGCTGGATGGAGAGGATCCTCCGCTACCAGGATGATGAGGGATACATCGGCATCTATTCCCCAGGGACCCGCTTTCCCGCCGGAAAGGAGAACGGCGAGCTCTGGACCCAACGCAACATCTTCCTGGCCATGCTCGCCTGGTTCGACCTCACGGGGGACACCAGGTTCCTCCACGCAGTGGAACGGGCCGTCCGGGCGGACATGGCGCATTACGGCCCGGCGAGGCCCTACTTCAACGGTCCCCCCGGAAGCCGCTTCGGCGGGGGCGCCACCCACGGCCTCGCCTTCGTGGAGATCCTGGACCGCCTCTTCCAGCTCACGGGGGAGAGGCGATATGCCGAATTCGCCCGTTTCCTCTACGAGGATTACAGCCGAAACCGCAGCGCTCCCAACAGGGACTGCTGCCTCTGGGCCCTCCTGGACCCGGCCCGCCCTTTCCGGGGCCACGGAGTCCACGTGGCCGAGCAATTCCGGGTCCCCCTCCTGGTCTACTACATGACGGGGGACAGGAAATACCTGGAAGCCTTCCAAGGGGCCATGAAGAAGCTCGCCTACCACCTCACCCCGAGCGGGGCCCTGGTCTCCAGCGAGGCCGTGGGAGGAAGAAGGGGTTCTCCCGACCTTCCCTACGAATACTGCACCATAACCGAACTCGTCACGGGATATCTCCTCTGCCTGAGGAAGACGGGGGATCCCTCTTTCGGCGACCTGGCGGAGCGGGCCGCCTTCAACGCCGCTCCCGGGGCCCGCCTCCCCGACCTGAAGGCCCTTTCCTACTTGTCCAGGGACAACCGCCTCTCCACGCCCCTGAAGGAGAAGGGCG
>Ga0256914_1001471_pt1 | contig 21152 bp, 30 predicted proteins | sample HulkmetaG_FD_191571 | JGI IMG/M metagenome (GOLD analysis project Ga0256914, IMG submission 191571) | Hydrothermal chimney microbial communities from Main Endeavour vent field at the Juan de Fuca Ridge, Pacific Ocean - Hulk | ecosystem: Environmental > Aquatic > Marine > Hydrothermal vents ... | reverse complement strand
ATGAATATATCAACACCAAATATCAGAAAAGCAATAACATACACATTTTTAGGAATTTTAATTTTAGGATTTTATGAATATTTGTGGAGTGATTTACCATCATTTTGGCAAAAAATATCAATGATAGTTACAGCAGTATTTCTTTTTTCACTCATTAAAGAATTTGTTTTTTGGATATTTTCTAGATTATCAAATTTTTGGTCATTTGTATTTAAAAGTATTATTGTAATATTTGGATTTCTTCTTTCTTGGTTTTATATATTTTCAGATTATTCTGATTCTGATTTTAAAGAAAATCATATAGAAATAAGAAACGATATTCGAAATTTCTTTGCACTTCCTACTTCTTCGCCATTTTTAAAAAATACAGAAGATGTATTAATTGTACCTTCTTCAAAAGAAGCAAAAAGATCTGCTAATAAAAATTCTAACAAAGATAAAGTTGTAAATCTTTTATTAAATACCAAAAGAACTACAGACCCAACAGAAAATAACACAGAAGAAAATAAATCAACTTCAGAAATAATAAAACTTTTATACATAAAAGACGCAAATAAGAACTGGAAAACACCTATTCAAAAAGAATTATACAAAGATGAAGAACTTATATTTTCACGAAAATTAAAATCTAAAATTAACACATCTCTATATAAACCAACCGCAACAATTCTTGCACAACCACCTACAAACAAATACGATATAGTCAATTATCTATACTTCAAAAAAACACCAGTGCAAGTTACATATCCTCAAAATTTTATATTTAAAAATCAAAAATCTACAGAAATTACAACAGAACTGACCAAAAATGGATTAATAGAAGAAACTACAACAACTATTCTAAATACAGAAAATAAAGAAGAAACAGATGCAAAATTCCAAATTTATACATCAGGAAAACTATTCAATAAATACGTAAAAGAATTTACAAGCCTCGCATCATCCACTTCAAACACTTTTTATATAGAATCAACTACACTAAACGAAGTACAATATGTTACATTTTTTGCAGGAAAATGCTGGGTTATAACACTTACAAAAAACAGTAAAAACAATACTTTAGATGATTTTTACAAAATTTTAATCCCTGCTGTTTTCGAAGCACAAGACTAAAATAATTATAGATAAGAATGATAGAATTTAAAAATGCAATCAGAGAATACAAACTAGGAGGAGAACCATGGAACCTTGGACCATTAAATATTTCTTTGCCGATAAATAAATCTGTTTGCATTCTCGGACAATCGGGAAGTGGTAAGTCCACACTTCTTCATTTATTAGGAGGAATAGAGTCTTTAACAAAAGGCTCTATCTTTGTAGATAAAAAAAATATTTCAAGACTAACAGAAGACCAAAGAAACACTTTTCGAAAAAAAAATATTGGATTTGTTTTTCAAGATTTTCATCTTATTAAAGAACTTACAGTATTTGAAAATATTAAAATTTCTTTAGATTTGAAAAATACAAATATAAGCACAAAAACAGAAGAAGAAAAAAACAATAAAATCAATCAAATATTAAAAGATGTAAATCTTTTAGACAAAAAAAATAATTACCCTCACCAGCTTTCTGGAGGACAACAACAAAGAGTTGCAATAGCAAGAGCAATAATACATTCACCAAAACTTTTATTGGCAGATGAACCAACAGGGAATTTAGATGCAAAAACAGGACAAACTATAATCGACCTTCTTTTTTCTTTAAAAACTAAAAATACAGGATTTTGGTGTGTAACTCATGACGAAAATCTTGCACAAAAATTTGATATTATTATTACTGTAAACGATGGGAAAATCGTAAGGAAAAATCAATAGGCATAACAGAATGCGTCAAGCTTCCCAAAGAAATTATATCTGCACCCAAATCAGAATAATTTTTTATATTTTCAGATGTAATTCCACCAGAAATTTCTATAAAAATATTTTTTAAATTTCTCTCTTTTTTGTTTAAATTTTTATTTTTCAAATCTGATAACAAATAATCTATTTGCTCTGGAGAAAAATTATCAAGCATAATTACATATTTATATTTTAGACTTGTTTTATATTTTTCTGAACATTGAATAAATACCTCAAAAACTTCATAAAATTCTTCAATATTTTCTACTTCAACCTCTATAAATTTTATATTTTTTAAAACCTCAGAAGGAGCATAACTTTGAATATGTAATAATTTTTGCAAAACATCAATTTTTTTTCCAGAAATTAAATGATTTTCTTTTATCAAAACCGCATCAAAAAGCCCTATTCTATGTGTATTTCCACCACCAACAAAAACAGCCTTTTTATCCAAATAGCTCCATTGTGTTTTTCGAGTAGATGCAATAGGAGTATTTGATTTTTCTAAAATATTTTTTGTTGCCGTTGCAATTCCAGAAAGACGAGATAATACATTTAAACTCACTCTTTCGAAATTTAAAATATCTATAGAATTTCCAAAAAATTCACAAATTATATCTCCAGTTTCCACACTTTCACCATCTTTTTTTTTCCAATTTATTTTTATATCCAAAAAATTTTCTTTTGTTTTTATAAAAAAATCTATATCGGATTGACCAGCCAATACACCATTTTGTTTTGCCATAATTTTTGCAGAACCATCAACAGCACTATCTACAAATAAAAGAGATGTTACATCTTGTCCATCTCTTTGCAATTCTCCCAAGAAAAAATCGATTACAGCTATTTTATATTGTTCTGTTTCAAAAAAGTCTGACCGATCATGAGGTAAATCAGATATTTTTTTATTCATAATTTTTATTATAGAAATTTTTTATAATGTTATACATTTACACATGCGTATGTTGGAAACTGATTATCTGTAGGTAAAATATTTTCTATTTCGTCTCGTAAATCGTCCAAATTTATTTTTTCGTGTGCTGATATAAAAACAGGATTTCGCGAAGCATATTTTTTTAAAAGATATTGTTTATTAAAAATATTTTTTAATTTTTTAATTTTTTTTACATTTTCCCTATCTTCATTTGTAGATTCTCTTGAAAGTTTTATATTTTTAAAATCTATATTTTCTAAATCTAAAAATTCTTCTAGTTTTTTTTCTGAAGCATTATCTATTTTATTAAAAATTAAAATCTGTTTTTTATCTGAAATTTCTAATTTTTCCAAAATATCATCTACCACTTCAATTTTTTCCTCAAATCTATAATCCGAAACATCCACAACATGAAGCAATACATCTGCATTTACACTTTCTGAAAGTGTAGACTGAAATGCTGCAATAAGTTTTGGCGGAAGATTTGCAATAAAACCAATAGTATCTGCAATAAAAATTTCTCTAAAACTTTTTGGTAAAAACATCAACCCTAATCGAGTATCCAAAGTTTGAAAAAGTGCATCTTTTACAGTAACACCTTTTTTGGTAAGTGCGTTCATTGTTCGGCTTTTTCCAGCGTTGGTATACCCAACCAAGGCAACCGTTTCTTTTTGATTTCGCTTTCTATTTTGTCTGTGCAAGCATTTTGTTTTTCGCACTTTTTCCAATTTTTTTTCAATATTTTTTTCTTCTTGTCGCAAATGCCGTTTCATAATTTCAGTATTGGTCTCCCCTTTTCCTCTCGTATTCGACTGTCTAGAAAGTTCGTCTCCACCCATTCCAAAAATTCGTGGCCCCATATGTCGGATTTTTGCCAGCTGAATTTGTAATTTTGCCTCGCTGGATTGGGCATGTTGAGAAAAAATATTTAAAATTAAATCTACTCTATCCCACACTTCAATTTCTTCTTCTCTTAATAATTCTGTTAAATCCCAAATCTGTCTAGGTTTTAAAATATTTCCTAAAATTATTATTTGAACATCGTTTTCTCTGCAATGTTTTATAGCCTCTTGCAAGACACCTTCTCTTAAAAAAAGTTTTTTATCGGCCTCTGCTTTTTTAATCCATGTTTCTGCAATTTCAAAATCTCCATATGTTTGCACAAGACTTTCTAATTCATATTTTTTATTTTGCATTTCTTCATCGCTTGTTTTTTGAGGCAATGAAATATCAATCAACAAGGCTCTTTTTTTTATTACTCGCCCGTGTTGGTCTCTCAATTCAGAATTTTCTTGTTCACTCTGATTTCTAACCCTTTTATTCTTTTGTGCAATTTGATTTTTTCCCATAAATTTTTAGCTTTATAATTATATATTTTTATTGTAGCACAATTTTAATATAATTTTTATTACTGTTGAATAACAACTTGACCTACCGCATTTTGCACACCACCTCCAGTTTAATGAATAACATCTTCTGGATTGATTTTATGCTGTCTATCGAACCCCCTAAAAACTCTTTATCTCTATTATTAACTGCATCTACAGCTTCTGCATCTGCATTTACTATATCCTCTCTTTCAAACTTCGTAAGAGAATAATAAGTGGCAAGACTTACTTCTCCACCAAAAATCAATCTTTTTTCTAAAAATTAAACATTATGAGCTAAGTAGTAAAAATATACATATTTGTAAAGGTAAAATTTTATATTTATTTTTATTTTATTTCATGAAAATTATTTCATGTTTCAAAATATTTTACATTAATTTCAACAAACATGCAAATCTTTTTATTTTTTCATAAATATCATAATAGCATCATCGGTTTCTGGAACTGTAAACCACACCCAACTATCTTTTTCTCTTTCAATATGATTATGAAAACTTTTCATTTTATCTGGAAATTTTTGCGTATCATCCACAATAATAATCCCCCCTTTTTTCAATAAACTTTCTGCAAATATAAAAAATTTATGAGTCCAACTTTTTTGAGCATCAATAAAAATTAGATCAAAAGGTCCATCTTCCTTTTTTATTGTTTGTAAAATATCTCCAAAACGAAATTTAATATTTTGTAATCCACACACCTCCGCATTCAATTTTGCACTTTCCAGAGATGGCTCAGAAACATCTCCGGTCAATAAAACACCTCCCCAATTTTCCAATTGATCTGCAATAACACACGACGAAAATCCGTTTGCACAGCCCATTTCCAAAACTTTTTTAGGTTTTCTTAATTGTAAAAAAAATCGTAAAACATTTACACCAACCCAAGAAATATTTGGAATATTTTGATTTTCTCCAAATCGCTTTAATGCATGAAAAATTTCTTGTCTTGATTTTTTTTGCATATCTTCAAATGAGACCCCATCACATTCCCAAAATTTTTTTGGAATAATTTTTTTACTCATAAATATTTTTATAATTTTTTAATTAATGCATGAATTTTATTTAAAGAACTTAATGCTCCATTTGCACGAGACGGAGAAAGCGAATCTACAACACCTAATTTTTGCAAATCATTTACAGAAAATTCTAAAATTTCTTGCTGTGTAGCATCTGCAAAACCAATAATAAAAAATGCCAAAAATCCTTTTGAAATAGAACCATCAGCGTCTGCACGAATAATAATTTTTTTTTCTGCATTATCACGTTCAACAATAACCCATGCATCAGAAGCACATCCTAAAATTTTATTTTCTTCATTTTTTTCTTCTATTGATAATTTATTTAATTCTGGAATTTCTTTTGCAAGCTCAATAAAATACTGAAATTTTTCAGTTTGATTTTCACATTCTTTTAAATCATTAGCTAAATCATAAATATTTTGTAGCATAGTTATATTTTATAAAAAATTATTTAAAAAACAAATATATAAAAATTTTATCATACTGTAATATAAAACTGTAATATTAAATTATAAAAATAAAAATATGAAAAAAATTACAAAAAAACAAATAATAAATAAAATAAAAACAATAGGAGTTATAGTTATAACTATATTTTCTATTTATAATTATTTTACACAAAATAATAAAAAAAATATAGAAATAACAAATTACAACATACAAGAAAATAATACCGATAAAAATCTATACCCTGTTTTATACACTTTTGACGGTGATACATATTCTGTAAAAATAAATAATCAAAAAGAAAAAATTAGAGTTCTTGGAATAGATACACCAGAAAAAAAAGGTGGATTTAGATCCGAAGGATGCTTTGGAAATCAAGCCAGTGATTATGTAAAAGAAAAACTTAAAAATAAAAAAATTGCATTATCAAAACCTAAAACATATTCCAACACCGATAAATACGGAAGACTTTTACGATATGTTTTTTTGGATGGCGAAGATTTTGGAGCACATCTTATATCTGAAGGCTATGCATTCTCTTATAAAAAATTTAAACACCCACAAAGAAATTATTATAATACACTAGAAAAAGAAGCTAAAAAAAATAAAAAAGGAATGTGGAATCCCAATAACTGTAATTATTAAATTTACATCTTTTATATAAAATACAAAAAAAAGCTCTTTCATTTCTGAAAAAGCTTTTTGCTTAAAAATAAAAATGGCGGAACAGAAGAGACTCGAACTCTCGACCCCCTGCGTGACAGGCAGGTGCTCTAACCAACTGAGCTACTGCTCCATTTTATAGATTTTTTTAAGCTGATAAATTTTATCAAATCTATCAGCTTAAAATCAAGATTATTTCTACCAATAACAAATAAGTAAGTTGTTAATTATTTAGAAAAGTTTATAACTGCGTTTTTAACATTTTCTGCAACTGATTTATCCAAAGGAGACGGAATGATATTTTCCTCACTTGGATTTTCAACACTACTTGAAATTGCATCTGCTACAACCATAAAAATTTCAGGAGTAATAGACCTTGCCCCAATAGCAAACAATCCTGCAAACAATCCAGGGAATGCCACCACATTATTTACTTGATTTGCAAAATCACTTCGCCCAGTTGCAACAATTCTAGCACCTCCAGCCTTTGCTTCATCTGGAAAAATTTCAGGAGTTGGATTTGCCATAGCAAAAACAATTGCATCTTTATTCATTTTTTCAATATCTGTTTTATCTATAATTCCAGCTTTTGAAACACCAACAAACACATCTGCATTATTCATTGCAGAATGAATATCACCAACTTCATCAAGTGTAAATTGCGATAAAATTTCTTGTTTCGCAGAATTTAAATTATCTCTATGCGAACCAATAACACCTTTTGAATCTGTCATTACAATATTTTTTCCACCAGCAATCATAATTAATTTTGCAATTGCAATTCCTGCAGCACCAGCCCCTGAAATTACTATTTTAACTTCTTCAATTTTTTTCCCAACAACTTTTAGTGCATTTTTCATTGCAGCAACCACCACAATAGCAGTTCCATGCTGATCATCATGAAAAATTGGAATATTTAATCGTTCTTTTAATTTTGCTTCAATTTCAAAACATCGAGGAGCCGAAATATCTTCAAGATTTATCCCTCCAAAACTAGGAGCAATTCTCACAACAGTTTCAACAATTTCATCTGTATCTTGCGTATCCAAACAAATCGGAAGAGCATCAACATTTCCAAATTCTTTAAATAATAAACATTTTCCTTCCATAACAGGCATTGCTGCTTCTGGCCCAATATTTCCAAGACCTAAAACTGCAGAACCATCAGAAACCACTGCAACAGTTCGCCCTCTCCATGTTAAATCAAAACTTCGCTCTTTGTCTTCTGCAATAATTCTACATGGCTCTGCTACACCAGGCGTATAAATCGTAGATAAATCATCAATTGTTTCAATAAGACACACAGATTTTATTTCCATCTTTCCTCCAAATTTTTTATGCAATTCAACAGACAATTTTGAATAGTTTTTTTTATTACTCATATTATTTTATTATTTTATTATTTTATTATTTTATATATTTATAATTCTCGAACTTTTATTGTTCCTGAAATTTTTTCTAATTCTACAATTATATCAGACACTTTTACATCTGAATTTTCCAAATTAATATCAAGTACACAATACCCAATACTATTATTCGTTTGTAAAAATTGTCCTTCTATGTTTATATTTTTTTCTGAAATAATTTTATTAATATTTCTCATTACTCCAGGAATATTTTCATGAATATGATTAATTCTAATATTTTCAGACTTAGCTGGAATTTGAAGACTTGGCATATTTACAGAACCATCAGTTCCACCAGTTTCCAACATATTCACCAATTTATTTGCCACACTAATCCCAATATCAGTTTGAGCTTCAATAGTACTTCCACCAACATGCGGAGTTAATAATACATTTTTATGATTTCTCATTTTTGATACAAACTCTTCAGAATTTGAAGCTGGCTCTTCAGGATACACATCTAACGCAGCACCTGCTATTTTTCCAGAAGTTAGTGCTTTATCTAAAGCATCAATATCTAAAACAGAACCTCTTGCATAATTAATAACAAATGATCCATCTTTCATACAAGATATAGTTTTATCATTTATTAAATTTTTTGTTTGTGGTATGTCTGGAACATGTAATGAAACAATATCAACCTTTGAAAGTAATTCTTCTATCGATGAACATGAAATGGCATTCCCAATTCTTAACTTATCTATTGCATCATAATAATAAATATCCATTCCCAAATCTGCGGCCATAACTCCAGCCTGTACCCCAATATTTCCATACCCAATTAAACCTAATTTTTTTCCACGAATTTCATATGAATTTTTTGCAGACTTACACCATTCCCCGTCATGCATTCTTAAATTTTTTTCTCCAAGACCTCTCATCAAAGAAATAATAGCCCCTATTACAAGCTCTGCAACACTTCTTGTATTTGAAAAAGGAGCATTAAACACAGTAACTCCTGATTCTTTTGCAGCCTCCAAATCTACCTGATTTGTACCAATACAAAAACACCCAACAACTACTAAACTTGAAACACTTTTTAAAACTTTTTCTGTTATTTTTGTTTTTGATCGAATTCCTAAAATATTTATTTTTTTTTCTTTTAATTTCTCAATTAATTCATCTTCTGCAAGTGCATGAGAAATATACTCAATATTTTTTGAACCATATTGTTTTTCAAAAATACGAACAGCTTCCTTACTCACTCCCTCTAACAATAACACTTGAACATTTAAATTTTCTGTATTTGGGTTATTTTGCGTCATGAAAATATATAAAATAATAAAAATTAACCAATAATATAATTATAAAAATTAATTATCAGAAGCTTACTAAAATTTAATATATTTCTCAAATTTAATATAAATATATTTTTTTTCATACAAAAAAAGAACCTGTAAAAATTTAATTTTACAGATTCTTTTAAGCATATAGACAACTATATAAAAGATATTTATTTGCAATTATTATGCTTTTTTACCTTCTTTTTTATCATCTTTATTTTCTTTTACTTTATCAGATTTTTCAGCCTTTCTCGCTTCTTTTGCAGCTTGTCGTTCTTTTGCTGCAGTTTCAACTTCTTCCGGAGTTTTAAATGTAATTCGCAAAGAATGATCTTTTTGATTTACATCTAAAATAGTAACAGTAACTTCTCCTCCCTCCACAAGTTTTTCTTTTTCTCCTTCAACCATTTGAGTTCTATGCACAAGACCTGTAACATTATCTGCCAAGTTAACAAAAACTCCAAAGTCTACAACCTTACTAACAACCCCTGTTGCAGTAGATCCTTTTTTAAAGTCTTTAACAGCATCAATCCAAGGATCTTGAGTAAGTCGTTTAACAGAAAGAGATATTTTTTCTCCATCAATACCAATAAGCATTGCTTCAACCTCTTGACCAACTTTAAGAATTTCTCCTGGAGTTTTAATATGCCCCCATGAAATTTCAGAGATATGAACAAGCCCCTCAAGAGAACCAAATGTCATAAATGCTCCAAATTTAACAAGACCATGAATAACCCCTTTTACAGTAGAACCAAGTTTTAAATCTTTTAATTCTTGAGCTCGAGCTTTATGCATTGCCTCTCTTTCAGAAACAACAAGCTTTCGAGATTCTTCATTAATTGTAATTACACAAACTGTAAATTTTTGACCAATAAATGACTGAAGATGATCTAAAATAGCTGTAGCATTTGCTCCATCCACTCGTGGATAATGAGCTGGTGCCAATTGAGAAACTGGAAGAAAAGCTTTTACACCCATTGCATCAACCATTAATCCCCCTTTATTTGCTTCTTTTGCAACAACTTCTATCGTTTCTTTACTTTCTTTCATTTCAAGGAAAGTATCCCATGCTCGCATTTGAGCAGCTTTTCGAAATGATAAAACAACCATTCCTTCTTCATTTTCATCCTCAAGAATAAAAACAGTAACCTCTGCTCCAACTTCAAGAGTTTTCACTGTATTAAAAGCATCAATCAATTCTTTTCCAGAAACAATACCAGTAGTAGTTCCTCCTAAATCAACCAACACTTTACCTCTTGTAATTGCAACAACTCGACCAGGAACAACATTCCCAGGAACTAATGCAATTGCTTTTGGTCCATTTGCTAAAATTTCTTCAAGCATATTGTCTTTTTTATGTAAGACTGTAGTAGTAATATTTGCCATAAATATATAAATGTGGTTCAAAAATAAAATAAGTTTTTAAATCAGAGCATTGTTTCATGACCACAGAGAAACATGATGATGTAAAAATCCAAATTAATATATCACACTTATATTATTCAATCAATATAAACTTTAAAATTTAGAATTTAGAATATTTCACAATTTTACACCAATTCTTTTTCTCTAATTTCTGAAAAATTATATTTCTTTTCTATAACAGAACCAATCTCAAGAATTTCTTTTTCATCAAAGGCTTTTCCTAAAATTTGAATTCCTGCTGGCAAATTATTTACTTTTTCTGTTGGAACCGATAACCCACAAATTCCTGCAAGATTTGCTGTAACAGTAAATATATCAGCCAAGTACATCGCCAATGGATCTGATGTTTTTTCACCAATCTTAAATGCTGAAAACGGAGTTACAGGAGCAACAATCGCATCAACCAAAGAAAATGCTTTTTCATACTCTTCTTTAATAAGTGTTCTCACTTTTGCAGCTTTTACATAATATGCATCAAAATATCCAGCAGAAAGAGTATATGTACCCATCATAATTGCTCGCTTTACCTCTGGTCCAAAAAATTCACTTCGAGTTTTTGTGTATTGCTCTTCTAAGTTTGAAACTTTTACAGTTTCTCCAAATCGAATTCCATCATATCGTGCAAGATTAGTAGAAGCTTCCGCCTTTACCAATAAATAATATGTTGGAATCGCATATTTTGTAAGAGGTAAAGAAATTTCAACAACATCTCCTCCTAATTTTTTAATATCTTCTACAGTTTTTTCAAAAGATTTTTTTAAATTTTCATCAAAACCATCAGCATTAGTAAACTCTTTAATTATACCAATTTTTTTCCCAGACAAATCTTTAATATTTACATCTGAATATTTTTCAACAGAAATATTTGGAGTTGTAGCATCTTTTTCATCATGCCCAGCTATAACCTCTAAGACCCTAGCCGTACAATCAACAGTTGGAGCAATCGGTCCAATAGAATCAAAACTTGAAGCATATGAAATAATTCCAGACCGAGAAACACGACCGTACGAAACCTTTAAACCAGTAACACCACAGAAATTTGCAGGCTGCCTAATAGATCCACCAGTATCAGTCCCAATAGAAAATAATCCCAAATATTTTGCAATACTTGCTGCAGACCCACCAGAAGATCCACCAGGAACTTTTTCAGAATTCCAAGGATTTTTTGTAAGCTGAAGTGCCGAATTTTCACAACTTGACCCTTGCGTAAATTCATCAGTATTTACTTTTCCTAATAAAATTGCACCTGATTTTTCCAACAATTCTGAAACAGTTGCATTATATGGAGCCTCATAATTTTCTAACATTTTTGAACCTGCCGTATTTTTTAATCCAACCCTAGAAATTACATCCTTCAAAGAATATGGAATACCAGCAAGAGGAGCTGAAAAATCCCCAGAAACATCAAGTTTTTTTGCTTGCTCTCGCGCTGAATCAAAACATGTTTGCGTATATGAACCTAAATCCTTATCAAATTCTTCAATTCTAGAAATATATAAATTGGTAAGCTCTAATGCTGAAATTTTTTTTAATTCAAGCATTTTTTTTGCCTGAGCAATAGTTGTTGGAAAAACTGTCATAAATTTTTTGTAATATTGTGAATAAATATAAGTACTATTTAAATAAAATTATTTTATTTTTTACATAACTGCAGCAACTGCAACTTGTGTTTTTACTTTTGACTGAAGAGAACATTCTAATAATTTTTCAGACGAAAAAGAATCAACAACGTCTTCTGTTGTTATATTTTCAAGTCCAGTAATTTGAGCTGTTGCTTTTACACCATCTGTATTTACCTCAGACAATGTATCAAAAAAACCAAGAATATTTGTAAATTCTTGCTGATACTGCCCTATTTCTTTCTCTGAAAGTGATAAACGAGAAAGACTTGCCACTTTTATAATATCTTCTTTTGAAATCATAAATTTAAGTTAAAATTATTTTTATACGAACATCATATACTAGAATATAAAATTATCATAACAAAAAATCCCACTCTTAAATATAAAATTAAAAGAGTGGGATTTATTGAATTTTGTAATTTTAGTGTAATAAACTGATAAATTACCGTTTTGACCATTGTGGAGATTTTCGAGCTTTTTTCTTTCCGAATTTTTTTCGCTCTTTTCTTCGAGGATCTCGAGTTAAAAACCCTGCAGCTTTTAAAGAAAGTCGTAAATCTGGATTAATACTTTCTAATGCTCTAGCAATTCCATGCCGAGCTGCATCTGATTGAGAAGAAAAACCTCCCCCAACTAAAACAATTTTAATATCAAATTTTTTAGCGTTATCAGTTACAACCAATGGAGAAATAATATTCCCTATATAATTTCCAGAAAAGTATTCTGATATATCTTTTCCATTAACTTCTACTTTTCCACCTTTATCAGAAGGAGTTAAGTATACTTTCGCAATCGATGTTTTTCGTTTTCCTACCGCGTAGAAATATTGTTCTGCTTTAGCCATGGTGTATTAAACTTAAATAATAAATTATTAAACCTCTAATGGTTGAGGATTTTGAGCTTCTTGTCGATGTTCTATTCCTGCATAAACCTTAAGACGTTTTAAAATTTCATTTTTAAATTTCGTTCGTGGAATCATTCCTGCAATTGCAGTCTCAACAATGAATGTTGGTTTTTTCTCATGCATTTTTTCTGCTGTTGTTGTTTTTACATTCCCAACATAACCAGAGTATCTATAGTATTTCTTATCTTTCCATTTATTCCCAGTTAAAACTACTTTATCTGAGTTAATAACAACAACTCCATCTCCTGTGTCTAGATGAGGAGTAAACGTTGGCTTGTTTTTTCCTCGCAATACAGTAGCTACTTCCGTAGCAAGTCGTCCAACTGACTTACCAGCTGCATCTACGATATACCATGATCTAGTAATATCTGTTTTTTTTGGTACAAATGTCTTCATAATAAATTATTTTTATAAATATTCTTATACTTCTGTAAAATTAATTACGAAGCAACAGTTTCAGAAACTTTTTTTTCAGATTTTACTTCCGGATTTTGATTAGAAAATACTCCTTTTGTAAGAATTGAAATTTTATAAATTGGAGCATTATCTCCATCTCTAAAACCAATTTTTGTACGAGTTGTAAATCCTGAAACCCGCCCTTCTAATGCTGGAATAATTTCTTCTAAAAATTTTCGCTGAGCAGTTTCTCCAAAAAGAATTTTTTTAATATCCCTAATAGCCTCTCTTTTTTCAGATTTTCGTCCTTTTAAAACTAATCTATCAAAAACAGGAATTAAAGTTTTAACCTTTGCCTCAGTTGTAACAATTGAGTCGTTTAAAACTAATGATGTTACTAGATTTCGTAATAAAGCCTTCAATTGATTTGGTTTTCGATTTAACCGAGAACCTTTTCTTCTATGTCTCATATAAACAAGTTACAATAAATAATAATTACGCCCGAAGAGTTGCTTCATAGCCATTTGACTCTAACGCCTCTGTCAACTCTGACATTGCTTTTTTACCAAACCCTCTCATTGACTCCAAATGTGAAGCTGATGAAACCAAAACCTCTTCAACAGAACCAATATTTCCATTAATCAAAGCATTTAGAGTTCTTGGAGAAAGATTTAAAATCTCAATAGGAGTATAAGACTCTTGATCCTCAGTAGATTCTTCTACTGATTCATTTAAAGAAAAATCAGTAAGAAACCCTTCTTCGATTTTTTCTTCACTATCGTTTTGTAAGAAAGAAAAATATCCTTCTAGTATTTGTGCAGAAAATTGAAAAGCTTCAGACGGAGATAATGAACCATTTGTAGCAACCTCCAATTGAAGAGTGTCAAGATTTGTCATATCCCCAACCCTAGCAGGCAAAACTTCATACTGAACAGATACAACTGGAGAGAAAATAGTATCCAATAGAATCCAAGAACTTTCACCATCCTTTTGGATTCTATCCTTTGCAGAAGAAAAGCCAATCCCTTTCTCAATTTGAACTTCCAAATCAAAAGTAGTTGAAGGTTTCGTTACAGATGAAATTTTATAACCACCATTTAAAATTTCAGTATCTCCACTTGTAACAAACTCTGAAGCAAGTATATCACCTTCTGAATTTTTTACAAGAGTTACAATTTCAGAATCTTTTGTATGTTTTCTAAACGAAACCTGTTTCAAATTTAACAGAACATTTAAAATACTATCCTGAACTCCATCTAAAGAAGTATACTCATGAGCCACACCTTTTATCCTAACCTGAGTTATTCCAACACCAGGAACAGATGAAAGCAACGTCCTACGCATTGCATTTCCCAATGTATGACCAAATCCAGCTGGAAGTGGAGAAAATCTAAAAACTGATAAATTATCAGAAACTCTTTCTTCTGTAATTTTTGGTTTTCCAATTTCTTCTTGAACAATATGCATCTAGATAATAATAAAATACTAATTTTCAACAATAGCTTGTTAAATATTTTACCTATTTTATCGAGAGTAAAACTCAATAATAGATTGAACATTTACTAACTGCTCTGCCTCTATCTCTTCCGGAAGCCTAGTAACTTCTATTGTTCTGTTTTTAATATTAACAGAAAGCCAAGCTGGAACTTTAACCTTTGCCGACTCCATAGACCTTAAAACCGGATGATCCAAGGTTTTTTCTCTAACCGTTATAACATCCCCAGCTTTTACCTGATAAGAAGGAATATCCATCCTAACACCATTCACAAGAAATGCTCGATGATTGACCATTTGCCGAGCCTGAGCTCTTGTAACCGCAAACCCTGAACGATAAACAACATTATCAAGACGACGTTCCAAAGAAGAAAGAAATGTCGAACCTGTAGAATGTCGCCCTCTAGACGCTTTTTCATATAAATTCCGGAATTGTTTTTCTGACAAACCGTAAATTCTTTTTGCAGTTTGCTTAGCTCTCAACTGAGATCCAAATTCCGATATTTTACCTCGCCTACCCCCACCATGAGGACCAACCCCACGAGAAGTATCAACAGGCTTAGATTTCAATCCAAGATCCACTCCCTCTCTTCTTGCCAATTTATTTTTTGATCCAGTATAACGCATAAAATTTAATAAAACTTCTCAAGTAAAACTACACACTTCGTGGATTTTTTGGACGACAACCACCATGAGGAGTTTGTGTCCGATCCACAATACTTCGAATATCAACACCTGAAAGATGTAACCCTCGAATCGCTTGCTCCCTCCCTGGTCCAACACCACGAATTAAAACGTCAGCTTGCTCAATACCAAACCCTTTAGCCTTTTCAACAGCCATTTCTGCAGCCTTTTGAGCAGCATACGGTGTTGATTTCTTGCTCCCCTTAAATCCACACACTCCAGGTGTTGCCCAAGAGATAACATTACCATCTAAATCAGTAATTGTAACAATAGTGTTATTAAATCCTGCATTTATACACACTCTTACATGAGATACCGTTCTTCTTATTTTTCGCTTTGAAGTTGTTCGTTTAACAGCCATATATCAATTTATTACAATAAAATTATTTTCGACCTCTATTCCCACGCCGAGTCTTACAGTTTACTTTTGTTCTCTGCCCTCTACAAGGAAGTCCAACATTATGACGACGACCTCTATAGCAAGATATATCTTTTAACCTTCTAATATCTGCTGCTATTTGCTGACGAAGGTCTCCCTCCACAGTCATCTCCGAGATAACATTTCTAAGATTATTTAAATCTTCTTCTAGCAAATCATTAGCTCTCACATCTTCAGACAAAGAAAGAGATGCTAATATTTTCTGAGAAGTTGTTAACCCTATTCCATACACATATGTCAGTGCTACAACTATTCTTTTATTTGGAAGATCAATACCTGCTATACGAGCCATAATATATTAATTAAAATTTTCTTTTACCCTTGTCGTTGCTTATGCTTTGGATCCTTACAGATAACTCGCACAACTCCTTTTCTTTTGATAACCTTACAACTATCACACATTTTTTTTACTGATGGTCTTACTTTCATAATATAAAACTTTTAAATTATTTTTCCCTAAATACAATTCTTCCTTTTTCAAGGTCATACAAAGAGCTTTCTATTTGAACGATATCTCCAGGCAAAATTCGAACCCTATTCTTACGAACACGCCCACTAATTGTACACTGAGCATATCGTTCTTCTTCTTCAGGAATTGTTAAGTAGTCATCACCAGCTCTAATCTCAAATATCTTTACTTTAAAGATAGCACCAGGGAGACATTCCTCAACAACACCCCTACTCTCAACAACACCTTCTTTACTCATTAAAACTATATAATATGCAATAACAGAAGTATCATATCAATCTCTGTATAAAAACCGCAAGAGATTTTATGATTCAGAAGATGTATTTTCTTGAACTTTTCTCAATCTCACAAATGATTTCAATGCTTTTATTGATGCTTGAGCTGAAACAAGTTTTGAATTTGTACCAATTGATTTTGCATAAATATCCGTAATCCCAGCAAGCGTTGCAATCTTACGAAATGAACCACCAGCAATAACCCCAGTTCCAGCTGGTGCCGGCATAAGAAGGATTTTTGCAGATTTATATAAAGCTTCTTTTGCAAACGGAATAGTCCCTTTTACAAGTAACACAGATATAAGATTCTTTTTAGCATCTTGAACTGCTTTTCGAATTGCAACAGAAACCTCTACAGATTTACCCGTTCCCAACCCAACCTTTCCTTTTTTGTCACCAATTGCAACAGTTGCAAGAAATCGCATTCTTCTCCCCCCTTTTACCACCCGAGTAACTCGTGCAATATCAAGAACAAGCTCCTCAAATTCTTTTGGCTCCCTTCTTCCACCAGGTCGACGACCTCGCCCCTTCGAACGAGATTGAAAAGACTTCTTTTCTCCTGTAGATTTTACTAATTCTTCAGACATTGAAAAAATAAAAATAATAATTAAAATTCAAACCCTAGCGTTCGAGCATGGTCAGCGAACTCCTTCACTCTTCCATGATAAGCATACCCGTTTCGATCAAATACACAAGAACCTGTATATTTCTTAGAAAGAAGATCTGCAACAGATTTTGCCCCAGAGATATTCCCCTCTTTCACCAATGCAGATACCATTGTTTCTCCCGACTCATCATCTATCAACTGAGCAGAAAATGCTCGATTTGAACGACATACTGACAAGCGAGGACAAGAACTAGTCCCAAAGATCTTTGAACGAATTCTTACTTTTCTTCTTTTCCGAAGTGTTAATTTTCGAGATGACATAAAATTTTTTTATCAAAAATAGATATTATTTTGCAGCTGACTTACCAGCTTTTCTTCGTACATATTCGCCAACATAACGAATCCCCTTCCCTTTATAAGGTTCAGGTTTTTTTAATTTTCGAATGTTTGCAGCAAACTCTCCAACTTTTTGCTTATCAACACCAGAGATAATAACAATATTTTTCTCTTTTTCATGCATTGTAACCAAAACCCCATCAGGAGCAGTTAATGAAACCGGATGAGAAAAACCAAGAGTTAAATCAATCTTAGAACCAGATGCTTTTGCCCGATACCCAACACCAATTATCTCTAACTGTTTTTCATGCCCTTTTGTAACACCTTCAATCATATTAAAAATAATTGAACGAGCTAAGCCATGAAACGCTCTAATTTTTCGATCATCAGAAGAACAAATAACTACAACTGAACCACCCTCTTCTTTTACAGAAATTCCCTGAGGAAAATCAAAAGACAGAGTTCCCTTTGGACCTTTAACTTCAATAGAAGCATCAGAAATAGAAACTGAAACCCCAGAAACTATTTCAACCGGTAATTTTCCAATTCGAGACATAATATTATATTAATAAACTTCACAAATATACTCACCCCCCAACCCCTCTTCTATAGCTTTTTCCGTAGTAAAAAGCCCCTTAGAAGTAGAAACAACTCCTATACCATACCCGTTTTTAACAGGACGAAGCTCAGAACAAGAAAGATAAGCCCTTCTTCCGGGAGTACTTTTTCGAACAAGCTCTATCCCCGAATTTTCTGGAATTAAAAAAACTTTTAATTTTGGGAATTTTTCATTTCGAACAACCTTTACTTCACCAAGAAATCCTTCAGAAGCCAATATAGCAACAAGAGATTCCTTCAATTTAGAATAAGGAATTAAAACGAATTCATGCCTTGCTCGAGAGGCGTTTCGAATTCGAGTAAGCAAATCTGCAATAGGATCAGTTATCATTTGAATATATAAAATTACCAACTAGCTTTTCTCAAACCAGGAATCAATCCCAGTGACGCATTTTCTCGGACACAAATTCGACACATTTTGAAGAATCGAATATACCCCCTAGGTCGACCACAGACTTGACATCTATTTCGAACCCGACATTTAAACTTTGGTGCAACACCTGCTGCAATAGCATCTGAAACTCGCTTTGCTCGTTTCTTATCCCGCTCAATCATTGATCTTTTAGCCATGAATAAAAATTAAATTATTGTTTCTTAAATGGAAATCCAAAAGAAGAAAGAAGCTCTTTTGAATCAGAATCTGTAGATGCTGTCGTTACAAATGTTATAGCAAGACCATAATTTTTCACAACATCATTATAATGAATCTCAGGAAAAACAGAATATGTTTTTAACCCAAGTGAATAATTACCTCTTCCGTCGAATGACTTAAGAGAAAACCCACTAAAATCTCGAATTCGAGGAGCTGTAATCTTTACAATTCGCTCTAGGAAGTCATACATTTTCTCCCCCCGAAGAGTCAAAGTAACCCCAACAGGCATCCCTTTTCTTAATTTAAAATTAGAAACTGACAATCTTGCTTTTCGCACTACTGATTTTTGACCAGAAATTGCCTCAACACCTTGTACAATTTTCGAAAAATCTTTCCCACCTTGTAACCAAGAACCAATACCAACATTTATAACTATTTTTTCCATTTTTGGAATAGCCATAACATTCGTAATATTTAATTTTTCCTTTAAATTAGGAATAATCGTTGATTTATATTCTTTTATAAAACTCATTATGATTTAGTGAAATTTTCTGAAACTGATTTACCAGTTGTAACAAACTCTCTTATTTTTTTCCCCTTTTTGTCAAATGCATACCTTACTCGAGAAACTCTACTTTCTCCATCTATAATCATAACATTTGAAGCATTAAGAGGAGCCTCTTTTTCAACTCTCTCACCTGCCCGTTCTGATGTTTTCTTCACATGTTTTACCATGATATTTACATCCTTCACAATTACTGTATTTTTCAAGAAATTAAGATCTATAACAACCCCCTTCTTCCCCTTGTCTTTTCCTGAGATGACAAGAACTTCATCCCCTACTTTAATTCTCATAATATAGATTAAAAAATTTCTGGAGCCATTGATATTATCTTTTGATAACCTGCAGTTCTAACTTCGTTTGCAACAGGACCAAAGACCCGAGAACCTCGAGGTTGACCGTCAGTATTTAAAATGACAACAGAGTTCTCATCGAAACGTATAAAAGAACCATTTGTTCTACGAATAGTATTTCTCTGTCGAACCACTACAGCCTTTTGAATACTCTTTCTTTTTACAGCACCTTTTGGGGATGCAACCCGAACCGTAACAACAATAATATCCCCAACTTGAGCATATCGCCGCTTCGACCCTCCTAAAACCTTAATACACATAACTTCTTTTGCACCAGAGTTATCTGCAACCGACAATATAGATTGTGTCTGAATCATATCTTTTCTTTTTTTGAAATTACTTTTCTATTAATTACACCGTAACAAGTGCCCACCTTTTCAACTTAGAAAGAGGCCTACACTCAGAAATAACAACCCGATCTCCAGCTTTACATGAATTGTTTTCATCATGAGCATGAAACTTTTTAGATTTTAAAACTCTTTTTTCATAAAGAGCATGCTTTACGTGAGAGTCAACTCGAACAACTATTGTTTTATCACCAGCTGCCGAAATAACAATTCCACTTTTAGTTTTCATATATTGATATTCTAAATTATTAACTATTTATTGCCGTTAAGATTTGAGCAACTTTTTTTCGAGATTTTTTAACATCAGAAGTATTCTTATGTTGTCCAATTCGAGATGCAAGCCTTACTGATGCAAGCGCATATCGAGCCTCAGAAAGCTCTTTTTTTAGGTTTTCTTTTGCCATTTTTTAAAATTAAAATTCTGTATTAAATACAATTTTAGTCTTTACAGACAACTTATGCCCCGCTAATCGAAAAGCCTCTCGAGCTAGCTCCTCAGAAACTCCTCCAATTTCAAATAAAACAGTTCCAGGCTTAACTCTTGCCACATAAAAGTCAACAGACCCCTTTCCAGACCCCATAGGAACTTCTGCTGCCTTTCTTGTAATTGGAGTGTGTGGAAATATTCTAATCCAAACCTTTCCTTTTCTTGCAAGAGCTCGAGACATTGTTTGCCGAGCTGACTCAATTTGCCGAGATGTAAGCTCTCCAAACGACAAAGTCTTTATACCAAACTCTCCAAATGAAACCCTATGACCAGCCTGGGCCTTTCCGCCACCCTGATTTCGTCGCCGAAATTCTTTTCGATGTTTTGTTCTTTTAGGAAGAAGCATATTAAGTTAAAACAAATAGACAAAACCTTGATTTTCAGTTCTATTACAGAAAATGCCTCATTTTCTGTAACTACAACTATTATCAAAGTTTTTTTAGCTAATATAGCTTATCTAAAAGAAAAACATAAGTCAAGTTTTTTCTTTTCTTTTTTTGGGTAATTCAGAATTTGATGTGCTGGAGCAAAAAAAAAAAAAAAAAAAATAAAAATAAAACAA
>Ga0256914_1001470_pt1 | contig 21163 bp, 20 predicted proteins | sample HulkmetaG_FD_191571 | JGI IMG/M metagenome (GOLD analysis project Ga0256914, IMG submission 191571) | Hydrothermal chimney microbial communities from Main Endeavour vent field at the Juan de Fuca Ridge, Pacific Ocean - Hulk | ecosystem: Environmental > Aquatic > Marine > Hydrothermal vents ... | reverse complement strand
GGTTTATGTATTGAAAGTATATGTCCTCTACCTCAAAAATGGTCTCATCCATAACAGTATCTCACTCCTGTGCCACATTAATACAGTTATTATTGCCACACTTAATATCCAGATCAGGTCCCTTTTCCCTATCTTACCCTCTTCCATGAGTCTTGGGTTTCCACTCCATCCCCTGGAAACCATTGCTAGATGTACTTCATTGCTTAAATTAAATGATTTTCCTATAAGTACTCCAATCCTGGCAGAGAGCCATTGGTGCTGTTCTGATAGATCAGTCTTTGCAATAAATCTGCTTTTCCTGGCCAGAAACATGGATTCTGCCACCCTGAGGAGGAGGAATATATACCGGTAGGTCATGGCCAGGATAAGTATTACTATCTCAGGTACCCTGAGTACATTAAGGGCCTTTAATATACGCGTCCATTCAGTGGTTAGCACCAGGAGGATGGCAAGAGAAACACAGGTGGCCACACGCATTACAAAGATAGAAGCCCCTTCTATCCCCTGGGCGGTTATGGTGATCTTTTCGGGGATGGTATAGGGACCCAGATGATATACCCTTGGAAGGTTAAAGAGGACAAATATATCCCGCCCTGGTGTTACCAGGTTAAAGATAGAGGGAATGGCTATAAGGGCAGTGAAAATGGGAATAAAGACCCATACCCTTTTTATAAAAAAACCTGGAGGGATATAGGAGAGACATGCCAGGAGAAGGACGGATAGATAGAATATTACTAAAAGGTTAAGGTCCCTTATAACTGCGGCCATTATGAGAAGCCACAGAAAGCTAACCACCTTGGTCCTGGGGTCCAGGGATTGGAGCAATCCTTTTCTAGATGCAAATTCATTTGCAAATACAGAATGTTCTATAGCCCTGGTTGTCTCCTCCAGGGTCTTTGCTATAAAATCTCCCATTCTTATTTGGCCTCAAAAAATAAAAGGGGCAAAAATGCCCCTTTGTAATAGATTAATAGAGAGAGATATGTCAACTTTCCTTCTTTGCCAGGACCTTCCCCAGTATCCATGTAAATAGGGCCACCAGGGCAATACCCACCACTGCCGCACCTATGTAGCCCACAAAGTCATTGTGGATGCCAGGTATGGTGTAATCTGGCAGGGGGGCATTCCAGAGGGAGGAAAAGTGTTTTAGCCCCTGAGGGATATAGCCCAGGACCTTTTGAAACTCCTCTGCCCCCCATTCTCCCCACGCATCCCCTGATGCCAGGAGCCCTATGGGGGATAGGATGGCCAACACTCCAATTCCGATCCATAGCATCTTTATGCCCTTGTTCATGCTACTGCCTCCTGTCCTTTTGCGGTTTTAAGGATGTCAGGCATTACCCTCTGGAGGAAGAGAACCACACCACCGGTGACAAATGCCTCAGCTAATCCTGCAACAGTTAAATGGGCCAACATCATTCCGGGAATAGATTGCGAGAGACCATAGGGACAATAAAGAGGGGTCCCATTTGCAGTGTGAAATAATATGGGTTGAATACCAAACTCCACTGCTGCACAAAAAGCTGCGGCATTTATCCCCACATATCCTCCAATGGCGGCGGCTATCCACTGCCGGGAAGAACCGATTGGGGCATTTTTGGAGATAAGTCTATATACCCCATAACCTACAAAAGGGAGCACAATGGCCATGTTAAAACAATTGGCACCGAAGGCCAGGATGCCCCCGTCTCCAAAAAAGATGGCCTGTATGAGCAGCGCCGCAGAGACCCCTATGGTGGCCGCCCAGGGCCCAAGTACAATGGCCATGAGAGTGCCTCCCACTGCATGTGCTGTGGTCCCCCCTGGTACAGGTGCATTAAACATCATTATCACAAAGGAAAATGCCGCAAATACACTCAGCAGGGGAACTGTGCGAGTGGTTAGCTGTTCTTTTACCTTCCTGGCGGCAATTACCCAGAAAGGTAATGCCGCTCCATACATTACCGCACATGTCTGAGGACTTAGATACCCGTCTGGAATATGCATACACACCTCCTTTAATTTTTTTTGTATTAAGTAATACTTTATGAAAAAAAATACAACTAAAAAATAACTCTTTTCTAAGTTTTTATAAAATTGACAAAATTAGGGTTGCGGCTTATGAAAATTAGGAGTGCCAAACTCTCAAGGGAGGAAGGGATTTTTATGAAACAGAGGTCGCTGGTGGACTTTGCCCCTGGAACAAAGGTGATAATAGATTCTTTTGGTGGTGGAAGGCGTGTGAGGTCAAGGCTGTATTCAATGGGACTTACCCCTGGGACTGAAGTCCTTATAACCTCCTCAGGGATGGGACCCTGTAGAATAAGGATAAGGGGCTTTGATCTGGTCCTGGGTTATGGCCTGGCCTCAAAGATATTTGCCCATGTTAAAGATGAGTAAGGGGGGTGGTGTGATGGATAAAAAGGATAGGATGAGTCTCAGACAATTGCAGATAAATCAAAGGGCAAGGATATTGGAGGTCCATGCCACTGGAGAGTTGGGGCGGAGGATAAGGGATATGGGAGTGGTGCCAGGGGTAGAGATTACAGTGATTGGCAGGGCCCCTTTAAAGGACCCTGTGGCCATTAGAATAAATAATTTTACCCTTACGCTTCGTAATAATGAGGCAGATTTTATATATGTGGTCCCCTGTAACAACTAGACAATGAGAGGCTTATGATCTCTGAACTCATTCAGATAGAGGAATTTTGCTGGGAACTACCCAGAAAGGGAAAGATGAGGGTACCTGCGAGATTTTTTGGAACCAGGGAGATTATAGCCTCCTTGGAGCCAAAGGTCTTTGAACAGGCCGCAAATGTTGCCACCCTGCCGGGGATAGTAGATGCGTGTTATGTGATGCCTGATGCCCACTGGGGTTATGGTTTTCCCATTGGAGGGGTGGCGGCCTTTGATGCGGATAAGGGGGGAATAATATCTGTTGGGGGTATTGGATATGATATCTCCTGTGGGGTGCGGACCCTGCTCACGGATATGTCACGGGAGGAGATAGCCTCCCATCTGCATAAGTTTGTGGAGATGCTCTTTAGACGCATCCCTGCAGGTGTTGGGTCAGAGGGACTTATAAAGTTGTCAGAGTCCAGACTGGATGATCTCCTCATAAAGGGGGCAAGATGGGCTGTGGAGGAGGGATATGGGAGTGAAGAGGACCTTGAGTTCATAGAGGATGGGGGATGTGTCCGTGGAGCTGATCCCAACAAGGTCTCTTCCACTGCCAAAAAGAGACAAAAGAGGCAGATTGGGACCCTGGGCTCAGGTAATCACTATCTGGAGATACAATATGTTCAAAAGATCTTTGAGCCAGCCATTGCCCGTGCCTTTGGACTCTGGGAGGGGCAGGTGGTTATTACCATCCATTGCGGGTCAAGGGCCCTTGGCCATCAGATAGGGACAGATTACATCCATCTACTCAGAAGGGCGGCGGAGAAATATGGCATCTATCTCCCTGAAAAGGACCTGGTATGTGCCCCCATCCTTTCCAGGGAGGGGCAAGATTTTTATGGTGCCATGGTCTGTGGTATAAATTGTGCCCTGGCAAATAGGCAGGTCCTATCTCACCTCATTGGAGAGTGTTTTCAGAAGTGTTTTCCCTCTAGGCGGCTGAGTATGCTTTATGATGTGAGCCATAATACCTGCAAGATAGAATCCCATGAGGTTGGGGGACATACCAAAAGATTATATGTGCATCGCAAAGGTGCCACCAGGGCCTATCCCCCAGGCAGGGAGGGGCTTCCATATAAATTTAGAGAGGTGGGACAGCCTGTGATTATAGGAGGGAGCATGGGTACCGCCTCTTATGTGCTTGCAGGTACCAGAGAAGGAGGACTCAGGGCATGGAGTTCTGCGTGTCATGGGGCTGGCAGGGCCATGAGCCGCAGACAGGCTACCAAGAGGTGGAAGGGCGCTTCTGTGATAAAATCTCTTGCATCTCAGGGCATTATGGTGAGGGCAGTTAGCAAGAGGGGGGCGGCAGAAGAGGCACCAGGGGCCTATAAGGATGTGGATGAGGTGGTTGATTCCACTCATAACGCCAGGCTGGCCAAAAAGGTTGTAAGACTGAGGCCCCTTGCCTGTATTAAAGGATAATTCTTATTTTTTGGATAAAAACCTTTTAATGATCTCGTGGAAGCTGTCCATATTAATGGGCTTTAAAATAACCTCATAGAAACCCATCTCCTTCATCTGTTCAATATCCCTTTTAAATGCCTTGGCAGTAAGGGCAATTACCGGTATGTGACGGAGTTTTTTATTGCTTTTTATGTGATCCAGGGCCTCGTACCCGTCCATCTTGGGCATCTGGATATCCATTAATATGAGGTCATATTCCTTCTTTCCCAACAGGTCCAGGGCCTCCAGTCCATTTCCCGCCTCGTCCATTTCCACATCATATTCTGCCAACAACTCCCTGATGAGAAACCTGTTGGCCAGATTATCCTCCACCAAAAGGATGCGCTTTTTCCCTCCATCTACCTCTCTCTGAGGCCCTTTTTCTATTTCCCTCATCCTCTCCTCTATTTCTTCTATATCCTCCATCTCCTCTTCGGTCTCACCTAGCAACTTTTTTATTATGCTCTTGAGGTAATATTTGGTATCCCTCCCCTTGATAAAAATGGATTTCACAAATTCTCCATACTCATCCAATATCTTCTCATCTATATCCATGGCTGTGACCACAACTATCTTGGCATCTTTTCCCTTTGTCCTGAGTTTGTGCATAAATTCATATCCATCCATCTCCGGCATATCCAGGTCCAGGAATATTATGTCCACAGGGTGTTCTTTTAATTGCTCCAGGGCCTCTTTTCCATTTTTGGCGGTAAGTATATTTATGCGGGGGTCAATCTCCCGTATAAACGAGGTGAGTTCTTTGATGCTCAGCAGGTCATCGTCCACCACCATCACAGTGGGTTCTCTGGCCTCTGCCCTGGCTGGATAAGAGGGAAGCACCTCTCCTCTTGCTTGGGTCCCAGGGGCCTTCTTTTTCTCTTCTGTCCCCTCAGGGTAGGATTTCTCCTGAAACCTTCTGGGAAGGACGATGCTAAAGGTAGTACCCTGTTTCAGTTTGCTCTTTACCAGGATAGAGCCCCCTAAAAGGGTGATGAGTTTTTTGGTTAAAGGGAGCCCCAGCCCTGTGCCTTGAATATACTTTTTTGTCTCTATCCTATGAAAGGGCTCAAATATATCTTCTATAAGCTCTTTTTTTATCCCTATCCCTGTATCGCACACATCCAGCCTTATCTTGTCCTTTTCTATCTCATAGGCCCTTATGGTTATCTTGCCCCTGTCAGTGTACTTTATGGCGTTTGAAAGTAGATTGAGCAGGATCTGGATTACCTTATGTCGGTCTGTGTATAACATATCGTTTGAGAGTGTATTCTCTATGGTCAATTCAAGTCCCTTTTTCTCACACTGAGAAGAGATTATTGTCTCCACATATTCCAGTACCTCTGTGAGATTGAATTCCTCTGGCGTTACCTCCAGTTTTCCCGCCTCTATCTTGCTCAGGTCCAGGATGTCATTTATGATATTTAGAAGCTGTTTCCCGCTGGTATATATGACATCTATTTTTTGTTTTAGGGAGGCATCGGGTATGGGATCCTTTAAGATGAGCTGAGAAAGACCAATGATGGAATTTAAGGGGGTCCTGAGCTCATGGGCCATGTTGGCAAGAAATTCTGATTTATAGCTTTCCAGTTTTTTGAGTTTCTTGTTGGCCTCCTCCAACTCCACCTTTTGGGCTCGGAGCTCTTCTGTCTGTGCCTCTAGTTCTTCACTTTGTGCCTGAAGTTCCTTATTTTGGGCGATGAGTATCTTGTTTTTCTCCTCCAGCTCGCTCTTTAGCTCGTGGACCTGCTTGTTCCTCCTGAGATACATGATGGCAATTCCCAGCTGGACCGCTATCTTTTCCATGAGCAAGATCACCTCTTCTTCAATACGCTGGGTAGATAGACACTCCAGGATTCCAACCACTTCCTCTTCATAGCTTATGGGAAAGAAATAGGAGAAAAACCTCTTTATCTCCATCTCTGCTGAAACAAAGGAGCATATCCGGGGTGGCTCCTCCACGGTTACAATATACAATCGGTTGTTCTCTATGCAGTATCTCCCGGCAAATTCCCCTAAAGGGATGGTGGTGTTTTTACCAAATCCCTCTCCTTTACACAGGGTATATTTTACTACCACCTGGTTTTCTTCTGTTTCATATAGGTACCCAGAGGCGGAGAATATTATCTCATTGTCCACCAATACATTTACTATCCTTCCAAAGAGCTCTTCATAACTGGTTATGCCTGCAAAGGTCTTTAGTATCTCAATGTATATCCTGTTGAGGAATGAGCGCCTCTCTGTCTCCAGGAAGAGGTCCCTGTTCTGTCTTATGGACTCATAGAGAAATAAAAGCAAGATGGCCAGCAGTACAAAGACAAGATAGTAGTGTACCCTTATGTGCTCAAAGACAAACAGGGCCAGGGAGAGAACCACAAAGATGATTATTACCAGGGTAATGGTGATAAGCTCATCTTTGAAGACCCTGTTTATTCCAGATGACTTATTTTTTTTACTCATATCTCTTCCCATCCCTTGAATCTAAATATCTTTATCCCCTTGCACGCCTGCTCAAAAAGGCGTTCATACCTTCCCACAATATGCTCAGAACTCCCAAGCACCAGATAACCTCCTTGTTCCAGGGTGAGCATTATTTTGGTAAATAGTTCCCTCTGCCTACTTTCTCTGAAGTAGAGGAGGATATTTCTAACAAATACAAAATTATACTTGAAGAGTCCACCAAAAGAAAGGTGCGTGGTGAAGATATCCTTGTGATAGAAGGAGATGTTTTTATCAAAATAGCTAGTGACTATCTTATACTTTGAATGGGTTATCACAAAGTATTTGGAGAGATAATATGAAGGGATATTTTTTATGGAGTAGTCAAAGTATATGCCACCCCTTGCCTCCTCTATGGCCTCTGCATCTACATCAATGGCATCTATCTGAAAGTCCAGGTGAGGGTGTTTTGTCTTTATCTCATTTAGTATCATGGCACATGAGTAGGGCTCTTCCCCTGAGGCACATCCAATACTGAGCACCTTTATAAAGGTACTTCCCAGGTTTGCCATCTTCTTTGCAAGGTATTCAAAGTAGTAAAAATATAAGGGATCTCTAAAGAATTCTGTGGTATTTATTAAAAAATAGTCCACCAGGATATCTATTTCTTCCTCCATATGGCTGAGGAGGTAGGCAAAGTATTCCTCCAGGGAAGAGCATCCCATAACCCGCATCCTCTGTCTGAGTCTGCGAAGGATGGTGGGGGTACGGTATTCTGAAAAGTCCATCCCCCGTTTTTGTCGGATGATCTCTATTATCTGTCCGACTATCTCTTCATTCATATCACCATCTCTTCTGCTATAGTGATAAGGTATGGGATGCTATTGATAATAGTATCCATCTCTTCCAGGTCTATCTCAAGGGTCTCATATATCTGCGTGGGGGAGGTGAAGGGAGTGGATCTCACTATGTTGTCTGCCCCTATCATAAAGTTGGTAATGAGTACATTTGCCAGGGCCACTGCTGCAACTGCCTTTTTGTGACTTTCAGGTGCGTGATGGGGATAGTGATGATATTCTACTATATCCAGTATCCCTTCATCCAGATTTAGGGACTGGAGGTAAAACCTCCCCACCACTGCATGGGCTGTGGACTTTATGGCATCTTCCACAAAGGAGATAATGGCATATCTCTTGGTTGAACTAAAGTTGTCCAGGGCATAGAGGTCAAGTATTACTTTACCTATATCATGGAAGAGTCCCCCCAGATAGGCAAGGTGGTTCTCCACCCCCACAATATCTGCTATGATCTCTGCCAGGAGGGCCACGGCGAGGATATGTATCTTGTACTGTTGAATATCTATGGAATAGGAATAGATATCCTTCTTTACCATGTTTTGGACCAGAAGGTTGTTTACAAACTTATATATGTTTTCTAATCCTGCATACACTATGGCCTGTTTCAGACTGGTTATCCTATTCTGGGGAGAAAAATAGGAAGAATTTACAAATCTTAGAAAATTAGCGGCGATAAAGTCATCCTTTAAGATTATCTCCTCCATCTTTTCAGGAGTGGCCTCCTCCCTTTTTAGTCTGATTATCTCCATGATGGCCTTATTTGGAACAGGAAAGTATTTGGATGTCCTTTTTACCTCATTTATTATCTCTATGGGATTATATTCCATCTCCAGGTCCTGGGGATAGGAATATTTGGAGACAGGATGCACCTCAAAGGAGAGGTCTCTGGTATAAAAGTCCAGTATTCTAGGGTCCTTCCCTAGACAGTCCTCAAACACCACCTCTATCTGGTGTTCCTTGAGTATATCCCTGCACGCCTGATAGTTCTCCCTGCCTATGTTAAAGTAATCGGAACTGGAAAGGTCTGCCCCTCCCGCCATTATCGCTTTATAATCCTTTATCTCTCTAGTATAGGACTTCATCGTATGGAGGAGATGGGTTATTCCCCTGTCTGCAAATGCGGTAATCCTCTTGTCTTCTTTGGCGGAGGGCTTATATTTGGGAAGGAGGATGTGAATGGCCCCTATTATCCTCTTTGATTCATGATATACTACTATGCCAATGCACGAGCCCAATACGATCTTTATATTGTGGTCCCCATTTTTAAGGACCTCACATCCCCCCACATCAATGTATAGGGTGTTCATCTACTCATCCACAATATTTGCCAGTTCTGCCCTTACCTCCACGTAATCCTCCCCCACCTCATCTTCTATGTCAATCTCCAGAAAATCAGAGACCTCTTTTACTATCTTAAGGCCAATTCCCGCCCCCAGAATTCCAAACTTATCATAGGCCACTGGCAGGTCATATATGGAGTCTGCATCAGGGCAGAGGGGACATCCTACTGTATTTTTAATTATTACCCTACTACCCTCCATCCTTATCCAGATCTCTTCTCCAAACCTGAAGGCATTTGCCAGCAGATTTGAAAATAGGGCCCCTATGGCCTCCTGAGGTCCCCTTACCCTGAGGGAGGAAGAGATAAGGCTTTCCTTCTCTTCACTTCGGTAATTATTTTTCTCCTCAAACAGGACCCCTTCCAGAAATTCTCCAATCTCAAAACTGGTCTCTTTCAAGCATGTTGGAGAGGTTCTAAGGAGATATACAAATCTTAGATTTTTAAGTAAAGAAAGATAATAGGTAAAGTTGTTTATTACATAGGTCCCGAGGGAGGATTCAAACTTGAGGGAGATTATCTCTCTCAGGGGACCAAATATATTTACTCCATCGTGATATGTCTTTCTGATGAGTGTCTCTAAGAGGTCTATCTCTTTGCCCTGTGTCTCCCTCCCTGCCCCTTGTGTTTTACAGGGAAGACCTTCAGGCCTTTCCATAAATTTTCTCCCAAGGTTAAAGATTGGGTCAACCCCTAAAATTTTTTTTGAGAACCATTTTTCTTTATGTCTCTTTTTAGGTATATAAGTTAAAAAAAGAAATCTTTCAATCCCCTTCTCCATTAGACCACGGGACATATTTTGTCCAGGGGTCACAAAATCTTTGACATAAGTTATGCAGTGAGTATAATATGGCCCAATCGTGGAGGGGGATAGACCGCACAGGAGATATATGTATGCAGAAGATATGTACTGGGGTCTTGAAGGGTAGGATTTTTTCTTTCTGGTGCTGGTGGTGGAGAGGAAGAGGTGCGGTCTGGCCCGGGGTGTGAAATCAATACCAATTAAGGGAAGGTCAGGGCCGCAGGCAAAACAGGTCTGCGGCCCTTTTTTATTTTAACAGCAAAATAAAGTGAGGAGGTAAGTATGAGAAGCTTTTATGGCCTGATTTTGGGATTATTTCTGGGGATGCTCATTGTCCCCTCCACCTCTTTTCCCCGGACCATTACCTTGACCTATGCCAATTTCCCACCTGCCTCCACCTTTCCCTGTGTACAGATGGAGAGATGGAAGAAGGAGGTAGAGAAGAGGACCCAGGGAAGGGTAAAGATAGTCACATTCCCCGGGGGGACCCTTTTAGGGGCCAAAGACATGTTCAGGGGAGTGATGGAGGGACAGGCAGATATTGGTTGTGTGTGTATGGCATATCAGCCTGGTGTCTTTCCTTTAACCACTGCAGTGGCCCTTCCACTTGGTTTTCAAAATGCCACTGTGGCCTCTCTGGTGCTGTGGGATGTTTACAATAAATATCATCCCCACGCCTTTTCCAGGGTTAAGGTCCTCACTCTTTTTACCTCTGCCCCTTCAAATATTATGTCCAGGGTCCCTGTAAGGTCCCTTAAGGATTTGAAGGGCCTGGAGCTTCGGGCCTCTGGAACTGCCTCTAAGATACTGGAGGTGCTTGGGGCTACTCCTGTGTCAATGCCCATGTCCGAGACCCCTGAGGCCCTTCAAAAGGGTATTGTAAAGGGCCTGCTATCCTCGCTGGAGGTATTAAAGGACCTAAATTTTGCCGCATATTGTCCTTATGAGACCATAACCAACTTTCAGGTCTATCCATTTGCAGTGATTATGAATAAGAAAAAATGGCAATCCCTTCCCCCTGAGATAAGGGAAGTTATGGACTCCCTCTCCAGGGAGCAGGCAAGATGGACAGGTGAATACATGGACGCCCATGTAAAAGATGCCCTTGAATATGCCCGGGTTAAATATCATGCTAGAATATTCCACTTTTCCACCTCTGATACCCAAAAGGCCCATGAACTGTGCAAAGAGGTCATAGATGAATGGAAGCAAATGGCCCTTAAGGCGCATGTGCCTGTGAACAGGGTATTGAGAGACATAGAGACCTTTAAGGCGAGATATCAGAGATAGGGATTATGATTATAAGGATTCTTTCCCGAATAAATAAGGTCCTTGTGTGGTTTGCATGTGGGGTCCTGGGTCTCATGATGCTCCTTGCTGTGGCAAATATCCTCCTTAGGGCCTGTGGTCATCCCATAAAGGGGACTTTTGAGTTGCTTGGATTTGGAGGGGCTATCGCCGTTGCCCTCTCCCTTGGGGGGACCCAGAAAGGCAGGGGTCATATTGAGGTAAACCTCTTTGAGTCCATGCTTCCCCCCAGGGTGAGAAACTACCTGGCCATCATCTCCAGTCTGCTTTCTCTGGGATTTTGGGGTGTGGTGGCCTGGAGGCTCTTTTCCTTGGCCATCTCCCTCAAACAAAGCGGTGAGCTCTCAGAGACCTTGAATATCCCGTATTATCCTGTGGTGCTGGTGGTGGATGCAGGGGTTGTGTTTATGTTGGTGATTATCCTCTATCAGATTCTCCTGGAAAAGAGGGGGGAATAGGGATTATGGAGCTTTCTTTTTTGGGAATGATTGGAGTGGCCCTGCTCCTGGGTATCATATTTTTCTTCCAGATACCTGTGGGCTTTGCCATGGGCATAGTGGGGTTTGTGGGGTTCTGGGCGGCTGTGAGCCTCAAGGCCGCCCTGGGGATGGTGGGGGAGGAGACCTGGAAGGTCTTTTCCTCCTATGGTCTCACTGTGATCCCCTTGTTTATCTTAATGGGGCAGATATGTTTTTACTCTGGTCTAAATAAGAGAATGTACAGGTGGGCAAATGTCCTTCTGGGGGAGATAAGGGGCGGACTTGCCATGGCAACAATATTGGCATGTGCTGGTTTTGCTGCCATCTGTGGCTCCAATACAGCCACTGCCGCCACCATGGCCACAGTGGCCCTTCCTGAGATGAAGAAGTATGGGTATGACCCTGCATTTAGCGCTGGGGTAGTGGCCACAGGGGCCACATTGGGGGTGATGATACCCCCTAGTGTGGTGCTTATTATAATAGGGCTTCAGACAGGTCAGTCCATAGGGGTCTTGTTTGCTGGAGCAATAATACCAGGAATTGTCCTTACCCTGGTATTTCTGATTGGGATTGCTATATGCTCCAGCATCTTCTCTGGCCTTGCTCCCAGGGGGGAGAAGACCTCCCTCTCTCACAAGATGTGGGCAGTTTTTGGTTTCTGGGAGATATTTCTCCTCTTTGGCCTGGTTATGGGGGGACTCTTCCTGGGAATATTTACACCCAGTGAGGCAGGGGCGGCTGGTGCCTTTCTGGCCATCCTCATAAGTTTGATACTTGGGAATATGGATATTAAAAGGCTCTTTCAGGCCTTTGACGACACACTGCGGATAACGAGCATGATATATGTAATAATCCTGGGTGCGGTGATCTTTGGAAGATTTTTGACCATTACCCGAATTCCATATGATGTGGCCTCGTATGTGGCCTCCCTCTCCCTCCCTAGGTGGGGTATAATGGCATTCATATTCCTCATCTATCTCATTGGGGGGGCCATCATGGATGCCCTGGCCCTTTTGCTGGTCACCATTCCCATCTTCTTCCCCGTTACCCGCTCCCTGGGATATGACCCTGTGTGGTTTGGTGTATGGATAACCCTGGTTACCACTATGGGGGCAGTGACTCCTCCTGTGGGCATAAACGCCTTTATTGTGGCATCCCTGGACAGAGACGTGACCCTTGCAGGGGTCATTCGGGGGGTTTTTCTGTTTTTACCCCTTTTTGTGGTGGTGATATTCCTGCTTCTGGCCTATCCTGAGATGGTCCTGTGGCTCCCCAGGCACCTATTTAGATTATAGGGTCCAGAAACAAAAAAAGAGGGGCTTGAGCCCCTCTTTTTTTGTTTCTATAATAGTTAGCAATATTATTATGGTTTGGCATCAAAATAATATTGAAGAGCTACAGTGGTACCTGCAGTCCAATCGCCATAAGTGATTGTTCCATTTGCTTCCCAACTGCTATAGTCTACGTTAGTAGGGGTTGTGTTAACACCAACTACATTTCCATCTGTCCCATCGGAGACCCCATCAATGGTTGTATCAAAGGATTTTAAGTATTGGAGAGAAGCAGCATCAAATTTGGTATTACAATCAGAGGATCTACAGATAATTATTACATTCTTGGGATTGGTACCTCCATCATTTCCATAAAATACATAGAAAGAGTAAGAACCCAGATTTACAGGATTTATAGGTGGATTATTTAGGTTGGCATTATTAATATCTGCAGTAGCATTCCCATCTCCAATAATGCCATCGCCATTGGCATCCCCTGGAAACTTTCCTGTCCTGTCATACACCGTCCATGCCGCCACCTCAAACTTCTTTCCCGCATCAGTTATAAACTTTTTTATACGGGCATTTTGAATAAGGTCCTGTCCCTTGAGCACAGCGCCCAGAATAAGACCAATAATGACCAGCACAATGGCCATTTCAATGAGGGTGAAACCCTTTTGTGAATTGAGACTTTTAGGTGTCATTTTACTAACCTCCTTTTGATTTTTTTTGGTTTTATGCACCATTTATGCCATATTTAAGGACCTATCTCTAACATATTTAGCTCCCATCCTTTTTGAGTCTTCTTAAGAAACATTATTTCCTTTTGTCTGATGTGGCGATGGTGTTTTTTTCTTATGGGGAAGGGAAAAAACTTCCTGTTTATTACCCTTACCCACACTATGTCTCCTCTTCGTTTTATCCTTTTTAACCCATATATCTTTAATGTATTCCTTTTTATATTCGGTAAGACCAGAAGAGGTGCCTTCTTAGTGTGTTGCAGTGTATTACTTTGTGAAGAAATTTCCATACATGGGGCATATCTTATAAAAGTCCCTATTAATCCAATCAAAACAAAAAGTCCAATTCTTTTCATCTCTAATCTCCCAGGAATTTTATGCCAAAATCCTTTATCTCTACATTTTGAGTAAGAGATGCTGAACCCTCTGTCCATCCAAATCTTATGTTGTTCATCTTTTGATCCATTTCAGGGCTTATGGTGATGGTGTGTGAGATAGTTGGAGTAGCCGTAAAATCACTAGTTAAATCATCACTATTATCCACATCTATCCATACCTTTATGGTATATGTATGAGAAGCTGGGTCTCTGTGTAGCTCTATTCTCACGCTGTGATATTGCCCATCTTCCAGCCAGCATGCTGTATTCCCTCCCTTGTAACCACTGGATGAGGTAGATGGATTTAATGAATCATATATACCTGTGGAGCCTGCTCCATGTCTGTTGTCATCTCCATTGTGGCTATTTAAATAAGGACATTTATCACTACATCTATCTTTTCCTGTGAGAGCCCCATTCACATAATAGGCATTTCCCCAATAGATTATTGCCACATGATTGTTATTGCCATCTTCTTTGTTATAACAATAGGGACGGAAAATCCACCCTGGACAATCCCCACTATTGGAAGGATAAAAGTCAAATTCTATTCCCATCTTGGGCTCTCCAATCCAGTAGTTATTATAGGGTTGTACCCCTCCATATCCAAGATGGGCCCCCAATCCCCCACATACAGTGGAGGGATCACTGTTTACATCTGAGGTAATTGCAAAGGTAAACCCGCTTCCATAGTCTGTGGTATCTCCATCTGAACAATCATTGTCCTGGGTCTTGAATTCAAAATATGCCCTGAATCCTGTGCCCAGGGTACATACCCCATCATTACATGGGCCTCCGTTTGCCGCATACCAGATACATCCAAAACTATCTTCCTGTTCATTTCCAAGTGCTATGGTCTTGGAGGTATCATCAGAGGTTATTACTCCACTATCTGATTGGATAATTAATGAGAAGTCTGAGAGGTCGTTCTCAAAGGAGATGTCTGAGCCTGGAGGACCGCCTCCTCCACCACCTCCTCCGCCCCCCTGAGCACAGTCCATTTTGCTTGCCAGATAGTCCAGGGTTACATATTCCAAGATGTCAGAGTGGGCCTTTGTCACCTTTATTTCCCCTGTGGATGCATATCCACTGTCGTCAAGCTGGAAGTGGTGATCATCTCCAGCACTTGCAATGGCAAATGCCAGGTTTGATGCAGAGACCTTGTCAGTGAGAGACACAGGGGTAATGGAAGAACTAGTATAGTTGCAGATGTTAAAACAATTGTTTCCTGTTCCTGTAGAGTTTAGGGCAGGATAATAACGAAGGTCTCTCCCCCATATATCAGTTGTATGGGCAATTTCTTCAGGCTTATGAGTGGAGGTGGTGGCGGGGGGAAGACAGGTGGTTCCATCACTAAAGTGGGTTATGGCATAGCCTATTATTTCATTCTTTGCCTCTTCAACTATCTCTCTCCCCTGAGATAGCTTTTCCTTCTTGATCTGAGACACAATTAGGGGAAAGATGGTTCCCACTATCAGACCTATAATTATAAGAACCATTGCCATCTCTATTAGACTGAACCCTTTTTTGTCCATCTCTCCCTTCCTTATCTTCTAGATAAAAAGGCCCTTATCTCATCCCCTGTTACCACCAGATATAGGTCATCCCTGTGTGCAGGAGAGGTGCAATTAAAACATGGAGTTGAGACCCTCAGGTCTCCCACAAGATTGTCCCCCACAAACATATTTGCATAACTTGGATCGTCTGCATGACCATCCTTTCCAAAACTAACCAACACAAACGCCACCTTGGTAACCACCTTCCCATCCTTGTCAATTATCTGTGACTCTGGTGAAGGTGAATATGCATATGTTATTCCAGCCCAGGGTCTTTTTAGTGCATCCTTTCCCGCCAGAGATGAATTGCTGGCGTCAAATCCATCTATGTACCTTATATAATGGCCCCATGCATCTTTTCTTCCTCCACAGATGCACAAGTCCACTTCTTTTTCAGATGAATAAGAGTGATTCGCACACATCTGGGCAGTGAGAGGGTCTGAATAGGTGGGATATTTCGTGGAATAGAGCATCTTAGAAAATAGACAATTTTTTACAGAGGTAAGGTCGGAATAGGTCTCTGAGACCTTTTTGGCTTCTATAAAACTCATCCATGAAAATATGGCTATCCCCATTATAATCCCAATTACCACCAGCACCATGGAGAGTTCCAGAAGTGTGATGCCCCTCTCTCCATTTCTCTCATACATGAGCCTCTATTCTCTCCTCTGAAAAAGGGATTCCCCTTATTAAAAGAGATTGTCCCCTATTTTTGTATCCTATATTAATGACCATGAGTTTTTTTAAAAACCCTAAACAGATTACTATATATGTCCCTTTGAAAAAAATGTCAAAAAAAAGTACAAAAAATGTAAAACCCATCTCTCTGTGTTTGACAATTTATTAGGGTTTATTTAACTGAATGTAGCAAAGGCCCTGAACTTGCAGGACCATATATCTCCATTGAAGGAAGGAAAAAGTGAATAGTGTGCAGGATTCTGTATGTGAGATCCTTGGACTCAAATTTAATCCTTTTGTTCCCGCCTCCTCCACTGATGTCTATTTTTTTACCCAGGAGACCAGGGAGATCTTGGATGAGTTATATTATGGGATTGTTTCCAGAAAGGGATTTATGCTCCTGCTGGGAGAGGTGGGGGTTGGAAAGACCTCCTTGCTTCTTCAACTCCTCAAGAGGATAGGAGAAGAGGAAAGTCAAAGAATTGACACTGCCTGGGTCTTTAATACCTCCCTTGGGCCCAAGGATTTTCTACTAGCCATAGCCCAGGATTTTGGAATAGAGCTTCTGGATACCTCCAGTGTCTCCAGTATAATAAATGAACTATACCATCATTTTCTGAAGATAAATAGAGAGGGGGGCAATTGTGCTATAGTGGTGGATGAGGCCCATAATCTCCCCTTTGAGTCTCTGGAGACCCTGCGGATGTTGTCCAATCTGGAGGGGGATGGTACCAAATTAGTTCAGATAGTCCTGGCAGGTCAACCAGAGTTAGAGACAAAGTTGAATCTCCCAGAGTTGAGGCAGCTTAAGAGCCGCATTTACATATTTCGGGTCCTTTATCCTTTTAATAAAAAGGAAACAGAGCTCTATGTTAACTATAAGCTCTCCAGTGCAGGCTCTCAGATAAGGCTCTCTGATTCTGCAAGGGACCTGCTCTATGCCCTGACCCATGGTAATCCACGAATGATACATCTTATTATGGATAGGGCACTCCACCTCCTTGCCCTGCAGGGGGACTTTGTTATCAATGAGAATATACTCAGGGATGCGGCCCTAGATATTGCAAAATATAACAAAGAGGTTAAAGAGAGGCTCTCCCGGCTGGCCTCCCGCAAAAAGCTGGTGATTACTGTGGGGGGACTTTTTCTTATAGGGGTATTGGTTGGACTCTCTTTATCCCTTTTTAAAGGGGGCTGGAGAGGTCTGTTGGCGCTGAAAGATGGGAGGGCCCCTGCCTCTCACCTTATTTCCAGCCAGCGGTCCCATAGTGCCGTTGCTATAGGGGGAACTCAGAAAGGGCATCCTCCTAAGGCCCAGGGCCCAGTACTACACAACTCTGGGGGAAAAAAAGGTCCTGTTCAGCCTTCCAATGAGGAGAAGAAGGGGAGACTTAAGTCCGCTCCTTCTCCTGTGGATCCCCTTACCCTTAAGTGCAGGGAGTTTCTCCGTCCCTTCTCCCTTATCTCTCTAGAAGGGACATTTAAGCGGGCAATTTTAAAAGGGGATATAGAGATCTTTCTCCAATCTCTTCCCAGGGATATATCCCTGATAGGGATAAAGAGGCTTCCCCGGGATGCCCAGTTTCCCTTTTCTGCCTTTCCCTGGAAGAAATATACCTCTCATCCCCCTGACTATGTGGTCCTCTGGAGGCCCCCCTTCCATATAGACAAAAAATATCCTGCAGATTCTCCAACAGCAGACAAACTTGCAGTTCAAAAGATGCTTAAGGAGATGGGGTATTATAGGGGACCATGGGATGGAAAGTTTGGACACCGTACCTTAGACGCCATCAAGCGTTTTCAGGAAAAGATGGGGCTTCCAGTTACCCATGGTCTGGATGAGAGGACCCTTTTCTGGTTATGTGTGGAATATGAACACATGAAAAGGAAGAAGGTATAGACTATGGCGGGAAATTCTAAAAAGGTCCTGCTGGGCGAATTGCTCAAACAAAGGGGGCTCATAGAGGAGAAGCATATAAGGTATGCCCTCAGGGTCCAGAAGGTTACAGGGGAAAAACTGGGTGAGGTCCTTATTCATCTGGGAGTGGTCTCAGATTATGATGTGGCCCGTGCCCTTTCTGAGCAGGTGGGACTGGAGTTCATTGACCTCAATAAGGTCACCCCTGACAGTAAATTCCTTGCCCGGTTTAACAGAAATTTCTGTCTCACAAATAAGATCCTTCCCCTCTGGGTAAAGGATTCAATTGCAGTGGTGGCCACCTCTCAGGTGCCAGATGATAGGATTCACTATAATGTGAAGCGATTTGCCCCCTATGAGATAGATTTCAGGATATGTGAGGAGACCAAACTTGTAACATCCATTTATAACTGGTTTTATTTTTTGGAAAATCCCATAGAAAAACTCCTTGAGCGGGAGATTCAGGTACTATCTTCTGATACCACCATGACAGTAAGTCCTGACAATTTCCTTCAGTACCTGCTCTTGCTAGCAATAAAAAAGAGGAGTACCGACATCCATGTATCTTCCATGGAAGAGGGGATCTCCATTTCCTTTAGAATAGATGGGGTGTTAAGGCACATTGCCTTTTTGCCCAAGAAACTTGCTCGGGTAATAACGGCCATAAAACTCAATTCCAATATGGACATCTCAGAGCAGCGTCTCCCCCAGGATGGAAGATGGAGGGTAAGTCTTCTGGAACGTTCTTATGATATAAGGGTATCCACCATTGTTACCCCTTATGGGGAGAATGTGGTTCTCAGGCTCCTATCCCGTGGTCAGGGCACCTTTTCCCTGGAGAGTCTGGGTTTTTTACCTGAGCATCTTCCTGTCCTCCAGAGCTCCTTTAATGAGCCATTTGGAATAATATTACTCACCGGTCCCACAGGCTCTGGTAAATCCACCACCCTCATTGCAGGGATAAATTCTCTAGACCTGCTGGATAAGAATGTGCTTACCATTGAAAACCCCATAGAGTATGTGGTGCCCATGGCAAGACAGACTCAGGTAAATGAGGCCGCGGGCTATACCTTTGCAGGGGCAATGCGGTATTTTTTAAGGCATGATCCAGATGTTATATTGATTGGTGAGATAAGAGATGAGCCAACCACCAAGACCGCCTTATCTGCAGCAACCACAGGACATCTTGTCCTGTCAACATTGCATTCAAATACTGCCCTTGGGGCCATTCCAAGGCTTATTGGCCTGGGAGCTGATATGTTGACGCTGGCTGAAACCCTGGTGTGTGTGGTGAGCCAGAGACTGGTGAGGACAGTATGCCCCCATTGCAGGTCCAGCAGGCCCCCCACCCAGGAGGAGGTGGACTATTTAAAGACAGAGGTAAAAGAGATAGTATATGGAGAGGGATGTGAATTTTGTATGGATACAGGTTACTTGGGTAGAACAGTGATATATGAGATCCTCTCCATTGATTCAGATACTAGGCGTCTTTTGGAGAAAGGGGCCAGGCTCTATGAGATAGAGTCGCTGGTGAGAGAAAAGGGCTTTTCCACCCTCTTTGATGTTGGGGTAAGAAAGGTGATTCTGGGTGATACCACCCCTGAGGAACTAAAAAGGGTGATAGGTCGCTTCAGATATTAAGGGAGGTGTTATGCCCCTTGTGAGCTATAAGCTCCTTACCCCTGCCGGGGAGATAGAGAGCCACAGGATAGTCCTTCCCTTTGATGATATTTCTGCGGCTATTCGTTACCTGGAGAAACAGGGGGGGACTGTGGTGGATATAAAATTGCATTCTCCCCTCATCACTCGCATATACCTTCTGCTTTCTGAATTTTTTTCTTCCATTAGCCGTCAGGAACTGGCAGAGTTCTTTAACAACCTCTCAATGATGCAAAGTGCAGGGGTGCCCATCCTCTCTGCCTTGAAAGAGATAGGGGAGGATATAAAAAATCCTCGTCTCAAAAATATAATAAAGCTTCTCTGTACAGATATAGAGATGGGTCAGACCTTTTCTGAGGCCCTTGCCCGCCACCAGAAGGTCTTTTCCAATCTGATCCTGAATATGATGAAGGTGGGAGAGGAGACTGGACGGCTGGATGATATGGAAAAAAAGGCCTCGGAATACCTCTTAAATATAGATAAGATAATCAGGGATACCAAAAGGGCCCTAAAGTATCCTGCATTCTTGATGGTGGTGGTTAGTGGGGCAGTAACCTTCTGGTTTGCATTTGTGGTTCCTCAAATAGTGGGGCTTTTTTATGAGATGAAAGTGGCCCTACCTCTTCCCACCCGTATAGTCATAGGGATATCAAATTTTTTTAAGCACTGGGCATCTATGGCGGCAGGTGGGGTGGTGCTCATGGTTATTCTGGTGGTGATGGCCAGGAGGTTTTCCAACCGGGTGAAGTTTTTTACTGATATGGCCATGCTACATGTGCCCATTCTTAAAGATATAATAAATACTTCCTATATAGCTAGGATTACAGAAAATTTGGGTATCCTGGTCTCTTCAGGGATCTCTATTTTAAGGACCTTTGAAATAATTATAGATTCACTTGAAAATGAGGTATATAAGAGACGCCTTTCCCAGGTAAAGGATTTTATTCAGATGGGCAATACTGTGGCCGCCTCTATGAGACAGGCAAAGGCCCTTCATCCCTTTGCCATAAGGATGATAGCTGTGGGAGAGGATACAGGGAGGCTGGATGAGCAGACCCGCTATGTGGCCACAGTTTATAGGGAGCGCCTGGAAAACCTGGTGGATACACTGAGTAAGACCCTGGAACCCCTGCTCCTTATGCTCCTGGGAGGTATATTTGCCCTTATTATGGCTGGATTACTCCTTCCCATCTATAGTCTGGTCTCCAAAATGGGCTCCATGTGAGAAGGAAGCGGTGGATAAGGTATTTCTTGAACTTGACCAAAAAAAACATTAACATTTTTTAGTTGAGTATTATGAAAATACAAGGCGGCCTCTTTGAGACTATGGGCCCTCTCCTTCTATTAAAGGGGGATGGGAGGGCTTTTTAAAACTCATTTTTGTGGGGAGACATTATGCCAGAGAGGAGATCAACAGGGGATTTTATCATGTCGGAAGGTGCTATCTTGAATAAACTGGAAGAGATAGAAAATACGCTGAAAGAGCATAAAATAGATATAAAGGAGAACTCCCGAAAGATAGACTACCTGGAATATGTCCTTATGAGGACCCTCTATCTCCATCAGGCCACAGAGATCTCAGTAAACCAGCTCTCAAAGGAGATGAGGGACTTCAAAGACGAGATGAAGGTGTTTAAGG
>Ga0256914_1001469_pt1 | contig 21163 bp, 15 predicted proteins | sample HulkmetaG_FD_191571 | JGI IMG/M metagenome (GOLD analysis project Ga0256914, IMG submission 191571) | Hydrothermal chimney microbial communities from Main Endeavour vent field at the Juan de Fuca Ridge, Pacific Ocean - Hulk | ecosystem: Environmental > Aquatic > Marine > Hydrothermal vents ... | reverse complement strand
GAAACAAGGATGTCCGGCTCGAAGAGCCGCAACATCCCCGACGTCAGGGGAAACCTGGGCGCCCGCGGGGTGGGGACGTTTCTTGGAATCGCCGCCACTCCCCGGACGTCCTCGGCACGGCCCTTCGGGCCGTGACTCCGCCGGCCGGGGCCAACGAAGGAAAGGGAGAGGATGCCCGTGCCGGCCGGGGCTGACGGAAACAAGGATGTGCGGCCGGCCTCAATCCTTCCCCGGGGAGCGCCCCTTCTTTCTCCTGGAGTCGTCCATCAGGCGCCGCCGGCCTTCCCACAGGAAGATCAAGCCCGCCAGAATCACCCCCCCATAGAGGACCCACCTCGCCCGGAGGGGATCCAGGACTCCCGTCCTCTGGAGGATCGCCGCCGCAACAGCCCCCCCTCCCGCCGACCCGGCGATGAGGAGAGAGACCGGGGAGAAGATGCCCTTACCTCCCGCCGCGTATCCCCTGGCTCCCCTGATCCTGTAGCTCCCCCCGGGAGGCTTCAGTTTCAAGGGCGACGGTCCGGCTCCGAAGCCGGCCGTTCCCCTGGGAAGGCCATCGGCGTTCTTCCCCTCCCTCCGGGAAGTCTTCCTCACGCGTCCCCCTTTCCCGCCCCGGCGCCGGAGCGTTCCTTTCCCGCCTCATCGCAAACCAAGGCGGCCGAACGGATCGCCCGGAGGGCCCTCCGGGCGCACCTCTCCTCCAGGCGGCGCAACTCCGCCGCCTCGGGAACCCTCTCTCCGGAAAGCAGCCTCTCGGCATCCCTGAAGTTGGCCCACTCTGCCTGGAGGAGAATGTCCCTCACACCGGGCCGGCCCTTTCGCCCCCCCAGGATGCCCAGGTCCAGGAGACCCTCTTCCGGGGAAGAAACCAGAAGGCGGAGATAGAGGCTCCTCGCGGCCTCCCAGAGGGGAGATCCCCCGCCGGGCCGCCCTGAGACCAGGGCCGGAGGGGGACCGGCCTTCACGAAGAGGGGGACCGCGACGGAAGCGCAGGGGTTTCCCAGGATCACCCAGAAGCAGGCCCTTCCCGGGTCTTCCCCCTTCTTCACCCCCCGGAAAAGGGCCGTCGCCTTGGTGCTCCTCCTGCAGATCGTGACCTTCGTATCGAGGGGGCCTCCCAGGGCCCCCTTTTCCAGAGGGTAGGGATCACGCAGGAAGGTATAGAGATCCCTGGCCACCACACCCAGGAGAAATGCCCCGTCCAGGATTCCCGCCCCGGCCGCGCCCTCCAGGAGCCTCCTGGCCCGCTCGTACCGGCCGAAGCCCGAACCCCTACCCGTGCCCGAGAAGGCGAAGTTGGCCCGGACCAGGACGCCCAGGGGCGCCTCCTCCCGGTCGGCGGCCTCGAACCGCCTGTGTTTGTGACAACCCGTCTCGAAGAAGGCCGCCCCGCCCAGGGCGTCGATCACGCCGAAGTCCGCGTTGGTCTCCCTGCCGGGACCATCGGTCCTCTCCAGGATCCGGGCGAAGTCCTCCACGGTCCGGCACCCTTCCAGGGCCGCCTTCATGAACTCCCCTTCCATGTCCCCGCCGGGACCGTCCAGGTCGTCCGAGGCGGAATTCATGATGGCGAAACCCGCCTGGTTGATCCCCGCCCAGACCCGCAGGCGCTCCCCCTTCCCCGCCGTGACCAGCCCAAGGAAAGCGAGCCCCTTTTCCCCGGCGGGAAAGAAGAGGACCTTGTTGTTTCCCGCGTTGGTGTCCCGGTTCTTCCAGAGGAGGGGCCTTCCGTCGGTCGCGCCCCTTCCCGAGATCACCGCCGTGGTGCACTCCTCCAGGCCGATCCGAGGCCTTTGTCCCCGCACTCCCGCCGAAACGAGGAAAAAGAAGACAAGGAAGATCGACGTTCCAACCCGTCTCACGGCGCCTCCAGCATCCAGGACAGGAACGATCCGGCCGGCAACGAGAAGATTCTAGCCTACCATCCCCTCCAGGAGGTCCGCCATCCGGGCCGCCCGCTTCTTCCACTCCGGCGAAGATAGGGCCATGGCCCGGGCCTGGGCGGCCAGAGCCGTGGCGATCCTCCTCAGGGCCACCTGGTCGCCCGCCCCCTCCCGGGCCATGGTCCGGGCCGTCTTCTCCGCCTCGCCGAGCCGGTCCCACATCACCTGGTAAAGCAAAAGGTCCCCGAGAATCCGGAGGCGGTCCGCAGGCGGCTCCTCGATCTTCGAGAGGGCCCCTTCCAGGAGGGCCAGGACCTTTCCCCTCTCTTCCCTGGCCGCCAGGGACCCTGCCAGGCTCAATACAGTATTCGTATCCCATCCGCCCAGGCCCAGGGCCCGCTCCAGGGCCTCCCCTCCCTCCGTATAGAAACGGAGCCTTTCCGAGGGATCCCGGGTCTCCGACGCCCGCCGGCAGAGTGCCACCCCCAGGTCCCGCCAGACCCCTGCGTCGCCCTTCCCCTTCTCCACCAGGTTCCGGAGGAGGACCACCGCTTCGTCGGCCCGCTCCGTGGCGACCAGGATCGAGGCCAGCCCCCGGACGGCCCCGGGATGGTCCCCCTCCCCGCGCAGGGCAGCCCGGTAGCCCTCCTCGGCCTCGCGGAACTTCTTCCGTTCCTGCAGGACCCGTCCCAGGAGGGCGAGGACGTCGGGATCGGAGCCGTGCTCCCCCAGGGCTTCCCGCAGGATCTTTTCCGCCTCGGCGGCTTTCCCCTCCAGGAGGAGCCGCGCCGCTCTATCCAGGCGTTCCTCCTTCTTCACCAGCCCATCTCCTTTCTCAGGCGGTCCACCCTCTCCAGGGTCCTTTCCCTTCCCAGGAGGGCGAGGGTCTCCCCGATGGGAGGGGAAACCACCCCTCCCGTCACGGCCACCCTGAGGGGCTGGCTCACCTTGCCCATGCCCAGGCCCTTCTCCTCGGCGTAGTTGCGGAGAGCCGATTCCAGGTTTCCCGCGTCGAAGGGCTCCAGGTCCGCGAGAAGGCTCCTAAGGTCCCGGAGCACCTCGGGGGTCTCGGGTGCCTCCAGGACCTTGCGGACCTTCTTCTCCTCCCGCCGGATCTCCACGTCGCCGCGGAAGAAGAAGCCCGCCGCCGAGGGAAACTCCGCCAGGGACTGGATGCGCTCCCTCTCCAGCTCCAGGACACCTTCCAGGAGGGCCCTGTCGGCGGCACCGGCGGAGAGCCCCGCCTCCTCCAGGAATGGTTTCACCAGTTCCGCAAGTTCGGAAACAGGCTTCTCCCGGATGTAGAGGGAGTTGAGCCAGAGGAGCTTCTTCATGTCGAACCTGGCGGGAGTGGAGATGACCCGCTCCAGGGTGAAGAGACGGACCATCTCCTCCCTGCCCACCTTCTCCCTGTCGTCCCCGGGCGACCAGCCGAGCAGGGCCAGGTAGTTGAAGAGGGCCTCGGGCAGGATTCCTTTTTTTTTGTATTCACCGACGTAGACGTCGCCGTCCCGCTTGGACAGCGGCCGGCCCTTGTCGTTCACGATCATGGGAAGGTGGCCGTAGAGGGGGGGCTTCCAGCCCAGGGCTTCGAAGAGGAGGATGTGCCAGTAGGTGTTTTCCACGTGGTCGTCGCCCCGCACGATGTGGGTGATACCCATGTCGTGGTCGTCCACAACGTTGGCCAGGTGGAAGACGGGCGTGCCGTCGGAGCGGACCAGCACCCGGTTCTTGAGGCCCTCCACGGGCTTTTCCAGGTCCCCCTTGACCAGGTCGTGGTAGCAAGCCAGGCGCCGCCGGAACCGAAGGGCAGAAGCTCCCGGCACCACGAAGATCCGGCCGCCTTCGATCCCTTCCCTCGCCTCGTCCAGCCGGAAGAGGACTTTCTCCCCATCTCCAAGGACCTGGAGATCCGCGAATCCGCAAAGGCTCCTCTGCTCCAGTTCGAATACAGCCCGCTCCAGGGGCGTTCCTTCCTTCACCCGGGCGGAGGGAACGAACTCGATCCCCTGGGCCGAAAGGAGGACCGGCCACCGGGGGTCCACCCCCAGGGTCCGGACCTCGCCCGAATCACGGAGACCGGCCGACTCCTCCCAGGGATGGGGCAGGCGGAAGTGGAGGGCCTCACGGCCGGCCTCCCCGCCGGGCCTGTGAAAGAAGAGAGGCTCCATGTAGGCCCTCTGCTTCTTGGGAGGACGCCTGGCGTTGGCCTCTTCGAAGGCCCGCCGGTGGACCTCTCTCAGGGCCTGCTCCTCCCGGGAGAGCCGCTCCAGGAGCTTCTCGGCCTCGCCCGTGAGCCCTCCCGCCGGGATCTCCTTCCCGTAGAAGGCCCAGAGGCTCACCCGGGGAGGCCGCCGGTAGGCCCGCCCGGCCTCTTCGAGCCGGGCCGCCGCTTCCAGGTGGACCTTGGCACGCCCGGACTGGTAGACCGGCTCCTCGTCCCAGTCCAGGCCCACCCACCGGAGTGCTTCCAGGAGGACCTGGATGGCTTCTTCCGTCGAGCGGGCCCGGTCGGTGTCCTCAACCCTGAGGAGGAAGGCCCCGCCTTCGTGGCGGGCGAAGAGCCAATTGAAGATGGCCGCCCGCAGGTTCCCGATGTGCACCTTCCCCGTGGGGGAAGGGGCGAAACGCACCCTTACCGTCATGAATCCTGTTCCTTCCGTGGAGGTTTGGGAACATCAAACCCGGGATCTCTCCTCCGGGCAAACAAGGGGGAAAGAAAACCGTGCCTCCCCCCTTTTTCTTCCCTGAACAAAACCTTAAAACCCCGGCTGGCCATGAGCGAGAACCAAAAAGGCGGGAACTTTCCCGGAAGGCCCTCCCGGGGCCCGAGGGTTCGGGCGGCGGCGGCCCTGGTCTTGCGCCTCGGGGCGGGTAACTTCCTCCTCATGGGGGCACTGACGGGTCTCTTCCTGGCCTACGCCCACCCGGCGGGGTTGGGAGAGCGGATCTTCCTGTTCCTGGCCTGGCTCTCCACGGCCACTCTTCTCACTTTCCTCCCCGGCCTGGTCTCCCTCCTCCTGGTCCTGGCCTTCCCGAGGAAGAAGGTCCTTGCCTGGGCGGCCCCCCTCCCCTTCTGGCTCGCCTTCTGTCTCACCGGCGTGGACCTGGCGATCTTCCGGATCTTCAAGTTCCACATCAACGGCCTGGTGCTGAACGTCCTCACCACGCCCGGAGCGGGGGACTCCCTCACACTGGGATTCGGAACCTACCTCACGGCCGCCCTGGCTGCTCTGGGGGCCCTGGGGGTGGAATTCCTCCTGGGTAGGTGGGCCGCCCGGAGGATGGAGGACCCGCCCCCTGGAGGGGGGTTCAAGAGGGCCGTCTATCTCCCCCTGGTCCTTCTCCTCCTGGGGGTTACGGAGAAGACCCTCTACGCCGTGGCCGACCTGAGGAGCAACGTCCTCATCCTGAGGGACGCCGACCTCTTTCCCCTCTACCCCCGGGTGACGGTAGGGCGTTTCGCCCGGAAGGTCTTGGGGATGCGCCCCCGGCCAAGGCCCACCCTCTCCCTTCCCAAGGAGGCCAGCGGCCTGGCCTGGCCCGCCGCTCCCCTGCGTTTCCGGCCCGGCGGACCCAGGCCCAACATCCTGATCATCGCCGTGGAGAGCTGGCGGTTCGACCTCTTCACGCCCGAGAACGCCCCGGAGCTCACCCGCTTCGCCAAGGAGTGCCTGGTTTTCCGGAACCACTATTCGGGAGGCAACTGCAGCCGTTTCGGCCTCTTCTCCCTGATCTACGGTCTCCACGGGCCCTACTGGTTCCGCGTGCTCAACGAGAGGAGGAGCCCCGTCCTCCTGGACGCCCTGGAGAAGCTGGGGTATTCCTTCCGGATCCAGTCCTCGACCGACCTGAATTTCCCGGAGTTCCGTCAGACCGCCTTCGTCAAACACTCGGAGGACATCGACGACCACATGCCCGGGAAGAACTCGGCTGAACGGGACGAGGCCATGTTCGAGCGGCTCCTGGCCTGGATGGACGGGGACCGCCCCAAGAACAGGCCCTTCTTCGCCTTCCTCTTCCTGGACGCGCCCCACGAGCCCTACACCTATCCTCCCGAATTCGAAAAGTTCAAGCCCGTCCTGAAGCGGATCAACTTCCTCGCCATGAAGCCCGAGCGGGACGCTCCGCTTCTCCGCAACCGTTTCAAGAACAGCGCGCTCTGGGACGACCACCTCATCGGAAAGGCCCTGGAAGGCCTGAAAGAGCGGGGCCTCCTGGAGAACACCGTCGTTGTCGTGACGGGCGACCACGGCCAGGAATTCATGGAGCGGGGATTCCTGGGCCACAACAGCGCCTTCGACGACTACCAGACCCGGGTGACCCTGCTCCTCCACGTCCCGGGAGGGCCCACGGGGGAAAGGCGGGAGATGACATCCCACGTGGACATACCTCCGACCCTCCTGGGAATCCTCGGTTGCGAAACCCCTCCCTCCGACTATTGCTTCGGGAACGATCTCCTCCGGCCCCACCCGGCCCGGCGTTTCTGTGTGGCCTCGGGTTGGTCCAAGGCCGCCCTGATCGACCCGGAGGCCCGGATCGTCTTCGGCACCCGGGGGGGGAGGCACATGCGGCTCCTGGTCATGACCCCGGCCAACGAGCTCCTGGCGGGAAAGGAGGAGGAGAGGATCCTCGCCCCCCGAAGGCCCTGGCTTCTCCAGGTCGCCCGGGAGCTGGGACGTTTCCTGAGGTGACCCGGAAAGACCCGCCCGGGCCGGCTCTCAAGCCACGTACCACTGGCCCGAGCGGACGACCATGACCGGCGGAGTCCTGCCGAAGCGATCCCGGAAGGCCCGCTCCATGGCGGCCTTGGCCTTCTTTTCCCTGCCCCGCCGCACCAGGCACACCACGGCTCCGCCGAAACCGGCCCCGGACATCTTGGCACCCAGCACCCCATCCAGGCCGCGGACGCTCTCGACAAGCAGGTCGAGCTCGGGACAGCTCACCTCGTAGAGGTCCCGCAAGCTCTCGTGGGAGGCGAACATGAGATCCCCGAAGCGATCCATGTCCCGGGCCTTCAAGGCACGAACGGCCTCTTCCACCCTCTGTTGCTCGGAGATCACGTGGCGCGCCCGCTTCCAGGTCTCCTCGTCCAGGCCCCCGGCCCGGGCCTTTTCCAGGAGTTCCTCTCCGGCCGAGGCCAACCAGGCCGGAGGTTCCAGGCCCTCCTCCTCCGCCTTCGCGGCGAGAGAGGCCAGGGCGGCGTCGCATGCGGCTGTTCTCTCGTTGTACTTGGAAGAAGCCAATTCCCGGGGAACGCCCGAGTCCGCCACGAGCACCTTGACCCGCCTCTCCTCCAGGGGAATCACCTCGTATTCCAATGTTGCGCAATCCAGCCTGAGAACGCCGCTCAGCCTGCCGTACCAGGAGGCGAACTGGTCCATGATTCCGCACTTCACCCCCGCGTAACGGTGTTCCGCTTCACGGCAGATCTGCGGGGCCTCCCCATCGAAGTCCATGGTTCCGGCAAACCGGGTGAGTGCGAGAAAGACTGCGATCTCGAGGGCCGCCGAGGAGGAGAGGCCCGCCCTCATGGGAAGGTCCCCGTGGAGGAGGATCCTGGCGCCGGGCAGCGGGCACCCCCGCTCCAGGAGACCCGCCGCAACGCCCGCCACGTAGTCCCTGTAGTCCGCCGGCCTTCCGTCTTCCCTGGGCCTGAGGTCTTCGAGGTCGAGCTCGCACTCCGCGTCCAGGTCGCAGGCCCGGACGTCGAGCTTCCCGGGACGGCCCGGGCCCACGGCGGCGGAGACGCCGAGGTCGAGAGAGAGGGGGAGAACTGTTCCACCGCAATAGTCGATGTGTTCCCCCAGGAGGTTCACGCGGCCCGGGGCTGAGGCCGTGAGGTCGGGGGGCGACCCGCTCCACCTGGTGTAGAGGGCCCTGGTCTTCTCCGGGTCCATGGCGCACTCCTTTCCGGAAAAGATGGGCGGTGAAGGGGGAAAAAGCAAGTTCTTTCCGCGGCGGACGGCCGATCCCGGGGAGGGAGAATACCCGGCGAGATCTAGAATTCCCGGACCGCCTCCATCATGGCCTCGATGTTCTCCGGCGGCACGTCGGGAAGGATGTTGTGGACCGTATTGAATACATATCCACCTCCCGGCATCCAGATGTCCAGGAGGGCCTTTACGTGGTCCTTCACCTCCTGGGGCCGGGCACGGTTCAGGATCCTCTTCGTGTCGCACCCGCCGCCCCAGAAGATCAGGTCCTTCCCGAACTCCTTCTTCAAGACGGCCGGATCCATTCCCTTGGCGCCGATCTGGACGGGGTTCAGGACCTCGAAACCCGCCTCGATGAGATCGGGGATCAGCTTGTAGATGGAGCCGCAGGAGTGGAGGAAGGGGCGCATCCGGCTGTGTTTCTTCACGTAGTCGCAGAGAAGGGTGTGGCGGGGCTTGAAGAGGCGCCTGTAGATCCGGGGGGACATGAGAGGGCCGGAATCCATACCCAAGTCGTCGCCGAACCTGACGAAGTCGGCGATGTCCCCGACGGCCTCGCAGAGCTTCGCCAACCCTTCCAGGTGGATCTCCATCAAGGCGTCCAGCAGGCCCTCGACCTTGTCGGGTTGCTCCACCAGGTCCATCAGGAAGTTGTCCATCCGCCTGAGGAAGGTCCCCCATTCGAAGAGGTTGCATCCCGCGCCCACCATGATGGCCCGGTCCGTCGAAGCCCGAAGCCGGAGAGCGCCCTCCCGGAGCCTCTTCCAGAAATCCTTCTCCCCCGCCTTGTCCCAGGGGCTCGTGGGGAAGGCCGCCCACATGACCTTTGCCATGGCCGCCGGCAAGTCCCTGTAGTTGTCGGGGTAGCCCTCCAGGTAGGGGAAATAGACCTGGTCGAAGAAAGCCGCACCTTCAGGCATGACCGCCAGGACCCGGCCATCCCTGTCCAAGGCCTCCCAGGATCCGTCCTTCCCGGCCCTGGGCCTGAACCAGGAAGGGAACTGCACGGCCAGACCACCCGGAAGCTCCAGGTCCCACCAGTCCTCCTCCGACTGGTTGAAGACCCGCCCCAGATCCACCACGTCGGCGCCGAACCAGTCCAGGACCCGCTCGCTGGGCTGGGCCAGCTGCTGGACCACGTCGTAGACCCGGACCCGTTCCCCCTCGAACCCCAAGTAGTCCACCAGCCGGGAGTAGGCCACCGCCGAGATCCCCGAACTCGGCGTAGACCCCATATCCACCGGCACCCTCGACGTTATAAAAACCTGCCGGGAGTAGTTTTCCAACTTAGCCGCCTAACCATTTCGTTATAAAAGTCTGCCGGGAGAAAAATGACAGGATGGTCAATCCATGTGAAAGATCTCTTCTGCGTCGGCCCAGATCTTGCCTTCCGCCTTGGCCTCGGGAAGGGGCTCCTGGCAGGGATCGGTTTCCTTCCACCAGCGCCGGGTGACGGGATCGGCAGCCATGGCGGCCATGTCCTTGTCCAAGTCCTTACCGGTGTATTCCAGGTAGGCGAAGAGATAGTACCTCCCCCTGATCTTCTTTAGGAAGATGGAGAAGTTCCTGAAATGGCACCGCCTCAAGGTCGCCAAGACCCCCGGCCAGGGATGGGCGTGAAGCTCCTTGTAACGAGCAAGCTTCTCGGGCTTCACTCCCGTAACCCAGGCGAAACGCTTGGGAGGAACACCCTCCCGGCCCCCAGGAGCGGCACACCCCGCCGTAAAGAGAGTCGCCGCCAGGAAAAGGACCGGAAAACAAGCACCGTTCCATCTCATGGTCCGCTCACCTCTCGGAGCCGCCCTCCCTCTTCTTCCTGATTATGGCCATACCTTCCGCTCCAGGCCTCCCTTTTCCCGGGAATCGGGAAAAGAGGGCCCCCACCTCCTCTCCTGGATTCCCTGCCCGGACAAAGCTATGCTCCCCTGAATCGGCCGCCCCCCGGCAAGACTCGAGTCAGCCAGGAGGACCAGACCATGTTGAACCGCCGGACCTTCCTGAAGTCCCTGGGCGCCGCCGCCGCCGGGGTCGCACTGCCCTGGAAGCCCTCGGACTCCCTGGAAGGAAGAAAGAAGAGAAAGACCAACTTCATCCAGTTCCTCGCCGACGACCAGGGCTGGGGAGATCTCCACTCCTTCGGGAGCCCCTTCATCCGGTCCCCCAACATCGATCGGCTGGCCCGGGAAGGAATCAAGTTCACCAACTGTTACTCCGCCGATTCGGTCTGCTCTCCTTCCAGGTCCTCCATCCTCACGGGTAGGACCCCTTTCCGGAACGGAGTCTACCGCTGGATCCCGCCTCACCACTTCTGCCACCTCCGGGCCTCGGAGGTCACCCTGCCCAGGATCCTCCGGGACGCGGGCTACACCACGGCCCACTTCGGAAAGTGGCACCTGAATTGGTACGACGAAAAGCGGGACAAGGCCCGGGGCCGGGGCCAATACAAGGATTTCGTCTTCGGCACCCCCGGCCAGCCCGGCATGAACGACTACGGTTACGATTGGTGGATTGCGACGGGCAACGTGGCCCGGCCCAACCACAAGGACCCGGAGAACTTCTTCCGTAACGGAGAGCCCCTGGGAAAGGTCCACGGCTTCTCCGCCCAGTTCCTGGCCTCCCAATTCGTGAAGTGGTTCAAGGAAGAACGGGACAAGGACAAGCCCTTCTTCGTCACCTTCTGGTTCCACGAACCTCACGGACCGATCAACGCCGATCCCAGGTTCACCGGGCTCTACAGGAACCTCAAGGACCCGAGCCTGAGGCAGTTCCTCGGCAGCATCACCGAGATCGACACGGCCGTGGGCACCATCGTCCGGTGCCTGAAGGAAGAGGGCGTCTACGAAGACACCCTGATCTGGTATACAAGCGACAACGGCCCGGAAGGTCGCACCGGCCTGGGCACCTTCAACCGCACGGACAGCCCTTACGACGGGAGCCGCTACCGGGGAAGCACCGGCGGCCTCAGGGGCCGGAAGCGCCACACCCACGAGGGTGGTATCCGTGTTCCGGGAATCATCTGCTGGCCCAGGGGCCTGAGGGAGGCGGGGATCCGGCCCGGCGGCCTTTCCGGGGAACCCATCATCGGCTCCGATGTCTTCCCCACTTTCCTGGAGGTCGCCGGCCTTCCCCTCCCGGAAGGGGTCACCCTGGACGGGACATCCATCCTCCCCATCCTCCGGGGAAAGAAGTTCCGGCGCCCCCGTCCCCTCTACTGGAGAAACCACTTCTTCCAGTTCCGCATCGCCTCGAGGGACGGCGACTGGAAGATCCTGGGGAATTCCCGGCGGACCAAGTTCGAGCTCTTCAACCTCCGGCTCGACCCCAGGGAGACCACGGACCTCTCGGCCCACGAGCCCGAACGGTTCGAGCGCATGAAGAAGGCCTTGATCGCCTACGACAAGGAAGTCCTGGCCGAAGGCCCCAAGTGGTGGAGGCGCGACAAGAAGATCGCCGCCCTCATGCCCCCCGCCTGAGGCCGGATCGGATCCCCCGCATCTTCCAATCCGTCGCCCCCCCGGCCGCCTTCGGCGTGGCCTATCTCTGTGGACCCAAGGATCAGCTGATCCGCCAGGTCCACATCCGCCACCCCTCCAACCTCCCCACCTTCCCCAGGGGAAAGCCCTTCGACCTCACCATCCACCTCTCCCCCGGCCTCGCCGGCGTGAAGACCACTGCCCGGATCGACCTCTACTACTTCCACCCATCCGAAAGAAAAAACAGGGCCGCCCCAGGCCGAGGGGGGATGACCGGTGAGGAAAAGGGACCGGTTCGGCTCAGTCCCGGCCGGGGCCCCACACGCCCCTGCACCCGGAAGAACCTGGACCTCCAGTCCCGGACCTCCTTCCAAGGTTCCCCGTTGCCTCCAATCATGCAGGCGGGCAGAGTCTGGGTTTGGACCTGAAAGTGGAGGTGCCCATGGAGTTCGACGCGGTGATCTTGGGGGCCGGGCCGGCGGGATACGTCTGCGCCATCCGCCTGGCCCAGCTTGGAAAGAAGGCGGCCGTCGTGGATCCGGGCCCCCCGGGCGGCACCTGCCTCAACGTAGGTTGCATCCCCTCCAAGGCCTTCATCCGGGCGGGCCGACTGGCCGAGGCGGCCCGCCGGGGCTCCCGGATCGGTGTAAAGGTCCAGGGCGTGGAGGTGGATCTCCCCGGCCTGGTCTCCTGGAAAAACCAGGTCGTGACCCGGGTCACCAAGGGCGTGGGCGAACTCCTCCGCCTCAACAAGGTCCCCCTCCTTCCCGGAAAGGGCCGGATCGAGGCACCCGGCAAGGTCCGGGTCACCTTGAATGAAGGCGGGGAAGAGCTCCTGGAAGCCCCGGAGATCCTGGTCGCCACGGGATCCCGCCCGGTGGAACTCCCTTCCCTCCCCTTCGACGGAGAACGGATCTGGTCCTCCACGGAGGCCCTCTCCCCTCCCTTCTTCCCCGAAAGGCTCGTCGTCGTGGGCGGGGGGTACGTAGGCCTGGAACTGGGCCTGGCCTACGCCGCCCTCGGATCCGAGGTGACCGTCGTAGAGGCCCTGGACGGAGTCCTCCCCGGCCTGGATCCGGATCTCCGCAAGACGATGGCCAGGGTCCTGAAGAAGCGCCGCCTCCCGGTCCTCGCCCCGGCCAGGGCCCTCTCGGCCGAGAAGGGCCCGAACGGCCTGGTCCTCCAGGTGGAACACAAAGGGACGACCCGGCCCATCGAGGCGGACGCCGTCCTCGTCACGGTCGGCCGCAAACCATGGGACGGGGGTTGCGGCCTCCGCGAGGCGGGGGTCACCTTCGACGATAAGGGCTTCGTCGAGACCGACGGGGCGGGAAGAACCAACGTCCCGGGCCTCCGCGCCATGGGCGATCTCGCCGGCCCACCCATGCTGGCCCACAAGGCCTCGGCCGAAGGCAAGGTCCTGGCCGAATCCGTCGCCGGCGACGAGAAGGCATCCTTCGACCCGACCGCAATCCCGGCCGTGGTCTTCACCGACCCGGAGATCGCAACCGTCGGGCTCACCTCGACCCAAGCCGCAGACTCGGGGATGGAAACTGTGGAAGGGGTCTTCCCCGTCAGGGCCCTGGGCCGGGCCGCCACCCTGGACGCCCTGGACGGCTTCTTCAAAGTGGTGGCGGAGAGATCCTCCCGAAAGGTTCTCGGGGTCCACATCATGGCTCCCGAGGCCTCGGAGCTGATCGCCGCCGGAGCCCTTGCCGTGGAGAAGGGCCTCCTCCTGGAAGACCTGGCCTGCACCATCCAGGCCCATCCCACCCTGGCAGAGGCCTATCCCGAGGCGGCCGAAGCGGCGGAAGGCTCGGCCATCCACATTTTCGACCTGAAGAAGAGGTCCTAGATGGCGGCTCCCGGAGGGAAGGTTCCCGGTCTTTCCACTTGGGTGACGGCTGGAGCCTTCCTGGCCGGGATCCTCCTCTCCCTCTTCCTGGAGGACCTGGCCCCTCCCCTACCGGAGGGCCATACCCGGTCCCGTGGAAACGCCGCCTCCTCCGCCTCCCCTTCCCGCCCGCCCGGTCCGGGAAGGGTGGTGGTCCTCTCCCCGGCCCTGGTGGAAATCGTCTTCGACATCGGAGCCGGCTCCCAGGTGGCGGGTGTGCCCGATTTCCTCTTCGGTCCGCCCCGGGCCCTGGCCCTCCCCAGGGTTGGGGGCTCCTTCAACCCGGCCTTCGAGAAGATCCTCGAGCTCAGGCCCCGGTTCCTCCTCTTCCAGGGCCGGAGCGCCAAGGTCCGGAGCTTCGCCGCCCGCCACTCCATTCCCTGTCCCGACCCCCCCCTGGAACTGGACACCCTGGCCGACCTCTTCCAGGCCTACTGGCGCGTGGGCCGCATCATGGGCGTCCCCGTCGAGGCTGAAGATGCGGCTCACCGTCTCCGCTCCGGCCTGGCCCGCCTTCTGGAGGAGACCCTCCGGGCCGGGCCCGGTCCCCGGGTCTTCCTCGCCCTGGGGCACAGAAAGGGAACCCTGGCCGGGGTCTACACCGCCACGGGAAAGACCTTCCTCGGCCAGATCGTCCGCCTGGCCGGCGGAAGGAACCTCTTCGAGGAGGCCCCGGGCAAGTGGCCCCAGGTCTCCATCGAGAGCCTCCAGGCCGGGGAGCCGGAAGTCGTCCTCGACTTCCACCCGGGCGAAAAGGCCGACCCTGCGGCCCTCCTCTCCGACTGGAGGCGGACCCTCCCGGGAATTCCGGCTGTCCGAAACGGCAAGGTCCGGGTCCTGACGGAAGACTTCCTCCTCCTCCCCGGTCCCAGGGTGGTCCGCACCGCCCGGATCCTGGCCGGGATCTTCCGCCCCTCCCGGCGGGCCGGCGGGGAAGCCCCGGAGGAAGGGAGGAAGCGATGATCCTTTCCGCCGAAGACGTGAGCTTCTCCTACGAAGAGGACCGGCCCGTCCTCCGGGGGGCGGACCTCGCCCTCCCCGGGGGCGGAATGGACTTCCTGGTCGGCCCCAACGGCTCGGGGAAGAGCACCCTCCTGGCCCTCCTGGCCGGGGCCCTCCCACCCCGCGCCGGCCGGGTCCGCCTGGAAACCAGGGCCCTGGGGGAGATCCCTCCCGGGGAGAGGGCCGCTCTCCTGGGCTGGCTCCCCCAGAAGGAAGAGGAGGCTTTCGGGTTCACCGTGGCCGAGACGGCCGCCCTGGGCCTGGAGGCGGGCCGGACCGGCCTGGCCCTTCCCGGGCCGGGGGAACTGGCCCGGGTGGAGCAGGTCCTGGCCCTACTGGGCCTGGAGGATCTGGCCGGCCGTCCCTTGAACCGCCTCTCCGGCGGGGAACGTCAAAGGGCCCGCCTGGCGGCGGTCCTCGCCCCCCGGGACCGGCCCTTCCTCCTCCTGGACGAGCCCACTTCCTCACTGGACCCCCACAGGGCCGTCCAGGTCCTGGAGATCCTGGAAGACCTGGCCCGGGAAGGGAAAGCCCTCCTGGTGGTCTCCCACGACCTGAACCTGGCCGCCCTCTTCGGAAGGACCATCCATCTCCTGGCGGAAGGGAGGATCCTGGCCTCGGGCAGGCCCGACCAGGTCCTCCGCCGGGAGGTCCTGGAAGAGGCCTACGGTCCGGGGCTGGTCCTGGCGGCCCATCCCCAGGGAGGCGGTCCCGTGGTCCTTCCGGGCCGGACCCGCCGGGAGGTCCGTCCATGAGGCCGGGCCCCCTCACCAGGAAAAGGCTCTTCCTCCAGGTGGGGACGGCGGGACTCTTCTTCCTCTCGGCGGCCCTCCTCTGTCCTCTCCTGGGAGCGGAGTCCCTGGATTGGGGGGAGGCCCTGGCCGGGAGGGGACCGGCGGGAGCCATCTTCTACTTCCAGCGCCTTCCCCGGGTGCTCCTGGGCCTCCTGGCCGGAGGCGGCCTTGCCCTTGCCGGGGCGGCCTTCCAGGCTCTGCTCCGCAATCCCCTGGCCACGCCCTTCACCCTGGGCGTGAGCGGCGCCTCGGCCCTGGGAGCCTCCCTGGCCCTCTGGATCCCCGCCCTCTCCGCCCGGTGGGGACCCTTCAGCGGACCGGCCCTTGCGGCCTGGGCCTTCGCCCTGGCCGAAGTCGCCCTCGTGGACCGGCTGGCCCGAAGCAGGGGAAAGGGCCTCAGGATGGAGACCCTACTCCTTGCAGGGGTCACCCTCGGCCTCATCTGCTCGGCGGCCATCCTGGGCATCCGGTACGTCGTCTCGCCGGACCTCCTGGTGGAAATGGACCGGTGGCTCATGGGTGGGCTTTCCGTGGGAGGATGGTCCGAACCGGCCTCGGTCCTTCCTCTCCTCCTGCCCTCTTCGGCGGCCCTCCTCCTCCTGGCCCGGGACTTCAATCACCTGGCCTTCGGCGAGGAGACCGCCCGGTCCCGGGGGGTGGACCCGGGCCGGCTCCGGCGCAAGGCCTTCCTGGCAGGCTCCCTGGCCACGGCCTCGGTGGTCTCCGTCACGGGGCCCATCGGCTTCGTGGGACTCCTGGTCCCTCACGCCCTGCGCCTCCTGACGGGGCCGGACCACAGGAGCCTTCTTCCCTGCTCCTTCCTCGCCGGAGGGGCCCTCCTGGCCTGGTGCGACACCTTGGCCCGCACCGCGGCGGCTCCCACGGAAATCCCCGTAGGGCTCTTCACGGCCCTTCTCGGGGGGCCCCTCTTCCTCTGGCTTCTCCTGAAGGGAAAAAGGTAGAATTCCCGCCCTCCTGGAACGAAAGGGGAGAAAACTTCTCTTTTTCCGTTGCCGCCGGGGAGGACCTCACCCCATCGGGCACGGAGGAGAAACCAGGAATGGCCCGGGCCGGCACCAGACCGCTGGAAACGGACCTGCCCGGCGCCTGAGCCTTCCCCGAAAGACCCACCCAGACAAGAAAGGATCCGACCCATGAAGCCGAGACCACTGACCCTTCTGTCTCTTGCCGCAGGGCTCCTCCTGCTGGGGCCCGCCAAGGCCCAGAAGCCCTCGGAGCTGGCCCCCAAGGACACCATCGCCGCCATCCGGGTGCCCTCCCTGGACTGGCTGGAGAAGACCAGGGACGCCTTGAGCAAGGCCACGGGGAAGAAGGTGAACCTGGTGGACATCTCCTTCCTGACGGAACTCCACGACCTTTCCGGCGTGGACCGGGGAAAGCCCTTCTACGTCTTCGTCACGAAGCAGGTTCCCATGCCCTGGGTGGCCCTTCCCGTGGGGAACAAGGATTCCTTCATGAAGGGGAGCAAGCTCCCGGGGAAGCCCCTCACGGTGGGCTCCTTCGGTTTGCTGAGCCCCGCAATGGTCATGGCGGACAAGGCTCCCGAGCTCGGCCAGCCCCTGGTGGAAGGGCTCTCGGAAAAGGGCCTTGCCGTCAGGGTCCTCGCCCGGAACGCCCTGGCCGCCTTCGGAAGGCAACTCATGCAGTTCCAGGCTTTCGCCCCCATGATCGCCGCCCAGGCGGCCGAGGGGGATCCCAAGAAGGCCCAAGTCTTCACCCAGGGAATCCAGACAATTTTCCAGGTCGTCAACAGCCTGGAACTCCTGGACCTGAACCTGGACCTGTCCGAAGGCGGAAAGGTCGCCCTTTCGGGCAGGATCACTCCCAAGGAAAAGAGCATCCTCGGGGATCTCGTGAAGGTCTTCCGGCCCCGCCCCCTGCCCCCCTCCCTGGTCTCCGATCCGCTCCTCTGGTTCTCCATCGACACCCCACAGATGAAGGAACTCCCGGAGGAGATCCAGAACCTCCTGAAGGGAATGGCCACATTGGCGAACGGCGAAGCTGACAAGGAGAAAGAAGACCTCTTCGGCTCCTCCGTGAGCTTCTCCGCAGGGATCTCGCCTGCAGGGAGACTCCTTCTGGGCATCGTCGGGACGGTGAAGGACCCCAAGGCCCTGAAGCCCGCCTTCTCCTCCAAGGAGAAGACGGCGGCCCTCGTGAGGGACCTGGTCCCCGGCGGGCTCGGAAAGGACGACGGCTTCCTCTCCTTCCTGGAAAACCTCCTCCGGAAAGGAGAATTCCAGCCCGAGGCCCTCACCGTGGGGGACTCCGCCCTGGCCGCCCTCCAGCTTCCCGTCGAGGAGTTGCTGAAGGGCCTCTCCCCCAAAGATGCGGAGAAGTTCAAGAAGCTCCTGGGGGACGATTCCGTCCAGGTCCTGACGGGCCTGGTGGGACAGAGACTGGTCATGGCCCTGGGCCCCAAGGGCGAAGTCGCCGCCGTCGCCAAGGGACTCACCCGGACCGGGGCTTCCAAGGGGATCTTCTCGGCCGGACTCTCCGTGAAGAAGCTCCTTCAGACCATCACCACCCTCTCGGGAAAGACCCCCCCCAAGGGCCTGGATCTCTCCAAGCTCTCCTCCACCCCCATCAGGCTTCTGGTTACGGGTGATGGAAAATGCATCCGGGGGACCCTCACGGGGAACCTCGAGGCCCTGGCCGCCCTCGCAAGCATCCTGAAGGAGGAAGGGGACTGATCGCAGGAAGCCCGGCCCCCGCGAGGGGACCGGGCTTCCCCGCCGGAACCCTCCCTGGGGAACCGGCCAGGCGCGCCGCCGGACCTTCGACCGGCGGCGCGCCCTTCTTTCGGGGAGGGCCTAGATTCCCAGGATCACCCCCTGGGGCTGGGTGGCCCCCAGGAAGGTGCCGCCCGGGGTGAGGAAGAGAGCCGAGAAGAAGAGGGTCTTACCGTAGACCGACTTCGGCAGGCTGCAGGGGAGGTTGAAGACCGCCGTGCCCTTGCCCGATCCGTCCAGCTTCCCGAAGGCTCCCTGGAAGGCGGTGGTGTTGGCCAGGAGGACGAAGGTGTCCATGCAGGCGTCGTGGTTCAAGGGAAGCCTCACGCCGGGAAGTTCGAAGCCGGGCCGCACGCCGGAGAGTGTGGTCAGGACCAGGTAGAGTTTTCCCGCCCTGTCGGGCCTTCCGTCCACGGCGATGGAGACCTTTCCCCCCTTGGGAGGAATCGATGCGGCGGAGAGCTTGAGGGAGGAGTGGTCGATCCTGAGGGTGGGGTCGCCCAGGAGGGTCATCCCGTAGAACCACCGCCGGTCGCTCAGGGAGTAGGGATAGCGCCGGGCGAACCAGTAACGGAAGGCCTCGCCGAAGCAGGCCTGCCGCCCCAGGGCGTCATAGTAGTCGTAGAAGTAGAGCATGGAGCCCGTCTTGGTGGTGCCCACGGCGATCAGGCCCTTGTTCTTCACGAAGATGTAGACGCCGCCATAATACCTGGACGACGTATATCGACAATTGGAGCAGGCGAAGAGGTTGTAGAAGAGGCAGGGCGGGTTGCTGGCCCACATCTGGTAGTTGTAGATCCTTGTGGTGCTGCTGCCGGGGACCTTGAAGGTGTGGACCGAAGGGCTCGAGTGTGAGCAGACGATCACCGATTCGTAACCTTCCAGGAGGCGCTTCTTGTAGTTGGCCGCCGTGGTCTGGTACTTGTCGGTCACCTTTACCACCGTGGAATAGGCCTTTCCCTGCCAGGTGGACATGCGGTACCAGTCGTCGTCCTGGAAGGCCAGGGCCCGGTTGGGGGCCGTGAGGATCCCCCGCCTGTAGTCGTGGGCCTTGCGGAAGTAGTTGTTCAGCAGAGAGGCCTCGGAGCCCCACGATCCGGCCAGGGGCCGGGCGGTGAGCCGGCCCACGAAGATGTCGGGCCTCTGGTCCCCCGCCGACGTGGCGGTGTGGCTGTCGAACTTCCCGTCCTTGTCCTTGTCCCCGAAGGCCCCGTTCAGGTCCATGTAGTAGAGGTCCGTCGGGAACTGGGTGTGCTTGTGGAAGAAGTCGTCGTCCAACTCGTACCAGGCCACGGGCAGGCTTCCCACCAGGAGACAGCCGGCGATACGGTCCTTTTTGTACCGTTCCTGGAGGAAGGCCCGGACCTCCGGGGGCGTGCCGCCGGAGCACACGAAGAGGCTCACCGCCCACCCTTCCATCTCCACGTCCCTGGCGTATTCCTCCAACCGTGTCTTGATGGAGGAGTAGACGTTGGAGGCCACCAGCACGTCCAGGCGCCTCCCGTAGCCGTAGATGGGGGAGGGGCTCCGGTAGGCCAGGCTCGCCGAGAAGGAAGCCTCCGTGAGAAGTCCCGCCTTGGCCAGGTCGCGGAGATACTCCTCGTAGGTTCCGGGCCTGGAGTGGGGATCGGCCCAGCGGGTGACCTTCACGGTCTTGAGCCAGGCCTCCTCCTCGGCCTGGGTCTTGAAGATCCTGGGCTGGGCCTGGAGAGAGGCGAGAGGAAGGGCCAGGAAGAGGGCCCCCAGGGAAAGACGTAGGATGCGGGACATCGAGGCCTCCTGTGTGCAGGTAGGGGAAAAACGAGGAAGGGGCACCAGGCAAACATAGCTTGGGCGGGAGAGGAAATGGCGGGAGTCTCACAAAATCGGAACACCCTGCTGTCCCACCCTGAAACACCTCTTTCTCCCGGGAAAGGCCGGGGCGGGAAGAACCTTTTCTCTATAGAATCCCTCTTTTCCCGCACCCGACCGGGTGGAGGGCCCCTCCGGACCCCGAGCCCGGCCCTTGATCCAGGAGGTTTCCCGTGAACGAGGCTTTCCAGGGTTTGGAACCCCAGGCTCTTTGGCGCTACTTCGACCTCATCTCTTCCATCCCCCGTTGCTCCGGGAAGGAGGAGAAGATCCGGGAGGCGGTGAAGAAGATCGGCCGGGAGAAGGGCCTGGAAGTCCGGGAAGACAAGGTGGGCAACCTGGTCCTGGCCGTTCCCGCCAGCCCGGGCAAGGAATCCGCCCCTACGGTGGTCCTCCAGGGCCACCTGGACATGGTCTGCGAGAAGAACCGCGACGTGGACCACGACTTCGAGACCCAGGGGATCCAGGTCCTCCGCGACGGGGACTGGATCACCGCCCGGGGAACCACCCTGGGGGCGGACAACGGCGTGGCCGTCGCCGCGGCCCTGGCCCTCCTGGACGACCCCCCCGCAACCCACGGTCCCCTGGAGCTCCTCTTCACCGTGGACGAAGAGAGGGGCCTCACCGGGGCCTCGGGGATCGAGCCCCACATGTTGAAAGGCCGGATCCTCCTCAACCTGGACTCCGAGGAGGAGGGGTTCGTCACCGTCGGTTGCGCCGGAGGAGGCGACACCCTCGTGGAGATCCGGGGAGGGCGCCAGGATCCCCCCCAGGGCTGGAAAGCCCTGGAGATCCGGGTGGAAGGCCTCACGGGAGGCCACTCCGGGATGGACATCATCCACAACAGGGCCAACTCCCTGAAATGCCTGGCCCGGGTCCTGGAGAGGGCCGCCGCCCGGGCGGGGGGCTTCCTCCTCCACTCCCTCGAGGGAGGAAGCAAGCGCAACGCCATCCCCCGGGAAGCTAGGGCCCTGGCTTCCTTCCCCGCAGGAACGGAGAAGAAGGTCGAAGAGGCGGCGAAGGCCGTCGAAGAGGAGCTGAAGGGTGAATTCGGCGCCACTGATCCCGACCTGAAGGTCCTGGTGGCCTCCCCCTCGGGGAAGATCACCCGGAAGCCCTTCGAAGAAGAGACGAGCGGAAAGATCCTGGATCTCCTCCTGGCCCTCCACTCCGGTGTCTATGCCATGGACCGGAACATCCCCGGCCTGGTGGAGACTTCCAACAACCTCGGCGTGGCCCAGACCGAGGGGGACGTGGTCTCCCTGGTGAACTGCACCCGCTCCTCGGTGAACACCGCCCTCGAGGCCGCCCGGGCCGGCCTGGCGGCCCTGGGCCGGCTGGCGGGCGGGAAGGTGACCCTCGAGCCCTCCTACCCGGGATGGAAGCCCAACCTGGACTCCCCCCTGCTGGAGACTTTCAAGCGGGTGCACAAGGAGGTGACCGGCAAGGAACCCGAAGTCATGGCCATCCATGCCGGACTGGAGTGCGGCATCCTGGGCGAACACTTCCCCGGAATGGACATGATCTCCTTCGGCCCCGACATGGAAGCGGTCCACTCCCCGGACGAGAGGCTCAAC
>Ga0256914_1001468_pt1 | contig 21166 bp, 14 predicted proteins | sample HulkmetaG_FD_191571 | JGI IMG/M metagenome (GOLD analysis project Ga0256914, IMG submission 191571) | Hydrothermal chimney microbial communities from Main Endeavour vent field at the Juan de Fuca Ridge, Pacific Ocean - Hulk | ecosystem: Environmental > Aquatic > Marine > Hydrothermal vents ... | reverse complement strand
ATCCACAACACGCGCCCCTGCTCCCGCGGCTCCACGGGCGAGGGGCGCGCTGCCTTTCCCTCCCGCCCTCTCGCCCCAGCCGCTTCCAAAAGGCGAGAGGGCCCGCGCCCAGCGGCTCCTCTGCCCAAAAAGGCCCCTATGACCACTGCCAGCTTGCAAGGAAAAAACGTGCTCATCACCGGTGCGGCGCACCGCGTCGGGCGGTTCATCGCTTTGGCCGTCGCCCAAGCCCGCGGCAACGTCATCCTCCACTACGGGCGCTCCGCACAAGCCGCGCAACAAACCGCCCAGGAACTGCGCGAGATGGGGGTCACGGTGCATGTCCTGCAGGCTGATTTGGCTTCCCCCGAAGCCACCCAAAGCCTCATCGCCCGTGCCCAAGCGGCCGCGGGGCCGTTAGATGCGCTCATCAACAACGCTGCTATTTTCGAAAACCTCACTTGGGAAACCACCGACCTTGCCGCGTGGGAACGCCACCTGCGCATCAACCTCACCGCGCCCTTCCTGCTTTCACAGGCCTTTGCACGGGCACTTCCTCCCCAACGGACAGGGCGCATCATCAACATTTTAGACTGGCGCGCCCAACGGCCAGGCGCCGACCATTTCCCCTACACCATCAGCAAGGCCGCCTTGGCCGCCCTCACCCAAGCCCTGGCCGTCGCACTGGCCCCGCGCATCACCGTCAACGGCATCGCCCTGGGAGCAGTGCTCCCCCCAGCCGACGGACAGCCCGCGCCCCAAGTGCTCCACGCCACCCCCATCGCGCGCTGGGCCACCCCCGAGGAAGTCGGCGAAGTCGTCCGCTTCCTCTTGGCTGGGCCCGCGTATCTCACCGGCGAGATCATCCACCTCGACGGAGGGCGCCACCTCACCTAACCCTGGCGCGGCTTCCCAAGGGCGGCTTCCTGGGCAGGGGTTGCCTGCCCTTGCGCCGTTTCAGGGCTTGGGGATGCGTGGCCTGCTGACGGCTGGCGCGGCTTGAAACGAATGGTGCCATGATTTTGCGGATATTTCCCCCGCACGTGCGCGTAAAACGCCCGAATTTTCTCCAAATCGGCCTCGGCGTCACCGCTGGGATAAAAATAATCGCCAATGCCGCAAGTTTTGCTGGGATAATCACCAAAGCCCAGGGCAATGGGCACCCCTGCTTCCAAGGCAATGTAATAGAAACCTGTCTTCCAATGGTCGGTGGCCTTGCGGGTGCCTTCGGGGGCAATCACCACCACAAACGCTCCCTCGGCCTGGTGAATGCGTTGCGCCATTTGCTGCACAAAGTTGAGCCTGGCGCCGCGCTTGACGGGGATGCCTCCTAACCAACGCATCACTGGACCCCACGGGCCTTTGAACAGGCTTTCTTTGCCAATCCAGCGTGGGCGAATGCCCAAGGCGCTGAGCAAAGCCAAGGCCAGGGGGAGGTCCCAATTCGTGGTGTGAAACGCGCCAATGACGAGATATTTCTGCTCGGGCGGGCGGTGGTCAATCAACGTCCAACCGCTGATTTTGAGCGCCCACCGGCCCAGCCGCTGCCACCACGGGGTTTTGCGTGTCATTTGCACCTCACAAGGGGAAAAGCCTTTTGCAAGAAAACCAACCCACAACAGCACGGAAAGTTACGCTCTAAAGGGCCAATATGCCTTGGCGAAACGCCACGCGGCCCGCAGCTCTGGGGTGCGAAGCACCCACAGCATCGCCACGTAAACCGCCGCGCCAACCACAACAGCCCAACTCACGGCAAGCGCCAAGGGGAACGCCGCAGCCTGCTGCCAGGCCACAAAAACGGCAACACCCATCACCGTGCTGGCCAGCACCGCATGCCAAATGCCTTTCAGCATGTGGTGGCCATCCAAACCGGCCAAACGCCGCCGCATCAAATAGAGCAAGCCGGCCATTTCCAAAGTGGTTGCCACGGTGTTGGCCAAAGCCAAGCCGCCGTGCGGCATCCAGCCTAACCGCTGAAACAAAGCCACAAAAGCAAAACTCAACCCCACGTTGAGGCTCATGGCCACACTGCCCACGAGGACGGGGGTTTTGGTATCGTGAAGGGCATAAAAGGCCCGCGAGACAATCTCGACCACCGAATGCGAAACCAGCCCCAAGGTGTACCACAACAGCGCCCAAGCCACCAGCTCGGTGGAATGAGCGGTAAACTCACCACGCTGAAAGAGCAACGCAATCACAGGTTTGCGGAGCACAATCAGCCCCACCGCGGCCGGCAAAGCCAACAACACAACCCCGCGCAAAGTGCTGGCCAGCGAACGCCGCATGGCGTCCAACTTGCCTTGGGCCACCTGGGCCGAAAAGGTCGGCAGCGCGGCAATGGCAATGGCCTGGGCAATCACCACCTGCGGCATGGTCATCACCGCCCAGGCAATCTGAATTGCGGTCAAGCTCCCCTTGGGCTGGGAAGAGGCCAGCACGACGTTGATCCAAAAATTCAGCTGCACGATGGCCACGCCCAACACCCGCGGGGCCATCAACCGCCCCACCTCCCGCACGGCGGGGTCCCCCAAGCCCAGGGTTGGCACGTAGCGCCGCCCAGGGAGCCGCAACAACCCCGGAATTTGCACGCCCAAATGCAAAGCCGCGCCCAACACCGCCCCCCACGCCAGGCCAAAAATCCCCCACCGAGGCGCCCACACCAACACCCCGAAAATCATCCCCAGCCAATACATGGTGGGGGCCAACGCGGCCAACAAAAAGCGCTGATGCGCGTTCAAAATGCCCATGACCAGGCCGCTCAAGCCAAAAATGAGCGGCGAAATCAACAACACCCGCAACAACGCCGCGGTCAGCGCCTGCTGCTCAGGGCTAAAGCCCGGCGCCAAAAAATGCTGCACAATGGGCGTCGCGAAAACCCACGCCAGCGCGCTGGTCAACATCAGCACCAGCGTCACCAAATTGGCAATAGACGAGGCCAAACGCCAAGCCCGCGCGCGTTCTCCGCGGGCCAAAAAACCGGTAAAAGTGGGGATGAAAGCCGAGCCCAACGCCCCGCCGGCCACCAGGCTAAAGAGCAAATCGGGCAATCGGGAAGCCGCGTTGAAAGCGTCAATGGCCGCCCCGGTGCCAAACGTTTGAGAGACCAAAATCTGCCGAATCAACCCCACCACGTTGCTCAACACGAAAGCCGCCATCACCACGCCCGCAGCGCGAGCAATTTGGCGATTGGCGGCCGGCGCAGCCGTGGCCACTTCCTCGATTTCCTCGAGAGGGGCTTCCTCAAAGCCATGTTCCTCGAACATGCCGCGATTATAGCATGGCTTGCCCCCCGCGTCTCCAAAGAGGAACTTTCGCCGCCAAAAAATCCTTCTCCAAAGCAGGGTATGTTAGAATAAGACCAAAGCAGTTTAGCATCTTTTGTGAGGAGACACACCATGCCCGACATGGTCGAAGTGGTCATTGATAGCATTCGCGTCAGTTTGGTTTCTCAGCAGCAAGTCGTCTTGCTTCGCGAAAAGGGCACTGAGCGCTACCTGCCGATTTGGATTGGTGCGTTCGAAGCCAACGCCATCCAACTTGCCTTGCACGAAGTCGAACTGGCTCGCCCCATGACCCACGACCTGATGCGAGACATCCTCGAAACGTTAGGCGCCCGCGTCGAACGCGTTGAAGTGACCGCGCTGAAAGAAAACACGTTTTACGGCAACATTGTGCTCTCCCATCAAGGGCGCATTTACAACATTGACGCCCGCCCCTCCGACGCCATTGCGCTGGCTGTGCGGGCTCATGTGCCCATCTATGTGGCGCGCGAAGTGATGGAAGAAGCCGCTATCGTGCCTGATGAAGACGTCCAAGAAGCCCAAGAAGCCCAACAAGCGCCCGCCCCGCCGCCCACAGCCCCCCATCTGAAGACCTCAGCCGACGAAAGCGAAAGCGCTTCCCCGCCCAAAAAAGAGGCCGCCGACGACATGGAAGATCGGCTCTCGGTATTCGCCGATTTCCTGGAAAAACTGGATTTCGACGCGCCTTCCGCCCCCACCCAAGACGATGAAGAAGACGACGACCAACCCACTGGTCAGGAATCATGAACGATTACGAAGAAAACGCCTACGCGGACGAATCGCCCTTTCCACAGCCCACCAAGCCGGCCGTCCCCCACGATAGCCAAGCCGAAGAGGCGCTGCTGGGGGCGGTGTTGCTCAACCCCGAAGTTTACGCCGAAGTTGCCCAAATTCTCAAAGCCGACGACTTTTTCACCCTCCGTCACCGCTGGATTTGGGAAGCCATCGCTCGGCTCAGCGAAGCGCGGCAGCCCGTTGATGTTCTCACCGTGGCCGAAGAGCTGGCCCGCGGCGGGCACCTGGAAGAAATCGGGGGGCAGGCCTACCTGGTGCGGCTGACGGCTGCGGTTCCCTCGTCGCTCCACGCGACCCATTACGCCCGCCTGGTAGAAGAAAACGCGGTGCGGCGCCGCATGTTGGCCGCAGCCGAAAAAATTGCCCAACTGGCACACCAACGCGACCTGGGCGTCGAAGCCATCTTAGACGAAGCCGAAAAAACCCTCTTCAACGTCAGTGAGCGCCGCATCACCCGTGGGGTCAAGCCCTTTCGCGACGTCCTGCGGGAATATTACGACTACCTGGACCACCTCCGCACCCACCAAGGCGAAGCCGTTGGCATCCCCACGGGCTTTTACGACCTCGACCGGCTGCTCAACGGCCTTCAACCCTCAGACCTCATCATCGTCGCCGGCCGCCCCGGCATGGGGAAGACCGGCTTCCTCCTCAGCTTGGCCAAAAACGCCGCCCAACGCCACAAAAAACGCGTCGCCATCTTCTCCCTCGAAATGGCCAACGAACAACTCGTGCAACGCCTGCTGGCCCAAGAAACCAAAATTGACTCACAACGGCTCCGCACCGGCCAAATCAGCGATGACGAATGGCAAACCCTCACCCAAGCCGTAGACAAACTCAGCGAAGCCCCCATCTTTCTGGATGACACCCCGGCCATCACCCCCATCCAACTGCGCACCAAATGCCGCCGCCTGCACATGGAATATGGCCTGGACCTCATCATGGTGGACTACCTCCAGCTGATGACCAGCGGCATGCGCTCCGAAAACCGAGTGCAAGAGGTCTCGCAAATCTCCCGCAACCTCAAAGCCCTGGCGCGCGAGCTCAACGTGCCCGTCGTCGCGGCCGCCCAGCTCTCGCGGGCCGTCGAACAGCGGCAAGACAAACGCCCCATGCTCTCCGACCTGCGGGAATCGGGCTCGCTGGAACAAGACGCAGACGTGGTCATGTTCATCTATCGCGACGAAGTCTATCGCGAAGACACCGACAAAATTGGCCTTGCCGAAATCATCGTGGCCAAACACCGCAACGGCCCCACCGGCACTGTTGACTTGCTCTTCATCAAAGAGCTGGCCAAATTTGAAAACGCCGCCACGGCCCAAATCGAAGCCAATCAATACATCCCCCCCGTATAAACCATGCCTTTTTCCGGTTTTCCCCCTGGCAAGGTGCGGCTCGTTGCCGTTCCTGCGCTGTTTTTCACTCAACTTTTACCCGAAATTGACCATCTGGGCGAGCTCAAGGTGGTGCTATACACCTTCTGGCGGCTGAGTCAAAGCGAAGACCCGGTGCGCTACCTCACCAAAGCCGATTTCGCGGCCGACGCCGACTTTCTGCGCGGGCTGGCCCCGACCCCCGAAGCAGCCCACCGCGAGCTCGAAGAAAGCCTGGCGCGTGCGGTCCGCAGGGGCGTCTTGTTGGCAGTTGAAATCAATCAAGGCGAAAGCCCACAAACGCTCTACTTCCTCAACAGCCCCAAAGGCCGCGCCGCGGCCGATGCCGCCCGCAGCGGTCGGTGGCGCCCCAGCGGCGACCCCACCCATCCCCTGCACCTCTACTTGGAACGCCCCAACATCTATCGGCTCTACGAGGAACACATCGGGCCACTCACCCCGCTCATCGCCGAACAACTGCAAGAAGCCGAAGCCACCTACCCCGCGGACTGGATCGAAGAAGCCTTCCGCATCGCCGTAGCCAACAACGTGCGCCGCTGGCGCTACGTCGAAGCCATTTTGGAACGCTGGCAGAAAGAGGGACGCCATGACCGAACCCTTGGAGGAGATTCTGAAAAGGATCGCCGCCGCTACCTCGACGACAAATTCGCCGACTTCTACGAATAACGCCCGTGGCCCTCGCCTCCTCGGCGACCCCAACTGCCAACTCTGTGGCGGTTTGGGCTACTTGCGTTTTGACGTCGAACCTGGCCACCCCCTGTTTGGGCGGGCTGTGCCCTGCGTGTGCCGCCAAGAAACCCTCCAACAGCGGCGCCGCAAGCGCCTCTTTGCCATGAGCCACCTGGATGAATTAGGGCACCTGACGTTCGAAACCTTCCAGCCCCGCGGGCGCATCGGCATCGGCCCCCAACAAGCCAGTTCCATCGAGCAGGCCTACAACACCGCCCGCCAATTTGCCGCCAACCCCCAAGGCTGGCTGCTCCTCATGGGCGGCTACGGCTGCGGCAAAACCCACCTGGCCGCAGCCATCGCCAACCAAGTCGTCGCCCAGGGCACCCCGACCCTCTTCCTCACCGTGCCCGACTTGCTCGACTTCCTGCGCTTCTCTTACAACAACCCCGACGCCTCGTTCGAAACCCGCTTCGAAGAAATCCGCCAAGTGCCCTTGCTGGTGCTGGATGACTTTGGCACCCAAAGCGCCACCCCCTGGGCCCAAGAAAAACTCTTCCAAATCCTCAACTTCCGCTACATCAACCGCCTCCCCACGGTCATCACCACCAACCTGATGCTCACCGAAATCGAGCCGCGCCTGCGCTCACGGTTGCAAGACCCCGAACTGGTCACCCGCATCCACATTCAAGCCCCCGATTACCGCCGCCCCACCGACGACACCGGCCACCCCGAACTCTCTACCCTGGGGCTCATGGCCAAATACACCTTTGGCAACTTCAGCCTGCGCGAAGACGAAAACCTCTCACGCCGCGACGCGGAAAGCCTGCGCAAAGCCTTCGAAGCCGCCCGCGCCTTTGCCGAACAACCCCAAGGCTGGCTCGTCTTCACCGGCCCTTATGGCAACGGCAAAACCCACCTGGCCGCAGCCATTGCCAACTACCGCGCTGGCTTGGGCTACCCACCGCTGTTTGTCGTGGTGCCCGATTTGTTAGACCACCTGCGTGCGACCTTCAACCCCAACAGCACCACCCCCTACGACCGCCGCTTCGAAGAAATTCGCACCGCCCCCCTGCTCATCTTAGACGACCTGGGCACCCAGGCCACCACCCCTTGGGCGCGCGAAAAACTCTACCAACTCTTCAACTACCGCTACAACGCCGAGCTGCCCACCGTAATCACCACCGCGCTCCCGCTGGAAGAAATGGACGCGCGCTTGCGCTCGCGCATGTTAGACACCCGGCTAAGCCGCATCCACCTCATCACCGCGCCACCCTACTACACAGCCAACCGCAAACGGCGCCGCTGACCGCGGCGTTCCCGGCCATGGCCCATACAACAACGCCCGAATTTAGCAAAATTTAACTTTTTCGGATGATAACTTTCACTTTAAAATCAGAGGGGGTGTGGTAAGATACTACGTAAGCCTTGTAAAACCATCTTGCGCGTCTGCAAGTGATTTCATTACCCAATTAGGAGGCACGATATGGCAAAACGCCCCTTTGTGACCGTAGATGGCAACGAAGCCACCACCTACGTGGCCTACCAAGTAAGCGAAGTGGTTGCCATCTACCCCATTACGCCGGCCTCGCCCATGGGTGAACTGGCCGACCTCTGGGCAGCAGAGAAGCGGCCCAACATCTGGGGCAGCATTCCCCAGGTGATCGAAATGCAAAGCGAAGGCGGTGCAGCCGGCGCGGTCCACGGCTCACTGCAAACCGGCGCGCTGACCACCACGTTCACCGCTTCGCAGGGCCTTCTGCTCATGCTCCCCAACATGTACAAAATTGCGGGCGAACTCACCCCCACCGTTTTCCACATCGCCGCCCGCTCTGTGGCCGCCCAAGCCCTCTCTATTTTTGGGGAACACAGCGACGTCATGGCAGCCCGCGCCACCGGCTTCGGCATGCTCTTCTCGGCCAACCCCCAAGAAGCGCAAGACTTGGCCCTCATCGCCCACGCGGCCACCCTGGAAGCCCGGGTGCCCTTCTTGCACGTCATGGACGGCTTCCGCACCTCGCACGAGATTCGCAAAATCGAGCGCCTGCTGCCCGAAGATATCCGCGCCATGATTGACGACGAATTGGTGCGGGCCCATCGCGAACGCGCCCTCAACCCTGACCGCCCCTTCATCCGCGGCACAGCCCAAAACCCCGACGTCTTCTTCCAGGCGCGGGAAACCGTCAACCCCTATTACCTGGCGACCCCTGAAATCGTCCAAAAATACATGGACAAATTCGCCAAAATCGTAGGGCGGCAATATCAACTCTTCGAATACGTCGGCGCCCCCGACGCCGACCGCGTCATCGTGCTGATGGGCTCCAGCGCGGACACCGCCCACGAGGCCGTGGAATACCTCACCAAGAAAATGGGCGAAAAAGTGGGCGTGCTCAAAGTGCGCCTCTATCGGCCCTTCTCGGTGGAACACTTCCTCAAAGCCCTGCCCCCCACCGTCAAAACCATTGCCGCACTCGACCGCACCAAAGAGCCCGGCAGCGCCGGCGAGCCCCTCTACTTGGACATCGTCACCGCCATTGACGAAGCCTACGCCCGCGGCATGGCCCACTTCGAAAGCCGCCCGCGCGTCATCGGCGGCCGCTATGGCCTCTCGTCCAAAGAGTTTACCCCTGCCATGGTCAAAGGCATCTTCGACGAAATGGCCAAAGCCGAGCCCAAAAACCACTTCACCGTGGGCATCTACGACGACCTCACCCACACCAGCATCGCCTACGACCCCAACTTCTCCACCGAAGACCCGCGCACCACGCGCGCCGTCTTCTACGGCCTGGGCTCCGACGGCACCGTCGGCGCCAACAAAAACAGCATCAAAATCATCGGCACCGAAACCGACAACTGGGCCCAAGGCTACTTCGTGTATGACTCGCGCAAGTCCGGTTCCATGACCACTTCCCACTTGCGCTTTGGCCCCGACCCCATCCGCTCCACCTACCTCATCAGCAAAGCCAACTTCGTCGCCTGCCACCAGTTTAGCTTCCTGGAGCGGATGAACGTCCTCAAACTGGCCGAACCCGGCGCGACTTTCCTGCTCAACAGCCCCTACGGCCCCGATGAAGTGTGGGATAAACTCCCCCGCACCATCCAAAAAGAAATCATTGACAAAAAACTGCGCTTCTTCGTCATCGACGGCTACAAAGTGGCCAAGGAAACCGGCATGGGCGGCCGCATCAACACCATCTTGCAAACCGCCTTCTTTGCCATCAGCGGCGTGCTGCCGCGCGACGAAGCCATCGCCAAAATCAAAGAAGCCATCAAAAAGACCTACGGCCGCAAGGGCGAAGACGTGGTGCAGAAAAACTACGCGGCAGTGGATGCCGCCCTGGCCTACCTCTCAGAAGTGAAAGTGCCCGACCAGGTGACTTCCACTTTCGACCTCCGCCCCCCTGTGCCGCCCGAAGCGCCGGAATTCGTGCAAAAAGTGACCGCCAAAATGCTGGCTGGCGAAGGCGACGAGCTCCCCACCAGCATGCTGCCCGCAGATGGGACCTACCCCAGCGGCACCACCAAGTGGGAAAAGCGCAACATCGCGCTGGAAATTCCGGTTTGGGAAACCGACCTCTGCATCCAATGCGGCAAATGCGTGGTCGCGTGCCCGCACGCTGTGATTCGCGCCAAAGTGGTCGAACCCGACCTGCTGAAAGACGCGCCGCCCACCCTCAAACACATGCCCGCCAAGTGGCGCCAATTCAAGGGGCTGGAATACATCATCCAAGTGTCGCCCGAAGACTGCACCGGCTGCGGCCTGTGCGTGGAAGTGTGCCCCGCGGTGGACAAACAAAACCCCGAACGCAAAGCCCTCAACATGGCGCCTCAACCGCCCATCCGCGAGCAGGAAGCCGAAAACTGGGAATTCTTCGTCAACCTGCCCGACACCCCGCGCGACAAACTCAAATTCAACGTGGTCAAAGACGTCCAACTGTTGGAGCCGCTGTTTGAGTTCTCGGGCGCATGCGCGGGCTGCGGTGAGACCCCTTACCTCTCACTGCTCACCCGCCTCTTCGGCGACCGCGCCATCATCGCCAACGCCACGGGCTGCTCCTCCATTTACGGCGGCAACCTGCCCACCACCCCGTGGACCTTCAACCGCGACGGCCGCGGCCCGGCCTGGTCCAACTCCCTCTTCGAAGACAACGCCGAATTTGGCCTGGGCATGCGCGTGGCCATTGACAAGCAACGCGAATACGCTTTGGAACTGGTCGAAGCCTTGGCTCCGCAAATCGGCGAAGACCTGGCCCAAGCCATCCTCGAAGCCGACCAAAGCACCGAAGAAGGCATCAACGCCCAACGCGAACGCGTAGCCGAACTGAAGCAACGCCTCGCCAAAATGGAACAAACCCCCAAAGTGAAAGACCTGCTCCACGTGGCCGACGCGTTGGTGAAACGCAGCGTCTGGATTGTGGGTGGCGACGGCTGGGCCTACGACATCGGCTACGGCGGCCTCGACCACGTTTTGGCCTCGGGCCGCGACGTCAACATCCTGGTGCTCGACACCGAGGTCTATTCCAACACCGGCGGCCAAATGTCCAAAGCCACCCCGCGCGCCGCAGTGGCCAAATTCGCAGCCGCAGGGAAGCCCCTGCCCAAGAAAGACCTGGCCATGATGGCCATGACCTACGGCAACGTCTACGTCGCCCGCGTGGCCATGGGCGCCAACGACGCCCACACCACCAAAGCCTTCTTGGAAGCCGAATCCTACGAAGGGCCCTCCCTCATCATCGCCTACTCCCACTGCATCGCGCACGGCTACGACCTGCGCTACGGCTTCGACCAACAAAAGAAAGCCGTGGATTCCGGCTACTGGCCGCTCATCCGCTTTGACCCGCGGCGCATCAAACAGGGCAAGAACCCGCTGCAGCTGGATTCGCGCGACCCGAAGATCCCTCTGCACGAATACGTCTACAACGAAACCCGCTACACCATGCTGGCCCGCAGCATGCCCGACCGCGCCGAAGAGCTGCTGGCCAAAGCGCAGGAAGATGTCAACATGCGCTGGCAAATGTACAAGATGTGGGCTCAAATGAAATTCAACACCGACGAAGAAAGCAAATAAGCCCCCAGCGCCTGACAAACAAAACGGCGCCGCTCACGCGGCGCCGTTTTTTCTTGCCTCAAGAGGGCGAGCGAGGCTATCGCCCCCCTTCCAGCAAAAAACGCAACACCATCCGATCGGTCAGCAGCGCCACCGGCGCACGATCGTCCGTAAAAACCTCACCATGCTGCCAATCGGGCTCCAGGCGGTGCGCTTCCGCAATCGAAAGGGACTGCACCAGCAAATCCGAAGGGGCGGGGTCCTGAAGCAAAAAGGCCAGGTTGGCAGCCAGGTTTTCAAACACAGTCGGCTGAGCCGTTGCATATACCACGACGTTGAACGTCTGCGGCACCTGAACGGCATACACCGACGGGAACACCGTGTGTAGCGTTGCAGCAATGGCGTTGACCAAGGTCAAATCGTCGGGGGCAGCCCCCACGTTGACCGCGACCGCGCCTGTGGGCGTGAGATGGGCCTGCACGATTTGGAAAAACTCGCGCGTGGTCAAGTGCCAGGGAATGTAAGGCGGCCGATAAGCATCCAACACGATGAGGTCGTAGCGATAAGGGGAACGCCGCAGCCCGACGCGGCCATCTTCCGCGTAGGCGTGCAAATTGGGCAACGCATCCAGCCCAAAATAACGCTTCCCAACTCGGATGATTTCCGCGTCAATCTCATACCCATCAATGGGCACTGGCCCAAAAGCCGCGGTCGCCTGCCGCGCCACGGTGCCCGCGGCCAAACCCACAATGGCCACCCGATGCACATCCTGCGGCCGATAGGGGGGCGCGTTGAAAAACGGCGCAGCCAGCATCTCCATCCAAGCGCCATAATAGGCCAACTGGGTGGGATGGTAAATGGAATGCACCCCCTGCCCTTCGTTGAGCCGCAAATAGCGATAATCGCCACTGGCCAAAACCTGAATGTAGTTGTAAGAAGATTCAGCCTCAAAAACCTGCCCAGGGGTGCGTTTGAGCGGCCCTGAGGCCCACAACCACCACAAGGCTACAATCAAAAGCGGCATCCAGACATACCGCCACCAAGCCCGCGGGTGAACCTGTAAAATGCCCCCCAAGGCCGTCACAGTGAGCAACAGCCCCAACAGCAAAAAAGTGCGCCGAGTGCCCAACCAGGGCACCAGCACCAAATCGGGCAAAAAAGTGCCCACAAACGACCCCAACGTGGAAACCGCATACACCCGCCCAGCCATCCGTCCGGCCTCGGCTGTGCGACGGGTGACAATGCGAATGACAAAGGGCGACACCATCCCCAACAGCGTGACCGGCACCACCAAAAGCACCATCACCGACACAAACGCGCCCAACAAAATACCCAACTGCAAAGCGTCAAAAGCATCCGCAGCCCGCACCAACACCGGCCGAGCCACCACCGGCACCAAAGCCACCGCCACCCCAGCCCAAGCCACAATGCGATACAACGTCAAAGGCCGTGGGTCGCGGTCAGCCCAACGCCCCCCCAAAAAATAACCCGCAGTCAGATAAAGCAAAATCAAACCAATAATGGTCGCCCATACCAAATTGCTGGCGCCAAAATAGGCCCCTAACAACCGCGCCGAGGCCAATTCCACAGCCAGCGACACCAAACCCGTCACAAAAGCCGTAAAAAAGAGATAGCCCATGCGGTGATTATACCGCGCCCCCCGATAGACGCAGGCCCCCCACTGCGCCGCCAAAACATCCCCCAAAACTCGGGCACCTCTAAGGTCACGCTCATGGGGTTGGTGGTATACTCTAATTAAAGCCTTTGCGCAACGCCTGCAGCAAAGCCTAATCGCTATTCGGAGGTCTTCTCATGACGAATCTGACGAAGCGTGACTTCATCGCCATCGCGGATTATTCCCCGGAAGAATTGCTCGAAATGCTCGAATTAGCCCTGCTGCTCAAGCAGGAATGGAAAACCGGCGGCAACAAACCGGTGCTCAAAGGCAAATCGTTGGGCATGATCTTCCAGAAACCCAGTTTACGCACCCGGGTTTCTTTCGAAATGGCCATGCAACACCTGGGCGGATACGCTTTCTACCTCAGCCCCCAAGAAATTGGGCTGGGCAAACGCGAATCCATCGCGGACGTGGCGCGGGTGCTCTCCGGCTATGTTGACGGCATCATGGCGCGCGTCTTTGCCCATGAGCATGTTTTGGAACTGGCCCGCTGGGCCGATGTGCCCGTCATCAACGGCCTCAGCGACTACAATCACCCTGCGCAAGGCTTCACCGACGCATTCACCATCTACGAACACTTTGGCCGCGTGAAAGACATCCATGTCACCTTCATCGGCGATGGGAACAACGTAGCGGTTTCGCTCATGCACATCGTAGCCAAACTGGGCGGCCACTTCACGTGGGCCGGCCCCGAGGGCTACGAAATTCCCGAAAAGGCCATCGCCGAAGCCAAAGCCTTCGCGGCCGAAAGCGGGAGCAGCCTGCGCTTCCTCCACGACCCCCACGAAGCCGTCAAAGGGGCCGATGTCATCTACACCGACACCTGGGTCAGCATGGGCGAAGAAGCCGAAGCCGAACGGCGCAAAAAGGTCTTCCCGCCCTATCAAGTCAACGCCGCGTTGGTGGCCGAAGCCAAGCCCGAAGTGGTCGTGATGCACTGCTTGCCAGCCCATCGCGGCGAGGAAATCACCGACGAAGTGGCCGATGGGCCACATTCGCTCCTCTTCCGACAAGCCCACAATCGGATGCACGCCCAAAAGGCCATTTTGGCCCGCCTGCTGGGCGGCTTGTAAACCGCTTCGCCGGCCTCTTGGACGCATCCGAGAGGCCGGTTCCCCTTCTTGCAGCCGAGGAGTTTTCCCATGAACATCTGCATTCCCAAAGAACGACGCCCCTTTGAATATCGCGTCGGCCTCTCTCCTCACGGTGTGCATACCCTGACGCAACACGGTCACACCGTGTATGTGGAACACCAGGCCGGGATGGGCGCCGGCTTCAGCGACGAAGATTATGAACGCGCGGGCGCCCGGATCGTCTATTCGCCCCACGAAATCTTTGGCCGAGCCGACTTGCTGGTCAAAGTTTCACGGCCGCTGATGGAAGAAATCCAGTGGCTGCAACCCGGCGCAGTGCTCATGGGCCTCCTGCACCTGGCCTCAGCCCGCACCGACAAAATCACCTACATGCTGGAAAACGACATCACCGCGGTGGCCTTGGAGCAAATCGAAACCGAAGAGGGCGACCGGCCAGTGCTCAAACCCATGAGCCGCATCGGCGGGCTCATGGCCGTGCAAGTTGCGGCCCGGCTGCTGCAAAACAACCACGGCGGCAAAGGCATCCTGCTGGGCGGCTTGCCCGGGGTGCCGCCGGCCGAGGTGGTGATCATCGGGGCCGGCGTGGTCGGCACCTGCGCGACCCGCGGCTTCCTGGGGCTGGGAGCCCACATCACCGTGTTAGACGTCAACCAAAGCGCGCTCGAGCGCGTGTTCCAACACTACCCCCAAGTGGCCACCTTGCCCGCAACCCCCTACAACATCGCCCGCTCAGTCTCCTACGCCGATGTGGTCATCGGCGCCGTGCTCAAGCCCGGCGAACGCTCGCCCATCGTGTTGACCCGTGAAATGATGCGCGGCATGAAGCCCCGGGCTATCTTCATTGACGTCAGCATTGACCAAGGCGGCTGTGCCGAAACCTCTCGGCCAACCACCCACGACCGCCCCACCTACATTGACGAAGGCGTCATCCATTACGCGGTGCCCAACATGCCCGGCGTGGTCGCCCGCACAGCCACCCACGCGCTGGTCTCCGCAGCCATGCCCTACATCCTGGCCATCGCCGAAAAAGGCATTGCCCGCGCCATGGTCGAAGACCCCGCCTTGGCCCATGCCATCAACACCTACAAGGGCGAACTCCGCAACCTTAGCCTCCTCACGCCCCAGGAGAAGTAACCATGGACTGGAACAAAATTTACCGCTCTCGCATCGTGAGCGCAGAAGAGGCCGTGAGCGTCATCCAATCGCATCAGCGGGTGTTCCTGACCGGCAACTGCTCCACCCCCCAAGTGTTACTCAAGGCCCTGGTCAAGCGCGCCCCCGAATTGGAAGACGTGGAAATCGCCCAAGCCCTTACCGTGGGCTCGGCCGACTACGTCGCGCCCGAGATGGAAGGCCATTTGCGGGTCAACACCATGTTTATCAGCGCCAACATCCGCAAAGCCGTGCAAGAAGGGCGGGCTGACTTCACCCCGGTCTTCCTCTCCGAATTCCCACTGCTCTTCAAAAAAGGCATTTTGCCCGTTGACGTCGCCCTGGTTCACCTCTCGCCCCCTGACGAACATGGCTTTTGCAGTTTTGGCGTTGAGGTCGGCCTCACCAAAACACCGGCCGAATCGGCCAAAATCATCGTCGCAGAAATCAACCCGCAAATGCCCCGCACCCTGGGCGACGCGTTCATCCACGTCAGCCGCCTGGATTACATCGTGCCCGTCAACTACCCCTTGGTCGAAGTGGAAATGGGCGGCAAAGGCGACCCCGAAGTGGTCGAGCGCATTGCCCAATACATTGCCGACCTCATCCCCGACGGCGCGACCATGCAAATGGGCATCGGCGCAATCCCCGACGCGGTGCTCCGTTACCTCACCGACAAAAAAGACCTCGGCGTACACACCGAGCTCTTCTCCGACGGCGTGATGGATTTGGTCGAAGCCGGCGTGCTCACCGGCGCCCGTAAAACCCTGCACCCGGGCAAAATCATCGCGGGGTTCATCTTGGGCACCCACAAACTCTATGATTGGGTGGACAACAACCCCATGATCGAGCTCCACCCCACCGAATACGTCAACGACCCCTTCATCATTGCCCAAAACGAGCGCATGGTGGCCATCAACTCGGCCATTGAGGTAGACCTCACCGGCCAGGTATGCGCCGACAGCATCGGTCCCAAACTTTACAGCGGCGTAGGCGGCCAACTGGATTTCATCTACGGCGCCTCTCGCGCCAAAGATGGCGTGCCCATCATCGCGCTGCCCAGCGTCGCCGTCAACCGCCGCGGCGAACGCTTTAGCCGGATCGTCGCCATGCTCAAACAGGGCGCCGGCGTGGTCACCACCCGCAACCACGTCCACTACGTGGTGACCGAATACGGGGTGGCCAATCTCTATGGCAAATCCATCCGCCAGCGAGCCAAGGAACTCATCGCCATTGCCCACCCCGACTTCCGAGACGAGCTCACCTACCAAGCCAAAAAACTCAACTATCTCTAAACCTCTGCCGAGCGCGCCCCACGCCCCCGCCCCGCCGCCTGGGTGCGCGTCGGCATCCACAACCTCGCGCTGCCCCGCGCCCAGCCCCAAGCCAGGGCGCCCCTTCCCCAAAAACCGGGGCAAGCGTTGACCACAGGAGACCAGGCCCATGCCTTTTCAACGCCGAAATGTCAAAATCGTCGCGACGGTCGGCCCTGCCAGCCAAGATGAAACCACCCTGCGGGCCCTCATCCAGGCCGGCGTAGATGTCATTCGGCTCAACTTCTCACACGGCACCCACGAGGAACACGCGGAAATCATCGCCCGCGTGCGGCGCATCAGCCATCGCGTGGGCAAAGCCGTGGCCATCTTGCAAGACCTGCAAGGGCCCAAAATTCGGGTCGGGCAACTGACCCAAGAACCCCTCCCCCTCATCACTGGCGAGACCGTCATTCTCTACCCAGAAGACAAGCCCGCCCCGCCCCCGGAAACCAAAAGCATCCCGGTTGACTTCCCAGATCTGCCCCGAGTTGCCCGCCCCAATGGGCACATCCTGCTCGACGACGGCCATCTGGAGCTGGTGGTGCTCTCAGTGCAACAACACCTCGTCGAAGCCAAAGTGCTCTTGGGCGGCCAACTGACTTCCCACAAGGGCATTAACTTTCCGGGGGTGCCGTTAGACATTCCCGGCTTCACCGAAAAAGACGAAGAAGACCTGGCCTTTGGGCTCCGAGCAGGGGTAGATTCGGTGGCGGTCTCTTTCGTGCGCAGTGCGGCCGACATCGGCCGCGTGCGGCAGGCCATTGCGCAAATGGCGCCCGAGCGGGTGGACACGCCCATCATCGCCAAGTTGGAACGCCCCGAGGCGCTGGAAAACCTCCACGAAATCGTGCATGCAGCCGATGGCGTCATGGTGGCCCGCGGCGATTTGGGCGTCGAGCTCCCCCCGCAGCAGGTGCCCATCGCACAAAAAGAAATCATCGCCATGGCCAACCGCCACGCCAAACTGGTCATCACCGCGACCCAAATGCTGGATTCAATGATTCACGCCCCGCGCCCCACCCGCGCCGAAGCCTCCGACGTGGCCAACGCGGTGTTCGACGGCACCGACGCGGTGATGCTCTCGGGCGAAACCGCGGTGGGCGAATACCCCATCGAAGCCGTGCGGATGATGGACGCCATTGTGCGCGAGGCCGAAAGCAACTTCGACCACTGGGGGCACTACGAAGGCATCGAAGAAAGCACCACCCGCGACGACGCGCGCTCGCTGACCCGAGCCGCCCGCGCCCTGGCCCACGACCGCGACGTCGCAGCCATCGCGGTCTTCACACAAACCGGCCGCACCGCCGTACTCATGTCCAAGGCCAGGCCGCGCGTGCCGATTTTTGCCTTCACCCCCGAAGAGCGGACCTATCGGCGGCTGAGCATGTATTGGGGGGTCGTGCCCCAGCAAGTGCCTTTTGCCAACACCGTCGAAACCATGATTCGCCACGTGGAAGCCGCGCTGCGGGCCAGCACTCCCATCGAACCCGGTCAGCAAGTTGTGTTGATTTCGGGCTTTCCGGTGGGAGCCATGCGCCCACCCAACTTCGCCCTCCTCCACACAGTGGGCGAAACGCCCTAAGCGCCTGGGCTGCCAAAGTCAACACGCCAAGGGAGCACCCTTGGCGTGTTGTGTTTTGATGGGCCCTTGGGAACCAAGCCCTGGGATGTGCCCGGCCTCAGCGCCAAGCCGGGCCAGCAGCCACGGCCAGGCTCAAAGCGGCTGGCGAAGGCGCTCGTCGCGGGCCTTTTCCCGCCGATGCACCCAGCCCAAAAGGGCGCCCGCCAACCACAAAATGCCGCCCAGCGCGGCCAAAATACCGCCCCCAATGATCAACGGCTTGGTCATCTTGCTAATGTAAAACATCAGCGTGGCCTGCGCAGAAGGGGCTGCCCACGTCGGCACCTGCGGGGCGACTTGCGCCCACAAGAAGGATTGCGACATCGGCAGCAAAAAACCACCGCCGACCAGCGAGATGCCCACTTCCCACAGCCAGAACCCCGCTGCTTTGAATAAACTCGGCCACGAGCGCACCACCAACAACAAGCCCAAAAAGGCCAACACAATCGAAGCAAAGAAGCCTATGCTGATGTAGCGGCGCCATGTGGAAAGCTTGCTGCGGAGCGCCTCTAAGGTGTCCACTGGCGTCCATTTGGGGTCCAACAAATTGACACGGTCGGGCATCCGCTGAATGGCGCTTTGGATAGCCTGCGAGATACCCTCGGTGAGCACGGGTTGGGCTTGCCCCAGAGGCACGCACAACGGCGCACGCGACCAGTCGTTCAGCGCGGCGGCTTCCCCCCACAACACGTTCTCGGCCGGGGTGCAAGCGGGATATTGCGAAAGCAACCACTGCGTCATCACCGGCGTGTTTTTGATGGCCGCTTGTTTCCAGGTGGTCAAGCTCAGCCACACGGTGGGGGGCACACGGGGGGTGTCTAACCAGACCATGAAGGCCACTGCGGCCTGGTCAACCATGGGGTCCACGACCGAGGCGGGGGCCAGATATTCCAACAACGCCATCCACTGCTGCTCGTCGAGGGCATCCAGGGCACGCCAAAGCAAGAGTTCTTCGCTGTTAGGCGGGGTTTTGAGCGCCATCTCATGGGCCAGTTGTTGGCCGGCCTGCGCCATCCAATCGCGGCGCACCCAATAGTTGTGAACGACCTCCCGGAAATTTTCCGGCGAGGTGGTCGTTTGCAAACCCTGAAAGCCAAAAATCACCAAAGGGAGCAACAAACCAGCCAGGAAGAGGAAAATGCTCCCAAAAAACTTTGCCACAGCATCAAGAAAACGCATGACACACCTCTCACGATGGGGAATCCAGGGCCGCCAAGTAAAGGCCGACGGCGATGAGAGCCCCTCCCAACAGAAAACCCCAACGCAACGATTCGCCCAGCCACCATACGCCCACGATGGTGCCAATCAACGGCTGGGCAAAAAACGTCAGGGCCGCGGTGCTACTCCGCAAATGGGCAAAAGCGTAATTCCACAAAAACATCGCGATGGCAGTAGCAAACACCACCACATAAAGCACGCCCAAGCCTACCTGCCAGGAGATGCTTTCCCAGCGTACTTGCGGCAGTTGGAAGAGCGCGCCGGGGAACGCCACAATCAACCCGCCCAACATGGCGGCGACGCTGACGCGCAGGGTATCCCACGCTCGGGTCAACCAGCGTATCAAGACCGAGTAGAGCGCCCAGCCCAACGCCGCGGCGACCAGGGCAAGGTTGCCGAAGAAGAAGCGGTCGAGGCTGGCGCTGCGCGGGTCAATCACAATCAACACGCCGATCGTCGCCAACACCAACGCCAGGACCTGACGGCGGGTCAAACGCTCATGCAAAATCCACGCCCCAAACAACACCACAAACGCGGGCGTGGTGGCGGTCACCAAGGCGCCGTTCGAGGCCGTGGACCAGTGCGTGCCTACAAACTGCAAGCTCAAGGCCAAGCCAAAACCCAACGCCCCCACCGCCAGGGCCAACCGCCACGCGCGGCGCGGCCATCGCATGCCGCCCTGCCGCCAAACAAAAGGACACAACAACGCGGCACCCCAAAACAAACGCACGGCCAGTAACACCAAAGGTGGGACCGCTTCCATCACGGCTTTGCTCACCGGATATAAGCCGCCCCACAAGGATGCCGCCACCATTCCGGCCCAGAGGGCCTGCCAATGAGTGCGAGAAGCGCGCAAAGACATGCCCTCTATTGTAACCGAATTGTCTGCGCGATGCCCACGCGCGTTCTATCACCAACATGTTACCGAGGTGACATGGTTCTTCCATAGGTTATGGGAGGGAACCACGCCACCCGAGGAACCGACCGTAGATGAACGACGAAAGGACCTGCAGCCGCGCTCAACGCTGTCCGCGAGTGGCGCTGTTGACGAAGTATTGGCCGGCATACACCTCGCGGTGGTCCAGCGCAAGGGTTTCGGCAGCCAAATGCGGCCATCGAAACGGGGCAAGGACTTTCAGGGTATCAAGGTTGCGCCGTCGCAGGAACGAATTCCCAAATGCGCACAATGCCGTCGGAGGAAACGGTGACGATGGTGCAATCGTCGGCGCCAAAGGTCAAGGCGTCTATAAAAGTGTGGAAAGGAGATGAAGGTGTGGGCGTCGGTGTAGCAGTAGGCGTAGGGAACAAGGGCGGCTTCGTGGCGCTGGGCGTGGGCGTGGGTGTCACAGTTGGCGTCAAAGTAGGGGTAGGCGTAAGCGTCGGTGGGGGGTTGTCAGGAGTCCCTGCATCTGGCCAGCTTCCCTCGCTAAAAAAGGGCTGCTCATTGTTCCAACCGACAGACGCCACCCATTGACCATTGACCAGGTTCCAGACGATCAATTGCTGCTTGCCACCCACGGCTACGTAATCGCCGTTGTGAGATACTGCCACTTGTTCGACCTCGAACCCTAAGGGCGAGCTCACCATAATTGGCTTGGGCTTCCTAAACTTCCATAGTCGCCAGCGTTGGTCGTTGGAACCAGAAACGAGTTCCAGCTCTTTGCCGGGCCGCCAAGCCAGGGTATTGACCCAGCCCATCGTGGGTTTGTCGTTTTTCGTCCAGATCTGATCCAATACGCCTCCCGAGACTTGCCATACGATAATTTGGTTGACCGAGGCACCTGCCAAGTACGCCCCATCAGGCGAAAAAGCCAAATGCGTCACCGTACCATCCAGCCATTCGAAAGAGCGATACAGGCTGTCGTTGCTGATGTCCCAAATATAGGTAGCAAACCTATAAGTTC
>Ga0256914_1001467_pt1 | contig 21180 bp, 23 predicted proteins | sample HulkmetaG_FD_191571 | JGI IMG/M metagenome (GOLD analysis project Ga0256914, IMG submission 191571) | Hydrothermal chimney microbial communities from Main Endeavour vent field at the Juan de Fuca Ridge, Pacific Ocean - Hulk | ecosystem: Environmental > Aquatic > Marine > Hydrothermal vents ... | reverse complement strand
ATGCTAGAAGTCCCCTCTGTCATCTTTGCCCTCAAGAAGTTTGATGCGTTAGTAGACTTCTACTCCATTGGAAGCAATGACCTCACTCAATATCTTTTTGCCATTGAACGAACCCACCCAACACTTAATGTGGATGCTACTTCTCCTATGCTTATGAGTGCCTTACGACAGATAAAAAAGAGCAGTAAAAAATCCATTAGTATCTGTGGTGAGGTCGCAGGGCTAGAGGAGGCGACGAAGGAACTCTTGGAAATGGGCTATGATACACTCTCTATTTCGGCTACGCTTATCCCTACAATTAAAGAGATAATCAGAAAATTATAAACAATTTGACAGAATAAAAAATATAATAAAATATTAATATCAAATCTGCTACAATTTTCTCATAAAATAAAGGATTTTTATGAAAAAAATAGTTTTACTATTAACACTAATATTAGGCTCTTCCTTCGCATCTACTCCAGAGATTCTCTCTGATGTAGAAGCGAAATATTCAAATCAAAAAGAGATAGAAGCAACAGATAAGCTCAAACAGAGTTTTAATTTTGGACTTTCAAACACAACAGGAAATACAGAGACACTAAATTTAAATGCTAAATATGATTTATCTTTTATAGCAGAGGGGTATCAAGATGAACCTCTAAAAATAGCCTTTGATGCCAGTGCATTTCTGACAGAAAACAATGATACAAGAAGCAATGAAGAGTATGGCTCAAATCTTGGACTCGAACAGATAATATCAAATGGTTGGTTAGGATATACAGGCATTAGTTGGATACGAAATCCAGATTTTAAGAACTATGAAAATAAAGTTGGTATTGGTATTGGTATGGGAAAAGAGTTGTTTAATGATGGTAAACAGACATTTACAGCCAAGCTTGGAACATCTTACAACGTTGAAGATTATGCGAACCATCAAGAGACAGAGGAGTTTGGGGCATTAAATGAGTATCTCTCCTACACAAACCAGCTAAGTGACGTGAGTAAACTCTACCTCAAAATGGGTGCGTTGCAGAACTTTGACGATATGAGCAAAGATTATGAAGTATTGGCCGTTGCAGGGTTAAACCTTGCTGTTTCAGAAAACATTAACTTAACCATTGAAGGAGAGATCAACTATAACAACACCCCCTCTGATGGTTTTGAAAAATCAGATACCAAAACCATTATGAGATTGGGGTATAACTTTTAATCTTTTCTCCACACTCCTTGGTTTTAACTGAGGAGATTTCTACTAAATATGATAAAATCTTAAAAATTATTTTTAAGGTATTTATATATGTTCAACTTTTTTCAAAAAATAGGCAAAGCCCTCATGACTCCCATCGCTGTTCTACCTATCGCAGCCATACTCTTACGACTTGGTTTTGGTGATATTCCCTATCTTGACGGTGAAATCGCTAACATCATGAAAGTAGCAGGAGAGACGGTTTTTAAAAACCTAGACATGCTCTTTGCTGTTGGTATCGCGTATGGTTTGGCAAAAAACAGTGATGGAGCAGCCGCATTGTCGGCATTGGTTGGTATTCTTATCGCAAAAGCGGTCTATCTCCAAATCGATAAAGATTTAAACATGGGGGTCTTTATCGGTATTATTATTGGTATTCTAGCAGGAACACTCTACAACCGTTTCCATACCATTAAAATGCCCGAATTCTTGGGATTTTTTGGAGGAAAACGATTTGTTCCTATCATCACCGCTCTCTCTGCTATCGTGGTAGGGATTCTTGCAGGGTATTTTTGGCACTATGCCCAAAGTGGGATTGATGCTTTCTCTCACACTATTATTAGCATGGATGAGCTTGGAAGTTTTATCTATGGAACACTTAACCGTCTGCTTATCCCTCTAGGACTACACCATATTTTAAACTCCGTCTTTCTCTTTCAAGTAGGAGATTATGAGTATGTCAAAGAGGGAGCAACCGTGGTTGCCAATGGAGATTTGCACCGTTTCTTCGCAGGAGACCCTACAGCAGGGGTTTATATGTCAGGGTTCTATGTCATTATGATGTTTGGACTACCATCAATGGCACTTGCCATCTACCTCAGCACCCCACAAGAGCAACGAAAAAAAGCAGGAGCGATTTTAGCAGGGGTTGCCTTTACCTCCTTTCTCACAGGTATTACCGAGCCATTAGAGTTTCTATTTCTCTTTATCGCCCCACTGCTCTTCTTGCTTCATGCACTCCTCACAGGTCTAGCCGTCGCCTCGGCTCATTTTTTAGATATCCATCACGGTTTTGGATTTTCAGCAGGATTTTTTGATTATGTTATCAACTACAAACTAGCCACAAACCCACTGCTCATCTTGCCCCTTGGACTCTTTTTTGGATTTCTCTATTTTATACTCTCCTACTACACCATTAAACTGTTTAAGTACAAGATTTTTGAATCAGACAAAAAGGAGCAGAAACAAAAGAGTTCAAATGAAGCTTTAGATTTCATAAAAGCACTTGGAGGAGCAGACAACATCATCTCCACTGATGCCTGTATCACCCGTCTACGAATGGAAGTTAAATCCTCAAAAGATTTAGAGGAGGAGGCGTTTATGAAACTTGGGGCTAAGGGAGTGATTAAGCCATCGGAAAATACCATTCAGATTGTACTAGGGACAAAAGCTGAAGGGGTGGCTGAGGGGATAAGGGGAGTGTTATAACCCCCACTCTATCTCTCTAACTTCTATCTCACGATTTTCAAAAGGCTCGATAATCATCTCTATATCAGAGAGGCTGTATCGAAATCGAAAACCGATAGAGGAGCCTTTGGCTGTACTCTCTAAGATATAGAACTTCTTTCCATCAAGATAGAGACCTTTTGTGGTGTTCTTTAGAACCACATCATCCAGTGAGACAATCACAAAAATATGTTTGGGAACAAGTACAAAATAGGACTCTATGTTTAACTCATGTAAGAGAGAGATAAGTAGGTTACTCTTGTCGTCACAATCTCCAAAATTTTTCTGTATGGTCTCTTGGGGAGAGTTGGCATTGATGTGGTTAATTTTATAGGGGATGGTGGTTACATAGTCCAAAATATTTTGAACACTACACCTATTACTGTTACAGTTAGAGGTTAATTTATACGCCAACTGCTCTATATAGGGGTTATTATCTGTTGTGCTGTTGATATACGTTCCATTATCTGTACCAATATGCCGTCTGTCTACAATGGAGAGGGCTGTGATAAAAATATAGAAAAAGTAGAGAACCAAACCCCCTACAAGAACTTTGGAGAGTTGTGCTGAGAGTTTGGAGTTCATTAGACAGAGTAGTCAGTATTCGCCAATGCAATACACTCAATCTCAATAAGTACATTTTTTGGTAGTGTCTTTACAGCAATCGTACTTCTAGCAGGTTTATGATGACCAAAGTAGTGAGAGTAGACCTCATTTACTTTGTCAAAATCCTCCATATCAGTTAGAAAGATGGTTGTTTTTACCACATCATTAAAGTGTGCATGAGCTGCCTCAAGTACATAAAAAAGATTTTTCATAACTTGGTGAGCTTGGTTTACCACATCTGTTGCTTCTATTTCACCCTTTTCATTCATTGGTATCTGTCCTGATGTAAAAATCATTCCATTTGCCACAACAGCTTGAGAGTATGGTCCAATAGCAGCAGGTGCATCTTTTGTAGAGATAAATTTCATTATAGTTATCCTTTATTTTTCTTCGTAAAATATATAGCTTGTTGAGTAGTCAGAAAACTCAAAATAGACACGCTTCTCATCTGCATCTTTTTTTGAGTTGAAGTTTTTGTCAAGCACACCATATCCATAACGGTACGGTCGGGTAATATCATCATCTGTCCCTGAAGCTGTGGAGAGTTTATCAATATCAATAAACTTCTTGACCAGCTTGTTACCCGCGTATACCTCTAGTGTTCCATTGGTTCCTGTCCAATTTTGAATAGAGCGACTCAATTTATTTTGTGTCTCTTGGGTACACCCAGCTAATAACAACAATGCTACGATTAATAGAGAAAACTTTAGTTTCATCAAAATATCCTTTAAAAAATAAGTACAATATTTTAGCAGATTAATATTAGACTTCTTCGATATTGACAAACAGAGAGATAAGATTAAAATACAAAGCAACTCTTTTGCCTCTATATTTTTATAAATTCCTAGTAAAATAAAAATAAATTTTAAAAAAAGATATAAATTATAATGAAAGATTTTGTAAAAAAGTTACTAAAAAAGATAAAAGAGTCAAAAAGATATAAAGAATGGGAGAAGCTTTTTCAAGAGCAGAGTGCAGACCTCTCTACCAAAGAGTTAGCCCTCTTGGGAATTCTCTCCATTATTATTTTGGATATGAGCATCTACCTTGTCTCCTCTATCAAAGGTCATGAGGAGTCAAATCTTACCAAAATATCAAAGGATATCAGCGAATTTAGCTCATTTGATATGAACCATTCGGCACTCGATGAGATGTTGAAATTTGACAAAGTCTATTTTGTCGTGGATGAAGAGCTTAATGTCAATGTGATTTTAAAAGAGGGAAACCTTACCAAAGAGATTAAAGATATTCCCATATACAGTATCACTAGAAACCTAGAGAAAAAGCTTATAGAGAAAGAGATTAACTATCAGTGGATAAAGGCTGAAAAACCAAACCCTCCCTTTATTATTCTCTCTTTTATTACTGAGCATATTTTAGATATTTTGATTATTGGACTTATTATTTTTATGTTACAAAGTACGGGAATGATGCTCAATGGTGATAAATTTACCGTCTATAAACCCAAAGAGATAAAAGGTAGTATGGATGATATTATCGGCTATGAGGACATAAAAGAGGAGATACAGCACTTAGTAGATATGCTCAAAAATATGCACCTCTACTCCAAATATGGAATTGAAGATTTTTTTAATATTATGTTCTCAGGGGTACAAGGGACAGGGAAAACTACCATGGCAGTGCAGATTGCAAAAAAATTAGATGTCCCCATCTTGGTTGCCACTGGAAATATCGAAACAGGAATTGTAGGTGGTGGAGCCAAGGTAATCCGAAGCATCTATGCCAAGGCAAAAGAGATAGCCATAAACAATGAAAATCGCACCTGTATTGTCTTTATTGATGAGGCTCAAAATCTTTTAATGAAACGGGGACAGTCCAAAGACAAGTGGGTCGATGACTCTCCCAATGAGTTACTTACCCACCTTGAGGGGGTTAAAACCATTCATAATGTGAAGATTATTACCATCGTTGCCTCCAACTTTGATGAGTCAAATATGCAACTTGATGAGGCGATGGGGGCAAGGTTTAAGAAAAAAATTCACTTTAGACTCCCAAATGAGGATGAGAGAGAGGAGCTTTTAACCTATTTCCTAAAGAGAGTAGAAAAAAAAGATAAAAATTTAAATGTCGAAAAACTCGCCAAAACATTCTCAGGAATTAGCCCTAGAACCATCCAAACCATTGTCCAAGAGGCTTCTCTTTTAGCAATTGTAGAAAAATCAAATGTGGGTGAAGAGCATCTTATGAAAGCCTTTGAGGTGGTGATGATTGGAAAATCAAACCGAAAAACTACCAAAGATAAAGAGAGAGAGCGACATATCATCTCGGTACATGAGATTGGGCATTTTTTAGCAAATTTTAAACTTACCATGGCAGAAAATAACTTTGATATTAAAGCGACAGAGAAAAAGATAAAGGTCATCAAAATTTCATCAGAGAACATCTCTCGTATCAACGCCTTGGGTTACGTCCTAAATGAGAGTGAAGATATCCTACTCCATAGCATCAATGAACTGGAAAAAGAGATACAGGTTTTATATGCAGGGGTAGCAACCGAAGAGCTAATATTTGGAAAAGAGCATATTACCACGGGGGCTTCCAATGATATTGAAAAGGTTACACGGATACTACACCACCTCTTTATTGAGACCTCATCCTACTCCAATGCAAAACTAAAACTTGACAAAATTGAGACATTAAAAGATATTGCATACAAAGAGATGGAAGATAAATCCATAGAACTTTATCAAAAAACAATTGAGTTGTTAAAAGAGGAACAAGCACTAATAGAACATTTAGCAAAAATACTCATAGAGCGATGGGTTCTCTCAAAAGAGGAGATTTTTGAAGAGATTAGCCTTTATAAAGAGAGTAAAAATTTATAATATACTATTTTTGAAACCTATCTTCTAGCAATTTTAGGACAGACCAAATAGCCATTTTTCAAAGCTCTACAACCATTTAGTGGTTTTGCTTTGGAGATAGGCTGATATATTTTTTGAGTACTTGGAGAAACTTGAGAGGAGTGAGAGGCTTCGGATGATGCACATCCTGAAAATAAAATTCCTAAAACTAAAATAATTAATAACTTACACATAATAACACCTTGAAACAATAAAAAAGAGAGATAAGTACTACATTCACACTCCCCCTATGAAAATGTTAAGTAGTACAAAGCGAATAGTATGTGATTTATGTGGAAAAAGTGTGTAATTTGGAAACATTTTTTTAAAAAATAGAATATGTATCAAATAGTTTCATAATTTTCATCTAAAATTAAAAAATGTGTAGAAACTACTCATGTGAAAAAAAACTGATAATAACAAAACTATATAAACTTTACTTTGAGTAACGATTCACCCTCTCTTATCGTGCCAACCTTATCTTTATCTATCTCAATATCTCTATCAGACGTGATAATAATAGGGGTTACAATCTCTTTTCCCTTAGCTTTTAAAAAGTTAAAGTCAACATCTAATATTGCACTCGCTTGATTGACACGGTCTCCCTCTTTTACCAAACAAGTAAACCCTTCACCATTTAACTCAACGGTATCAAGACCCACATGTACCATCACCTCTATCCCATTGGGGCTAGTAATCATAAATGCGTGTTTCGTAGGGAAAATTCTTGTAACTGTTCCATTGATAGGAGCTATAACCGTTCCACTAGAGGGGATAATAGCTACCCCATCCCCCACCAGTTTTTTTGAAAAAACATCATCATTAATACTCTCTAACGCTACTAACTCACCATCCATAGGAGATACAACCCCTATAGGCTTTTTTTTAAATATTCCAAACATAGATACTCCTTCTTTATCGTTGTAGTTCTTTATCGTTGTAGTTCAACCCATTGGGTCAATCGCTCTATCTGCTCTAGGGTTCGAACACTACTTGTTCCTCCCTCTGACTGTCGTGCATTCATTGAGGCTCTGTTGTCAAGTAGTGCTACCACACCCCCACCTATTCTCTCATCTACAGACTGTAAATCCTCTAGTGAGAGTTCAGAGATATCTAGCCCCTTATCCTCTGCAAGATTGACCACACTTCCTGTGATATGGTACGCATCTCTAAAGGGAATTCCCACCTCTTTGACCAAGTAATCCGCCAAATCTGTCGCCGAGAGATGACCAATCATACACGCCTCTCCCATCTTATCTTCACGTACCCTCATCTCATCTATCATCTCATTGAGAACTTGAAGCGACAAGAGAGCCGTTTTTACAGAATCAAAAACCCCCTCTTTGTCCTCTTGCATATCTTTATTATACGCCAAAGTCAACCCTTTCATCACCGTCAAAAGTGAGATAAGATTTCCATTGACCCGTCCTGTTTTACCACGCAAAAGTTCAGGAATATCAGGATTTTTCTTTTGAGGCATAATAGATGACCCCGTTGCGTGTTTATCACTCAGTTGCACAAAACCAAACTCACTCGATGACCACAGAATAAGCTCCTCACTCAAACGGCTAATGTGCATCATCATGGTAGAGATATTAAACAAAATCTCCAACGCAAAATCTCTGTCACTCACCGTATCCAAACAGTTAAGTGTAGGCTCTTTAAAACCCAAACGTTCAGAAGTTGTCTTACGATTAATATTGTGTGGAGTCCCTGCCAATGCAGCACACCCAATTGGCGAGTAGTTATTTCGCTCATAAGAGCTTACAAATCTCTCATAATCTCGCTTGAACATACTGGCATATGCCATCATATGATAAGCAAAATTAATCGGTTGTGCGTGTTGAAGATGCGTCATCCCTGGCAGAAGTGTATCTATGTTTTTATGTGCCACTTTAATAAATGTCTCAATATTTTGAAGTAACAAATCAGCAATCAACATCGTATTTTTCTGCACATAAAGCCTAAAATCCAATGCTACTTGGTCGTTTCGACTTCGTGCAGTATGGAGCCGTTTCCCTGCATCCCCAATCTTATCCGTCAGGCGACTCTCTATCGCCATATGAATATCCTCTTCATCCCCATCAAGCAGATACTCACCTCTTTCTATCTCTTCATAGATATCCACAAGCCCCTGCTCTATCTGCTCATAATCCTCTTTTGAAATAATCCCCTGCTCTGCTAACATAAAAGCGTGAGCTCTTGAGCCTTCTATATCTTCTCTATATAACAATCTATCAAAGGGTAATGAGTTGTTTAACTCTTGAAGTAGTTTGGAGCTTGTCTGTGAAATTCTAGCCGATGCAATCTTTTTTGACACTATAAAATCCTAATAGTTTAAATCTTTTAATAGTGGGTATTGTATCTAATTTTAGATTATAAGAGAGGAGAGGCACAAGAGAAGCTCAAAAGATTATAATGTCCCCATTTCTCAAGAATACTTATTCCTAAAATTAAAATCCACGCTTACATCCACCCCTTAAAAGAGGTAGTTTTACACTACAATTTGATAAATACCCAAAACGCCCATAGATAAACCCATCTCTCTTCATCTTCTGAATGCCCCTCATCAAATCGGTTCAGAGCAAATGGGTCTGTAAAAACATAAGAAGCCTGTTCAAATGAGACTCCATGTTTCTTAATATTTATATTTTCTTATGATGGTTTTATTTAGTATAGTAGAAAATTATTGAAACTAAATAATATACATTGGACTTATAATAAGAATAAGTATATAATTCTACTAATATGTGGGCTTTTAAGGTTTGCATATAAATATAAGGTCGTATTTTGCTTAATTTTTTAATTTTACTCATTCTCTTTGCAATATTCCTATCATTTGTAAGGTTTATAAAAGGACCACACCTAACTGATAGAGTTGTTGCTTTTGATACCATGGGGATAATTGCTGTATCTCTTTTGGTGCTGTTGTCTGTGGCTATAAAAGATAGTATCTATCTCGATGTAGCTCTTGTTTTTGCACTTATTGGCTTTATTGGTACAATAATTTTTGCACGTTTTAATGTTGCAAAGGATATTGATGCTTAATATAGTCGGATTTATACTTATAACACTGGGTACATTACTGCTTGTTATTAGTGCCATAGGGCTTTTAAGAATGCCTGATACTATTACACGAATACACGCAGGAACAAAGGCTTCTACTTTGGGAACTCTTTTTATTATATTTGGAGTGATGTTTTTAGAGCCATCGCTTTGGTTTAAACTACTCTTTTTAGCTCTATTTATTCTTATAACAAATCCACTCTCTTCATCTATTTTGGCTCGAAGTACCTATCTTAAACATGGTTTCCTTAATCAGAGTGGTATGGATGACCTAAAGGAGAAGAGAAAATGATAGGTTTAATAATTCTCTCTATTTTTATAACGTTAATTATTTTGGCTGTTCTAATTATTACAAACGAAGATTTACCTCATAGTGTTATCTTGTTTATGGGGTTTGGGTTAGGAAGTGTAATTCTCTTTTTTCTCTTCTCTGCTCCTGATGTGGCACTAACCGAAGCAGTTATTGGCACAGGTATTAGTGGTGTTGTCTTTTTGGTAACACTTCTTCAGATACGAAGTAAAGAGGTAAAAAAATGATAAATATAAAAAAAGATATATCTATAGAGACACTGGTAGTATCTCTTTTGGTATCAGTTATGACTATTATGCTTATCTCTCTATTTTTAAATTTTAATGAGGTCTCAAGCTCAATAGGTACAGAGATTTTATTAATCAATGAAGCCTCAACAGGAACTGCAAATGCTGTTACTTCTGTGGTTACCTACTTTAGAGGGTTTGATACACTTGGAGAGGTTACCATTCTGTTTCTCTCTATTTTTGGAATTAGTTTGGGGTTAGAGGGGTATAAAGATAAATTAAATATTTTTGCTTACGAAAATCAACTTCTTAAAACAGCTGTAGATACACTATTTCCTCTTATTATTCTATTTGGATTTTATGTAATTATTCATGGACATCTAAGCCCAGGTGGTGGGTTTCAAGGTGGTGTAATTATCGCTAGTGCTTTTCTATTAATGTTTTTAGCAAAAAATGATGATTTTGCTCTTAACCATAAAATTATGGGGCTTATCGAGGCTTTAAGTGGTGCTAGTTTTATTTTGATTGGTCTTTTGGGTCTATTGATTGTTAATCGTTTCTTTGATAACTTTTTGCCTTTGGGAACTCTTGGTAACCTATTTAGTGGAGGAGTTATTCCACTTATCTATATATTTGTAGGGTTAAAGGTCTCTGCTGAAATTACTGCTTTAGTTGAGTATTTTGTAAGGATTAAAGATGTTGAGTAGTTTTAATCAAACTCCGTTTCTACATGATGTGATTACTGTTGGTTCATTAATACTCTTAACAATTGGTTTGGTTGGAGCATTAACTAAAAAGAATCTATTTAAAATTTTCCTCTCTTTGGCAATTGCCGAAGCGAGTCTTTTTATCTATTTCATTGGAATGCACTTTGAGGTTGGAAAAGTAGCTCCAATTGTGACCCAAGAGGTAGAGAAGTTTAGTTTAAATATGGTTGACCCTGTACCACAAGCTATGATTTTAACAACTATTGTTATTGCTATTGCAGTTTTATCATTGGCTCTCTCATTTGTTATTAACTACTTTAAGCTAACCAACAATATGAGAATTAACGAGATGAATGAACTAGGAGAGGGAAAATGAGTATACTCTATTTTGTAACTATTCCACTTTTGGCATCGTTTTTAACACCATTCTTTAAAGATTATCTTCGATATATCTCTGTAGCACTCAACAGTTTACTTTTGGTATTTGCACTTAGCTTTATGGGAGACACACCAATAAGAGAGTATATCTCTTTTGATTCTGCTTTAAGTATCTCTTTTGTGCTTGATAGTGCATCTCTATTTTTTGTAGTTCTATTTTTTCTGATTATGACACTATTTTCACTATATCATCTGAAAGAAGAGAGCCGTAAAGATAGCTTTATTTTAACAAATATGCTACTTGCAAGTGTCTCTGGATTGGTACTTAGTGGGGATATTTTTAATATCTATATCTTCTTTGAGATAGCAAGTATTACAGCTTATATCTTGACCTCTTTGGGCAGAGATAAAAAGGCTTATAGTGGAGCGATTAGATATATGATAATAGGTTCATTTGCCTCTATCTTTTTGCTTATTGCTATTGTAACTATCTATCTAAATCTTGGTACTCTAAATCTTCTAACCATTAGTGAATCGTTCTTTACTATTAGTCAAAATAGTCAATTTTTAATTATCCTTTCTCTCTTTATTGGGTTTGGAATTAAAGCAGAGATTTTTCCCTTGAACTTTTGGGTTGTAGACATCTATCAAGCATCTAGTAATAGAGTTAATGCACTATTTAGTGCCATACTCTCTAAGGCTTATATTTTCCTATTTTTTCATATCGCTTATATGTTGCATGTGGATACAAAATATTTATCTTTCCTAGCTGTTATTGGAGTTATCTCTTTTGCTGTGGCTGAATTATCTGCTTTGAGTAGTAAAGATATAAAACGAATCTTTGCATACTCAACATTGGGTCAGATTGGGGTGCTTTTTATCGCTCTCTCTTCTAACAGCATTGATGTTATATCAGGAGCTATATTTCTGATTGCTATACACTCGATTACAAAGCTAATGCTCTTTTTATCATTAGATATTTTGGAACAGAAGTTTAAGAGTACAACTATAGAGATATTTAAAAACTTTAACTCTCTATTTTTGGTAGTTATCTTTGCTATAGGTTTCTTATCGCTTCTTGGGCTTCCTCCATTTGGTGGATTTATTGCAAAACTTACTATTCTAAATGGTCTTGTAGGTCTGCGAGAGTATCTATTTGTTGGTGCAATCTTGGTTATATCTCTTATAGAGGCTGTCTACTTCTTTAGACTTCTAGGAAGCACAAGAGTTCAAGAGCCAAAAGAGGATATTGAGATAGAGCTATTACCAAAAGTTCTGCTCTCTCTTATGGCTATTGCTATTGTCTATTTTGGACTTTTCCCAGATGCACTTTTAGATATTTCTAAAGATGTTGCTACCACACTTATAGGAGGAGCAGATGTTTAATCTTTCTGTAACCCCATTGGGTAATCTATTTTTTGGACTTACCCTTATTGTCTTTGTCTCATTAGCATTGGTTAATTTTGCATCTTTTAGGGGTAGTAAAGCCTCTGATTTCAAAAATAATAGCTCTATCTTCTTATATACTCTTCTATTTATCTCTTTGGGTGTTATCTTCTATGCTAGTGACCTTATTACCCTCTTTATAGGTTGGGAGGTTATGAGTTGGAGTAGTTACTTTATTATTACAAATCGTGCCAAGTTAAAAACATCTCAAAAGTATATACTTTTTAATCTAGGAGCAGGGTTTGCACTTCTTGGAGCAGTTGTACTTATCTATAGCTTTACAGGAACAGCACTCTATAGCGATATAGCTTTTAGTAAAGTTCCTACAGCACTGCATTTTCCTATTACTTTGCTGTTACTTATTACTATCTTTATTAAATCGGGTGTAATGCCTTTCCACCATTGGGTAGTTGATACCTATGAAGAGGCTGATAACCTATTTAGTTCTGTTTTAAGTGCTATTATCTCTAAAGCAGGGATTTTTCTATTTATTTTGATGTTTAGTCAGATAATAGGTTATAAATTTTTAGAACCGATGATTTTTGATATAGTAGCTTGGTTGGGTGTTATAACATCTGTTATTGCTACATTCAAAGCTATATCACAAGATAGCATGAAACGCCTTTTGGCATACTCATCTATTGCTCAACTTGGATATATTGTAACTATCCTATCTATATTTTCAGTAAGTGGAATAGAGGCAGGACTCTATCATACTCTAATTCATACGTTGGTTAAGCTTCTACTATTTGTAAATGTAGCTTCAATTATTTATATTACAGGTAAAAACAGATTTAGTGAGCTTGGTGGGTTAATTTATCGTTATCCAATCCTCTTTATAATGCTTCTTATTGGAATTATAGGTTTAGCAGGTATGCCACCATTAGGAGGCTTTAACAGTAAGTTCCTAATCTATACAACTCTTTTAGAAGAGAAAAAGGCTCTATTGCTTGTGGCTGTAATGTTTAGTTCAGCTTCTGCATTTTTATACTGCTTTAAACTTATATATGGAATCTATTTGGGGCAATCGACCGATGAGGTAACAGAGCATAAAGAGTTGCCAACAGCCTACTATATTCCTCAAATTATAGGAGCTGTAATATTGGTTGTATTGGGTCTTTTACCATCTGTTGGTATAGCTATATTTAATCCAACTCTTATCTCATTAGGTTTTGAACCAACAGCCTATAGTAGCCTTTTTGAACTAAATGGTGGTTTTGCTTCATTTAATGGTGGAGCGATTATGACCCTATTTATTCTAATTTTTGTAGCTATTTTATCTATAGCTTTCTCTTTAAAAAATAAGATACGTGAACGAAGAGATAGATTTGATATAAGCTACTGTGGAGAGACTCCAAACCCAACTGTTAATCTGCATTATGGTTATGGAGTGGGCGAAGAGTTAAGACGTATTAGTTTTATTGGTGTAATTCTAAGAAATAGCTCAAAAGAGTATTGGGAGCGAATATCTACTATTGTAAAAGATAGCTCAACACTTATTAAAAAGCTATATGGCTTAACTGTTCAGAATATAGCTCTTTTAACTCTGCTATTCTTTACAATACTACTCTTTGTGGGGGTAAAATAATGTTTTTAGATATATTATATATGCTAGTTTTGGCATACTTTTTTGGATTTTTATACTATGGACTCTACAGAAATATATCTGCAAGAGTTCATGGCAGATTTGGCCCATCTATAGCTCAATCTTTTTTTGATAGTATTAAGCTATTTTCCAAAGAGAACACAACCAACTTTGGTTGGATGTTCTATGGAGGAATTGTTTTTATGGTTACAGGTGCTGTTATGACACTGCTTTTTATACCTTATCTAAATGGTTCTAAACATCTAGTAGGGTTTAGTGCGTATGGAAACCTTATTGTTGTTCTCTATCTTATGGTTCTAGGACCTTTGGGTAACGCAATGGGAATTGGAAGCAACGGTAATCCATTTGGAGCAATGGGAATAACAAGAGGTCTTACACGTCTAATTGGGCTTGAACTACCTTTTTATATTGCTGTTATTGGAATTATGATAGCTAATGAGACAGCAGATATTAGCACTATTATGACAAATCAAAATAGTGGATATAACGCTTTTACCCATCCTCTGCTATTTATTGGTGCTTTTATCTCATTCTTAGGTTTTATGGGAAAATCTCCATTTGATGTGGTTGGCGCTCCACAAGAGGTCTATAGTGGCCCTGCAACGGAGTTTAGTGGTAAGTTTTTTGCATTGGCTCTTTCACAAAGTGCTATATTCTCATTTGCAAAACTGCTTTTAATGGTCAATCTGTTTTTGGGTGGTGCTTCTAATCTGCTAGAGCTTGTGGTTAAGACTTTTATTCTATTTATTGTAGCTGTCTTTGTTGGAAATGTCTATGCTAGATTTACTACAGTTCAGAGTGTTGAGTTTTTGGTTCGAGTACCAAGTGTGATTGCTTTGGTTGGATTGGCATTTTTATAGCTAAAATTCAATTGAATAAACAGAATTTATATATATTTAGGAATTAAAATGGAAGAAGGATTTATAGACTATCAAAAGGTCTTAAATAATGAAGAGCATGCTATAAAGAGTACACAGAGTGTTATTCAAAAAGCTGTAGATTGGTTTCGCTCTAAGAGTATGTTTGTGTTGGCTTATGGAACAGGGTGTGGAGCTATTGAGATGCCACCAACCTTTACTAGCCGATATGATATAGAGCGAATCGGTGTAGTAGGCGTGGCAACTCCACGACAGGCAGATATTTTAATTGTCTCTGGTTACTGCTCATACAAGACACTTAAAAGAGTTATACGAAGCTATGAACAGATGAATGAGCCAAAGTATGTGATAGCCCTTGGAAGCTGTACTATTAATGGTGGTATGTATTGGGATAGTTATAATACAATTAAAAAATTAGAAGATTATATACCAGTTGATATGTATGTAAATGGGTGTATGCCTAGACCTGAATCTCTTATTGAAGGCTTTGTAAAGCTTCAATCCAATATAAAAGATGCCAAAAGAGAGGCAGGATATATTAAATATAGAGAGAATAATCTGTTCTATAAAGATAATCAAAAAAAGATATTTGGAGATAATATAGAACCAACTTATGAAGCAAATTTTGCAGGAATGAATATATGATAGATAGTTTATCTAAACAGTATGAGATAGAAGATAAGGGAAATCGACTCTTTAAGATTCGCATTAACCAAAATGAGTTTTTGCGAACTATAAATTTTATAGGTTCAAGCAGTAACTTTATTACCCTCTCTCAGATAGCATGTAGCGATTGGATAGAGGATGAGGTTTTTATTTTGAACTATATTTTAACTACAGATAGAAGAGATAAGAATTTGATGATAGAGCTAGAGATTTCAAGAGAGCAGAGCAAGTTACCAACACTTCTACATATCTTTCCTCAAGCTGAAGTTATGGAGAGAGATTTGCATGAGATGTATGGAATAGATTTTATTGGAAATTTAACTCTTTATGATTTTGCTCTTGAAGATTGGAATGAGATACCTCCACTTAGAAGAGAGTTTGATACCTTGGCTTATGTAAATGAACATTTTGAGTTTAGAGCAGGGCGAGAAGATAACAAAGATGTTAAAGCCGAAACAAAGCGTAGACGAGCCGAAGCCAAAAAATTAAAGGCTAAGAAGGAGGCAAAAAAATGATAGAGAGTGAACAAAATAGAGTAATAAAAATCTTTCATGGTCCTCAACACCCTGGTATTACAGGAAATATGAGTGTAGAGCTTGACCTTGTGGGCGAAACTATTCAAAAAGCAAGAACGCATATTGGTTATCTTCATCGAGGGTTCGAGAAGTTGGTTGAGAGACGAACTATTATTCAAGCTTTTACTATTGTATGTAGAATCTGTGTTCCTGAACCTGACCCAAACGAAGAGAATTTTGCAAGAGCAATAGAGGGTTTAGCAGGAATTGAGATAAGCGAAAGGGCAAAATATATTCGTGTAATGGTTTTAGAGATGTCACGTTTATCTGCTCAAATGTTATGGATGGGTGGACAGAGTGGCTCTGTGGGTCTTGGAACAGTGGCTCAATGGAGTATCTATGATCGAGATTTAATTCTTGACCTATTTGAAGAGCTAACAGGAGGAAGAGTATACCACATGTATATCTATCCTGGTGGAGTTAGACGAGAGTTACCCGATGGATTTTTGGATAGATTAACCCAATTTTTGGACTATTTAGAGAGAAGATTGCCAAAATATGACAATATCCTATTTGATAATAGCACATTTAAAAAGAGAGCCATAGGAGTTGGAGTTATAAACCCTGATGAGGCTCTGAAATATGGATATGTTGGTCAAGCCCTAAGAGGGTGTGGAATCAAAAGAGATGTGAGAAAAGATAATCCATATCTAGTTTATGACAAGTTAGATTTTGATATTCCTACCTTTGAGGGTGGAGATGTCTACGCTAGAGCCTTGGTTAGACGACAAGAGATTAAAGAGTCTATTAAAATCCTTCGTCAAGTGATTGCAGATATGCCAACCGAAGGGGATATTATGCAGAAAATCCCTAAACATAGAAAGTTCAAAATTCCCAAAAATGATATTTTGGTCTCTTGTGAATCGGCAAGAGGAGAGTTTAACTACTATATGGCAGGCGATGGAACAGAAAAAATACGAAGAATGCAGGTAAAAGGTCCATCACTTATTCATGGATTTACACTTCTAGAGAAGATGCTAGAGGGCGAAGAGCTTTCTAATGTGGCAATGATTATGAACTCACTTGGTATCTGCCCACCAGAGATAGAGAGATAGATAAGATTTTGCAAATCCAAAAAGTTCTGCAAGATAAGTTAGGAATACTCCGTAATATAAAGGAAGAAAATGAAATTTAGCATAGATATAAAAGGGACAATAGCCCCATTTAGTGCTATTGCAAGAGTCTTTGAACATCCTCAAACTATCTGCTACCCATCTCAGAAAAAAGAGAAGGTAGATGGGTATCGAGGATTTCATACCAATCTATTAGAGACATGTATCGGTTGTGCAAACTGTCAAGATGTCTGTATGAATGATGCTATAGATATGATAACCATAACAGAAGAGAAGAATCCAAAAAACAACAGTGCATGTATTCCAAGAATCGACTATGGACGGTGCTGTTGGTGTAGTTTGTGTACCGATGTCTGTCCTCCAAGCTCTTTGAAACTAGAGAGTGAATCAATTTGGGCAAACGAAGATAGCAATAACTTTTTATATATGCCAAAGGATAAGTGATGATAGCAAAATTTATACTACTTTTTTTAGTTTGGATTGGATTAACAAACTCTTTAGAGATAGAAGAGCTTATTGTAGGTGCTGTAGTTGCTTTTGTAGTGGCTAAGTTTTTTACAAAAGATGATAATATGGATTTTAAAAAATTAGTAATAACATATATCAAGTTTACCCCTATCTTTCTAAAAAAATTGGTAGAGTCTAATATTGAGGTAGCAAAAATTGTATTAAATCCAAAGTTACCTATTAATACAGGTATTGTTAAACTAAAAACAGAGTTAACCTCTGACCATGATAAGCTTCTTTTGGCAAATGCAATTACTCTAACCCCTGGGACAATTACACTAGAATTAGATAACAGTGACCTATATGTACATCTATTAAATGTGGATAGTTTAGATAGAGAAGTCTTGCAAAAAGAGGTTGTAGATGCGTTGGAGAGGAGCTTACTTTAAATTTGGTCGGCTAAAGCCGACCCTTGTATGGTTATGAAAACTATTAAAAGAGGAACAGTAGAAGAGCCTAAAAAATCAAGTGGGAAGCGAGAGAGATATTATATATTATGTTAAAAAGAGAAAAATCAGTGAGTAAGTTTTTAGAATAGATAGAGCAATAAACAAACATAACTTATCCATTACAAAATATGTAAATCAATTTTTTTCTATTCTTTTTCATGCTTCACACTCCTCTTTAATCAAGATTGATTTATAATCTATTTTAATTATGATATTTATCATATATACTTATAAGGAGAATTTTAATGTATAAAATCGTAAAAAGAGAAGAGTTAGCACACGGTACAATTATATTAAATGAGATAGAAGCCCCTCAGATTGCTAAAAAAGCAAAACCTGGGCAGTTTGTTATTTTGGTGGTCAATGAGACAGGAGAGAGAATTCCTCTGACAATGGCAGAAGTAGACAAAGAGAGAGGAACGATTACCATTATCTATATGATAGTAGGGAAAAGCACCAAACTCTTCTCGGCTCTACGGGTTGGGGACGGATACAAAGATGTGGTAGGACCTTTGGGTGAGCCTACTCACATAGAGAACTTTGGAACAGTTGTCTGTGTAGGAGGAGGAACGGGAACAGCCGTTTTACACCCGATTACCAGAGGAATGCACGAAGCAGGAAACAAGGTTATCTCTATTATTGGTTCAAGAACCAAAGATTACCTCATCATGGAGGAGCAGATGGCAAAGGTCTCTGATGAGGTGCGTATCTGTACCGATGATGGCTCAAAGGGACGACATGGATTTGTAACAGAGGAGTTAGAGGAGATTTTAAAAGCTCAAAAGGTTGACCTTGTGGTTGCCATTGGTCCTGTGCCTATGATGAAATTTGTCTCTTTGCTTACTAAAAAATATGATACACCTACCATGGTGAGCCTCAACCCTATTATGATAGATGGAACAGGAATGTGTGGAGGGTGTCGTGTGACCATTGGGGGTAAAACCAAGTTTGCCTGTGTGGATGGCCCTGAGTTTGATGGTCATCAAGTTGATTATGATGGGCTAATGAGACGGCTACAAGCCTATACTGTCGAAGAGCAACACTCTGAAGATTGTATGTTTGAGAAGGAGGCATAAGATGACATTTGAAATTGAAGCGAAAGAGATGACCAAAAAAGAGCGTCGTCAGATTCCAAAACAGCAGATGCCTGAACAAGATGCACACATTAGAAACAAAGACTTTTCAGAAGTAACACTGGGATACAGTCTTAGAGATGCACAGTATGAGGCAGCCCGTTGTATTCAGTGTAAAGACCCTGCGTGTGTCAAGGGGTGTCCTGTGGGCATAGACATTCCTGGTTTTTTAGAGATGATTGTAAACGAAGACAGAGCAGGAGCGATTCATAGAGTATGGGAAAGCACAGCCCTTCCTGCTGTCTGTGGACGTGTCTGTCCCCAAGAGATTCAGTGTGAAGAGGTCTGTGTGGTGGGTCTCAAAAAAGGAAAAGAGCCTGTGGGTATTGGTAATTTGGAGATGTATATCGCCGATTGGGCAAGAAAAAATGAGGTGGTAAATGATATCAAAATTGCCCCAAGTACAGGAAAAAAGATAGCCGTAGTAGGTTCGGGTCCTGCAGGAATTACCGTCGCAGGTGACTTGGCAATCAAAGGTCATGAAGTTACCATCTATGAAGCATTCCATAAAGCAGGTGGTGTTCTGCTCTATGGTATTCCTGAGTTTAGATTGGCAAAAGATATTGTGGATTATGAGATTGAGCAACTTAAAGCATTGGGGGTCAAGATTGTCTGTAACACTGTAGTTGGTCGAACCGTGGATGTGGATGAGCTAATAGAGGAGTATGGCTATGATGCCGTCTTTATCGGCGTGGGTGCAGGACTTCCAAACTTTTTAAACATTAAAGGTGAAGATTTAAATGGTGTCTTCTCTGCCAATGAGTATCTTACCCGTGCGAATCTCATGAAAGCATTTGATTTCCCTAACTATGACACCCCTATCATCCCTGGAAAAAATGTGGCGATTTTAGGAGCAGGAAATGTGGCGATGGATTCAGCTCGAACGGCTGTCAGATTGGGAGCGAAAAAGGTTACCATTGTCTACCGAAGAACACGAGAGCAGTCACCCTCAAGAGATATTGAGATTCACCATGCAGATGAGGAGGGGGTAGAGTTTAAATTCTTAACTTCACCACTAGAGTTTATCGGTGATGCGAGTGGAAAACTGGTAGGAATAAACTGTGAAAAAATGGTACTAGGTGAACCTGATGAGGGGGGAAGAAGCCGACCTATTGCGACAGGAGAGCATGAGTATATTGATTGTGATTTGGCGATTATTGCCATTGGAACATCTGCCAATCCACTGCTTACAAAAACCACAAAAAACTTAGAATTAAACCAATGGGGAAATATAGAAGCAGATAAAAAAACAGGAAAAACTACCAAAAAAGGGGTATGGGCAGGTGGAGATATTACACTTGGTCAAGCAACTGTAATTTTGGCAATGGGGATGGGTAGAGACTCGGCAAACTCTATTGATGCCTACTTAAAAGGAGAAGAGGAGTGGTAAAACACTCCTCTCCCTCAATCAATCATCCACACACTCTTCAATCTCCAGTTCAGAGATTAGTGCTTCGATAAACTCTCCACAAGAGCGACTACAGACATACTCATCTCCTGAAAACTCTACAGAACAGAAGCCCTTTTTTTGACTATCTCTTCGATGTATTATCTCTGGATATAAATCTAATTTTTTTTCTAAATGTGTAATAGCTTTGCATATTTCAGACTTATATTCAGTATCGCTATACTGAATCGTCGCTCTCATATAACCCTCTTCCATTCTTACGACTGCTGTTCTTTTAGATGACATTATTTTTCCTTATAAATATGATAAGATTACTATATGGTATCACTATCTATATTATTGTACCTTTTAGAATAGAGTCATTTTTTTCAATAACTTCAATAGATTACCACTCTACTCACAGAGATAAAGCTTTAAACGTACCACACTTCATTAATAGACTATTAACACCCCAAATAGTAGAATAATTAAAAATAATACAATCAGGAGCTTTTATGAGAGAAATTGAATTTGACGTTGTTGTCAAAGCTGTTAAAGATATGATTATGCACTGTGGTACTGATTTACCACAAGATACCTATGATGCACTAGAACAAGCAATGGAGGA
>Ga0256914_1001466_pt1 | contig 21194 bp, 24 predicted proteins | sample HulkmetaG_FD_191571 | JGI IMG/M metagenome (GOLD analysis project Ga0256914, IMG submission 191571) | Hydrothermal chimney microbial communities from Main Endeavour vent field at the Juan de Fuca Ridge, Pacific Ocean - Hulk | ecosystem: Environmental > Aquatic > Marine > Hydrothermal vents ... | reverse complement strand
CCCTAACCTCAGATGCAATCTTCACCATCTCGTCCACGGTGGGCCAAGAAGATCGGTGATCACCTATGGCAATCTCCCCAACGCCAACAACCTTCTCTATTGCAATTATGTCAGTAGCTATACTGCCAGTTATGGTAACCACTGGAACCTGATAGGAACCCACATATATGTAGGTGGATATCCCCTCCAGCTCAAGCGCATAAGCCTTCTGCAAAAGTCCCAGCAGACTCCTCGTCCACCCATCTGTCCCGAGAAGTCCAACAGCAGTCGTTACACCCGCACCAGCTATGTCCTTCACCGTCAGCCATGGCGTCCTGTTCAACGGACTGCCTTCCCCACCAGCACCTGCAAAGTGCATGTGAAGGTCCACAAAACCGGGCGTAATCACCATGTCCTTCAAGTCTATCACATCTACATCTAACGGCAGCTTCGGAATGCGTTTTTCAACGGAGATTATCCTCTCTCCGCAGATCAAGATGTCTCTCTTTCCGACCTCCGAAGGTGAAAATACATAAGCATTCTTCAACAACAGCACCAGCACCACCCCTTAAACTCAAAAATGGCAGGCAACGAAGTGCCCCTTCTTAACCTCTCTAAGCTCCGGCTCCTGAGTGGCACACACATCTTTTGCTACCGGACACCTCGTATGAAACCTGCAACCTACGGGCGGATTCATCGGACTCGGAATGTCACCCTTTATGACTTTGTCCTCTATCTCTCCTCCACCAGCAACGGGCTGAGGTATGCTGTTAAGCAACGCCACGGTATAAGGGTGCATGGGGTTACTAAACAGCTCCTCCTTGTCCGCATACTCCACTATCTTACCAAGATACATAACCGCAACCTTATGACTCATGTGCTTTATAACGCTCAAGTCGTGGGAGATGAACAGATAAGCCAATCCTCTATCCCTCTGCAACGCCTTCAACAGATTCAATATCTGCGCCTGCACGGAGACATCCAGCGCAGAAGTGGGCTCGTCAAGAACGATGAACTCTGGATCCGAGATGAACGCCCTCGCTATTGCAATCCTCTGCCTCTGCCCACCAGAGAACTCGTGCGGATAACGAGAAAGGTGCTCCTCCTTGAGCCCCACCTCCTGCAACATCCTCAGAACCCTTTCGGTTATCTCCTTCTCGCTCTTAGCAATACCGTGAATCCTTAGGGGCCTGCCTATTATGTCCTTGACTATCATTCTCGGGTTTAAAGAAGAAAACGGATCCTGAAACACGATTTGCGCCTTCTGTCTGAAAACGCTCTCCTCCGACTCCAACAGCGCACGCAAGGGCTTGCCTTTGAAGTACACCTCACCACCCGTTGGAGACAAAAGGTTGAGCAAGGTGAGTCCTGCAGTGGACTTACCACTTCCAGACTCCCCAACAAGCCCAAGGGTCTGCCCCTCAGAGATACTGAAAGAAACACCGTCCACCGCTCTCACATAGCCAACTACCTTGCTGAACAGTATCCCCCTGTCCACGGGAAAGTACTTCTTGAGATCATTAACCTCTATTATACTCATGGCAAGCTACCATATGTCCCCTTTCCACCTCTACGAGGCTTGGTTTCTCCTGCACGCACTCCTCCCTCGCCAGAGGACACCTCGGGTGAAATCTGCAACCAGACGGTGGATAAATGAGGTTGGGAACGCTACCGGGTATCACTTCCAGCCACTCCCTATCGCTGTCCAATCGGGGTATTGCATTCAAAAGGCCTTTGGTATAAGGGTGCAAAGGATTGTTGAATATCTCCTCCACACTCCCGTACTCTATGATGCTACCGGCATACATAACGCCAACCTTCTGCGCCATGGTCGCTATAACGCCGAGGTCGTGCGATATTAACAGGACGCTCGTGGAAAACTCCCTCTGCAACCTCTTTATGAGAGAAAGTATCTGTGCCTGAATGGAAACATCTAACGCCGTGGTTGGCTCATCCGCTATAAGCAACTTGGGTTGCATGGAAAGAGCCATAGCTATCATAACCCTCTGCCTCATACCACCGGAAAACTGATGCGGATACTTGTTCACGGACTCATCAACATCTGGTATGTTCACCCTGCCGAATATCTCCTTAACCCGTCTCATACCCTCCTGAAATGTCACTCTGCTGTGCGTCATTATCGCTTCCAAAACCTGAAAGCCCACTCTCAATACGGGGTTCAAACTACTCATAGGATCCTGAAATATCATCGCTATCTCCTTGCCCCTCACACCCCTCATCTCAGACTCAGAAAGCTCAAGCAGGTTCTTACCCTCAAAGAGTATCCTCCCGCTAACTATCCTACCCGGAGGAGAGGGGATCAATCGCATGATAGAGGTTGCCGTGACAGACTTCCCACAGCCCGTCTCACCGACCAACCCCATTATCTCCCCTTCTTCTATGGAAAAGGTCACGCCGTCTAAAGCCTTCACAACGCCCTCTTCGGTGTAAAAGTGCGTGGTCAAACCTTCAACCCTCAACAGCTCTTTGCCCATCACTCTTTCAACCTCGGATTCAGTGCATCTTGCAAACCATCTCCAAACAGGTTAAACCCCAACACCACCAGCATAATGGCAAAACCGGGGAAGAACGCCACCCCCGGTGCAACCCGCAGATACATCCTTGCATTGCTCAGCATAGCCCCCCACTCCGGAGTAGGAGGCTGAACACCCAAGCCCAGAAAACCAAGACCCGCAGCCGTCAGGAGAACGGTAGCCATTCTCAAGGTGGTCTGAACTATTATCGGCGACAGTGCGTTCGGCAGAACATAAAGCATTATGATAGAGCTGTCCTTCTCACCAATAGCCCTTGCAGCCTTTATGTACTCGTTCTCCTTCACCGCTATCACCGCACCCCTCGTGATCCTCGCAAACTGAGGTATGGAGTATATTCCTATGGCTATTATAAGGTTGCGTAAGCTGGGACCCAACATGCTTATGATAGCCAGTGCCAAAAGCATACCGGGAAACGCCAGCAGTATGTCCATCAACCGCATTATCACCTCGTCCAGTCTTCCACCATAATAGCCACCTACCGCCCCCAAAAAGACCCCTATCAACAGCGCAATCACTATAGAACCTATCTGTATAGTGATGGATACCCTCGCACCGTATATGATCCTGCTCAGCAGATCTCTGCCAAACTCGTCACAGCCCAGCGGATGCTCCCAGGACATCGGCGCAAAGCTCTTGCTCAGGTCCTGTTTGTAAGGGTCGTAAGGAGCTATGTAAGGTGCAAATGCCGCAACCACCACATAAAGCAACACTATAAAGAAGCCCACCACTGCTATCTTGTTTCTCTTCAACCTCAACCATATTATACGAAGGTGTGTGCGCTTTCTCTCACTCATACCTTATCCTCGGATCCAACAATGCGTATATGATGTCCACAGCAAGATTCACCAGGACGAACACGCCCGCAATTATGAGCAACGATGCCTGAACCACAGGGAAGTCCCTCGAGAGGATAGAATCCACGAGCAGACGCCCAACCCCGGGCCAGGAAAATACCGTCTCAGTGAGGACTGCACCAGCCAGCATGTATCCAAACTGCAAACCCACCACCGTGACGGTTGGTATAAGCGCATTCCTCAACGCATGTCTGTAAACCACTATCCTCTCGACGAGCCCCTTAGACCTCGCCGTCGTAATGTAATCCTGTCTCAAAACATCGAGCATGCTCGAACGAGTCATTCGTGCTATTATTGCAGTAGAGGCCGTACCAAGCACAACCGCAGGCAGTATAAGATGACTAAAGCCACCCATTCCACCAGAAGGTAGTATCCCTATCTTAACTGCAAACAGGAGTATGAGCAACAGCCCCCACCAGAAAACAGGCAAAGAAACCCCCATAAGGGCAACAACCGTGCTTATGTAGTCTATCCACGAATACCGATGGGTAGCAGACAAAACGCCAGCCAGCATACCGATAACCACCGCTATCACGATGCTCGCCAAAGAAAGCTCCAAGGTGTTCACCAAACGGGGACCTATGACATCTATCACGGGGAGCTCAAACTTTAGCGACTTCAACTCCCCATCAAATATACCCTTCACAAACCTGAAGTACTGAACATACAACGGCTTATCCAGACCAAACTGGTGTCTGACTCTTATTATGTCCTGCTGTGTAGCCTCCTCACCGGCAAGGAGCTCAGCAGGGTCTCCGGGAGCCAAGTGCAGTATCAGAAAGGACATTATAGAAACCCCTATCAACACAGGTATCAGCATCACCAGTCTTCTTGCTATGAACCTACCCATCGCAAAACACCTACGGCAACAAAAGTGCTATCGTGCTGTTCACACCCATACCTATGCCCAAAACCCTCTCATCAGGGGCAAACTTCGAATTGTGGAGAGGATAATTTGGACCAACCCCAAGTCTGTAAAATGCACCCGGCACCTTCTGAAGGTAGTAAGCAAAGTCCTCCCCACCAAGCGAAGGGTGTTCCAGCTCCACCGTGCTGTCCTCTCCCAGATAGAGGTTAGCAGCCTCCACGATCCTCGTGGTAACACCCTCGTCGTTCACGACCGACGGATACCCCAGAGTCACATTGACTACGGCCTTCGCCCTAAATGTAGTGGCTATCCCCTCTGCAACCTCTTTTACTCTCTGAATGGTGTACTTTCGGTTCTTCTCCCCAAATGTCCTTATGGTGCCCTTCATAAAAGCCTTATCCGGGATTACATTACTCGCACTACCCGCCACGATAGAGCCAACCGTGATTACGGTCGGTTCAACCGGCGGTATCTCTCTGGAGTGCACGGTGGCAAATGCAATGCTTATGTGGGAAGCCACGGAAATAGGGTCTATCGACTCTTCCGGCCTCGCACCGTGTCCACCCTTGCCCTCCACCACTACCTCAAAGCTGTCAGAGTTCGCAGTCATCAGCCCAACACGATAACCTATCTTGCCAAACTCCACGCTGGGGAAAAGGTGCTGTCCAACTATGTACTGTATGCCGAACTCCTCTATCATACCGCCGTCCGTCAGGATCTTACCACCAAAGCCACCCTCTTCACCCGGCTGAAAGACGAGAACCACTACACCAGGTAATTCCTCCCTCTTGTGGGAAAGCACATGTGCAACGCCCACGAGTATGGCAGTGTGAAAGTCGTGTCCACAGGCATGCATCACACCTGCAACCTCTGAAGCGTAGGGTAAGCCCGTTTCCTCCTGAATCGGTAAGGCATCCATGTCTGCCCTGAACGCCCTCACGGGACCAGACCTGCCCCCCTCCAGAACGCCCACAACGGCAGTAGTGTCTGCGTAGTTCCTGTAAACCCGCCAGCCTGCACTCTCCAACTCAGATGCAACCAGCCTGGCAGTTTCGTATTCCTGGAGCTTCAATTCCGGATGCCTGTGGATCTCCCTCCTCACCTCAACCACACGGGGGTAAAACTCCTCAACCAGCTTCCTTATTTCCTCCACATTCATGTTCGTCATCTCTCCTCGCACAATATATGGTAGATATTATACCACTGCCCCTTTATTTTCAAGACACAAATTGCTAAGTTGAAAAATCCAGACAATTATACACAAACCTTTCTGCCAACCACAATCGTAAACCCAGCCTCTGGGTAGTATCCGCTTCGGGGCTGCTCCACCTCGACCACACTTCCGGGTCTCTGAAAGAGCGTAGAAACCACCCTGTCCACGCTGAATCCTGACTGATTCAGCATCTCCTCCACTTGAGCAAAGGTGTAAAAGTTCGCATAGCGATAAAAAGGATGGCCACCTTCCTTCTTCTGTATGTAAAACCTCCCCCAAGGACTCTCGGCAAGCACAAGGCCCAAAACCACCCTTCCGTCGCCGAAAAGTACTCTGTTGACCTCCTTCAAGACTGCTATCGGCTCGTTCACAAAGCAGACCGTAACTATCATGAAAGCTACACCAAAAGAGGCTGATCTGAACGGCAGATGCTCTCCTTCTCCCATCACCACCCTTACACCTCTGCTCCGTGCTATATTGAGCAATCTAAACGAAGGATCTATGCCGTACCTAACCCCCAAGCTCTCGGCAAATCTCCCACTGCCAACACCCACCTCAAGCATGGGACTCTTCAACCCGGATACGGCACTCGAAACCGCATCCACCTCCATTTCAAATATGATCCTGCCCTTACTCTCAAACCACCCATCGTACTCCTCTGCCTTGAGGTCAAACACATCTATGCCCAAACATCACACCCCCCACGAAAGCGTATTCGTATTATATAAGGGATTTACATTCTTGTCAAAAGATGAAAGCTGTGTTATAATTCAACGGAGGACTTCTTGTGAAGAGTGGGGGTCTCCCACTCTTCTAATTATTATTTGCAGAAGTGATTACTATGAAAAGTGAAATAGTGCAGAGAGTTGAGGAAATAGTCAGTTCTATAGTGAAAAGAGAGGCTCTGGAACTCGTGGGGGTCACCTACACGAGAGAACAGGGTAGTATGGTATTGAGGATATACATAGACAAAGAGGGGGGCATAACCCTGCAGGACTGCGAGATGGTGAGCAGGGAGGTAAGCACCATACTGGACATAGAAGACTTTATAGATGGACGCTATCTGCTGGAAGTCTCTTCGCCGGGCATAGACAGGCCTTTGTTCAAGAAAGAGGACTTCGAACGGTTTAAGGAAAAGCGTGCAAAGATAAAGACTGCATTACCGGTCGAGGGAAGACGCAACTTCTCCGGTGTGCTCAAGGGGACTAAAGACGATAGCGTCGTGATAGAAGTTGATGGAAGAACCTTTTGCATACCCTTTGACAGCATAAAGAGGGCTAACTTGATTGGAGAAGTAAACTTTTAGGGGTGTTTAACGATGAAGACCAACATCTTGAGGGCTTTGAAACAGATAGAAAGAGAAAAGGGTATAGGGAAAGAGGCGCTGTCAGAGGCGCTGCAGACGGCAATGCTGTCTGCATACAGAAAGAAGTTTGGTGGAAACCAGAACATAAGGATAGAAATAGACTGGCACACGGGTAACATTCACATCTACTCCGTAAAAGAGGTAGTAGAAAGCGTATCTGACCCCAGAGTGGAGATAGGACTGGAAGATGCCAGGAGGCTGGGGTACAATGTCATCGTGGGCGACACGGTAGAAATGGAGGTTACGCCAAAGGACTTCGGCAGAATAGCTGCACAGACGGCACGGCAGGTAATCGTTCAAAAGTTGCAGGAGGCGGAAAAGGAGTCCATATACGAGGAATTCGTGAACTTCAAAGGGGAAGTGATAAGCGGGAGGATACACCGCTTCGAGAATAGAAACATCATAGTGCTCATGGGCAGGGCAGAAGCTATACTGCCTCCGAGAGAGCAGATACTAACCGAAGTTTACAAAGTTGGAGAGTACTTCAAATTTTATGTGGTAGATGTGAGAAAGACGCCAAAGGGTCCCAAAATAATTGTGTCCCGCACACATCCAGGCCTGATAAGGGGGCTCTTTGAGATGGAAGTGCCTGAAATCCAGGACGGGATAGTTGAGATAAGGGGTATAGTCAGAGAACCCGGCTTTAGGGCAAAGGTGGCAGTAACCTCTCTAAACAAGGATGTAGAACCCATCGGGGCATGCGTAGGCAACAAGGGATCGAGGATAACGAGCGTAATAAACGAACTGAGAGGAGAGAAGATCGATGTGATTCTCTGGAGCAAAGATCCGGGAGAGTATGTGGCTAATGCCCTGAGTCCTGCCAAGGTGGAGAGAGTAGAGGTAATAGAGGAGGAGCATACCGTAATGGTGTATGTGGACAAGGGGCAGATATCCCTTGCAATAGGTAAAGACGGACAGAACGCCCGCCTGGCAGCAAGGTTAACGGGGTGGAAGGTTGACATAAAGCCCTGTGAAGCTGAGGAGAACGGGGAAAACAGCGTTGACGAAGGGTAAGCACATACCTGAAAGGACCTGTATCGGTTGCAGGGAGAAAAAGCCAAAGAGAGAGCTGATAAGGATTGTAAGGACCCCCGATGGCGAGGTTTTTTTCGACCCTACGGGAAAGACTTCGGGTAGAGGGTGTTACATCTGCCCCTCTGTAAGCTGCCTCAAGAAGGCACTTAAGGGTAACAGACTGTCAAACACATTGAAGATAGAGATAACAAAAGAGATGAAAGAAAGACTCCACGAAGAGCTGCTCATAGCAGTTAATCGTGCAAAAGGCCTAAAGCAAAGGGGGTGAAGGAATGACGGGAAAGGAAAAGATAAGGGTGTACGAACTTGCAAGGATGTTGAACATGCCTGCAAAAGAGATGCTGTCCATATTAAAGGACCTTGGCATAGATGTCAAGACACACATGAGTGTCTTGGATAAAGAAACTGCAAAGATAGTGGAAGATACTCTTACCGAGCAAGAAACCGAGCAAAAAGCACCACCAGAGGAGGAAAAGGAAGTCAGCGAGGAAAAGCCAGAAGAGGCCGTCGAAACCGAAGGAGAGGGAGCCGTAGAAGTAGAAGAGGTAAGGGTAGAAGAAGAGGAATACGGTGAACCCAGACCGCCAGTCGTAACCGTTATGGGACATGTTGACCACGGGAAGACGACTCTACTCGATACCATAAGGAACACAAATGTAGCTTCCAGAGAAGCTGGAGGGATAACCCAGCACATAGGTGCATCTGTGATAGATGTCAACGGCAAGGAGATAGTCTTTCTGGACACCCCAGGGCATGAAGCCTTTACCAAGATGCGTGCAAGGGGAGCACAGGCAACCGACATAGTCATACTGGTGGTCGCTGCGGACGACGGGGTCATGCCGCAGACCATAGAGGCGATAAACCACGCAAAGGCGGCTAACATCCCGATAGTAGTAGCAATAAATAAGATAGACAAACCAAACGCAAACATAGACAGAGTAAAGCAGCAACTCTCCGAACAAGGACTCATACCCGAAGAGTGGGGAGGAGAAACCATCTGTGTGCCTATATCTGCAAAGAATGGGACGGGCGTAAACGAACTGCTCGAAATGGTGCTGTTGCAGGCTGAAATCATGGAGCTAAAGGCAGACCCAAACAGGAGTGCAGAAGGAATAGTCATCGAATCTCGACTCGACAAGGGGAAAGGGCCGGTGGCAACGCTCCTCGTAAAGAACGGAACACTTAGAAAGGGAGATGTCGTAGTAATAGGGAAGGACACATGGGGAAAGGTACGGGCAATGTTTGACGACAAGGGAAAGATGATAAAGGAAGCACCTCCATCAAAACCGGCAGAGATCACGGGAATAAACGGTGTTCCTCAGCCTGGAAGCATATTCAGGGTGGTAGAAAACGAAAAGAAGGCAAAGCAGATAATAGAAGAGTACAAACTCGAGGAGAAAATGGCATCTACAAAACCCCACAGACAGTTAACCATCGAGGAACTCTACGCACAGATGACCGGAGAAAAGAAAGAGATAAGAGTAATACTTAAGACCGATGTGCACGGCTCGTTAGAGGCCATAGAGGACTCTCTGCTAAAACTGTCAACCGAGGAAACCACCGTAAAGATCATACACAAGGGCGTGGGAAGGATAACAGAAAACGACATAATGCTTGCTTCTGCTTCAAAGGCTATAGTCATAGGGTTCAACATCAGGCCTGAGTCCTCCGCAACGAAGCTCGCAGACAGAGAAAGGGTAACCATAAAGCTCTACAGAGTGATATACGAGATGTTAGAAGACCTCCAGAATCTAATAGAGGGCATGAAGCCAAAGGAAGAAACAGAAGTGCTGATAGGGACTGCAGAGATAAGAAAGGTGTTCAAAATACCGAAGATCGGAAAGGTTGCCGGGTGTTATGTCACCGACGGTAAGATAGTGAGGGACAAAAAGGCAAGGATAGTAAGGGACGGCAAGATCATATACGAAAGCAAGGTAAGTTCTCTAAGAAGGTTCAAGAACGATGCCAAAGAAGTGGCCTCTGGTTACGAGTGCGGGATCATGTTAGAGAAGTTCTCAGACTACAAAGAGGGAGACACGATAGAGGTTTACGACATACAAGAGAGTGCATAATGTTTATATACGGTTTGTGCGTGAAGATAGCCATTCCTTACAGCCACTCACTCAAAGAGAAGCGAACGGTGGTGAGGAGCCTCATCGAAAGGTTGCGTAGCAAGACGGGTGTCTACGGTATCGAGGTTGGTGCCCAAGACATCTGGCAAAGCTCAATAATAGGTATGAGTTGGGTGTCCATATCGAGTACAGAGGGAAAGAACAAGCTACAATCCATAATGGACTTTCTGGAAGAAGATGGAAGGTTCTCAATAGTGGACTATGAGTGGAAGGAAATAAAACTCGGGAAGTGATGGAGATGTTATACAGGACAAAGAGGTTGTCAAAAGAGATAAGAAGGGACATAAGCGACATAATCCAAAAAGAGGTAAAAGACCCTCGCGTAAAGGGGGCAATAATTACCGATGTAGAACTCTCCAACGACCTGAGAATAGCAAAAGTGTACATAAGCGTGTTTGAGCAGGAGAGGTTAACAGAGGTAATGGACGGGCTGAACAAGAGCAAGGGGTTCATACGAAAGCAACTCGGCAGAAGGATACATGTAAAGAGCGTCCCAGAGCTGAGGTTCAGGAAGGATAACTCCGTGAGCTACGGTATGCACATGGACGAGGTCATAAACAGGGTACTGGGAAATGAAGATAAAAGAGATAATCAACAATAACAGCTCATTCGTAGTGGTGTCACATTCCAACCCAGATGGTGATGCAGTGGGTTCTTCTGCTGCCGTTTACGAGCTACTGAAGATGCTACACAAAGATGTCGTCGTGGCAAACGAATCACCAATACCAGCAAAGTACAGCTTTCTATCAGGGTATCAGAGCTTCGTGCCATTAAACTCCGCAAGCAACAGAGTTTACGATGTGATATTCTTGTTGGACACATCAAGCCTCTCCCTGATAAGGCAAACCGGGTTTGATCCGCACGATCTCGGAAAGACAAGCGTGAACATAGACCACCACAAGGACAATACGCTGTTTGGTGACCACAACTATGTGGACAGCTCCGCATCAGCGTGCGGGGAGATCATATACGAAGTCGTCAGGGAGATTTTTTCGTTTGTGCCACGCAGTATCGCAGAAGCTCTTTACACTGCCATCGTCACCGACACGGGACAATTTTCGTACTCAAATACCACTCCCAAGACGCTTATTGTCGTGTCAGAACTACTAAAAACAGGCATAGACGCACACGAAATATCAAGAAAACTCTTTAAGGAAAAGGGGTTCGAATCTCAAATGCTGCTGGGGAGACTCCTGACGAACATGAAGAGAAGCAATGATGGTAAGGTAGTCTACAGCATCTTAACGGCAAAGGATTTTCAAGAAACGGGAACAACCGAAGGGGACACCGAAAACATCGTAGATCAGCTGAACAACATAAAGGACACAGAGGCAGCATTTCTACTCAGAGAAAGAGGCAAGGGGGTCTGGAAGATCAGCTTCAGGTCCCACAACATAGATGTGAGCTCAGTTGCAAAGCTGTTTGGAGGAGGCGGTCACAGAAATGCAGCAGGGGCAGAAACGCAGGGCAATCCAGAAGAGATCATCAATAAAATCAAAGCAAAACTGGGAGAGTTAATAGATGGATACAATAATTAACATATACAAACCACCAGGTATGCGCTCATTCGAAGTCGTAGAATTCCTGAGAAGGATCTTAAAAGAGAGAAAAGTTGGGTATGCAGGCATACTGGATGCGCCTGCAGAGGGAGTAATGATAGTAGGTGTCGGTAAAGCAACAAAGCTGCTGGACTTCTTCTTGGAGCTGCCAAAAGAGTACGAAGCAGAGGTGCTACTGGGAGTGAAAACAGACACAGGAGACACATCTGGCAACATAATAGAAAGAGCACCGGTATCCAACATAAAGAAGGAAGACATCGAAGCTGCCACGAAGCAGTTTATAGGAGAAATAACACAAATACCGCCCATGTTCTCTGCACAAAAGGTCAACGGAAAACCACTACACAAGATAGCACGCAAAGGAATAACGGTTGAGCGCAAACCCAAAAAGGTAACCATACACGAGATAGAGTTAAAGTCAGTAAAAGAAACACCCGAAGGACTGACATTTACCATAAGTGTCAAGTGCTCAAGAGGAACATACATTCGCGTACTTGCAGAAGACATCGCACAGAGGTTAGGAACGGTGGGCACCGTTAACCACCTGAAGAGGACTGCAGTAGGACCTTTCAGAATAGAGGACGCACTCCCGCTCAACGAGGTAAACACTTCATCTATACTGCCACTTGCAAGCAGCATAGAACCCCTGCTCGGGATAGTCGTCACGAAGGAGGAGCTCAGTAAGATAAGAAGATACGGCTACACGCCCAATAGATGGAACACCTATAACAAGTATGTGAGAGTGATAAACGAAGACGGACGACTGAAGGGGTTAGGAAAACTCGACAAAGAAAAGCTGATGATATCAAAATGGTGGATCTCTCAAGGATAGACGCACCCATCTCCATCTCAATGGGTGCTTTTGACGGTGTCCATTTGGGGCACAGGGTAGTCATACGGGAAGCCGTGAAACAGGCAGAGCTGAAAGGGACAAAGAGCGCTGTGATCACATTCGACATACCACCCAAGTATGTACTTAATGGTAAAGAGCTAAAGCTTCTGTCCACTGAGGAGGAAAAGGTAAAGAAGATAAAAGAGCTCGGCATAGACTACTACATAGCAATACCGTTTACCCACGCATTCGCCTCACTAAGTCCAGAAGAATTCCTTGAAAGATACATCTTCGTGAAGGATGTAAGAAGCGTAGTGGTCGGCTTCAACTTCACATTTGGACACAAAGCCAAAGGAGACGCATCTCTGTTGCAAAAGCTGTGCAGCAACAACGGTATAGAAGTAATCGTAATACCGCCGCTAAAGATAGAAGGAAAGATCGTAAGCAGCACGCTGATAAGAAAACTACTACTAAAGGGGGAGGTAAAGGAAGCCAAGAGGTATCTGGGATACAACTACACGATAAGTGGGAGAGTGGCGCAGGGATACGGCATAGGCAAAAAGCTGGGCGTACCAACGGCAAACCTGTGGATACCAACGCTTAAGATGTTGCCCAAAGACGGCGTGTATGCCGTATGCGTGCGGGTAGATGATAACAGGTATCCAGGTGCGTGCAACATAGGGCACAGACCCACGTTTGCAGGAAAAGACAAGTCCGTAGAGGTGCACATCATAGACTACGAAGATAACGCTTACGGAAAGAACATCCAAATAGAGTTTCTAAACAGGATCAGAGACGAAAGGCGCTTTTCCTCTGCAGAAGAACTCATTGCCAGAATAAAAGAAGACATCAAAGCTGCCAAAGAGATATTTGAAACAGAGGGGAATGGTTAAATTGGCATTTACAGACAAAGTCAGACAGAATCTAAAAAAGCTCCCTTCTCTGCCGTTTGTGGTGCAGAAGGTAATAGAGACTCTAAACTCACCTAAAAGCTCGATAAGTAGCGTGGCAGAAGTCATATCCAAAGACCAGTACCTTACATCGGTAATGTTGAAGATAGCAAACTCTGCCTACTACGGCTACCCAAGGAGGATAGAAACGGTAAAGCAGGCAATCATAATAATGGGATTTAAATCCGTGTCGGACATACTGCTCACCATATCCGTGCTCGACATATTCAACAAGTCAAAGATACCGGGATTCAACATCGTATCGTTCTGGGAACACGCCATAGGCACAGCCGTGGCAGCAAAGATCATAGGCAAACGAGTGGGGTATGTGCCTGCAGAGGAGCTGTTCACCCCTGGTCTCCTTCACGACTTGGGAAAGGTCGTAATGTCCTCTTTCTTCATGGAGGACTACAGAAAAGTCATCAAAGATGCAGTAGACGGCAAAAAGTGGATAGGAAAGGCAGAATCGGACATACTTGAAACTACCCACGCAACCATTGGGAAGATAGTCGCTGAAAGCTGGAATCTACCGGAAAAAATAGTAGCAGCAATATGGAAACACCACAGGCCCATGCAGGAAAAGAAGTACACGAGGCTGGTCAGTATAGTGCATGTGGCAGATGTGCTCAGCTGGGCGCTCAAGATAGGCAGTGGGGGAGGAAGCGTTCCACCAAAGCTCGACCCAGAGGCATGGAGCCTAAGTGGACTAACACCCAAAACCACCAAAGGCTTGGCAGAAGCCATAAAGAGGGACTTCAACTCGGCTAAGTCCATATTCAGCATCAGGTAACATCAGCGGATAAGGATTATTATTCCAGAGAGAAGCAACCCCATCGCTATGAGGTTCTTCAGCCTCTCTCCCCTTATCCTGCCAAACAGCTTTACATTTACTACAGACCCAACTACAAAAGACAGGGGCATGATCACTGCCAGTACACCGTAGATGTTGCCGAGATAAGCGTGGGTAACGCTCCCGATACCGCTGGTGAATGTTATCATAAACAGAGAAGTGGCAACACCTACTTCAGGGGGTATACCAAACACCATCACCATCACGGGCGTCTTCAAAAAGCCGCCACCAATTCCCAACAAACCTGCCATGACACCTATCCCCACACCCACAACTCCTGCCAAAGGCACACCAACCCGATAGCTGCTTTCACCCTTATTGCCCTCCACAACGGGTGGCAAAAGGTTAACAACGGTGAGCCACCCCACATTCACGCCCACCCTCCCCTTCAAAAACATCCCAAAAGACATCAAAAAAACTATGAGTGCAAAAACCACCCTAAGCCACCAAGAAGAGATGTGTGAACAAAGCACACTGCCAAGCACCGTCCCCACCGCAGTTGGTATCTCCAGTGCCAACCCAACCTTCACATCTACCCTCTTCCTCTTAAAGTTCTCAACAGTTGCTATAGTCGCAGCTGGCAAGATAGAGAGTATAGAGATCCCTACGGCTTGATGGATGGGGACTCCAAACGCAGCAACGAGAACGGGGACCAAAAAAACCCCCCCACCAAAACCTATCATATTTCCAAATGCACTTATACCAATACCAGCAAGAAAGATGTAAAACAGGTGATAGACGCTCAACTTACTACTTCCTGTGGACCATGCTCCAAGAATACACCCCTAAGAACTCACCCGACGAGGGCAATCGGGAGGATCTCCTGATGGTAAAACCATTGGGACCACACTCCTGCCACGCATACAAACCACCCCCGCAAAACACCACCATAAGATACCTGTTAGAAGAAGAAAGGTAAAAGACAACAATCTCCCCAACCTTGAGTCCCTTCACACTGCTACCGTCTCGATGAAAGTTGTACTTGAGCAGCTGTTTTGCCGTTGCCTTCTTACTGAACTTATTCCTACCTACTCGAAAGACAGATACCCCCAAGACCGGCACATCAGGATAGTTGTACTTCCTTACGGAAGGTATGTCAGCAGCAAACAGGTAAGGATAGCGCTTAAACCACTGGGGGGTATGCTTTTTCAACGCTTCCACGAAGGAAAACCTCAGAAGTCCCGCACAGTCGTTGTATTCCGCAGTCCAGTTCCCACTCCTCGCATAGGACTGGCTGATCGCTATTGAGGAAAACCACCTGTAAAAGTTAGCAGCATCACTCCCGTACAACTCAACTACATCGGGAAAACCGTTGCCGTTGCTATCAACTGCAGGAGGGGAAGCTACCTTCCTCTCCTGCATGCCAGAATACCTATAAGAGAAAAACACAAAGAACAGAAATGCTACAACTATCCAAACAAGAGCCTGCTTCATTTAGAAGACAGAGGCTGCCTCTTTTCTGCAAGCCTCAAAAGATACTTCACATCGTTGTAGTTCGGGTTTAGCTCCAATGCCTTCTTGAGGTAAGGTATCTCCTCATCATACATACCAAGTTCGTGGTAGATCCTGCCAACCCAGTAGTAAGCAGCCGTAAACTTTGGGTTCATGGATACTACCTTTTTGTAAAGCTTCAAGGCTTCACGGAGCTTACCCTTCTTGAACAGAAAGTACGCCTTCTCGTAGTAATCGTAAGCCTTCCTGCCATACCTCAACTGTGCAGAGACCTTCTTCACGAAGTACTTAGCTACCCTGTCTCTCGGGTCTATCCTCAGCACCAGTTTCCAAGCCCCAAGCTCCCTCTTTAAACTACCAATCGCATGGTAGCTCCTCGCAAGCCAGTAAGCAGCCTTCTTGTACTTGTGGTCTCGGCGCAACACCAGTTTGAAGAAGCGTATAGCCATGTTGTAAAAGCCCTCCTGATAGTAGTTGTAAGCACCCTCAAAGTACCTATCTGTAACCATCTGATACATCGTCTTTTTACCTGTATTCGTCCCAGAAGCCATAGCCGTTAGAGGTACAAGTAGAAAAGAGACCACCACCAGAGTTACCACTACCTTCCTCATAGACCATCAATCCCCCTTTTTCTTGTTGGGCTGTTTCTTCTTACCCTTTTTGACCTTCTTAGCAGGCCTCTTTACACCCTTCTTGAAGGTTGATTGAAACACCAGCTTCAACCTGTCCCTAAAGTGCAACTTCTTCATCCACTCAACATAATACCTGACGAACTTGGTAGAAAGGCTCATCTGTATTCTCAGCATGTCTTCAAACAGCTTCGTAATCTCATCGTAGTTCGGCCTCTTAGACCACATCAAAAGCATCAACTGTAGCCTATCTTGAGTCAGTTTGACGATCTCCCTAACATTCTCCTTCATAAAACGCAAAAGATACCTGTTGAACTGAAGCTGTGCCCCCAAACTCAGGGACTTGATGCTCTCAAGAAGACCTTGCGGCAGAAAAGAGGCATTGAGACTCGCACCCGTGGGCAACGAAGCTGCACCAAAAGATACACCAACAAACACAAACAGCACCAGCACTACTGCTGCTATCCCTCTTTTCATCTCCCTCATCTCCCATTTCGTTTTGTGGTTTCATTATACCACAGATAAACGACTCAAGAAACAGTCAGTATTATCTTACCGCAGTTCCCCGTATTCATCAAATCAAATGCCTTCTCAAAGTCCTCCAACTCAAAGCGATGGGTTATGAGTTTACCGATCACATCCAACCTCCCAGAAGACAGCAAGTTGCCCATCTTGAACCATGTAGAGTAAAACTTCCTGCCAGTTATTCCGTAAAGCCTCACCCCCTTGAATATCACCTTACTGGTGAGCTCCACATCAATGCTACCGGGAAAAAGACCTACGAGGGAGATCCTTCCACCTGCAGTAACGACATCAAGGCCAAAAGAAAGCGCTGCTGGACTGCCAGACATCTCTATAACCGCATCCACACCCTTGCCCTTCGTGATGTCCATTACCTTAGAGTAAACATCTTTATCCAACGGATTAAACACATAATCCGCACCCATCTTCAGGGCAAGCTCTCTACGGTAGTCATTTATCTCCGTAGCTACTACACTCGCAGCCCCTCCAAGTCTGGCAACAGCGATAGCGAGCAACCCCATCGGCCCACACCCCAGAACCAGAACATCTTTTCCTGCAATATCCTCCACCATAACCGACTCAAATGTGCTACCCAAAGGTTCCTGCAACGCAGCAACCTCAAGTGAAATACCGCCTTCGTTCCTCCACACCACCACTTCCGGCAACAAGATATACTCCGCAAACGCACCATCTATATCAACACCCACGATTTTCATGTTGCTGCATATGTGCGCATTACCCGTAAGACATTGGTAGCAAACCCCACACGGGACATGGGTTTCAGCAGATACCATATCTCCAACCTTTATCCTCTTAACACCCCTACCAACCTCCACCACTTCTCCTGCCATCTCATGCCCAAACACCAAAGGTGGCTTTATCCTGCCCTGTGCCCACGCATTCCAATTGTATATGTGAAGGTCAGTTCCACAGATAGCAACCTTCTTCACACGAATAAGCACATCCCCATCTCTAACCTCAGGGACGGGGAGATCTCCCCGCAAAACAGCACCTCTTTCTGGGTACATCTTCACAAGCGCCTTCACCGTCCGTCACCCTCCAGCACACCCTTAAACGCAGAGAGAAATCTCGCTCCATAAGCACCGTCCACCAAACGATGGTCTGCCACAAGGGTAACAGTAAACAATGGCCTTACCGCAATAGCACCAGAGTCAAGAGCAACTACCCTGTTTTTGATAGCACCCATTGCCAGTATGGCAACCTGCGGAGGATTTATCACCGCCGTAAACCTATCTATTCCAAACATACCAAGATTGGTAAGTGTTATCGTCCCACCTTCAACTTCTGCCACATCAAGGGTATTTCCCCTTGCTTTACCAGCCAAAGAAACCAATTCGTCCGCAATCTGAACTGCACTCTTATCCTGTGCCCTCTTGACAACCGGAACCATCAGGCCAGAGGGCGTGTCAACCGCAACGTTCACATTTACATCTCTCTGCAAACTAACCGTAACATCGTCCTCAAATACCGCATTTAGCAGAGGATAATCCTTTAAGACTCTGGCAAGGTAGTAAACCAGCAAAGCAGTATAGGATACCTTTTTGCCCTCTTTCACTTCTATTTCCTGTCTCCTGTAGCTGAGGTATGTTGCATCAACGGAGACTTCAAGGGCAAAGTGTGGCTTGTCTCTGAAACTCTGCTGCATCCTGTCCGCTATAACCTTTCTTACACCCTGAATAAGCACCTTACCTTTGCCCACAGGTTCCTCTTTTTTAGCCTCGGCGAATTCCAAAACATCTTTTTCTATTATCCTACCAGAAGGACCACTTCCCTTGAGCTGGCTTAAGTCTATTCCAAGCTCCCTTGCCCTCATCTTAGCCCTCGGGGAAGCCTTCAGTCTTTCCTTATCACCAACCTCTTTTTTCTCCACCTTCTTCTCAGCAGAAGGTAGCTCCTCAGCAACGGCCTCCTCAACCTCTGCTTTCTCGCTCTCCACTTCTTCAACTACAGATTCCCCCTCAACCTCCATGTATGCCACAACCTCCCCAACGGGAACGGTCTCCCCCTCCTCCACAACAATCTCTATCAGGACTCCATCAAAGGGGGATTCTATCTCATTGCTTATCTTTTCGGTCATCACTTCAAACAAAATCTCCCCTTTAGATACATGCTCCCCAACTGACTTACGCCACGATATAACCGTGCCTTCACTCATGGTCAACCCTAACTTAGGCATCTTAACAGGTACTCGCATCCTTTTACCCCCTCACAATCAATATAACTTCCACAACTTGGGTAGATACAAACTTAGAGATGGCAAGAAGCTTATGACCAGCAGGGCTACTACTGCAGCGATTATCAGCGGTATCGCCTCTCTCGCTATATCTTCAAGAGAGCTACCCGATATGTTTGCACCAACATACAGGTTAACGGCAACAGGCGGCGTAACCTGACCTATAGCAAGGTTCACAGTCATAACAACACCAAACCATATCGGGTCCCAGCCAAAGTGCATCATTATGGGGACGAATATCGGTAGAAACACATAGTATATGGATATCGCATCGAGAAACATTCCAGCAATGAGTATAACCACATTTGCAAGTATAAGTATCACATGCGGGTTTTTGCTCAAACTAAGCATAAAGTGGGTGGTTGCATCTATCACTCCGATGGCAGACGCTACCCACGAGAATATACCTGCAAGCGTAACTACCATCATAACCACAGACGATATCACAACGGAGTCCACCATAAGCTGAAAGAAACTCGACCACGTGAGCGTCCTGTACACGAAGAATCCAACGAAAAGCCCGTAAAATATTGCGACAGCCGCAGCCTCAGTAGGTGTGAATATTCCACCGTATATACCACCAAGTATCACGACCGGCGTCATAAGTCCCCAGAATGCATCCTTAAACGCCAAAGCTATCTCTTTCAGCCTACCCCATCTCTCACCTTTGTATCCCCTCTTTAAAGATATCAGAAACACGGCAATAATTAGGAATCCACCCATAACCAAGCCCGGGAGTATCCCAGCAGCAAACAGGGCAGGAACAGATGTGTTCGTTATAACGCCGTAAACTATAAAGGCGATGCTCGGCGGTATGACTATGGCAAGTCCGCTACTGATGGAGACAACGCTTGCTGCAAATTCCCTGTGATACTTCGCAGCAACCATACCCGGAATCAGTATAGTGCCAAGTGCAGCAGTAGTAGCAGGACCAGAACCAGAAACAGCACCCCAGAACATAGCAGTAACCACAGTAACTATCGCAAGCCCCCCATTTATAGGCCCAACAATTAGCTTTGCAAGGTGTATGATCCTCCTCGCAATGTCCGCCTTCTCCATGATAACACCTGCAAGGATGAAAAACGGTATAGCCAACAACGGAAACTTCGCTATACCAGAAAAGAAGTTAGGAGCCAGCACGGACATGCCCAGAGATTGATTCCATATGATAAATATTGCGGATGCCCCAAGGGCAATCCCTATAGGAACCCTCAAAAGCAACAATACCAAGAATATGATAAACAAAAGTATCTTAGGATCCATCTTTCTCCCTCTCCTTCTTCAGATACTGAGGTAACATCTGTATAACCCGTATGATAACTATAAGGGATCCTATAGGTACTCCCATCGTATACCACCATACGGGAATACTCAAAGATTCTGTCGTAATACCGAGGTCTATCTCGTCTTCTATCTCAAAGATGCCGTAGATTATCAAGAGTGTAAATACGAATATCGTCAACACAGCGGCAAGCCACACAGAAGCCTTCCTCCACTTCAAAGGTAGCTTATCTACAAGAATAGACACACTAAGGTGACTACCCCTCTTAAAGGCAATAGCTATACCCAAAACCGTCATCCACACGAACAGATTTACCTCCAGCTCCTCGGTAAAAGCCAGCGAATACTTTATGAAGTACCTGGTAATCACATTTATAAATGCAATCCACGCCATAACAAAGAGCATAACCGCAGCTATCACCTCTTCACTATGAGACCAAAAACGCTCCTTCGTAGACATAATCAACCCCTCCTACAAATATGCTTGGAAGGGAAAAACCCTTCCAAGCACGAAAGATAACTACTTTTTCATATCCTCCATAGCACTTTTAACGAGCTCCACCCCAACGATCTTAATCCACTTGTCAAACACCGGTTTGGTCTTCGCCTTAAACAGTGCCCTCTCCGTAGGTGTAAGCACTGTCACTTTCATCCCCTTGCTTTCAAGGAACTTATAGGCAGGTGGATTCTTGCCAATAAGTCCTTTTCTCGCCTGTTTCTTCTCCCACGCCAGTGCCTTAGCTGCACTCTCCATAATTGCCTTCTGGTCCTCTTTGGAGAACTGCCTCCAATCCCTTGCATTCACACCGAGGATAAGCGGATCGATCAGGTAGTCCCACACAGTTATGTACTTGTGAATGTCG
>Ga0256914_1001465_pt1 | contig 21207 bp, 20 predicted proteins | sample HulkmetaG_FD_191571 | JGI IMG/M metagenome (GOLD analysis project Ga0256914, IMG submission 191571) | Hydrothermal chimney microbial communities from Main Endeavour vent field at the Juan de Fuca Ridge, Pacific Ocean - Hulk | ecosystem: Environmental > Aquatic > Marine > Hydrothermal vents ... | reverse complement strand
CAAAATTCGTTACGCATGTTACACACCAACCGATTGATGGCCTGAATCTGGAGCGTGGACGGAGGTTCAGTCACCCTGTTTTATCGTTACTACTAAGGTAGCCCGGTTAGAAACCACTAAGACACGAAGCCACAAAGAAAAAAAGTTTTGAAATGCTTGATGTTCTTAAGTAGCTGCGCATTTGAAATTTGAGAAAAGCGCTGTGCATTCAGAGGAACATGGACGAAGATTGACGACTATCGACGATGGTTCGCTTCGTCCACCTTCCTCTTTTCGGCTATCTTCGTCTGATGAGTTGTAATCCTCTACAAGACTCATTTTAAGTTCATACCATTAACTTCTTAGTGTCTTTGTGCCTTTGTGGTGATTGAAGTCGGGTACATTAGTCGTTACGTTTTATCTATTTTCATCTTATCGTCCATTTCGCTCTCGTCAGGCAACAAAAGGCGATAGCTCGCAGCCGTGGCAGCATCGAATCGCATAATGTCAATTAGTAACACGTGGAATTATACGCAACGGAACTAATCTTGTCAAATTATCGAAAGCCGCTCATGCAGGTGATTACCTGGCCACACAAAAAAGCCCGCTGACGCGAAAACGACAGCGGGCTCGAAAGGATGCTACAATGCAAGTATGGCTAGAGCGAAGAGCCAGACTTGCCCCCCTCGATGCGTTTCCAGGCAGCCACCACAGCCACGGTAATAACCGCGGCAATGACCACCTCGGCAATGGCCTGCGGGATGATGGGGATGGTCGCCTCGAAAGTGAGATAGCCACGCAAAATTGCCATGCCCAGCACGCCCACGGTGTTGGTCAGTGTACCCACCACAGCAGCCACAGTCAGCGCCACATACTCACTTTGCTTTTTCAGGGCCGCATAGCTGTAATAGGCGGTAACACCAATGAACAAGCGGGGAAGAATGGAGACCAGGGGGTCTTTGAACAATGGAACGGAGGATTGGAGGAAGCTGAAGAGCCCGAAGATACCACCTACCAACAGGCCCACCAGCGGACCTTCCATAACACCGCCGATGATGGCGGGCACGTGCATGATGGTGGCATTACCTGAGAGATTGGGCACCGGGATGAAGCCAATGCGGGTGACGCCCAGCAAAATGGCAATAGCAGCCAAAATGCCAGTAATGACAATGCGTCGAACGGAAAGAGATGATGACGATTGCATGAGAACCTCCTGGGTGAATGTGAGAAAATATGAGGAAGAAGTGGTAATCTGCTCAAACCTGGTCAGCCAGGTCAGTAGCAGAAGGAACCCCGTGTAAGCTGCGGGCTGCACCAATGGCCCGCAGCACTGCCGTGGCCAACACATCTGCGGCCACAGCCCCCAAAACGCCCACATCGGCCTGTTTTTCTCCTGCGGCCAGGGCAAAAATAGCATCACCATCAAAGGGATGATGGCTGGGGCGGATGACCCGGGCCAGGCCGTCATGCGCCATCATGGCCATGCGTGTGGCTTGCGCTTTATCCAGCCGGGCATTGGTGGCCACCACAGCCAGTGTGGTATTGGCCCGCTTGTTGGCCAAATCCTGGATGCGCTGGCCCAAGCTGCTTTGCATGTAGGCATAAGAATCGACAAAGCCGCCGACAATGGGTTTGCGCGCACCAGCTAAAATCTGGCCCGATGCCGGGTCAATCACATCGCCTACCGCATTGACCGCAACCATGGCCGCAACGATGATGCCCTTGCCAATGGTGATGCTGGCGTGACCCAGCCCTCCCTTGCTGGCCTGCCCGAATCCGAGCAGCTTGCCCACGGTGGCGCCAGTGCCAGCCCCCACATTGCCCTCAGGCTGCGGCCCCGCGTCGGCAGACTCGCACGCGGCAAAGCCCGCTGCGGCATCGGGCCGCACATGGGCGTCTCCTACTGGCAAATCGAACAAACAGGCTGCTGGCACAATGGGCACACGGGCCACGCCGGTGTTAAAGCCGTAATCATGCGCTTCCAGCCAGCGGGCCACACCATCGGCCGCGGCCAAGCCAAAGGCACTGCCACCCCCAATGAGGATGCCATGCACTTGCTGCACGGTGCAGGTGGGGTTGAGCAAATCGGTTTCGCGGGTAGCGGGCGCCCCCCCGCGCACATCCACGCCCGCGGTCACGCCTTGAGGACACAAAACCACGCTGCATCCTGTGCCCGCGTCCAGGTTCGTCCAATGCCCCAGCAGCAAGCCGGGAATATCGGTGAGATTGTTGTTCATAACCGTTTTCTTGCGCAAGATGGACATGGTTTTCGAGACATGAGACAAAAGCGCCGGGAGTTGCGCTCAAGGTTATTTGACGCCCAGATAGCGCATGGCTGCCAGCACGTAAAGCCGAGCCGCAGTTTTAATTTCTTCGATACTCACCCACTCATCGATGTGATGGGGAATGAGAATATCGCCGGGGCCGCAGGTGACAAAGGGGATGCCTTTCTTCCAGTTGAGGATGGTGCCATCGGTGGAGCCGGGCACGCCGCCGTAAATGGGCTCCTGACCTGTCAAGTCGCGGTAAGAAGCATCCAGCGTCGTGACAATGGGCTCTTCTTTGGCGGTAGCTGTGGGCGGACGCACTTCCAGCACAGTCATGGTGTAGTGCAAACGCTCATCATCAGCGGTAACTTGTTGCAGCAGGGCATCGATGCGGGCGGCCAGGGCATCGGCATCCTGTCCCGGAATCATCCGAAAATCAAGCGTTACCTCGGTGGATGCGGGCATGACATTGTTCTGCGGTTCGCCCGCGCCGCGCGGGGGCGAAAGCAAAATGGTGGGTGTAATGCTGGGCTGGCCCAGATGCGTGTAAACGCCATGCGTGGCGATTTCCTCCTGCTCCAGCTCAGCCACCCGGGTTAAAAATCGAGCCATGGGATAAGCGCTGTTGACGCCAGTCAGGGGCATGGCTCCGTGGGCCATAACGCCGGTGATGACCACATGAATCCACATCACGCCCTTTTGGCTGATGCACAGGTGATTTTCTTCGGGCTCGCACACGATGGCCGCGTCTACGGCATCGGCCCAGCCGCGGCGCACAAAGTCCTTGATGCCCAGCATCTGCCCCTCTTCGTCGCACACGGCACCGATGAGGATGTTGCCGTTGAGCTGGATGCCACTTTGTACCAGGGCTTTGGTGGCGATGAGGGCACAAACCAGGCCGGCCTTCATGTCGTTGGCACCGCGGCCATAGATGCGTCCGTTGTGAATCTCGGCGGCAAAGGGTGGATAAGTCCACTGCGACGCATCGCCTTCGGTGACCACATCGGTGTGGCCCTCGAACATCAGGGTGGGGCCATTGTTTTGGCCGTACCGGGCAATGACATTGGGGCGACCGGGAACGACCATCTCGAAGTGGGTTTCGAGGCCCATTTCCAAACAGCGGGCCTCGACCCAACGGGCCGCGGCTTCTTCGCCTTCGCCCGTCTCGGGCCGCCAAACGCTGGGGATGCGGGTCAACTCTTGCACCCAGCGAATCAGCTCATCATCGTCAATCAGATTAAGAACAGCTTGTTCCTGCGCGGTAATCATGTGAAGAATCCCAAATTTTGGAGAAATTGGAAGGTGGAGGGCCAGGTGAAAAAGAGCATAAAAACCATGATGGCAAAGGAGATGATCACAATCACGTAATCGGCCCAGCTACTTTTGAGTTGGATGAAGTTGGTGCGGCCTTCGCCTCCCACGTAGCCGCGGGCCTCCATGGCATAGACCAAGTCTTCGGCGCGGCGGAACGCGGTCAAGAATAATGGGACAATCAAAGGCAGATAGGCCCGGGCCGCGCGGTCGGGCCGCCAGATGCGCTTGGTGCCCAAATCTGCGCCGCGGCTGGCCTGCGCCTTCATTATGTTTTCCATCTCTTCGGCCAGGGTGGGCACAAAACGCAGGGCAATCATCATAATCAATGCCAACTCATGCGAGGGCACGCCAAACCGACGAAAAGGATGCAGCAAGCGCTCCATGCCGTGGGTAAGCTCGGTGGTGGTGGCAGTCATGGTGATGAGGCTGGTGAGGAAGACAAAGGAGAGTAAGCGCAAACCGCTAAGCATGATGATGCTGAGGCTGCGCTGGGTGATGCGAAACCATCCCGCTTGAAAGAAGATGTGCCCTGCAGGCTCGGTACGGCCCATGAACAAAAATTGGGTGACAAAGATGAAGATGAGGATGGGCAGACCCAGCAGAAAGCCGCGCAGCAGGTATTTGAATTCGATTTTGGCGACTCGGGCGATGAGTATGATGGCCAGCAGCATGATGAAGTTGGCCACCAATGATTGGGTGAATGAAATGGCAAAAATCAGGAAAAAGGCGGCAGTGATTTTGGCCCGGGGATCCATGCGATGCACAGCCGAGCCGGTAGGAATGTATTGGCCGATGGTGACATTGCGCAAAAGTTCAAAATCTTCCATGTTAGAGGATGCCTCCTATCAGCTGAGCAGCTTCCTGAACTGTGTAGATGCGGGTGGCGTCAGCAGGAAGCACGCCTGCCTTGACCAATGCCTGCATGGCTAGTGTTACCACGGGGGCGTTCAAACCCTCCTTTTGCAAGGTGTCGACCTTTGAGAAGATCTCGCTGGGCGTGCCATTCATCAGCGTTGTGCCATTGGCAATAACGTAAAGGCGGTCAGCCAAATCGGCCAGGTTTTCCATGTTGTGCGAAACCATCACCAGGGTCAGGCCCAGATCGCGCCACGAGAGGATGAGATCCAGCAGTTGTTGACGGCCATAGGGGTCAAGCCCCGCGGTGGGTTCATCCAGTACCAGAACTTGCGGCTTGAGAGCCATGATGCCCGCCAATGCCACGCGACGCTTTTCGCCACCGCTCAGACTAAAGGTCATGCGGTCTTTGAAGGTTTCAAAATCGAGCCCCAGCGCATTCATGGCTTCTCGCACCCGCTCACGAATTTCTTCGCGCGAGAGTTCGAGGTTGCGGGGGCCGTAAGCCACATCATCACCCACGAAACGTTCGAAGAGTTGCAGCTCGGGCTGCTGAAAGGCCATGCCCACGCGGCGTCGTATCTCACGGATATCGAGATTTTTGTCGCGTGTGCTTTTGTCGAAAACCAAGACTTGGCCTTCGTGCGGGCGCAGGAGTGCGTTGGCGTGTTGGATGATGGTGGATTTGCCGCTGCCGGTGTGCCCGATGATGCCCAGAATTTCTCCTTGCTGTACGTGCAAATTCACATTTTCGATCGCTTTGACCTGCAAGGGGGTGTCACGCATGTAAAAGCGCCCCACATCTTCATATTGGATGATGGTTTTTCCGGGCGGGGGCAGGGGTGCGGGCGGGGGCATGATGGGTGCGGGGGCCTGCGCGTGGGTGCGCTCCAGCACCGCCTGCACCAGTTCTTCTACGGTAAGGGCGTCGGCAGGAAAGTCAGGGTGCTGCTGGTTCAGGGCCAGAGAAAGCCGGGTGATGGGAGGAACGTCCATCTTGAGTTCCCGTAGACGTTGCACCTGGGCGAAAACTTCACGAGGTGGGCCTTGCAGTTGGATTTGTCCCTGAGCCATGATGACCAGGCGATGGGCGTGGATGGCTTCTTCCATGAAGTGGGTGATGGCGATGATGGTGACACCTTCATCCCGGTTCAGGGTTCGGGCGATTTCCAGCACTTCCCGCCGTCCCACAGGGTCGAGCATGGCGGTGGATTCATCCAGCACCAAGACTTTGGGACGCATGGCCAACATGCCGGCAATGCTAACGCGCTGTTTTTGTCCGCCCGAGAGCAGATGCGGTGCGCGCAGCCGGTAGGGGGTCATGTGTACTTTTTCCAGCGCCCAATCTACACGCCGCACGATTTCGTCGTGGGGCAGTCCCATGTTTTCGGGCCCGAAGGCCACATCTTCTTCGACGATGGTGGCGACGATTTGGTTATCGGGCGACTGGAAGACCATGCCCACGGTGGCGCGGATGTCGCGAATGTGAGCCTGATCGCGCGTGTTCCAGCCATTGACCCACACATCGCCCTGCGTAGGGGCCAGTAAGCCGTTGAGATGTTTGGCCAGGGTGGATTTTCCGGAGCCGTTGTGCCCCAGAATCACCAGGTATTCTCCTTGTCTGACCTGTAAGTCAACGCCGTTTAGTGCCTTGATGGGCTGATCACGCTCGATTTCGTAGCTGAAATGAAGGTTTTCGACACGAATAATCGGTTCGTTCACAATGCTGGTCAACTTTTGGGAAGCGGAGGGGAGAAACGTCCGTCGACAGCCAGCCAACCGCCATCCACAAAGAGGATGGTTCCGGTGACGTAGGAGCTGGCATCGGAGGCCAGGTAGATGACTGCGCCTGCCATTTCGCCCGGTTGTGCCCAGCGTCCCAGGGCGTTGCGGCTGGCGTAGGCGTTGTACCAATCGGGGAATTGTTTAATTTGCAAGGTGAGGGGGGTTTCGACCACGCCCGGGCCAATCAGGTTGACGCGCACGCCGCTGGGAGCCAGCTCTGCGGCCAGGGCGCGCATCATTTGCAGTACGCCTGCTTTGGTGGCGGCGTACACGCTTTGTCCTGGTTCCACAACTTGCGAGCGGATGCTGGAGAAGACGATGATGCTGCCCTTTTCCCGTTCTTTCATGCCCCGGGCCACAGCTTGTACTACCTGAAAGGTTCCCTTCATGTTCAGGGCGATGACCTTGTCGAATTCCTCGGAGGTGTAATCCAGCAAGGGCTTACGCACATTGATGCTGGGGGTAGAGACCAGGACATCCAGCGGGCCTGTTTGGGCCAGGGCTGCTGCGATGCTCTCGGTGTCCATGATGTCGATGAAGAGGGCTTCAGCTTCGCCTCCCTGCTCATGGATCATGCTGGCTGTTTCCTGTGCTGCATCGAGACGGACATCGGCACACCAAACTTTGGCGCCGTGGGCGGCTAATCCCTGAGCCGAGGCCTGGCCGATGCCGCTGCCAGCGCCTACAACCAGGGCCACGCGATTGCTGAGGTCAAAGAGGGAGCGATAATCAAACATGGTAAGTCTCCGAGATGAAATTATGAGGTTGGAATAATAATGGCGGCTGTGCTATTTGCCGCGCACGACTGCTTTTAAACTGATAACCAATCGGCGCAGAGAAAGTTGCGCTGCAAGGTTAAACGATTTTTTGTCGGCGAGGGTCCAGTGCGTCGCGCAGGCCGTCGCCCAGCAGATAAAAACCCATGACCATTGTGGTAATGGCCAGGCCGGGGAAGATGCCGTACCAGGGGGCCAACGGCAAATAGCCACGCCCGATGCTGAGCATGGATCCCCACGAGGGGGCGGGCAGCGGTGTGCCCAGGCCCAGGAAGCTCAGGGCCGATTCCAGCAGGACCGCGGAGGCCAGCGAAATGGTTATCTGCACCAAAATGGTGGAAACGGTGTTGGGGAAGATGTTGCGAAAGATGATGCGGGCGGGGCGGGAGCCAACTGAGCGCGAGGCTTCTACATATTCTTTGCTACGCTCGACCAGCACATTGGCCCGTGTCAGGCGCGCAAACGCAGGAATGTTGACGATGGCAATGGCCAGAATGGCGTTCATGGAGCCCGGGCCCAACATGGCGAGGATGACAATGGCCATCAGAATGGCGGGAAAGGCCAGGATGACGTCGAAGATGCGCATGACAATGGCATCGAATTTGCCACCGGCATAGCCAGCGACCAATCCTGTGGCAACGCCGATGATAGCTGCCAGGGTGACCGAGATGCCGCCGACGCCAAAGGCAATGCGTGTTCCATGCAGCACCCGGCTGAGAATGTCGCGGCCAAATTCATCGGTGCCAAAGGGATAGGTGGCCGAAGGCGCCTGAAATCGGTCTTTGGCGTGCATTTCCAACGGGTCGAACGGGGCGATTTGTGAGGCAAACAGGGCCAGAATGAGTAAAGCCAGCAGTAAGATGAGCCCGACCATGCCAGAGCGATGCCGCAGCAAAGCTTTTAGGGCCATGCGAATCAGGCCTTCATGTTTTTCGTTGGGGGTAGAAAATTGAATGTCAGTCACTGGTTGTTCTCCGCTCTCGATAGGATGTTAAAGTTGGGGCGATGATCCTTTTCTTGCCTGGCTGGTTACTACCAAGGTAGCCCGGCTAGAAACCACGAAGACACGAAGCCACAAAGGCACGAAGAAAAGAAAAAGCTTTGAAATTCTTGGTGTTCTTAGTGTCTTTGCGCCTTTGTGGTGATTGAAGTCGGGTACGTTAGTCGTTACCCTGGCTGTCAAAAAATCAATCATAGCGAATGCGGGGATTGATGAGACCGTAGGCGAGATCGGTCAGGAGGTTGACAGCGAGAAAGGCGAAAACGATGAACATGACGCTGGCTTGCAGGATGGAGTAATCGCGCCAACCAATGGCCTGAATGGTCAGCCGTCCAACGCCGGGCCAGGCAAAGATAGACTCAACGATGATGGCGCCACTCAGCAAATCGCCTACTTGCAGGCCAAAAACAGTGATCACCGGAATCAAGGCGTTGCGCAGGGCGTGACGAATGACAACAGTGCTGTTGCTAAGACCTTTGGCCCGGGCTGTGCGGATGTAGTCTTGATCCAGCACATCCAGCATGGCGGAGCGCAGGTAGCGGGTGAGCTTGGCAGCCATGGCGATGCCCAGGGTAAAAGCGGGCATTAGCAACGATTTCAGGTGCAGGACAGGGTCTTCGGTAAAGGGAGGCCTGCCAGATGGAGGGAGGATTTTAAAATGCAGGCTGAACAGCAGTACCAACAAAATAGCCAGCCAAAAGGAGGGCACTGCAAAGGAGAGTGCCGAAAACAGGGTGGTGAGAAAATCCAGTATGCTGCCAGGTTTGAGCGCCGAGAAGATTCCCAGGGGCACAGAGAAAAGCAAGCCGATGAAGGCAGCGGCCAACGCCAGTTCCAGTGTGGCCGGAATCCGCTGCAAAATCAACTTGCCCACCGGAAACCCGTTGATGAAGGAGGTTCCGAGATTTCCATGAAGAACATTCTGTATCCAGATGAAGTATTGCTGCACCAAGGGTTTATCCAGGCCATATTGCTGGTTGAGCGCGGTGAGCTGCTCGGGCGTGGCATTGGGCCCGGCCATCAGTTGCGCAGGATTTCCCGGGATGAGATGGATAATTGCAAAAATCAATATCGAGACGATGATCAAAACCGGAATCATCTGAAGCAAACGTCTGAGAGCATATTTGCCCACTACAAATCTCCGTTTAGCGAATGAAAAATGAAACCCTGCTTCGCTCGCAAGGTGAGAGCGAAGCAGGGTGTTGGATTGGAGGGCTGTTTATTTGGCGACCCAGGCTTCGTTCAGCCAGATGGCGCCATCCATGTCGATGCGGAAGTTGTGCACACTATCATTAAAGGCGTAGACGCTTTGATTCCAGGCTACAGGAATCGTCCAGCCTTGTTCCAGCAGGATGGTGAGGGCTTGATGATAGAGTTCTTTGCGCTCATCCTGGTCAAGGGTTGTGCCAGCTTTTTCGGCGACTTCTTTGTAGGTGGGGAACCAATCGGTGTTGTCGGTGATGCCAAAGAAGTTGCGGAAGGGGCGGCAGCAAGCAGCGCCCAGGAAGAGGCCGCTGGGGTCAACAGTGGCTTCGCCAGTGCCATGAGAAACCATGTCGAATTCGCTATGGATGAGTTTCGGGAAGTATTGCGGCAGCTCGGTGGGAAGCAGTTCGACTTCGACGCCAATGTCAGCCAAATCTTGTTGATAAACCTGCGCCATGTCTACGTAGGGCCCGCTGGCGCCACGAATCAGGATGCTGGTCTTGAAGCCGTCAGGATAGCCAGCTTCGGCCAACAGGGCTTTGGCTTTTTCGGGATCGTAGGTGTAGAAGTTGTTCAGATCTTCGGCAAAGGCCCAAGAGGTGGAGGCGTAGGGAACCATGACAGGCAATGCTTCGCCGTGGAAGGCTGTTTCGATAATCTTTTTGCGATCTACTGCATAGTTCATCGCCTGCCGCACTTTGGGGTTATCAAAGGGCGGGCGGTTGATGTTGAGGATGAAGGCGTAGAAGTTGAAGCCGGGAGGGCTGCTGATAACGTTGATGCCATCAGCTTGTTCGAGCAGGGGCTTGTCAGCCAGAGGCACACCCATCAGGGCGTCGATGCTGCCAGCCATCAGGTTCAACATTTTTGATTGCTCATCGGGGATTGGTTTGACGACAACTTTATCCAGATAGGGCAATCCTTCTTGCCAGTAGTCGGGGAAGCGGACAGCCACCATGTGATCGCCGGGAACCCATTCTTCCAACATGAAGGGACCAGTGCCCACAGGCATTTTTTCAATGGTGTCAACAGCTTCTTGCGGATAGATGTACAGACGGGCAATGCCATCCAGTGCAGAGGGGGTGATGACGCTGTAGGTGATTTTTACGGTGTAGTCATCAATTTTTTCCGCACCTGTAGCTGTTTGGAAACGATCGCTGAGATGGTGCCCCAGGTCGGCATCCATGGCCCGTAAGGCGGACCACACCACGTCATCAGCGGTCATTTCGCGGCCATTGTGGAATTTGACACCCTTGCGCAGGTGCAGCACGTAGGCCAGGCCGTCATCGACCAGTTCCCACGATTCGGCGAGCCAGGGTTCAAAAGTGCCTTCATCGCTGATGCGGATGGGCGCCTCGAAGAAGATGGGCTTGAATTGGCGATTATTGACATCGAAGAAGGGGTCGAAGGTGGTGAAATCGGGCCCGAGAGACATGTTCAACACGCCACCCTTTTGAGGCTCGGTGGGTGCGGCTTCCGGTTCAGGTGTTACAACAACTTCTTTAACGACTTCCTTGACCACTTCTTTCTCGACCACAACTGTCTCTTTGACAACTTTTTCCTTCTCGACAACGACAGTCTCTTTGACAACTTTTTCGACAACTTCAGGTGCGGAGCTTCCGCCGCATGCGGCCAGAACCACGGTCAGAAGCAGGGCAATGATAATAAACAGAAATACTTTGGAACGCATTAGGTAAATCTCCTCCAGTGATAAGAAAAACGAATGGCGAGGTGACAGTTTTACGAAGCACAAATCTCAACTCGTCATAGGCACTCCTCCTCCCATGAGTCGACAGCAGCTCGCGCTGCGTGCAGATGTCGGATGGGAATACGAATGGGAAGAACGCAGCCTGGCCCGACCATAAATCCACGCCCGCCAGTTTGATCCAGCGCCTGGTGGATTTCGTCGCGGATAGCGTCTACCGGGCCATTCAGCAAGGTATGCCACTCATCGACACCACCAATCAACGCGCCCGAGAAATGCTTGCGCGCTTCGGCCAAACTTGGGCCCGCGGTGCGATCATGCCAGTTCATGGCGTGTACCGGATAGGCAGCCATCAGGTCAAACATGGTGGCTTCGCCATGCACATGCGCCACTGAAAATTGCGACTCATCTTTAATGGCATCAAAGACAATCATATCGAAGTGCTGCCCAAATTCCAGGTACTCCGCTTCATTCATCACCCGATAGGAGGCGTTCTGGGTGGCAAAAAAGATGCCGTGAGCGCCAGCCCGCAGCGATTCCTGCGCAAAACGGGCGGTGGTCTCGGCAATGACCTGCAATCCCGCTTTCAGCTTTTCGGGATGCTGGCGCATGTCGCTCAGGACACGATCGCCAGCCAATTTGCGGGCGGTGGTAAGAGGACTAAAAACAGTTTGCAAAATGGGAACATCGTTGTTCAGGGCATCGGCTGTTAGCCGCAGAGCCTCAATTTGAATCCCCAAATAACCTTTAGTCACCTCCAGTTGCCAAAGCTGCTCCCATTGCTCGGCGCTGGTAACACCATGCTTGATAATGGTACGCGTGCCATTGGGTGTTGGCTTATAAAGGGTTTCCGCACCCCAATCCTCGATGCCGTAAGTGCCGGTGGGCATAAACTTTACAAAATCGAAATCAAATTCCTTCTGCCAACGCAGCATCACCGCGGCCAGTCCGGCAGGTGTTTCGTCATCCACAGGCCAATGTTGCCATAACGAAACAGGAGGCCGATCCACAGCCTCCCCTCGTAATGCAGCGCGCACGCGCTCCCAATGCGTCATCTTGGTACTCATGCTTCATGCACCTCGTAAATGCGTTTGGATGATGGCGCCGTTAAGAAGGGCTTGAATTTGCTACCGACGATATGATGCGCTTCGCTGGCATAAGCGGCATCCATCTCTTCTACACTATCCCACGCGGTCAGGAAGACGATGTCACTTTTATCTTCGCCAGACTCCAGCAAATAATGGAAACGATGTCCCTTTTGCGAATTGAAAAAGTCATTCAATTCCTGACTAAGATACAAAGCGCGGATATCAGTCACTTTATCGGGGTCAGCGTGCGAGAAGGTCAGACGAATAATCATAAAGTACACCTATCAAAATGAGCGAGTATGTAGAAAAATAGAAGTTTTCTTTGTAAAGTAGATGACATTATAAGGCCAAAAACACAAAAACCACAACTTGCTTCTGCCATGAAAAGGTGCATGTAGGCATTTTCGCACATTCCCGGCACGGAGAAGATGACAACGCATCAGACCAAGATAGATGAAAGTGGCGATTTTAATTTATCTATCTTGGCCTACATTCGTCATTCAACAGATCACAGGGCGCCTGCTATTTTTGGAATCTACTTAGTCCATGTTGTCGTCACCGAAAGAGAACATGCGCTTTGCTCCAGGCTCAGGTGATCATTCGGTTGGTGTGTAACATGCGTTAGTGAGTCGCTAAAATGTAACTGATTCAAAATACGTGGCGTCCTATGGGGGCAAGAATAAAGCGCGAGCGTTTTCGCAGATTTTCCGCTTAGCCACGAAGGCACAACAGCGTCACCTTTGAGCCTTCGTGGCTAAGGATTGCAGGGCACTACCTGTATAGTTACCTTTGATAATCAATTTTCACTGTAACGACTAACGTACCTGACTTCAATCACCACAAAGGCACAAAGAGACCAAGAACACCAGGAATTTCAGAACTTTTTCTTTCTTTGTGCCTTTGTGGCTTCCTATCTTAGTGGTTTCTAGCCGGGCTACCTTAGTCGTAACGTTTCACTTTTATAATCACTTCTGGAGGTTCTAACATGAACGCAAAAACACAATCGGCAATTTACCATCCACTATTTTATCTTTCATCGCTGGGCGCTGGCGGTACAACTGTTGCCTTTTGGAAACTGGGTGATGTAACGACACAAAATACGCTCACCCACGCCGGACAGGCTATCTTCCTTTTCTTGGCAACGTTTATGTTTCTGGTCAATCTGCCTCTGTGGCTGAAAGCACTGCGTAGTCAGGGCTCCTTTTTCGGCATTCCTCTGCCGGCCAGCAGTCGTCCGTCGAAAGAACTGCGCGATGAACACAACCCCGTAGTCAGCACTGGCTGGATGGCGATGCCAGTTTCGCTGGCCATGTTGCTAAATGCTGCTTTTGTTAGTATTCCCGAGCTGTTCGGCATCAGCGCTAAAGCGATGGCTCCTGCCGGTTTCTGGATTTGGCTGGTAACATACGTTATCGTCTTTGTTCTGGGTTTCCAGATTTTGCTGAATACGTTTGCCACGCCGACCCGTCTTAAAGAATTCCACTTTGGCCTCTTTTTACAGCCTCTTACCTACGGCATGGTCGCTGTGCCGGGCGTCTCTATGGCCAACATGATGGGTGACTCGGGCATGGCGCAAACAGCACTGTTGTTGGGATTGGCAGCTTTCATTGTAGGTGCATTCATCGCGCTGCTGGCTCTGGTGTTCATCTTTTTGCGCTTTTCCACCTATGGCTTGCCTGACCCGAAAGTTGCGCCTACAACCTTGTTACTTATGCCCTCCATCACCGTTTACACGATTTTTGTGCTCCGTTTGCTACATTACATCGGACATCATGGCGGCGTCAAGATTCCGCACCTCATTCCTGAGTTGATTGCCCTTTCAGCCATCGGCCTGATGGGAGCGGCTGCGACCTTGGGCATCATCATTTTGGCAGGCTATTTCAAAGGTAAGGTGGCCTTTGGCCCGAGCTGGTGGTCTTTTGTCTGCCCCTTTGTAGCGCTCTCTGTTCTTAGCAGCATCACCTACGAATTCACCGGTGGCACGACTCTCTTCCTGATTTCATCGGTGGCTGCACTCACGGTCGCTATCTCTGCCTATTCTTATGTCGGCATCAAAACCTTGCGCACCATCCGCTACCGCCGCCAGCAAAAATATCTGGCCAGCGTTACAGCTTAAGCACACAATTTTTCACATAAAGATGCCCGGGCGTTCAGCTTCCGGGCATCTTTGCATGTCAATGGGAGGATGACATCGAGAGGGCCAGAAAGTTCTTGAGAATTTGTATACCGACCTGCTGACTTTTTTCGGGATGAAATTGCGCACCCCAGATGTTGCCTCGCTGCACCATGGTGGCGTACTCGAAACCATAGATGCTGGTGGTGAGGATGTCATGGGGATTGGCGGGCTCGCAGTAGTAGGAATGCACCAGATAGGCGTAAGCGCCATCAGCCACGCCCGCCAACAGGGGGTCGGGCCGTTGGATGTGAAGCTGGTTCCAGCCGATTTGCGGAATGCGCAGGGTGTTAGGAAATTGGCGCACGCGGCCCGGCAATAACCCCAGACCCCGCCACGAGCCCATCTCGTCACTTTCTTCAAACAGCATTTGCATGCCCACGCAAATGCCCAGCAAGGGAATGTCATTTTCAACAATGCGCTGTACCACGGGCGTAAGGCCCGCTGTGCCGAGGTTGGTGATGCACGCACCAAATGCCCCCACACCGGGCAAGATCACACCATCCGAAGCCAGAATTTGATCCTGGTCAGCGGTGAGTACCACCTGCTGCGCCCGCCCCGATTCACGAATCGCCCGCTCCACAGCCTTTTCTACGCTGCGGACATTGCCAATTTTATAATCAAGAATCGTAATCATGTGTCTGGAAAAGGGTGTCATGCAACCACGGGCGAGCCAGCGTCGATGCCACAGAAAGGGAACGAAGAAAAGACCCGGGCTGAAATCGTCACGCGCCTCATGCTGTCAGCGTGCCTTTGGTGGAGGGAACGCCTGAGCGACGAGAATCGGGTCGGGAAGCAGCATCCAGGGCTCGGGCAAAGGCTTTGTAAAGTGCCTCGCACTGATGATGATCATTGCGCCCGTACTCGACCCGGGCGTGCAGATTCATGCCCGCCTGCGTAGCCACAGTCTCGAAAAAATGCTCGATGAGATCAGTGCCCAGGCCGCCGATGCGGGGCGTATGCCACGAGGCCCGAAATACACAATAGGCCCGCCCGCTTAAATCCAGCGCCACAAAAGCCAGAGACTCGTCCATGGGCGCGTACACATGCGCCATGCGCCTAATGCCCGCGCGGTCGCCCAGGCTCTCGCGGATGGCCCGGCCCAGACAAATGCCCACATCTTCCACTGTGTGGTGTTCATCCACATGCAGGTCGCCACGGGCCTTGATGCTGAGATCGAACAGACCGTGATGCGCAAAAAGGGTGAGCATGTGATCAAAAAAGCCGATGCCGGTATCAATTTGCGCCCGCCCTGAGCCATCAAGCTCAAAACTCAGGCTTACATCAGTTTCAGAGGTGGTACGGTGGATGGTAATCATGGGAGACTCGTGATGTCATTGAAGATAGCAACAGGCATTAGAAGAAGAACTTGGCGATTTTCAGGGCGCCCTGCTGCCAGGGTACACGATGCGTTACCCCCGAGGCATTGGAAAATTTGTCCAGATTATCCAAATACCATTTGTAATTACGCAGCAGCGCATCTTTATTGGAATACTTGGGCTTGTACCCCAAAATACGCTCAGCCTTCTCGATGGAAACAAAAGATTCTTTGCCCGCGGTCTCGTAAACCCATTTGTAAAGAGGTGAAATGCCCAGCTTTTCCAAAAAGCGCAAGGTATACACCGCGGGCGCTTCGGGAATGGGAATAATACGCTTGCCAAAGCCAGCCTCATCCAACACTGCCTGAAAATCCTCCTTGGCAGTGCCATATTCCTTAGCGCCAATGTTAAAGGTATCATTGGCTTTTTCGCAAGGCAGGGTGGCAGTCAGCCAAATGGCCTCACACAAATCCTCGACATCCAAATACTGATACAAATTGTTGCCGCTGCCCAATACCGGGAAATTCTTGCCATCTTTGGCCCAATCGTAAAACAGCGCAAACACGCCCAGGCGCTCAGGCCCGATGAAGGATTTGGGACGGATGATGGGCACACACAAGCCCTGCTCCCGGAAATCCTGACAAATCTCTTCAGCCTTGACCTTGGCCTCGCCATAGGGGCCCACTCCCTGCAACTCGTCATCCTCCAGCAGAGGGTGATGGTCGGGGATGCCGTAAACAGCGGTGGAGGAAATATGCACGAAGCGCTCTACGCCATGGGCCTGAGCCTGAGTAAGCATGTTGCGCGTGCCATCGATGTCGGTGGAGTAAATATCTTCAGGTTTATACAGCGGCAACGCGGCTGCGGTGTGAACCACAATATCGATGCCCTCCATGGCCGCGGCCACAGCAGCTTCGTCACGAATATCGCCAACAATGGCAGTTACTTGATCCTTGACATCCTCGTAATCAAAGGGAAGCAAATCCAGCGTAACCACGCGCTGCCCCTTGGCCAACAGATGACGCACCAAATTGATGCCCAAAAAGCCGGAGCCGCCCGTGATGAGATACGTTTTTGACATGGTAAAGGAACCTCGTTTATCAGATTAGCGCAAATCTACGAAGATTCACGCGGCAGTGTAGCAGTAAGACACAGCATTATAACGGCAACTATCCCATTTGGGCCAACGCAGAGCTTACGGCCCCCACGAGGGCGCGGGCAACTGACCACCGCAGTTCTGCGCATACCACGCAGCCTCTTGCGGATAGCGGGCCAGTGCGTCTTCTCGGGCCTTTTCGCCGATTTCGATGGCAATGGGCAATTGCGATTGGACTGAATTGGCATGATAGCGGGGCAAAAGCAACAGAGGATCGTGGATGGCCCGTTCGTTTTTTTGCAACGGAACCCAATTGAACATGACGGGCCCGTTGGGAAAGATGGTAAAAGCAATACGATAGCCAGCCTCGCGGGCCACACGCACCGCATAAGGGGTAAGATTGCCGCCAGGCCAGATGAAGGCTACGGGACGATAGCCAAAATGCTCCTGAAAATAAGGAAAAGGCCCGTTGAGCTCTTCGATAATCTTCTTCTTGGGAGTACTGGGCAGGATGTAGAGATGCCGCAAGCCGTGGGCCTGCACATCGACCCGCCCCGTGGCATAAGCTGCCTCGATGCGCTCCCACAGATGCGGAATGGCATCGGAATTGGCAATAATCCAGGAGGAGATAACAACCCAATCATATTTCTCTAAAAAGGGCATAAAATGATTCATCAGCACCGGCACACGGCGATCATCCACAAAGAGCATCAGCGAACGCCGTGGAATCTTGGTGTTGTGCTCCAAAAAATCTGCGGCCTGCTGTGCGGTGATGGTCTGATAGCCCAGACGATGCGCCGTACGCATGGTTTGCCGGAAGTAAGCATCATCCACCCCATGCTCACCCGCCTTTTCTTTGACTCGATGATACATGATGGGCACGATGATGGTTCCAGGCTCGGCATTGGCAGGATCCCAGCGCTGACGCAGATAGGTGCAGGTATCTTCCAGGTAGCTGACCGGCTTGGCCCCCCGCAGGAGCAAGTCCGAGGTGAAGATCGGCAGCGACGCGGGCGCTGGTGCGGGCGTAGACGTTGGCGCGGGTGCGGGGGCCTGCGTGGCTGTAGGCGACGGAGTAGCAGTGGCCGGAGCGGGCAGCCGAATGCTCACCGGCGTGCGGGATAGCACCGGGGTTTGGGTTCGAGCACATGCACTCAATCCCAACAGCAAGAAAAGAATCAACCCAATACGCCAAGTCATCATAGTTGCCTCAAAATTTGCAAAAGTTTTTCGGTTTGCTGCGGTTTACCGGCGCTGATGCGGATAAAGTTGCTCAGGCCCGGTTTATCGTAATAGCGCACCAGCACGCCCGCCTCAAAAAGCTGCCGATGCAGCGCCCTGGCTGAACGTCCTACAACCTGATTCAATACAAAATTGGCTTGGCTGGGCAAGGGGCGCAGATAGGGAATCTCGGCCAGCGCCTGGATCAAACGCTCACGTTCAGTTTTTAGCAGGGCGATGCGGGCTTGCAGTGTAGTCAAATCCTGCAAACTGGCCAACCCCGCCACTGTGGCTGCCACATTGACATTGTAGGGCTGTTTGAACTTCCACAAAGCGGTCATCAGTGGCTCGGGCAAAATGCCGTAGCCCAGACGCAAGCCAGCCAGGCCCGCCCATTTGGAAAAAGTGCGCAAAACTGCCAAATTCGGGCGCTGCGGCACCAAAGAAGCCATCGACCTGGCTCGGGCAAACTCGATGTAGGCCTCATCCAGCACCACCAGCAAAGGCAAGGCCAGCAAACGCTCCAGATCGGCAGGGTCAATCAGACCGCCATCAGGATTGTTGGGCGATGTGAGAAAGAGGATTTTGGCCCGAGTGCCCGTCCGCGCCACCGCGGCTTCGATACCTGGCACATCCAAACTAAAATCATCGTGACGGGGCACATCAATGACCTGCCCGAAGTTGAGGCGAGCATCGAAATCATACATGCCAAAGGTGGGCGGGCAGTTGATAATGGCATCGCCCGGCTGCAAAAGCACGCGACACAGGTAATCGATGAGTTCATCCGCGCCAAAGCCAGGCAAAATATAGTCTGCTGGCACATCCACATAAGCAGCCAGAGCCTGGCGCAAATCAGTTTGCTGCGGGTCAGGATAAATGTGATACCAGGGATAAGCAGCCAGTGCGGCCATCACCTGCGGCGAGGGGCCATAGGGATTTTCGTTGGCATCCAGCTTGATGATGTCCGCGGGCGCCCGTCCCATCTCGCGGCTTAGGGCCTCGAAAGGTTTCACAGGAGTATACTCGGCCATTCCTGCAATATCGGGCCGAATCAACGAAGAGATGTTCATACCTTCATTTTACATGGCAACGGGCCAAAAGAAAAGCCGCCAGGCCCGAAACCTGACGGCTTTTTTCTTACACTGTCTTATATCTCAAGCTGCAACCAAACGAGGGCGGAACTTGTAACCATAATTGATGAGCCCCTCATCGCCATCCACGCTGAGCTTGCGAGTCACCATTTCTACTTTCATGCCGATTTCAATGTCATCTGTCTCGACATCGGTAAGCTGGGCAGTGAGCATGGGGCCTTCTTCCAGCTTGATGAGGGCCAGAGGATAGGGAACCTGGGCCAGGAAGGCCTGTGGAGCGTTGTAAACGGTGGTAAAGCTGTACACCTCACCCAATCCGCTGAGTTGTGCCGGATCGTAGGCTGGTTGTGAGCATTCGGGGCAAACATCACGGGGCGGAAAGACATGAGCGCCGCAATGGTGGCAAATCTCACCATGAAGGCTGTAACGTTGTTTTTTGAGTCGCCAATTGCGAGCAATGTGCATAAACTTTCTCCTGCAAAATGGTTACGACTAAGGTAGCCCGGCTAGAAACCACGAAGACACGAAGAAAAGAATAAGAGCTTTGAAATGCTTGGTGTTCTTAGTGTCTTTGCGCCTTTGTGGTGATTGAAGTCGGGTACGTTAGTCGTTACGCAAAATGAAATATCTCTCAGGTATGAGCTTTTCGTAGCTGGCAAGATGACCAGCATCGCTCAGAAGTATAGCCATAAAAAACTGTCAGAAACCGTCATGCTCCGGCAAAAGGGGACGATTGACAGTTTTTGACAGTCTTTTGACTCGTTTCAGCCCTGAAATTGCTCTAAATTAAAGGCGTGCTCCGCCTCAAGCGTCCCCTTGGCAGCCTGCGCCACAAACTCGGCCAGCTTAGCGCCCAGCAGTGGCACGCTGCTTTTGGTCTCGACTTCAATCATCATGGTGCAGCAACCGGGCTGCCCCGCAGCCAATTTCATGCGGCTACGCATAGCAACCGGCACCCCCTTGACTTCGACAGTGGCTTTGCCCAGGTATGGCCCGCCTGGCTCCCCTTTCCATGTCTCAACCTGCACCGAAGGACTCCACTCAGGCACAAATTTTTTCAGAGCGCCCGGTGCATCTGCCTTGATTTCACGATGCACGGTGATGACGGTCAGGCCCCCTTTCTCTTCGACTGTGACATCGACATTGCGGGCTCCCACAGCCTCGGCCCGGGCCTTGACAAATGCGGGATCGATGAAATGATTGAAAACGGTATCGACATCGACTTGATATTTATCGGTCTGCTTGATTTTCATGGGTATCTCCTGAAAATGGATGAGGGAAGCACATCGTGGTACAATAAAGCACGCAATCGGCAACTTTACAGCTCTCTGCCCACATTTTTGCCACAAAACGACGAAGAAAAAAGACGTGAACAGTCACCCTAATCTTACACAAAAACTATCAAAATCCCCAGAAATAGAAGCATTGATTTACACAAGGATGAACCATGAGACGATATCAGGCCATAATTTTTGATCTTGATGGCACGTTGCGAGAATCGAAACCTCATTTTATGGATGCCATGTACGGCATTTTGGTTGAGAAGAACTTTCAGATTGACCCGGAACTTTGGCAAGACATGGAACGCTGGGTGCATCAGTATTGGGCGCATAGCCCCGAGGTCATCGAAGATTTTGAGCGTTACGGCGAAAAGCAGGTGTGGAATCGTTTCTTGGCCCGCATCATGGAACGTGTCGGTTATCCCCACGCCGATGACGAGGCAGTAGCAGCCTTTGGCGAATATGTACGCGAGGCCTATCATCCAGTTTCGGAACTGACACCTGGCACATGGAGCCTGCTCACCAAGTTGCAAATGCAGGATTATCGCATGGGCGTGCTTTCCAATCGGGGTAAGCCTTTTACCGATGAGCTGGAGGCTTTGGGCATTGCGCATTTTTTTGATTTCACACTGGCCGCGGGCGAGATAGGTGTGTGGAAACCGCGGCCCGAGATTTTTGAAGCGGCACTGCAACGAGCCGGTGTCAGGCCCAAGCAGGCGCTCTATGTGGGCGACAACTATTACGCCGACATCGAAGGTGCACGCGGCGCGGGCATGGCCGCGATTTTAGTAGACTGGCGACAGGCCTTTGTGGATGTGCCCGGGCCCCGCGTCGAACAAATTGCCGATATTTTACCCTACATTATCGACGCATGACGCTATGAAAGTTGAAATGTAACGGTTCATCGCTATCCGGAGCGTATCACCAAGCATTTCAAAACTTTTTCGTAACGACTAACGTACCCGACTTCAATCACCACAAAGGCACAAAGACACTAAGAACACCAAGAATTTCAAAGCTTTTTCTTTTCTTCGTGCCTTTGTGGCTTCGTG
>Ga0256914_1001464_pt1 | contig 21226 bp, 15 predicted proteins | sample HulkmetaG_FD_191571 | JGI IMG/M metagenome (GOLD analysis project Ga0256914, IMG submission 191571) | Hydrothermal chimney microbial communities from Main Endeavour vent field at the Juan de Fuca Ridge, Pacific Ocean - Hulk | ecosystem: Environmental > Aquatic > Marine > Hydrothermal vents ... | reverse complement strand
GTGATCCAAATTGTGATTCGAGAGATATGAGGCATGTTTAATGTTTGATTTGAACGAAAAAGTTGCCCTCGTGTTTGGTGGTGCCGGCTATTTAGGCGAAGCCGTTTGTATTGCTCTGGAAGAACAGGGGGCTACTGTTGTAGTTGTCGATCTGCACGAGCCGGGTTGGAAATTGCACGGTGTCGGGAAGAGATTTGATTTCTTTCAGTGTAATATAGTCGAGGAATCTGAAATTGAAACTCTTCGCAGGTATATCCTTGAAAAATATTCTTCTATTCACATTGGTGTTAATATGACATTCAGTAATGCTGGAAAGAGTTTCTCTGCACTGACAGCTGAGGATTGGCGACGGGGAATAGATGTAAATTTAACAGGTGCATTTTTGTTTTCCAGATTATGTTACTCGTTGATGGTTGCTTCTGACGGACAGAGTGGGAAAAATCTTTCGGGGAATGTTCAGGGGGATGCCCATACAGGTCATGGGGGAAGTATTATTCATTTTAGTTCTATGTATGGGATAGTAAGTCCGGATCCTCGGATTTATCGTAGTGAAACAGTCGTTAACCCTATTGAGTATGGAGTGGGGAAAGCTGGGGTTATTCAAATGACGAGGTATTTGGCTGTGAAGTGGGCGAAGTATGGAATCAGGGTAAATGCAATTGCCCCAGGGGCCTTCCCCAATCGGGATGTTCAGAGAGATAGAGGGTTTATTGAGGCTCTTGAGACTAAAATCCCTCTCGGACGAATAGGGAGCCCTCAAGAAATCGCTGGTGCTGTTGTCTTTTTAGCCTCTGATGAGGCCTCCTATATTACAGGGCAGTGTCTGGTTGTTGATGGTGGATGGACAATATGGTGATGTTAAAGGGTGTGATGTTTAAGAATTTTGAGTAGGCGATGTATTAAATTTGTGAGGTTTTAGGCAGAGGTTTGAGTGTATGAAATTTATGAATTGTACCGAACATTGGGGTATTAGATTGTCCCGGTTGGGAATTGGAACTGTTCAATTTGGACTAGATTATGGCATTAATAATCCGAGAGGTAGGGTACCGTACAATGAAATTTTAAGAATATTTGAGATGGCAGTAGAGAGTGGGGTGAATCTCTTAGACACCTCCAGGCTCTATGGAAAAAGTGAGGAAAGTATTGGAATGGCTCTAAGGGAACTTGGTATTGCCGATAGATTCATTATTTGTACGAAGCTGGATATTTCGAAGAATTATAAGGAGAAATCTGATAGGGAAATTTTAAGCGAGGTTGAGAAAGCTCTGACTCAGAGTTTAAAGTCGTTAGGAATTGATAGTATACCAATATACCTTTTGCATGTTCCTGAACAGCGAGGGTTTAGGAATGGACTGATATGGAATTTTTTGCAGGAAAAACAGAAAGCCGGACTGGTGAAACATCTCGGAATATCTGTAGTGTATGGTCCGAAAGAGGCATTGGATGCGATACAAGATCCAGTAGTAGAGGTGCTTCAGATACCGTTTAACATTTTCGATCAGAGATGGAAACGTTCTGGTTTTTTCGATGAATTGACTGGTATGGATAGAGACATTGTAGTATTTTCCCGAAGTTCTTACCTACAGGGACTTCTTGTTATGGAGGAGGAAAGAGTTCCCTCAGAATTGAGTGCTGCCAAGGGATACAAGCGTTTACTAGGCGAGATAGCGTCTGATCTGGGAATAGATGTTAAAGAACTTGCTCTACGCTATGTGTTTACAGTTGATAGTATAACTTCTACCATTGTTGGAGTAGATTCTTTGGAACAATTTAAAGAAAATCTTTCAATCTATAGTCAGGGCAAACTAAGCGAAGATGTAGTGGGGCGAATCGAATCTGCCTTTGCAGATGTTCCCACAAGTATAGTCAATCCTGTTTTCTGGAAGGGAGAGAGGGAACGTTATGAAAGAAAAGTTAGCAGGGAGGTGAAGGATAATGAAGGTAACTGAACTTTTCAATATAGAAAACCGTGTGGCAATTGTTACAGGTGGAGCTGGTCTATATGGCCGTAATATAACAGAGGCATTACTAGAGGCGGGATGCCGGGTGGTTATTGCCTCTAGGAATCTTTCTAAACTTGAGGAAACAAGAAAAGAGTTTAAAAGAGCTGGTTATGAGAAACTATGGTGTTACAGGTTGGATCTTTCCAGCACGGATTCGATAGATAGCTTTGTTGACTCTGTTTATAGGGACTTTACGTATGTTGATGTTCTGGTGAATAACTCGGTACTTCGACCTATGCATAATTTTAACGATGATATAGGAAAGTGGAGAGATTCTATGGAAGTTAATGCAACGGGTACTTTTTATCTTACACGTGAAGTGGCGAATAGAATGGCTAAAAGGAGAAAAGGATCCATAATAAATATAGTCTCCATTCAGGGGGTGGTGGGAGTAGATCCCACTCTTTATGAGGGTACGGATATGGATGGTACTGGTGCGCCGGACTATTTTTTTCACAAGGGGGGGTGGATCAATCTTACTCGCTTTCTTGCATCGTACTATGGGAAATGGGGTGTACGTGTGAATGCCGTGTCTCCTGGAGGAAAATTTGCAAATCAGGATCCTCAGTTTGTAAAACGCTATAATGATAGGACATTTCTCGGTCGGATGGCAGATGATGACGATATTAAGGGAACAATAGTTTTTCTGGCTTCAGATGCTTCTAAGTATATAACGGGTGAAAATATAATGGTCGATGGGGGATATGTACAAAAATGAGTGAAATAAAACTGGCTATGTTAGGAATGGTTGATGGTAATGGACACCCGTATTCTTGGAGTGCAATTATTAATGGGGGTTTTAATTCTGAGGAAATGAAAAAGTGTCCTTACCCTGTTATTTATGAGTATCTTTCAAAAGAGCCCAGAGAGAATCTTGGTATCTCAGGTGCTATGGTAACTCACATATGGTGCGATAATCCAGAAGACGCGGTTAGAGTAGCTAAGGCTGCATTTATTCCCAATATTGTATCTAGACCGGAGGATGTTCTTGGAGAGGTAGATGCGGTGATTATCCCCACTGATAGGGGAAACGAGCATGTTGAAAGGGCCAAAATATTTGTGGAAGCCGGGCTTCCCGTATTTATAGATAAACCTCTTGCTGATAATGAACGAGATCTTAAACAGTTTGTTCGTTGGGTTGATGAGGGAAAGATGGTTCTTTCCTCTAGCTGCATGCGGTATGCAAAGGAATTCGAAGAGTATAGAAATAGTGAAAAATTACGGCAGCTTGTAGGTAGGGTTGATTACGTTACTATAACCACTCCCAAAAGCTGGGAGCGTTATGGTATTCATGCTCTGGAGGCTGTTTATCCGATTGTAAAACCGGGTTTCTATTCAGTTAGAAACTCGGGGAGTTACGAACGAAATATTGTTCATATAAAGCATCACTCCGGGGCAGATATAGTAATAGCCGCCATAAATGAAATGCATGGAGCATTTGGTAATTTGTTTATTGGGGGAACGGAGGGGAGGGTTTACAAAGATTTTGAGGATACTTTTTATGCATTTAAAGCTCAACTGGAGAGTTTTATCCGTTACTTAAGAACCGGTAAGCCTCCGTTTCCATTTGAAGAAACGGTAGAGATGATGAAGATTATAATTGCCGGGATAAAGAGTAGGGAGAATGGAGGAAGAGAGGTAATTTTGAACGATATTTTGCTATGAACAATTCGAGGGCTACATAAGATATTACTTACACTTGAAAGTTTTTATTGAGAAAAGAATTGATAAGGGGTTAAAACATGCGATACAGAGAGACGGGAAATGTGCATAAGGATTTTCACCTTGCTACTAACACAACAATAAAATACATCCTGACAGAGTATGGAATGAGCTTTCTCCGGGAGGTTTTTAGAAGAACAGCCCAAAGGGTATACAGGGTAATATATGAGGCACTTAAGTCAGGTGATCCTCAACCGTGGCTTGAGCATATGAGCTATTTTTTTGAACGCGAGGGTGGAATTTTTGAGGTGCATCAACGTAAGGATTCTATTGTTTTCGAGGTTAAAGAGTGCCCTGCCGTAAAACATCTCATTCAACGTGGTGTACCTTACTCGGTTGATTTTTGTTTGCAAACTTCCCTGTTAAACGAGGCATGGGCCAAGGACTCTCCCTTTGATATATGTACGGTACTTACAGGTGTAGGTAGGTGTTATCAGATTATAAGGAGGAGGGAATAGTATGCTTCCCAGCGATCACTATGTTCGTTTTTACAATGAGTTATTCAAGATGCTAGAAGAGATTGACCATGTAGAATTACAGAAATACTGGATGGAAATTTCGCGTCTTCAAGAAACGATAATTGGTCCGTATATTGAAAGAGCTGGTTTGAGGGGAATGTACGAGTACTGGGATAGAATTCGGATAGAGGAAAATTGTGATGCCGAACTTACTTTAACGGAAGATTACTTTGAGTTTAAGATGAACAAGTGTCCCTCTCTTACAAAAGCTATGGATAACGATGCAGGGGTTTTCGAGTATTACTGTGATCATTGTGCCGGTTGGATTGAGCCCATAATGAAAAAGTACGGCTATTACTGTGTTTATGACATTATCTCACGGGACGAACCCCGGTGTGTGGAAAGAATTTATAGAGATCGGGAAAAAGCCGTTGAATACCTTAAGGGTGTTAAACTTCTTGCGAAACCTTATGATGATAGCAGGTTGTAGGTTTTGGGTTTTTTGAATTTTTCCAGGTAATTCACGGATAATTCAAAAAAATATTTGTTAATTTGAGCGAAAGGTACTATAATGCCCCTTGCTAAACCGGTTTTCTTATGATGATAATTTGTGCTGCAGAGTTGAAATTAAGTTTCATGTGCCGGATGCATCAAAAAATGCGCCGTTAAAACGGGTTTAGAAGTGAATTACTTGATTCTGAGGAGGATTGTATGAGGAGAGAAATAGTGACAGGTGAACAGTTAAAAGAACAGCTTTATCAGCTTGCCTATAACCTTTGGGCGTTTTGGGATTATGAGGTATTAAATCTGTTTCGCGAGATTGATGGAGAGTTGTTCTGCGAGGTAAAAGAAAATCCTGTTAAGTTTTTGAACAGGCTTGCCAAAGATCGTCTGGATGAACTGGTAACTGATAAGAAGTTTAGCTCTGGGTTAGAGTGGATTTTCGCTCGATATAGAGAGTATGTGAAAAGTTCGAGTCTTTTTTCAGATTTACTTAAGGATGAAATGATTGCGTACTTTTCTATGGAGTACGGTCTTCACGGCTCTATTCCGATTTACTCAGGAGGGTTGGGGATCTTATCGGGGGATCATCTTAAAGGAGCCTCGGATTTGGGGATTCCTATCGTTGGGGTTGGATTGTTCTATCGTTACGGTTATTTTGCTCAACGTATAACTGCGGAAGGGGTACAAGAGGAGTTTTATAAGGAAAATAGGATAGAGGATCTACCGTTGAGAGAAGTTGTTGGCGTTGATAATAAACCCCTGAGTGTAAAGGTGAAGATACTCGGTACTCCCGTGAAGATAAAAGTGTTAGAGGCCAATATAGGGAGGGTTAAACTCTTGCTTTTAAGTACCGATACCGATGAGAATCCACCTGAGTATAGGGACATAACGGATTATCTTTACGTGGCAGATCGGGATAAACGAATTCAACAGGAGATAGTTTTGGGGTTTGGTGGATATCGGGTGCTTCGGGCAATGGGATTTAAGCCGAGTCTCTACCATCTAAACGAGGGTCATTCCGCATTCATTATTGTTGAGCGCTTAAAGGATTATCTCGGGGATGCTAATATAACCTTTGAAGAGGCAACCAGATTGATTAGGGAGAGTACCGTTTTTACAACACATACGCCGGTTGAGGCAGGAAATGAGAATTTTTCTCTCGAGATGATAAAGAAGTATCTGGGGGATAAGATTAAAGCGATTGGGATTCCCTTTGAGGATTTTGTAAAATTGGGGGCAAATAGAAAAAGAGAGCCCTTTTGGCTTCCCGCTCTTGCTATTCGTTTTTCTTCTAAGGTAAATGGGGTTTCGAAACTTCATGCCGAGGTATCAAAGAAAATGTGGAAAAATCTGTTTTTCGAGAAAGGAGAGGATAAAATTCCAATTTTGGGAATAACAAATGGGGTTCATCACTCCTGGATGTCTGAGGAACTTTATAAATTATTTGTTAAGTATCTTGGTTCTGGGTTTATCTTTGGTGCGAATGCCAGTGATCTTTCTTCTGTTTTTGATATTCCGGACGAAAAAATTTGGAGGGCGCATCAAATTGAGAAAGAAAAACTATTGCACTTTTTAGAGATAAGGATGGGGCAAAAGTTAAACCCGGAAATCTTGACTATCGGTTATGCCAGACGGTTCGCTACGTACAAACGTGCAACACTTCTATTGGAGGATAGAGTACGCTTAAAGGAGATACTACGTAATCAAGAGAGACCTGTTCAGGTTATATTTGCAGGTAAAGCGCATCCTGCTGATGAAGAAGGGAAAAACCTAATAAAAGTGATTATTGAATACGCTCGTGAGTATGGCCTTGAGGATAGGATATTTTTCGTTGAAGATTACGATATGACTGTTGCGCAGTATCTGGTTAAGGGAGTTGATGTTTGGCTTAACAATCCTCTCAAGCCTATGGAGGCTTCGGGAACATCCGGAATGAAGGCGGGTATAAATGGCGTTTTAAATTTGAGTGTTTTGGACGGATGGTGGCCGGAGTGCTATAACGGAAAAAATGGTTGGGCAATAACTAGCGGTGAAGGAATAATGGATTCCAGCTTGAGGGGTAAGGCAGAAGCAAAACAGATATACGAGCTGTTGGAGAATACAATCACCAAGCTTTTCTATACGAGGGATAACAGTGGATTGCCCGGAGGATGGATTAGTATGATGAAAGAATCGATCTATTCGGTTTACAAAGACTTTAATATCGGGAGAATGCTTGGGGAGTACGTGGAAAAATTTTACCTTCCTGTAATTAATCAGAGTTAAAAACTTGTGCAAAATTTAGTTAAGGGGAAATTTTTTTAAGTTTTTCTTGAGTTTTCCTTGACAAGATGCTTTTCTATGTTAAGATATTTTATGTAAACCGATTTACTAAACCGATTTAACTAGCTCCGGATGGGTTAAGCGAATCGGTTTTGATAAAGATCGGTTTATCAGGTATAAAAACATAAGGAGGAGAAAGATGAAAAAAATTTTTGCCATCCTGGTTATGCTTTTCTTTGTCTCGGCTTTGGTTATGGCCGGAGGAACAAAGGAAAAAGCCGGGGCGCCTTCAGGCAAGAAGGCTCAGGCCGCGCCCGTAAAAATTACTCTCTGGACGAAAGAGGGAGAGGCGGATAATGCCCTTCAATACGTTAAGTCGCTAGCAGCTTCCTTTACGGCAGAGCATCCAAATGTAACATTTGAGGTGGTGAATAAGAATGTTGAGGCTCTGAGGGAAGATTTTCAGACTGCAAGTCTTGCCGGTTCACCCCCCGATCTCTTGTGGACGGTAAACGATCATGCAGGGCCATTTACCGCAGCAGATTTGATTCAGCCTGTCGATAAACTTTTCGATCTCTCAAAGTACGTCGATTCCGCAGTGGCCGCGGTAAAGCTAAACGGTAAAACCTGGGGAGTACCTATCTCTAATGGTAATCACCTGATGTTAATTTATAATAAAGATTTGGTTCCCAATCCGCCAAAGAATACCGATGAGATGATCAAAATAGCTCAAAAGCTTACCCATGGCGATCACTATGGCCTCGTATGGAACCAAACAGAGCCCTTCTGGCTTGTTCCGTGGCTTGGTGGTTTTGGCGGGAAGGTTTTTGCTGCCGATGGGGTTACTCCTACATTAGATACTCCGCAAATGGTAGCGACGCTTCAATTTCTCCACGATTTGAAGTATAAATACAAAATTATTCCACCGGAGAGCGATTATAATGGTGCAGATACCCTTTTTAAGGAGGGTAAAGCTGCGATGATAATTAATGGTGACTGGTCGCTTGGGGCTTATAAAAAGGCTTTGGGGGATAAACTTGGGGTTGCAAGAATTCCTAAGGTTTCCTCAACCGGATTGTGGCCCAGACCATATACCAGTGGTGTTTTCTTTATGATACCGAAGGATCTCTCTGGTGCCAAACTTAAGGCTGTAGTGGCCTTTATAAACTTTGCAACGGATAAGAAGAACCAGTTGGATATGGTTAAAAAATTAATGCGCCTCCCCGCTTTAAAGGCTGCTCTTGACGATCCTCTTATCAAGGAAGATCCGATACTGAAGGGTTCTGCCGATCAGATGGTGGTAGGTACTCCGATGCCAACTGTACTTGAGATGCGTTGTAATTGGGATGCTATGAAACCGGAGATGCAGGCTGTACTCGCTAATAAAAAATCTCCTGCCGCCGCTGCGAAGGCAATGCAAGCTGCTGCAGTAGCCTGTATAAAGGCTCAGAAATAGAATCGTCTGTTGGTATTATGGTAGTGGGTTAAGAAGAGAATTAAAAAAAGGGGCAGTGGTGAATGTTGGAGTGCAAACTAAACCGCTGTCCCTTAAATTAGGAAGGTAAAATTAGTTATTTAGGAAATTAAAATGGAAACCTTAAACAGCGAGGTTATATCTGACAGTTTAAGTCAGGTAGGATTTACCATACTTATCATAGTAGGAAGCGCCTTAATAATAGAAGGAATTCTCTATGTTTTGTTAAAGAGAGTTCTAAAGAGCAAGTATGCCCTTCCCATAATGCTTCTGGCTCCTGCAGCGGTTGGATTACTCTTACTTGTTGTTTATCCGATAGGATTCGAGGTGCGTCTTGCCTTTAGCAACATGAGTTTGAGACACTTCAGACATCCTACCTTTAGTCTCAAGCAGGGATTAGACAATTTTGTGTTGATATTCACCCAACCTGTTTTAAAGCAGGTAATGTTTTTTCCCCTCTTTTTTAGAACGATTCTCTGGACCGTGATTCAGGTGAGTTTTCATGTGTCTTTGGGGTTGGGGCTTGCAATACTTTTAAACAGACCCATGAAATTACGTGCCCTGTATAGAACGATTCTTGTAATTCCATGGGCCATTCCCCAGGTAATAGCATGTTTAACATGGAGGGGAGAGTTTCACTATCAGTATGGGTTTTTAAATATTATGCTGCGTGATATAGGATTACCTGCTATTCAGTGGAAATCCGACCCCTTCTGGAACTTTGTTGCGATGAACATCACGAATATATGGTTGGGGGTCCCCTTTATGATGGTTATTTTATTGGGAGGGCTTCAGAGTATATCCAGAGAGTACTATGAGGCTGCGGATATAGATGGGGCACCTGGTTGGATAAGATTTACCCGAATAACTCTTCCTCTTTTAAAACCGGTACTCACTCCCGCGGTTATCCTTGGTACGATTTGGACGTTCAACAATTTTAATGTGCCCTTCTTTATAAATGAGAACGAGCTTGAAACCTCGGATATTCTTGTAACTGCCCTCTTCAGAGCGGCTTTCCAGTACAATAGGTATGGATTCGCTGCTGCTTTTGCATTGGTTATATTTGTTATTCTATTTTTCTTTACAGTGATTTATATGAAAACAACGGGGGGATTAAAGGGGGTTTATGAGAAATGAATAAATCCTGGAAATTGTATAGATTTTTTTACAGGTCTAGGGGTGATAGTCCATTTAAACGGATTATTATACATTTGATTCTGATTATTGCGTGTGTCATTGCTATATATCCGGCACTAAGAATTGTCTCTGTCTCGCTAAGACCAGGAGACAGACTTCTTTCAACATCCCTTGCCATTATTCCCAGGGACGCTACGCTGGCCAATTATAAAGAGGTAATATTTGAGCGAAGTTTTTTTCTATGGCTGTGGAATAGTCTTGTAATAACTATTACAACCTCGGTAATCGGTGTAATACTTGCCTCGACCTCTGCGTACGCTTTTTCAAGGTGGCGTTTCCCCGGTAGGAAGCCGGGATTGGTTTTCCTGTTGACGACTCAAATGATACCGGCGGCAATGTTAATGATACCTATATACATTTTAGCGGCCAAGCTGCATCTCATAAATACCTACAAGGGTTTGATATTTGCCTACTCCGTGAGCTCCATCCCATTCAGTATATGGATATTGAAGGGATATTACGATACGGTACCCGAAGAGTTGGAGGAGGCTGCAATGATAGATGGGGTTTCGAAACTCTCTGCTTTTTACAGAATAATCCTTCCCCTCTCCACACCTGCCCTTGCCATTGTTTTTCTCTTTAATTTTATGAGCGCATGGAATGACTTTCTTCTGGCAAGAATAATGCTTCAACGTGAGAGTATGTTAACTTGGCCTCTAGGACTTCAGAGCCTTCAGGGGCAATTTCAGACAGAGTGGGGGGCATATTCCGCCGCTTCCATTCTTGTAGCTGTGCCTGTTATGGCTCTGTTTTTATTTTCTTCAAAGTGGCTTATATCGGGACTTACCCTTGGCTCTGTGAAGGGATGAGTAGTTTAAATTAGGAGAAAGCTATGAAACTGAGAAAATTAAGGAATTGTACGCTAGTCGGAATTTCTCTCTTGTTTATTATCGTCCTCTTCTGGGGTTGCAAAGTGATTGCCTCGGTTTCCAAAGGTGAGGATGAACTAAGGGGGGTGGGGGATAAGGTACTGTATCTGAACATTATCTGGCATAATCATCAACCCCTCTATGGAAAGGATCCTAAAACCGGCGTTTATTCCAGACCATGGGTAAGGGTTCATGCAACGAAAGATTATCTTGATATGCCCGCAATGTTAGAAAAGTATAGGAATCTTCGGATTACCTTTAATCTTACACCTGTTCTTATTAGGCAACTGGATGATTTTGTAAAGGGTGCTAAGGACAAATACTGGGTTCTTGGTGAAAAACCTACCGCATCGTTAACTCGTGAGGATAAGAGATTTATTCTTAGGCGGTTTTTTGATGCAAATTACAAAAATATTATAGGTCGATATCCCAGGTATGAGGAACTGTTAAAAAAACGCGGTGGGAGTTCTCCAGAGGCGATAGATAGGGCACTTAAACGTTTTAGCGAGAGCGATTTTAGAGATCTACAGGTTTGGTTTAATCTCGCATGGATAGATCCTGGTTTCCTGGAGAAAAAACCGTTGAGATCCCTTGTCGAAAAGGGGAGAAATTTTAGTGAAGCTGATAAAAGATTACTATTTAGAGAGATCCAAAGGCTAATTCGAAGGGTTTTACCGGAGTATAAAAAATTGCAGGATGAGGGGATCATAGAGGTTATAACAACACCCTATGCACATCCGATTCTTCCGTTGATCTACAACAGCGATCTGGCAAAGATAGGGGATCCAGGAGTAAAATTGCCGAAGAGGTTCTCTTACCCTCAGGATGCAATAGCACAACTCAAACTTAGTGTCGAGATGTATAGACAACACTTTGGAAGAAGCCCTGCAGGCTTGTGGCCTGCCGAGGGAGCGGTTGCTCAACCGATAGTGAGACTCGTTGCAAATGCCGGGTATAAGTGGATGGCTTCCGGTGAGCAAGTTTTGGCCAGGTCGATAGGATTGAGTAGTTTTTCCAGAAACAGCGCTGGTCTTGTTAATAATCCTGATGCTCTATACAGACCCTACTACGTTGAGTCTAAGGATGGCAAGCGTGTTGGCATTGTTTTTAGGGATAACAGGTTGTCGGATCTTATAGGATTTGAGTATTCAGGTAAGCCTGGGAGGGTAGCGGCAGCGGATTTCGTTGAGAGATTGGAGAGGATTAGAAAGGCACTTTTAGAGGGAGAAAGAGAGGGTAGATTTAAGGGACCTCATCTTGTAAGTGTGATTCTTGATGGAGAGAATGCATGGGAGTACTATCCGAACGATGGCAAAGAGTTTCTTAACAGTCTCTACGAGATGCTCTCTCGGTCAAAGGATATCAAAACGGTTACTGTTAGCGATTACCTCTCTATGTTCCCGAAACAGAGGGTAATAAAAAACCTGTGGCCCGGGGCTTGGTTTAGCCCCAATTATGCCACATGGATAGGGGAGCCGGAGGAAAACGAGGCATGGGATTACCTTGGGAAGGTAAGGAGACACCTTGCTCAATTTGATATGTATAAGCGACGCACTACTACTCCGCAGAGGCTCAAGAAGGCCTTCGATTATATGTATCTGGCCGAGGGATCTGATTGGTTTTGGTGGTTTGGAAGTGATCAAAACTCGCGGGATGATGAGTATTTTGACAGAAATTTCAGATTTTTGCTAAAACAGGTATATAGGGCACTCGGAGATCCGATTCCTGATTTTCTAAATGTACCGATCATACCAGAAAAACCAATTGCTGCCACGCGTCCGGTTAATGGCATTCTCAAGCCAGTGGTTAATGGTACGGTTACGCCAGGTGAGTGGGAAAATGCTGCTCTGTACAGATTTAATGATAAAAAATTAAATGCACTTTTCTGTGGTTTCGATGAGGGTAACATCTATTTTCGGATTGATTCCTCAAATAATTCTCTAGGGTCAAAAGAATTTGACATCTATTTTTCCCTTCCGCATGAAAGATTTTCCTCTCCTTTTACTCTGCCAACAGGGGGACAAGAAGAGAAAGCAAAGAGGGGAGTATTGGGTTTTAGAGCCGGTTTTGTGGTAAGAATGTATCTGTCAAAGGTAGCAAATAATTTACCTGCCGGGGTTGAACTCTGGGGAGTCGGAAGGTATGGAAATTGGAAGAGACAAGGAATTGTGAAAAATGTGGGTTTTGTTAAAACTGGCGGGGTTTCGATTAAATCGGGGGGTTCTAATTCCGCTCCAGTGTATGGGAAAAATGTGCTTGAAATCGCTGTGCCTATTACTGCTTTGGGTGGAGAGGAACTTGAGGCTGGTGATTCTGTTAATTTGCAGGTCGCAGTTGTAAATAGGAAATACAGTAATGGTTCACTGGGTATTTCCCTCTTTCCCTGTGATGGACCCGGGAGGGTTATGGTACCGGAATTGGGGAACTCGGAGGTGATTCTTAGTGTTAGGGATCCTCTTTACGATGATCACGGTCCCGGTAGCTATATTTATCCTACCGACGGGGTTTTTAAAAAGGGGGTTTTCGATGCTACTTCCCTGGTAATAGCAGAGGATAGTAGGAATCTGATTTTCAGGTTTAAAATACGGGGAAAGCTGAAGAATGTATGGGGATCGGGAATAAACCTCTCACTTCAGACCTTTGATGTTTATATAGATAGAGACCCGGGTAAGAGAACGGGTTCCAGGATGCTTCTACAGGGAAGGAATGCTGCCCTTAGGGACAGCGATGGGTGGGAATATGCCATATGGGTCGAGGGATGGGAGCAAAAGATATTCAGAGCGGATAAAACGGGGAGGGTAACCTCTCTCTCGGGCTCTTCGGTGCGTGTAATTGTTAATCCCGGAAAGCGAACCGTTACCATTAAGGTTAAAAAGGAGGTATTTGGTAATAAAATCGATCCGGCGAGGTGGGGCTATGTATGTGCAGTCTTAAGTCAGGACGGATTTCCATCTCCGGGGGTGCTTCGTGTTCGTGATATAGATAAAAAACCAGCTCAGTGGCGTTTTGGGGGAGCCCCGGATGATACAAATCACACCCGAATTATTGATCTGATTTGGCCGGCGGATTTTACTCCGACACAAGAGCAAATATTGAGCAGTTATCCCCACTCGAAGAAGAGTATAGATAGCCTTGGGCCTAAGGATTTTGCAAATATACCGCTCCTTACAGTAGCAAGATTGAAAGCGAAATAATCACGGGGGAGAGTGTGAGTAAGAGTATTCATCTGTCACTGGTTTTTCATAATCATCAACCTGTTGGAAATTTCGGTTTTGTATTCGAAAGAGCAATGAGAGAGGCGTATGAACCGATGATTCGTCTCCTGGAGAAACATCCGGGGGTCAAGGTGGGGCTTCATTACAGTGGATGTCTCCTGGACTGGATGTTTGAACATGATGGAGAACTAATAGAAAGAATTAGAGCCCTGGTAGGTAGGGGGCAGGTTGAGATTTTAACGGGTGGTTACTATGAGCCCATTCTGGTTGCCATACCGGATAGGGATAAGTATGGTCAGATAAAAAAGCTCAGTGAAACGGTAAGAAGGGAGTTTGGTTACGAACCGGTTGGGGCATGGTTGGCAGAGAGAGTGTGGGAACAACACCTTGCTAAGAATTTCCACGAGGCGGGTGTTCGCTATACCATTGTAGATGATACTCACTTTCGATATGCTGGTGTAAAAGAAGAGGATCTTTTCGGGTATTATATAACTGAGGAACAGGGGAAATCTCTCGCCATTTTTAGCACACTTAAGGCTCTTCGTTATTCGATACCATGGTCCGATGTTGATTCGGTCATTGGATGGTTGATAGAAAGGGCTGATGAATCTGGAAAAAAACTTGCTCTTATGGGTGATGACGGAGAAAAATTTGGTATGTGGCCCGGGACATACGAGCATTGCTGGGGAACGAAAGAGGGTTTTTCTTGGATGGAAATGTTCTTTAGTAAGCTCGAAGAGAAGAGAGAGATTATAAAAACCTTGACTCCTGCCGAATATCTGAAGCGTTTTCCACCATTGGGAAGGATATATCTTCCCACGGCTTCCTACGATGAGATGACAGAATGGGTGCTGCCTGTGGAGCTCGGTGAAGAGTTTGCCTGGATAAAACAGGAGTTTGAGAGTAGTAAGAGGAAAGATGTACTTAGGTTTTTAAGGGGAGGTTTCTGGCGCAATTTTATGGTCAAGTATCCGGAGATAAACACCATGCATAAAAAAATGCTCTATGTAAGTGGTAAGATTGCTCGCTATGTGAGAGATACTTTGCCTCGGGGAGGGAAAACAGATGTGAAACGGGTGCAGGATTACCTGTGGGCCGGTCAATGTAATTGTCCCTATTGGCACGGTGTATTCGGGGGGATCTATCTCTTTCATATTCGCTCGGCTGTCTATGAGAATTTGATAAAAGCTGAAAAATACATTGATGAGATTTCTGGGAATAAAACAGTTAAGCTGGAAGTTACAGATTTTGATTGTGACGGTGAGGACGAAATCCTTTTTGAGGGGAGCAGGTATAACTTCTATGTAGGACCGTCTATCGGTGGGGGATGTTTTGAGTGGGATTGGAGAGATAAAAATTTTAACCTCTTAAACACGCTTACCAGGCGAAAAGAAGCGTATCATTCTGGTTTTTTGAAGGCTGTAAGGGAGGATAATGTTATATTTGCTGGCAGTGAAGAGGAAGTAGAAAATATTCATACCCAGGCTGTTCGGGTTAAAGAGCTAGGATTGGAAAGGCGTCTGTTTTATGATCCCCATAGGCGTCTCTCTTTTGTGGATCACTTTGTACCATGGGAATTGGATAGTAATGGCTTCTATTCCGGCAATTATAATGAATTGGGAGATTTTGTAGATTCCAGTTATGAGATTGTAGAAACCGTAACCTCTGGTTCAGGTGCAAAGATTGTGCTTGTAAGAGAGGGAACTGTTGTGGATATGATTTCTCGTGCCCCTGTTCCGGTAAAAATAGTAAAATCGTACATTCTCTATGGCGAGGAGGGAAGATTGGAGCTCTCTTACAGTATAACAAATGAAGGGAGAAGGAGTATTGATTGTGGTTTCGGAGTGGAGACCAGTTGGGCTATGATGGGTGGAAACGATCACGAATCTTTTTTAAGCTTTATATTAGATTCTGCAGCTACAAGACACTTTAAGAAGAAATTTTATCTTGATGAGATTGGAAAGGTTGAGCATGTTATCGAGGTATTACTCTATTTGAAACTTTTGGCAATGAAGATTGATATGGTACTGGTAGATACAAATCCGGATTTTCCCAATTCATTGCACTTCTATCCTATCGAAACGATTTCAAACTCCGAGGGTGGGTTTGAGAGGATATATCAAGGGATATCTCTTATACCTGTGTGGAGGATAAAACTTTCCCCCGGCGATGTAAGAAATTTGGGCTTAGAGATAGTATTATCAGACAGTGGGAGCTATGATTTTAGTTGAATACGGCAATTTTAGAGTTGGATTTTCTTCTGGAACAGGGGCATTGGTTCTCTTAACGAGAACGGATTCCCCTTATAAGAATTTAATATCAACAGAGTGTGGAGATAATTCGTATGTGTGTTCTTTGGATCTCAGGGTTGAGGAGATCTGGCTTACAAAGAGTTTTAAGCCTGTTCTGAAAAAGATATCTGATGATCCTTTTATAGATGGAAGCAGAGAGGGTAGGAGAGTAACACTTGAAATTGAACTGGGTGATATTATTTTTTTTGAAAATTATCTGATAGAAAGGGATACAATATCTAGGAGTGTAGCGGTTACCCGTGTTGGGGGAAAAGGAAAGGGAAGAATAAAGATAACGGGATTGAAATTTGTTCTCCCATGTATCCGTATTGGAAATCCCTACGAGACTTTTTTGCTTTCGCCTGGCAGTGCGGTAAAACCCAATTATCCGTTACTTAGAGCTATTAAAAAATCTATTCAGGTGGATGAGGGAGAAAATCTTCTCGAAAACGGGGTTGCAACACGGGTGATAAGTGATGATTTTCCGGTCTCAAGTGAGAGATTTGGGTTTGTTATAGAACCCTCACCGGATGCATCGCAGGGCATTCTCGCTGTTACAAATACAGGATCTGGTTGGACGTTACTGAGCTGGTACGTTAGCAGGATAGAAAATGCTATTCCCGGATTTTTTGGTTCCGGATCTTTTGGTGATAGTATATCACTCGTCCATACCGTAAATTTGGCAGGGTGGTTGGAACCAGGTGAAAGCTTTGAGGTAGGTACCCAATACATACTTGTAACAGGCGGTGGCTGGGAGAATGCCCTTGAGGTGTATCGTTCTATGTATCGGCTAACCGGTATTAGCCCCCCCGTGTACGGAGATTCTCCGGAGTGGGTTAAGAGTGCGGTCATCTACGAGGTACATCCCGGAATGTTTGGGGGATTTAAAGGGTTACGAAATGAGTTAAATCGTATAAGAGGTTTAGGTTTTAATACACTCTATCTTCTACCCATATGGGCCTATGATAATCTTACCGGGTTGCCATGGGATGAAAATTGGACAAAGAGCGGAAGTCCCTATGCAATTCGAGATTTTGAACTTTTTGATCGATCCCTTGGAACAGAGGAAGATTTTGCAGATTTAATCTCAGAGGCCCATAGACTGGGAATGAAAGTATTGCTGGATTTCGTTTCTCAGGGGTGTTCTAAAAGTGCCCGTTATGTAGCGGAGAAGCCGAATTGGTTTGTTAGAGATGAAAATGGCAGATGTGTGTCCTCACACGGATGGAATGATACCTATTCTTTTGATTGGGCTAATGAGGAGTTTCATAGTTATATGCTTAAATGGAGTCTCGAGTTATTTAAACGTTTTAGATTTGACGGATATAGAGTAGATGCGCCGGTTGGTAAAGAACCGAACTGGGATGCAGGTCTTGCTTACAGGGCAAGTAAAACAAATCTGGGAGTCGTTTCTCTCCTGGAAAAGCTGCGTGTAAGGCTAAGAGAAGTAGATAGAGAAGCAATTCTTCTATGTGAGGTCCCGGGGCCAATATTTATGCGTTCTCATGATATGTTATGTGATTATCTACCGTTAAGTTGGACAGTGAGGCTTGTTTTTGGTGATATAACCTCTATGGAATGGGGGGCGTGGATGAGAGATTATTGGCTTAGTCTTCCTCCCGGGGCAAACCGTGTTTCGTTTATGGAAACTCACGATACTCGTACACTCTCTCCGCCGTCTTATGGGTTGCGGGGTTCAGCCTTTGAAAAGGCGGGATTTGCAGCCCTTGTGTTGGCTGGTTTTATTCCCATGGTATGGGCAGGACAGGAAGTGGGGAGTGAGAGTTTCTATAGAAAGTTGTTTAGTGTTAGGGCAAATTGTCAGGCACTTATTGGGGGAGGAATTTTCTTTAATGCGGTAAAATGTTCAAATTCACGAGTTCTCAGTATTATCAGGGTGGGGAAAGGGGAAACAGTTTGGGGGCTTATCAGTTTGAATCCTGAAAAACAGAGTTTTATTTTTGATTTGCCGGTTTCCAAATTCTCAATACGACATGAGAAAAATTATCGCTTGTATGATTTATTGGACAGTGAGTATTGGGTGGAGTACGGTAAGAGTATCTGGCGTGGGGATGAGTGTGGGAGGATAGAACTCTCTCCTTTACCCTACAAACCCTACTTCTTAGTCTTTAGAGAAGTGGCGAATTTTGATAGGTAGGATAAGTTTTATGAGTAGACGAGTGACAATAAACGAGATAGCAAGGAGAGCAGGAGTTTCAAAAACCGCGGTTTCTTTTGCCTTTAACAATCCAGAGAGGATATCAAAAGAAACATATGAAAGGATAATGGAAATTGCCGATGAGCTTGGATATGTACCTGACCCTGTTGCGAGGACTTTGACAACGAAGAGAATAGGTTCTATTGGATTTTTAATACCTCATTCGATACCTGTGGCTTTTAAAAACCCCTTCCTTTCACTAATGCTTCAAGGGGTAGGAAGTGTATGCCACAAAGAAGGGTACTCACTAACCGTAGTTCCCCCGCTTAAGGGATGTATTTTTCAGGGAATTAGAAGTGCTGCGGTGGATGGGTTTGTTACATTTGGCTTGGAGGCTCATCTTAAAATAGTAGAATTGATACTTCAGAGGAATATTCCCCTTGTTGTGGTGGACGGGAAACCCTCGGAACGTATACCCAGTGTAAACACCAATGATATGCAAGGGGCTATGGAGATTATGGAGTATGTGCTTAAGGCGGGTCACAGGCACATTGCCATTCTCTCCTTAAAACCTGCTACCAGCCCCGGTGAGGAGGATACTGAACGAGAGATGTTCTCCCGTGTTAGGGACCTCCGCTTAAAGGGTTATGAGAGGGCGCTGGAAAGATTTGGCCTTGGTATTAATGATTCCAATATACGTGTTATTGAAGCGGAATGTTCCATTGAAGGGGGAGAAGCTGCGGCTAGAAGGTTGTTAAGTCTTAAGAAACCACCAACGGCTATCGTTGCTATGAGTGACATAATGGCAATCGGTGTGTTTCTGTACTGTAAGAGGGAGGGAATAAGAATTCCAGAAGATGTCTCTCTTGCGGGTTTTGATGATATTCCGGAAGCTTCGTTAATATCACCGGGGTTAACCACTGTCTTTCAGCCGGCATTTGAAAAGGGTAAAGCTGCTGGTGAGATACTTATTAAACTTTTAAAGAATAAAAAAACAGATACCTGCATTGAATTTGACACAGAGCTTGTCGTTAGAGGCTCTGTAAAAGAGCGCAATGATTGACTAATAGATTCATTTGCACAATAATTTTTAAGAAGTGAAAAATGAGTGCAGGAACGATTCTTGTAATAGCCCTTGCTCTTATCTTTGGTGTAATAGGCGCCAGACTGTTCAAGTTAATAAAGATACCGCAGGTTGTTGGCTACATTGTTATAGGTTTAATACTTGGTGTATCGGTAACTAACATATTAACTGAAAATCTAATCGTAGAATTCAGACCGCTAAATTATATAGCTCTTGGAATAATTGGGTTTCTTGTGGGGGGTGAATTAAAAAAATCCGTCTTTAAAAAATTTGGGAAGAGCATGGTAATAATTCTCCTGTTTGAAGGAATTTCCGCTTTTATCCTTGTAAGTTTATTTACCGGGCTTTTTACTCGAAATTGGAGCTTGGCGATAATACTAGGAGCACTAGCCTCTGCGACGGCGCCCGCAGCAACGGTGGATGTTCTGTGGGAGTACAAATCCGCCGGTGTATTAACTACAATGATATTTGCCATTGTTGCTCTGGATGATGGCCTTGCACTTTTATTGTACGGTTTTGCAAACTCTATTGCTAAAATTCTTGAGGATCAGCGTGCTTTTTCTATATATGAGGCTGTGTTAAAGCCTCTCTATTCTATTGGGGGAGCGGCTTTGCTTGGTTCGGTGATAGCTTTTATTTTTCGTCTGTTATTAGATCTAACTAAAAAGTACAAACATGAGCAGGATTTAATGCTGAGTTTTACCTTTGGTTCTATCATTTTGATAATAGCTGTGTCGTTAAAATTTGGGTTTGATATGATACTCGCGGAGATGTTTTTTGGGGTTACTTTTGTTAATATTGCACCGTTTTACTCTGAGAGAGTCTTTGATTCCATGAAAAGTTTTTCTCCGCCCATCTATATACTCTTTTTTGTTCTGGCAGGAGCTAGACTCGAGCTAAAAGCTCTTACTCTGTTTACCATTGCTACCGCATTTTTGTATCTGTTTGGAAGAACTTCGGGAAAGATTTTGGGAGCAGCTGTTGGCGCACGAATTTCTAAGGCGCCGAAAAAGGTGAGTAAGTATCTTGGTTTGGGTCTCTTCTCTCAGGCAGGTGTCACCATCGGATTAGCAATCTCTGCCTTTCATTCTTTTCCTTCCCTTGGGCTCTCTATAATTAGTATTGTAACCCTTACTACCTTTGTTGTGCAGATTATAGGTCCGCCATTTGTTAAGCTGGCGATTACGAAAGCGCAGGAGATATATAAGAATGTAACTGAAGAGGAAATGCTTACAAAGTATAGAGTTAAAGATGTTATGCAAGGAAATTCTCCTGTGATAAATAGGAACGCTGTACTCCCTGAAATTCTTGAAATTTTTTCTGCCAGTGATTTGGATGATATACCTGTTGTCAATGAGAATGGTGAGCTTTGCGGTGTGATAGGTCTCTCCAAGATAAAACCTATTCTGAGTAGAAATATTCCCTCCAATTTAGTCATTGCCGAGGATCTAATGCTTCCGGTATTGCACAAGACATATCCGGATAAAAATTTACGAGAGGCATATCAGATATTGCTCTCAAGTAATACCTCATTTCTTCCGGTGGTAGATAAAAATAATCCGCGACGACTCCTTGGTGTAGTTGATTTGAAACGGATAAGGGATATTATACGAGAAGAGACTATAGCTCTCAGGGAGCAATCTTAATAAAGAATTAATGTTTCCTTTAATTTTTCTTAATAAGTTCTCCCTAGAATGAGATAAGTTGTCAGATTCGAAGTTTTTAGAATCCGAGCCTGAAGGAGGGGTAGCTATGAAGCTCGTTAAGGTAGGTTTTGAAATGGTTGAGATGATAATTAGAATTGTAAAGGGTTTATCGGTAGTTTTTTTAGGATTGTCATTTGTGAGTTGTACGGTAGGTGGGGGTCCACCGGCTCCACCCCTCTTCGGTCCTAACCCCCTATGGGATACGCTCCGTTTTTTGTCTCCCTTTTTCGATCTTGTTATTATTCTTTTACTGATAGGTGGTGGTATATACTTCTTTTCAGGC
>Ga0256914_1001463_pt1 | contig 21227 bp, 21 predicted proteins | sample HulkmetaG_FD_191571 | JGI IMG/M metagenome (GOLD analysis project Ga0256914, IMG submission 191571) | Hydrothermal chimney microbial communities from Main Endeavour vent field at the Juan de Fuca Ridge, Pacific Ocean - Hulk | ecosystem: Environmental > Aquatic > Marine > Hydrothermal vents ... | reverse complement strand
TTTCATGGTATAAGTCTTTACGCCCTTTACATTGCTCACCTTTGCTGCTTTCCTTTCCACTTTGACCTCAGTTCCCGGTATCTTTATCCTACGGCCTGGCCTAAGTATGGTAGAGCTACTTAAGCCATTTACTTTCATCAATTTCCGCAGATTGACATTAAACTTATGCGCAATCTCCCAGAGCGTATCCCCCTTTTTTACAACATATACCCTATAACCTGCAGCAAACCCCACCCCTATTCCTGCAAGAAGCAGAAACACCACAAATACAAGCAAATACCTCCTCAAACCTCACACCTCCGGCTCAAGAAAGATAGTCCACAGCGAAGGCAACGAACAGAGCAGAACCCATATACAGAACATCCTCATCCACATCAAACTTAGGGTTGTGATGTGGATAAACTATGCCCTTTTCCGGGTTTCCTATACCAAGCAGGAAAAACAGCCCCGGAACCTTCTTAAGATAGAATGAAAAGTCCTCTCCTCCCATAGAAGGTTCAGGTTCCACAACTTTATCTTTGCCGAAAAGTTCTTCTGCAACCCTACGAAACCTCTTGGCAATCTCCAGATCATTTATCGTAGGAGACAAAAATGGACTATACTTGTATTCACACTTACCCCCCAATGCCTTAGCAGTGTTCTCGAGCACCTCACCAAGTCTCTTAGAAACGAGAGTCCTTACCTCCTCGTTAAATGTTCTTATCGTCCCTATTACCTTTGCTTTCTCCGGTATGGCATTGAATACAGTTCCACCAGAGATAGCACCAAAGGTAACAACTGCACTCTCCAGAGGATTGACATTACGGCTTACTATGGTCTGTGCATTTAAAACAGCAGAAGAAGCCATAACAATTGGGTCTACACACAGATGAGGATAAGCACCATGACCTGCCTTCCCAATGAAGTCCGCTTCAAACTCATCACCTGAGGCCAATATTGGACCAGACTTAACACCTATAGTTCCAGAAGGCAACCCCATCCACACATGTATCCCCACAATGGCATCTACTGTTGGATTCTCAAGTACTCCATCCTTTATCATTGCTGCTGCCCCACTTCTATCCTCGTTCCGCTCACTTTCCCACCCAGACCCCTCTTCACACGGCTGAAACACAAATTTAACCGTGCCTTTTATTTTATTCTTCATACCAGAAAGTAACTTCGCAGCACCTAATAACATCGCAGTGTGCGCATCGTGACCACATGCATGCATTACGCCATCATTAACAGACTTATAAGGGACATCATTTTCTTCCTGAATGCCAAGCGCATCCATATCAGCTCTCATTGCAAGCACCCTTCCAGGATCAGTACCTCTCAGTATGCCCACAACACCCGTTCTTCCAACCTTTTCTATGACCTCTATACCCATCTTCCTAAGCTCTTCTGCAACTATACTGGAAGTCCTCTCTTCTTTAAATCCACGTTCCGGATGCTTGTGAAAGTCTCTACGCCACTCAATTATCTGCGAAGATATAGCTTTTGCCTCTTCCACGATACTGTGCATAATAGACCATCTCCTCTCCTTATTTAATATCCGTATTGACTTATAGGCAATTTAGTGATTTAATATTTACCAGTCGGGGCGTAGCGCAGTCTGGTTAGCGCGCCTGCTTCGGGAGCAGGAGGTCGGAGGTTCAAGTCCTCTCGCCCCGACCATTATATTTACTCCAACCTTAGGTAAACCGTCCTACCCCGATACCTCAGACTATCAATATTGTTGAAGTTGTACCGCAAATCATTTACGAAAGAAGATATATATCCCCTATAGCTAACATAAATCTTGGCATTACCAGAGCTGTAGTCTGCCACAACTACTTTCCTCACAGAGGGTATGTGTTGCAGTCTGTCTACTATCTCATTCACCTGACTAAAACTCTCTATCCCGGATACTCTCAATATGTACTTGTGCAATCTCCTGCTAGAGCCACCTGCAGGCACAAGTCCCACAAGATATTTGCCAAGCATCGTAGCCGCTTTGAGAAGAGCCTTACTCCTTGCCTCACCTCTGGTATATCCTATAGCTTTTGACACAAAAGACTTTGCAAAGATAAAACGACCATCTTTAGTTCTGTAAGCCTTTGCAGATATGGAAGCTGTGCCTGTATACAAACCAAACTCATTTTGTCTTGCCCTGTGCATAACAGCTCTGCCCTTTAAAAAAACATCTATCCTGTAAAGACTACCCAGCTTCATTATGCCGTCTACATCGCCCTTTAGCGCAAGAATAGCAGCCTTGCTCCTGCGTATACGATTTATCTGATTTTTGTCAACCACCTTGAAACCGGCATTCATCAGTATCTCTATAATCCTTGCTTCAGCTGAACCAATCGTGCTATTGTACCCAAAACTGTAACCCTGATATATAATCACAGCTATCCGCTGGTTTCTGGTTATGGCAAAAGCAATAGAAGAAGAAACCAGCACAAAGAGCAGACAAAACAGCAGCACCCTTCTCATCACAAAGCACCTACCTTCTTTAGCTTTCTATTTATGGGGACATAATTCGGATTTATTTCATGGCCAATCTTCCAGTACTTAATAGCACTCTTCTTGTTTCCTATTTCGTAGTAAACCTCCCCTATCCAGTAGTAAGCAAGATAGTCGCCCTTGTACAGCTTTATTGCCTCTTTGAGTATTTTTATAGAGCGCGCATACCTCCTGTGAGAATAGTTCCACCACCACTGTTTATGTATCCTTTTGAGGTTCTCCTTTAATTCGAAAGACACAGGGAAATAATCTATCACCTTTATAGAGTCAGAAGTGTTAGCAATATCGCTCTTGGGCAAAACCTTAGGAGTAGCAGTCGAAGGAGGAGAGCTCTCACTTGGAGCAGATGGAGAAGGTTTGTTTTCCGTTCTCTTACTTTTATTAAAGAGTTTGGATATGTCACGTGCAGACCTTGGGCTTATAGTTATCTTTTCCACATCCTTTGCAGATATTGGCACAACTTTGTCCCCTCTCTTCAATGGGCCACCCTTTATAACTTTACCAATAGAATAGCGGGCATGCGTTTCAACGATTTTTATTACACCAAGGTAAAGCTTTTCAACTCCCAAGATCTCTCCGTTAACACCCTTTATAGGTGCCCCCTCCACATAAGCAGCAAAGTAATCACCCTTTTCAACCTCTCCCGTAGCAGAACCTACATCTATGTAAACGGTATTCATTCCTCCTCTTACAACATGGATACCCCCTGTAGCCTCCGCATTTTCCATGTAGAACTTTCTTACTATCTTCTTTATGCACTTGTACGTTGCTGCAGCAAGTATTCCCTGCACTTGACCTTGTGCATAAACAGCTCCCCTAAAGGCCACTCCACCTATAGTATGCGACGCTTCGCCAGTCTCCCTTGCCACCAGCATAATTTCACCCGTCTCTACATTTATCATTCTCACATCGAGGGTAACATACGCCTTCTTTTCTCCTATCGCTATACCACCTATACCCGGTATAGGCAACACCCCTCCGCTCTGCTTGAATGTAAACTGCGTTATACTACCTGTGATAATCGCCTGAACACCAAGGAGCTTACCCAAGCGAACAGCAGTAGCACTATCCACTAGGCCAGAAGCTGCAAGACGATGTTCTCTTGCTATAGCTTGGATCCTCGATCTCTCGACTATAGAGTACATGTGTGTTTTGTAAAGCTCAGTAGTAAACATGTCTGTTATTGCTCTCCTCACAGCATCCGTTACAGGTGTAGGACCAGAGGCGTTGTTCTGAAAATCAACTATAGCAACACGCATCTTGGAAGAGGCAACAGCGGGAGCAATCGCAACAAACAGAAGCACAGACACTATCATACTTACAGACATCACCTTTTTAAACATGTAAACTTGCCTCCCTTCACTTTATCTTCACACAATACAGTATTATCTTCTTGAGCGGTATAGCAACCCTCACATAGTAATAGTCATCCTGTATCCACCCTTTTAGCAGGTGTTCCCTCACTATCTTTCCAGAAACAGTTATTGATACAGCATTAGAAGGTACTCCATACTTCAAATTATATAAGACAAGCAGTGCGTTCCTCCTTGCATCTACAATTGCTGCCCTTCTCGCCAAAAGCTTAGACTGACCAGACGATGATCCCCCATACTGCGAAAGAGGTGCCCTACCAAGAACATAAAGCAACTTACTATCCCAGTCCACCTTACCCCACGAAAACTTTTGCAGAAAATCATTATCCCAGTTTAACTGTTGGAGTTCATCAACTGTAAGGGCATATGCAACACAATTCATCCCTATCAAAACAATAGCAAATACACTTACCCAAGAAACCATCTTCATAACTTCCTCACCTCATTTTCCCTTAGGCTTACACACCACCTTGCCTGCGGAAAAGCCTGTAACTTCATAACCAAGTTTTTCCAGTTTTATTGCGAGGAATTCCGCACTACCTTTTATATTTACATCAAACTCTGCATTCCCCCCTACAAAGCTCCTCTGATAAACCGCAACCACATTCTCTATGCGAGAGACTGCATCCTTAAAACTCATCGCCTCAGAAAATGTTACACCCTCAACCCTAACCCTTATAGTTCTACCCGGTATAGCAGAAGGACCTCCACCAGCAAGGGCATAAGCCACCTTATACATCATGGATCTCCCTGCCTTATACCCCAACCACTTAAACACCTTCACAGCTCCATCTTCCAAGCTCATACCTCTCTGCCTCCCAGACACCGACAGACTATCAACTATCTGCGCCGTCTGAGAAACAACAGCTCTCACCTGCAACTGCCCTTTTACTCCATATACTACCTGCCCATACAACTTCTGCTTGGTATATGCAAAAGCCATTGCCCTCCCATATACCACAATATCTGCATTGTGCTTTACAGCCAACTCTTTAGCAAGTGAAAGGTCACCAGACATTGCCTTTAAAGCTGCTAATCTCTTCTCGTTTTTAGATATCTGCTCAGGGTCTACCAACTGATAACCTGCCTTCTGGAAAACTGCAAGCATGGCAGATTCAACCGTAGAGACAAACGGTTTCTCCTTTCCTATCCTCTCATCTACAAGCAGCATAACAACAGGATTCCCCAACGCGTCTATAACAACAGGGCCAAGTACATCGTTCAGCCTCTTCATGGAGACCGTAGCCTTTACTTTCAAGTGAAGTATCCCATCAGGTGTTTTCCATTTTCTCAACACTCTGTAGCCAGTAACAAGTCCCTTGCTTTTTGCAAACACCTTGTCTCTAACAACCTCAAAGTTCTTCATCTCGGTAACACTATGTATTAAGACACCCATGCCTTTCTCTATAGCATTCCTAAAGGCATCCAGCTTCGCTTCGTCAAATGCTCTAGACACATTACCATCTACTATAGCTGCAGCTCCCTCTACGATAACAGTAACAGGAGAAGGGTTTTTGGCAAACCCTACTCCCGGTGTACTGACCAAAAGAAAAAACACGGCAAGGAAAACAAACAGTCTACTTCTCGCTTTCATTCCCGATCTCACCTCTTCACTACTATAACCCTACATCTGCTTCTGAAATCAAACCTGTTGTGTCTTATTATCTGTGCATACTTCATTGGTATCACCATGTCGACATTGTTCGGGGATACAGTCCTTATCACTTTAACAACAAGTGGACGAGTCGCAACACGTGGGTCTCCCTTCGCATAGTTTATATTGGTCTGATAAGCCACCAATCCGCTTGCCATGAACCTTTCCCTATCAACAAAGTTAATGGAATATACCTCTTTACCCTTCGGATCAAGCACTCTACAAAGTGTAGCAGGTATCAACGGTACACTTCTTGCATCCAATACCAATCCAGAGTAATTATATTTTGCCTTAGGCATCTCATGAGGGCGACGAGAAGGTATTTTCTTTATCTTAGCAACCACATCCCTAATGCCTTTCAAGTATATTCTCCCTGTAACAGTGTAAATCCCTTCATTTGGATCCCACTCACTCTTCACTATTCTTACACCCTTTATCCATCCATGAACTTCACTCTTAACCCAATCTTGAGCCATAAAATTATTCATAACCGTCCTACTGTCAATCCTTACACCCTTTATTGCTTCAAGTAGATTCCTCTGCAGATCCAATATAGCACCTCTTTTGGCAAGCAATACCCCTTGGGCTTTATTCTTTACATTGCTCGGAGGAACTGCAGAACCGGTAGCTTCTATGTAGTCCTTCGTCCAGTTTATCACCGCATTTGGACCCTTTTCTATAACAGGAGGTGCTTCCTTTGGAGGAGGTGAAGCCTCTGAAACCTGATTTGGAGGTGGCACCTGACTATTAGAATTTATCATACCCCCTCCTGTACCTCCAATCATACCCGAGGAGCTGCCCGATGCCGCTAAACCAATAGGCAGCAAGGTAAACAAAAGCAGCCCTACCATAAGTCCTACTATTATCCTTCTCATAACGACCCCTCCTTTAATTCTAAACTAAATTAAATATCTGTGTTTAATAATACCATAAACATTCAAAAACATAAAGGGGATATACACGGCCGGTAGTGGAGCAGAAGCGGAGGAGAAGTGGAAAAAGCAAAGTATGACAACTACTCACACCCACACATCAATTTCAGGAGTTGCACAATGTGTTAAAATACTTCTTGTGAAAGGAGGAGATAATAGATGACTATAATCATAATCCTGAAAGCGCTGGCAGAAGTGATAACTATTGCACTTATAGGTATTGTAGCCTTTCATCTCAAGATACTACCAGAGGAAAGCACCATGTATTTGAGTAAGCTTACCATAAATATCACATATCCTCTTTTGATATTCAGCAGTGTTATCAAAAAGTTCCCTACAGTAATGCACACTCCCTATTGGTGGTTGCTGCCAATTGTAAACTTTGCACTACTTGGTACAGGAAGCCTGATAGCTATAATCTATCTTCGCATGCATAAGAAAACACCGTTCAAAAGGGAATTCGTTATGCTTGCAGGATTTCACAACGGCGCATACTTACCACTGGTTCTCGTCGCTGCACTCTTCCCACAAGGCATGGCATCTGAGTATTTCGTTTACATATTCCTGTTCACCATGCTTTACGGACCATCCATGATAAGCATCTCAAAATATCTTTTCTCTGGTGAAACAGAGTTTAAACTGAAATACTTAATAAGTACACCATTAATAGCACTAATAACATCTATCTTATTGGTGTTGCTACATGTCGACAACTATGTACCACTTATCCTTCTGCAGGCATTCGAAAAAGTGGGAAGCATGACAATACAACTTATACTTTTTACCCTCGGAGGTATTCTATACTTTTCACTAAAGAGAGAACGCTCCTTTCAGCTTCGATATGCTTTGCCTGCCAGTATAATAAAACTAATCTTGGTTCCCCTAATCTTCATACTAATAGTCTACTTAATACCCATGCCCCGATACATGCAGTTCCTCCTTATATTAGAAGCTGCTCAACCATCTGCCTTAAACATTACACTTCTAACACGCCTGTTTGGTGGGAACTACAACATATCGAGCCAATCTACACTAACTATCTATACCTTGAGCCTTGCCACATTGCCCATATTTACTGCTATCGCAGTAAAGCTAAGCGGTATTCAGTAAAACTACCTATCGTACAGGTGACACGCTACGAAGTGCCCATCTTCCACCTCTAACATTTTGGGTTCCTGCAACTTACATATATCCATTGCCTTTGGGCACCTAGGGTGGAACCTACATCCCTGTGGGGGGTTGGCAGGACTCGGGACATCTCCTTGAAGTATTACCCTCCGCTTCCTGAAATCCGGATTAGGCACAGGCACTGCAGAGATTAGCGCCTCTGTGTATGGATGCAACGGATTGTCAAAAAGCTGCCTCTTACGGGCAATTTCTACTATCTTTCCCAAATACATCACTATTATTCTATCACTTATGTGCTTTATCACACTCAAATCATGCGCAATGAATATATATGTCAGGCCAAACTCCTTCTGCAAATCCTCAAGAAGGTTTATGACCTGAGACCTTATGGAGACATCAAGAGCAGAGACTGCTTCATCACAGACTATGAGCTTTGGATTAAGTGCGAGTGCCCGTGCTATACCTATTCTCTGTCTCTGTCCACCACTAAACTCGTGTGGAAACCTGTTCATATAATCTGGTGACAAACCAACTTTCTGGAGTAAATCACCAACTATCTTGATCCTCTGAGCTCTATCATACAAATTATGGCTCAACAAACCCTCAGCTATTATATCCTTAACCCTCATTCTCGGGTCAAGAGAACTATATGGGTCCTGAAAGATAATCTGCAAGTTTCTACGTTCTTTCCTCATCTCCTCTGGAGGTAACTCAGCCAGATTTTTGCCCTGAAACACTACCTCACCAGAGGTAGGCTCTTCCAATCTGAGGATAGTAAGTCCCGTAGTAGTCTTACCACAACCAGATTCTCCAACCAGACCAAGCGTTTCACCCTCATACACATCAAAAGATACATCATCTACTGCCTTTATCCATCCCACAACTCTCCTAAATACTCCCTTCTTTATAGGGAAATACTTTACAAGATGCTTTACTTCTAACAACGGTTTCTCCATACTCTACACCCCTACCAGCAAACCCTTTTGGACTTCTCTTCTTATTGCATCCATATTCCAACACCTAACCCAGTGTCCCTCTTCTACCTCAATAAGAGGCGGATCTTCCTCTCTACACCTATCAATAGCATAGTGACACCTCGTATTAAAGCCGCAACCATTAGGAAAGTGCAGTGGATCAGGCACAACACCCGGTATCGCATTCAATCTATCTACTTCAACATCTAATCTTGGTATAGAGGTTAAAAGTCCAAATGTATAAGGATGCAACGGCCTGTGGAATATAGTTTTAACATCTGCATACTCCACCACCTTACCTGCATACATGACAACCACTCTATCAGCTATCTCCGCTATCACTCCAAGATCATGCGTTATCATTATCAAAGAGGCCCCATATTCTTTCTGTAAGGATTTCATCAAATCCAATATCTGTGCCTGAATCGTAACATCAAGAGCAGTAGTAGGTTCATCTGCTATAATAAGAGAGGGATTACACGAAAGTGCCATAGCTATCATAGCCCTCTGTCTCATACCACCACTCAACTGGTGTGGGTACTCATGTACCCTCTGCTCAGGTATGGGGATACCAACTTTCCTAAGGAGCTCAATGGAGTGTTTCATCGCCTCCTTTTCACTCATCTTCAAATGTATCATGAGTGCTTCCGAGATCTGATATCCCACCGTAAATACTGGATTTAAAGCAGTCATGGGTTCCTGAAATATCATTGCAATTTCTTTCCCACGAATCTGCCTCATCTCCTCATAACTCTTCTTAGTGAGATCCTCCCCCTTAAAGATAATTTCACCAGCAACTATCTTACCAGGATAATCCACAAGCCCCATTATAGAAAGTGCAGTCACACTCTTCCCACAACCAGATTCTCCCACTATTCCCAGCGTTTCTCCTTCATATACCTCAAAATCAACCCCCCTAACTGCTTTCACCACACCGTCTTCCGTAAAAAAGTGCGTTTGCAGTCCTCTAAGTTTTAACAGAGGTTCTCTCATCACAGTTCTCCCCTCAATCTGGGATCAAGTATATCCCTTAGAGTGTCTCCTATAAGGTTCCACGCAAGGACAAATAGAGCTATAAATAAAGCCGGAAAGAAAACGGTATACCAATACTGAAAGGCGTGTCCAGGAGAACCAACAATCCAATTCCTTGCAAAACTTGCCATCTGTCCCCAGTCAGCATAACCTTCAGGTGCACCCACTCCAAGGAAGCTTAAAGCAGACGCTGTAACCACCATGGAGCCCGTATCCATAGAAGCCTGCACTAATACAGGGAATATGGTATTGGGTAACAGATGCCTCAGTATTATTCTACCATCCTTTACGCCAAGTGCCTTCGCTGCCATTACATAAACATCCTCCCTAACTGCAAGAATACTACCCCTTATAACCCTTGCATACCCCATCCACCCAAAGACGATAAGCGCTATTATGACCTTATCCAACCCTTTGCCAAGAATAGTAGTAAGCACCATTGCAGCAACGAGGAAAGGAAAAGAGAGGAATACATCCGTAAATCTCATCAACACTTCGTCCAGCCACCCACCAAAGTAAGCAGCAACAGAACCCACAAATATCCCTATTATCATAGCGACCCCTACCGTAATTATCCCTACTTTAAATGCTGTCCTCGTACCCCACACAAGCCCGTAAAATATATCGTATCCACCCTGCTCCGTGCCGAGCAGAGCTTTAGTGAGCTTCACCTTCTTACCCATCTGTTCATATATCTCTCTTATATTATCTGACATAGGCGTACCAGGTGGTTGGGGATTAACATTCCAAGACATTCTCGGAACCTGATATGGGTCGTCAGAGAGAGGTGGAGCAATAATCGGAGCAAGTAAGGCTATCACAATAAAAAAAATGAGTAAAACTATACCTACTAAAGAGGCTGTATTACTCAAAAGCTTCTTTATAACTCTCTTCATGGCAGGTTCACTCCAATCTAACCCGGGGATCTATAAGCGCATAAGACACATCAACTACAAGGTTACCTATTACCATAATAAACGCAAACAAAAGAGAGAAACCGAGAATCGAGGCATAGTCTAACTGCTGAGCAGCAGTTGCTGCCCACTGTCCCAATCCAGGAAAGTTAAATATCGTTTCCGTAATTACTACACCTCCAAGCATCTGAACTATCATCATACCAGCTACAGTAACAACAGGTATTAGAGCATTTCTCTCAGCATGTTTGTATATAACAGTCCTTTCATCTACACCTTTTGCTCTCGCCGTCCTTATATAATCCTTCCTTAATGTTTCTAACATACTGGAACGTGCTATCCTTAATAGGTATGCCCAAGAAACATAAGAAAGTGTGATTATTGGAGCCACCAAATGGCGTAAAGCATCTAAAAACACATATCCATAGCCGTTTAACAAAGCATCTACCGTTATAAGCCCAGTATAACGGTGAAAAGATGGATTTGTATAAACTATATTTTGTGCCCACACGCTAAGTCTTCCCGGGGGTAACCATCCTAAGACGCCGTAGAAGAAAAACAAAACGAGCAAACCAAATATAAAAGTTGGTAGAGACCATCCTATGACAGCAACAATTCGCAAGCTCTGGTCTATCGGGTCATTGTGATGAACAGCTGATACCACTCCCAACCATATACCAATAAGCACCACTGGAATAATAGAATACAACACCAACTCCAGCGTTGCCGGAAACTTCTCCGCTATAGCAGTCGCAACCGGTTCATTTGCAACCTTAGACCACCCAAGGTTGAACTTCAACAACTTTCCAACCCATCTAAAGTAGCCCACGGGATACGGATCATCAAGGTGATACTTTTTTATTAGCCTCTCCGAAGCAGCAGCACTCTTAAGTGCGTTTGGATTGTTTACATAAGTAGCAAGCCTCTCAAGTGGAGATAAAAGAGAATACACGGAGAAGATGAGAAATGTAACACCAAAGAGTATCAACGGCAAAAGCAACAACCTTCGCAAAATGTAGGAAAGCATGCTTCACCTCCTCTTTTTACTGAAAAGGGGAGACAGCTATGTGTCTCCCCCTACCAAGCGCAACTACTTGCTCAGTGTGTAGAAATCCTGCCCAGGTCTTATAGCATTATAGTACCAACCTTTTACCCATGTTCTTTCAACATGGAAAACTATATTCTGATACAGGTAGAGCGAAATGGCATAGTCGTGTGCAATCTTCACAAGTTTCTTATACAGAGCTGCCCTCTTCTTAGGGTCGGTCTCCCTAATAGCCTTCTTTATAAGAGGATCCACATTCTTCTTGGCAAACTCTATGTATGCCTTTCCAAAGTTTGAGCTGTACGCTCCAGTGCTACCCATATATGTAGGTATAAAGTTATGTGGGTCAGGATAATCTGCAAGCCAACCTATAGTAAATATCGGCATCTTTTCTGTCCTGTAGAGTTCAAGATAAGCAGACCACTGAACTCCTACAGGTTCAATTTTGAACTTTGGATTTATCATCTTTGCGTAAGTTGCTATCATGTCACACGCCATCTTACGAGTGTCATTTCCAGAGTTGTAGAATATCTTAAACTTAAACCCTTTCTCCCATACCTTACCTCCCCAGGCCTTCTTAAACTCTTCCCTTGCCTTCTTAATACTAAAGTGGTAGAAAAGGGAAGGATCATCAGAGTACCCCAGCAACCCCTTGACAAGAGGCCCTGGATTTCTTATAGCTAACCCATTTAACGCCTTCTTTATAAAGAGCTCATACGGGAACAGGTAAGAAAATGCCTTTCTCACATGCACATCAGAGAAGAAGTTCGGAGGGATACCGTTACCATCAAGTTTACCACTACCTATGTAAGGATTGCCCTTTGCGTTGATCGTCCATGGCCACATACTAACAACATTCATTAGGCCCGGCAATCCCTTTATAACTCTGACCCCTTTCATATGCTCTACCTCTTTAAGGTTTGCAGGTGGAACATACACTATATCTGCATCGCCTTTTTGCAACATAAGCTTCCTTGTGGTCCACTCATCCACATACTTGATAACAACTTCTTTTATCTTTGCAGGGCCACGCCAGTAGTCGTCAAATCTCTCAAGGATAACTGCCTGGCTCTTTATCCACTTCTTGAGGATAAATGGGCCAGAACCATTCTCCTTAGCATACAGAGGATCTTTGGCTCTATCCGGATCGTGATACTTCCACCATGTATCGGCCCTACCATCCCATGCTCCCTGAGCAATAGCCCACTTTTTGTCTATAATAGAACCCCAACTGCCACTGTGCGCCAGTATAGAAAGGAATGGTGCATAAGGCTGTGCAAGGTGGAATACCACATTGTTACCCTTAACCTCTACTGCCTTGTTCACATAGTCAGTAACAACTTTTATCATTGCCTTTTTATACTGTGGCTTGAGCACCTTTTTGCCATTCTTGTCTGTTGTAAACATATCAGAGTACTTCTTTACACCTGCAACTTTTACTGCAAGCTCTTCAATGCTGTCTACACCCAAAAGCGGTTCACAAAGCATCCACACAGGGCCACCAGACCTGTCAAAAATCAAAGCCCTTCTGAAGCTGTAAGCTACATCTTCAGGAGTAAGAATATCACCGTTATGGAACTTAACGCCTTTCCTTATAGGAAAGATATAAGTAAGCCCCCCATCCTTAATGAGCCCATTCTCCTTTGATGGCACCTTCGTTGCAATCATAGGCTCAAATTCTTTTAGGCTTGAACCTTTGTAGTTTATAAGGTTATCGTAAAGATTGTAGATTACCTCGCCGCTTGCAGTATCGTAGCTCCAATGAGGATCCATAGTTGCGGGACCACCAATGGTAACCTCAATGATAGTGTTGGGATTCTTCACTGCTGCAAATGCTACTGAAGAAACCATCAACACCGCAACCAACACAATACCCAACCATTTTCCCTTCAAAACTATCCCTCCTTTTACACATTTTTAATAATTATACCACCCCAAAAGGGCTTGTAAAAGTACAAAACATACTAAAAGGTCCAAAACCGCAATAATGTCCTACCTTCTAACCCAAAGAAATTACCTTATACAGTAGGGTAGCCTCTCTCAGTCTTCTAAAACTCCCATTTAAACTGTATAATACATTAAGTATGAAAGTCATGGGTATAGTAGTGGAATACAACCCATTTCATTTTGGCCATCAATACCATATAGAAGAAGGGAAAAGGGTTACAGGCGCAGAGGCAGTAGTCGCTGTAATGAGTGGGAACTTTTTGCAAAGAGGAGAGCCAGCTATAGCCGACAAATGGGCACGCACGGAAATAGCGCTCTCGCAAGGTATAGATCTTTTAATAGAGTTACCCACCGTCTTTTCCTGCCACAACGCAGGTGTATTTGCAAAAGGAGCTATCTCAATATTAAACTCAACAGGAGTTGTAAACTATCTTGTATTTGGCAGTGAAGAAGGAAAAATAGAAAGCTTACTTAAAGCAGCCAAAGTACTTGCCAACGAAAGTCCAGAGTTCAAAAGGAACCTTCACAGCTTCTTAAAAGAAGGCCTATCTTACCCCGACGCACAGAGCAGAGCCCTATCACAACTAACTGACTTATCTGCAAACGAACTTGGCAAACCAAACAACATACTCGGCATAGAGTACCTGAAACAGCTACTACTTCTGAAGAGTCCAATACATCCTATAACCATAAAAAGGTTACACTCAAACTACCACGATACCGAGGTGAAGGGGAAAATATCCAGTGCAACTGCCATAAGGGAGCTAATAACAAGAAAAGGCATAGAATCAGCAAGAAGCTACCTACCTACTAACTCATACGAAATACTCAAGAGAGAGGCAGAAAACGGCAGAGCCCCCATAACACTGCACGACTTTTCCAACCTTATACTATACCAGATAAGGAAGGGTGTAGAGATACCAGAAGCCAGAGAAGGCATAGAAAATAGAATAAGAAGGGCTGCTTTTATCTCCACAAACATAAAAGAGCTAATAGGGAGTATAAAAACCAAGAGGTATACAAAGACAAAGATACAGAGAATGCTCATCCACGCATTGCTGGAACTCACCGAGCACGACAACAAAACCTTTCAAAGATCAGGACCACAATACATAAGGGTACTGGGTTTTACAGAAAAGGGCAGAAACATCTTAAAACAAATGAAACAAACAGCATCTCTTCCCGTCATTCTGAAACCGCATTTGCAGAATGAAAAACACCCAGCTACTTCAATGCTCAAATACGACATCAGGGCTACATGGATATACGCACTCGCATTCAGGGAGAGTTCTCTAAGAAGGGGAGATACTGAGTTCAAAAGACATCCTATCTATCTTTGCTAAAATGTTCTTTCATGTATCGCACCACAACATCAGGCACAAGGTCACTCACGGATCCCCCGTAACTGAAAATCTCCTTCACTATCTTTGAGCTCACAAATGACCTATCTGCCCTGGTAACCAAGAATATAGTTTCGACCTCGGGGTCTAACTTCTTGTTCATCAAAGCAAGCTGAAACTCATATTCAAAGTCGCTGAGAGCCCTCAGTCCCCTTATAACAACCTTTATACTTTTTTTTCTAAGATACTCCACCAGTAGGCCCGAAAATCCTTCAACCTCTACATTCGGAATGTGCTTTGTAGCTTCTTGGACCATCTCTATTCTCTTTCCGAGAGGAAATGTTGGATACTTATTTCTACTTTCAGAGACCGCAACCACAAGCCTATCGCATATCTTTGCACCTCTCTCTATCACATCGAGATGACCGTAAGTAAGGGGATCAAATGTACCAGCGTAAACAGCATCCACAAAAATCACTCCTCCTTTGGAATATTATCTATCTTCAGGATACCCAAAGCCGTATCCCCGTAAATATACTCCTTTTCAACTATCTCCTTGTCCACATCACCTTTTCTGTACTCTGCAATCAACCAACCACCTTCACCAACAACACTAAACCTCCTTATCAGTCTTACAACTCTTTCCACATATCCCTTACCGTAAGGAGGATCCATAAAAACAATATCAAATTTAAGACCTTTATCGTAAAGATATCTCAAGGCTCTAAGGACATCCATACCAACAACAAACCCACTATTTATTCCCATCCCCTTTAGTCTCTCTCTTATTGCACTGGCAAGTAGCTTGTCCTTTTCAACCCAAACAACCATATCCGCACCCTTTTCCAAAACCTTAAAGCCCACATTACCTGTACCAGCAAAAAGATCGAGAAATCTCACTCCATAAACATCTCCCACTATATTAAGCAAAGCCCCCAATACAAGAGAAGTAGTAGGCCTCAGGCTCCTGCCCAAAGGTCAAACCTACCCTTCCACCTATTTTTAATCTCCGAAAGCATTGAGGGATAGTCGAAGAGTTTATCCCCATAGTTTACGAGTGCTGCTGCTTCCTCCCTTGCAATTTTCAGTATATCTATATCTCTAAGAACATCTGCTATTCTCAAATCCGGCATCCCGTGTTGTTTCAAACCGTATACCTCACCCGGTCCTCTTATCTTAAGGTCTATCTCAGAGAGCTTAAATCCATTGCTAATCTCCACGAGTGCCCTTAACCGTTTTTTTGCCTCTTCGGTTTTCGGATCAGATATCAAGACACAATAAGATTCATGTTTACCTCTGCCTACCCTTCCTCTGAGCTGGTGTAGTTGAGAGATACCAAACCTCTCAGCATTTTCTACAACCATTACAGTCGCATTAGGAACATCTACACCAACCTCTATAACCTGTGTAGCAACTAAAATGTCTATCTTACCATCTCTAAAACTTCTCATCACAAGCTCTTTATCCCTGCTCTTCATATCTCCGTGAAGCAGTCCAACACGCAGCTCAGGGAACACATCTTCTTTCAAATATTCATACATGGACACCGCTGGCTGCACATCAAGAACTTCGGACTCCTCTATAATAGGACAAACAACGTAGATCTGGTGTCCCAGATCCACTTCTTTCCTGATAAACTCGTAAAGCCTATCTCTACTCGACTCACTTATCCAGTATGTCTTAACAGGCTTTCTTCCAGGAGGCATCTGGTCAATTATAGAGACATCAAGGTCACCATAAAGGGTGAGCGTCAATGTTCTCGGTATAGGGGTAGCCGTCATAACTAAAAGATGAGGTGCCCTGCCCTTGCTCACAAGTTTAACCCTCTGAGCTACCCCAAATCTGTGTTGTTCGTCTATAACCACCAGTCCCAAGTTCTTAAACTCTACTCTATCCTGTATAAGGCTGTGAGTACCTATGACAAGGTCTATATCCCCATCGCGCAAACCCCTGCAGACATCTTCTTGTTCCCCTTTGGAAAGCTTGCTACCCAGAAATGCCACCCTCATCCCTACATGAGAAAACATATCCTTCACGGAGAGGTAGTGCTGTTCTGCCAATATCTCTGTGGGAGCCATCATCGCACCTTGATAACCGTTATGCCACGCAACAATTAAGGCAAGCACTGCCACCACTGTCTTACCGGAACCAACATCACCCTGCAACAATCTATACATAGGAAAACCAGAGGAAAGGTCCTTGAAAATCTCGTTCAACACCCTCCTCTGTGCAGAAGTCAGTTCAAACGGTAGCAGGCCCAACAATCTTTTTATCTCACTTTCATCTATCAAAAACCTGTAACCCTTGTGCTTATCTCTATAGTTCTTTCTTCTGATGCTAAGCGCTACCTGTAGCAAAAACAGTTCTTCAAATATCAACCTTTTCCTTGCCCTCTGGAGCTCATCGAAGCTGCTGGGGAAGTGCATGCTCCTAACAGCCTTCCCCCTACCCATAAGGTTATACTTACTTAAAAGATAATCAGGTAGAACCTCTGGAAGTTGGTCTATACACTCTTCAATAACAGTCCACAGAAACTTTCTCATCTGTTTCTGTCTGAGCTTACCGGCTAACGGGTAAACAGGGACTATCCTGCCCATGTTAATATCCAGAAGTTCGCTTGCACCCAGAACTTCAAACTCTGGAGATACCATATTCAACTCTCCAAACTTATACTCTACCTTGCCATAGAAGACTCCCTTTACTCCCCGTCTGAGTACATCTTTTATGTACCTTTGATTAAACCACACGGCTACAAAGAAATTACCATTTTCATCCCTCAGGCGAGCCTTTATAACATTCATGTTTCTCCTAACCTCTGTGCTTTCCACTGCCATAACTTCCGCTATAACTGAACCCTTTTCACCTATCTTTACTGCAGTAACCGGAGTTATACTCCTCCTATCCTCATACCTATTAGGAAACAGGAATAGCAGGTCCTCCACAGTATAAACAGAGAGTTTCGAGAAGTCTTTGGCCCTTTTTGGACCAACTCCCTTGATGTATTGAATAGAGGTGCTAAGCTCCAACTATATCATCTACTCCTTTTCTCTTCAATGACTCCTTTACCTCTTCTATCTTTTTCCCCCATACAAGAACAGTCTTGTCCTTGGATCTTTCTCCCTGAATAATCATAACCCTGTCCGAGGGTACATCCAACATCCTTCCAAGGAAGGAGACTATCGCCTCATTTGCCTTGCCTCTTATAGGAGGAGCTGCAACTTTCAGCTTTAGCGCATCTCCATATACACCAACTATCTCGTCCTTATTTGCCTTTGGAACTACCCTTACCTTGAATATGACACCTCGCTGATCACTTCTCAGTAGAACCGACATCCAATACCCCCTTATTATCATCTTCTATCAGCCTCAAATAGCTTTCAAGCAATGTCTTGAATTCAAGGAAAAAACGCATCCTTGCACGCTTGATACCCTCGAGGTCCTCTTTAAGCCTCTGAGCCTCCTTGTAAGCCTCTTCTATCAGCTTATCCGCTTTGAGCTTTGCTTCCTTAATTATAAGATCTGCCTCTCTCTGCGCCACCTTTATCTTCTCTTCAGCACTACTCCGTGCCATCTCTAACTCCTTTTTCGCATCTTCCTCTTTCTTTTTATACTCCGCAAGCTCCACCTTCAACCTCTCGTTCTCCTTGGAAAGCTCTTCAATTTCATTTGCCACCATCTCCAAGAATTCATCTACTTCATCTACATCATAACCTCTGAACGAACGGCTAAATTCTTGATTATGAATATCAAGTGGGGTTATTCCCACAACCAACACCCCCTAAAACAACAATGTGCGAAAGATACTGTCCACCAAATAAGAGATCAACCAAAGCACAATCAACGCTATGAGAGGAGCAAGGTCTATCCCAAAATTACCAATAGGGATAACCAACCTCACCCTCCTAAAAAACGGCTCAGTAACCCTATAAATCCATGCAGAGAAGGGGTTAGAAAAAGGTGGTATCCTCAATAAATCCAAGATAACCCTTATTATGATTATCCACTCATAAATCATAATAAGTAAAGTTATTACCCTATAAATAGTATACAACAGCAATCACTCCTTCTTTTCCGCATCTCTTCTGACATCCCTTACAAGTATTCCCCGAGGCGAAAACATATAAACACGCCTATCTATCTTTGTGATACTACCACCCAAACCGTATGTAACACCACTAATAAAATCCAGCACCTCTTTGGCCTTGGAGTCAGGTAGCATGCGAAAATCCACAATAACGGCATTACCACCTTTCAGTAAGTCAGCCATCTCCTTTGCCGGCTCAGGAGAAACAGGCCTAAATATGTGTACAGAAAAGGCATATCCCATTGCCGAACCATCTTCATCCACCTCTCCAAGGAGCCTTGCCCTCCTATCTGCAGAAGAAGGAGAAGGATTCCTCCTCCACCTTCTATCCTCTACAAAGTCTGTCCATCCTATTGTGGATAGGAACTTCCTCCACACGTTATCAGTAGCCAATCCACATACCCTCTCTCACCGAAGTAGGGTTTGAAACTATTAGTAGCTTCTCTTTTACATTCGTTGCAAGAAACTTCTTGGTGTTTATCCATTCCCCTTCAACAGGGTAAAACTGTGCTATTCCTTTGTTAGCTATCATAATACCCCTTATACCCTTTTTTATTATAACAGCAGAGGCAGGCAACACAACACCCTTTTTTCTCTTTACAACTACATCCACATGTGTCCAATGCCTCTTAAAGTTCCTCTTCTCATCAAATATAAAAAACCACAGCAACATAGATACCCTGTCCTGATGGAGAGAAAGGTAATCTATAAACCCCCTATTACTGTATCCACCAAAATCCAAGAAATCCACACGAACATACCGACTGCCCCTCCACCTGGGATTAAAAAAACACTTCGGAAGTGAAAAGTACAGGTAAAAACCATAACCATACACCAGCATACCTATAGTTCCACCTTTCTTTACCCACATTCCCTCCTTTATATGTACAATCCCTTCTTTTATTCTGTTATCCCAAATCTTTTGCAGACTAACGGCTATCTCAGAAACACGAGCAGAAGGGTTAACCCACCTGTTCCACCTATCGTAGAAAGGCAAAAAAAGCCCAGCATAAGTAGCTCTTACATAGACACGCTTACCCAACGGTGTACTTATGACACCAACTTTCTCCCCCTTTCTCACTCTGTCGTATTTTCTCAGATAAAAGACCTTACCAGATACGGGTGAAAACAGTTCTTTATACCTCCAGTATATTATTGCATCACTTCTAACCTTTATGCTAACATTCTCCTTTTTAGCAACAATGAGGGAAGGCATGGCACCGTAATACCTTCCCTCTACATACACAGAAACCAACCAACTAAGGGCTATAGAGATACACACAGAAAAAAGCAATATAACCCAATTTCTTACACTCAGTCGCATTTAGAATAGCCACAAACGGGGCAGGTCACACACCCTTCCATATGTTGCAATACAGCACCACACTTTGGACACAACTCCACTTCTACCTGTTCTACCTTTGCTTTGAGCAGTCTTTCCAATCCTTTAGCAATGGCGTCCGGTATAGAAAGCACTATTTCGCCATGACTGTACGTAGGCTGACTCCCTCCTATCCCCTTCAACTGGTTTATAACCTCCTCCATCGGTATCCCACTACGTAATGCAAGCGATATGAGACGACCTATTGCCTCAGTATCAGCCATTGTGTCTTTGCCAGACTTACCAAGCGTTGCAAACACCTCAAAGGGTTTGCCATCAAGCTCATTTAGTGTAAGATACAGATTCCCAAACGCCGTCTTCAACTTCTGCGTCCTTCCGCTAAGTATAAACGGCCTTCTTTTAGGTCTGGGTAAACCATTGGTATGTTTCTCCTCCTCACCACCTTTTACACCCACATAAAGAACCTGCTCCTGCTTGCTCCTATCCCTGTAAATTGTTATACCCTTACATCCCAACTTCCAAGCAAGTATGTAAGCATCTGCTACATCCGAAACACTGGCAGTATGGGGCATGTTTATCGTTTTGGATACTGCATTTTCCACATACTTCTGAAATGCCGCCTGCATCTTAACATGCCACTCAGGTGCAATATCGTGAGAGACAACAAACACCCTCTTGACATCTTCCGGAACCCCATTTATCTCCTGGATAGAACCACGCTCAAGCACAGCACTCTTAAAATCCTCACTCCAAAAACCACTCTCCTTGGCTATCCTTTCCAGCTGCTTATTAAAGTCCACAAGCGTTATCTCATTTTTTTCTCCTTTTAGTGCCTTTCTTCTATACGCGAGCGCAAACACAGGCTCTATGCCACTGGAGGTACCTGCTATAAGGCTTATGGTACCAGTTGGAGCTATCGTTGTAACACCTGCATTCCTCATCGTTGTACCTTTCCATATACTCCTATCTATA